>Ga0209933_1000437_pt1 | contig 78378 bp, 71 predicted proteins | sample ThiBiot_300_biof_FD_183944 | JGI IMG/M metagenome (GOLD analysis project Ga0209933, IMG submission 183944) | Wastewater bioreactor microbial communities from Cape Town, South Africa - Thiocy_cont_300_biof (SPAdes) | ecosystem: Engineered > Bioremediation > Thiocyanate > Unclassified | place... | reverse complement strand
GTCGGGCTACGCCCGCCCTACGCCGCAACCAGCGCGAACGGCACGCCCGCCATACCCGTCACACCGCTCGACAAACGGGGTCCCTTTTGGACGCCGATAGGGGGTCCTTTTTGGACGCCGATTGACACCGATGACTTCCTGATCTTCGTGTCGGGGACCGAAGCTGACGCTCTTGCCGAAAAGCAGGCGCTGGCGACCTACCTGCACGAAACGATGGGTCTGACGCTATCGCCCGAAAAGACGCGCATCACTGCGCTGACTAAGGGTTGTCGGTTCTTGGGATGCCGTGTGCGGCTCAAGTGGGACAAGCGGTTCGGGCTTCATGCCCGGATCGAAATCCCGCGCGAGCCAATCAACGGCTTCCACATACGGGTAAATCAACTGGCCCGGCGGCAGACGCTCCGGCGTTCGCTCACGGCCATGCTTCAGGAACTTAATCCATACCTCCGGGGGTGGTCCGCCTACTACCGCTACTGCGTGGGGGCCAAGCGCATCTTTGCCAGTCTCGACTGGCATGTGCGCCAACGCCTCTGGCTGTGGCTTCGGGCCAAGCACCAACGTGTTCCCGGGAGGAAAGTCGCATCGTGGCGTAGGCCGAGCACCGCCCATCCGGGCAACCCGGTCTGGGCCGAAGGCGGCACGGAGCAATTCTTGATGAGCTACGTGCCGGTTCGGAGGTTCGATCTCAAATGGATGAAGAAACCCGAGTTCGCCAAGGCTTCTGGAGAGCCGGATGCACAACGAAAGGTGCACGTCCGGTTCGGAGAGCAGGCGTGGGAAACTGGCGGTGGAGACACCCCACAGCGCCCACGTCTGACTCTACTTTAGGGGGAGGGGGAGATGCGCCTCGTCAGGATCGGGCTTTTCGCCCTTGTCGGCACCGTCGCCCTCTCGGCACTTGCCCAGACGATCGAAGGTCAGGATGTCGACGCGATCAGGAAGCGCTCGGCCGAGATGAAGGCGGATGCTGAAGCGCTGGTGGACCATGTGAAGGACAGGGGTGTGCGCTTCCGGGAAGAGGCTGGCGCGGTCCAGGAAGGCGGTGTGGCGAACATGCGACGCGTCGCCGCGAGCGAGCTCCCCGTCGGACCGCCTGGCGCGGTCGATTTCGACGAGATCGTCAAAGGGGCTGCGGCCAATGCGTCCGTGCCTAGCGGCGATGCACCAAAGCTGATCGTGTTTGCCAGCCTGTCCATGCCGCAAGCGTCGCTGAAGCGTCTGATCGCCGACACGGCCCAGGCCGGCGGCGTGGTGGTGTTTCGCGGCTTCCCGGACAATTCGGCCAAAGCCTTTGTGAAACAGCTTGGCGCAGTGGTCTCGCGTGACGACATGACCAGCATCGGCATCGATCCGCGGCTGTTTCGCGCGTTCAGCGTCCAGGCGGTGCCGACCTACGTCTCGGTTTCGTCCGACTTCGACCTGTGCGCCGGTTTCAACTGCCAGACGAAACTACCGCCTTTCGACCGTATCGTTGGCAACGTCAGCCTGGAATATGCCCTCGAGCAGTTCGCGCAGGGCAGGGGGCCCGGCGCGCGGGTAGCCGCGGTCGGGCTGTCGAACCTGCGCAAGGCAAATCCATGAGGGGGCAGGTCTCTTGCCTTGGAGCGGCGATCCTGCTCGCGCTGGGATCTCCGGCCGCAGCGCAGATGACCCTCGATGAGGCACGTCAGCAAGGCAAGGACATGGGCTCTGAGAAGCGCCGCGATACCACGCTGGTGCCATCGAGCGATGCTCAGGCCGCAGCGGTGCCGGGCTTTTCCGGCACGAACCTGCCCGAAGGGTCTTACTTCAGTGATCCCGAGCGGCTCGAGGCCGCCGCCCAGGCGACAAAATCGTCCAGCCAGCCCTATCGCATCACGACCGACGCGGACCATACCCGCGCCACGTTCAGCAATTCGGAGGTGCTGACCACCACGGCCCGGGCCACTGCCGTCGAGAATGATCCATCCACCTACCTGGAGGGAGAGGATTACAGCAGCAATGGTGGCTCCTGCGCTCCCCTGCCGCCCGCGCCAGGCAGCACCGGCTATTACGAGGCAACCTGCAATGCCGGTGAAAAGGTCGATGAGGAGACGCGCACCTGTCCGGTCAGCCTCTCGGTCCGGGCCGATCGGCGAACAATCTATACCTATTACGCTGGCCGGTTGAGAACGAACCCGCAGGACGGTGGGCCCTATCCTGCACGCGCCGCATTCGACGATGAAATCGGCTCGGGTGTTTGCTGGGAAAGCCGACCGATCGACTATTGTGGCAGCATGGCCGCCTATGGCTATACGGCCGCTAAAGACTGCCGACGGCTTGGCCACACCGCTGTCGAAGTCAAATGCAGCGCCGAGGCACAGGGCATTACCCCTGGCTTCTTTCATCCTGGCACCGTTGTCTCGACGGGCAACTATTGGCTGACGAAGCAGGACGAACCTGCGGTTCCCGTGATCACGCGCAACGAAGGAATGTGCGCCGGCAACGCGGCTGATGCGAATTGTACGCTGCAGGGCGAGGTTTGCACCTCGAGTGACCCGGTCACTCGTATCGTCGACGGGATCGCGGTGACGCAGCCGTGCTGGGCATGGGAGCGAACCTATCAGTGCAATCGCATCTCCTCAGCAAGCGACTGCGGGGAGCTCGAGACCAACCATCAATGCACGTATCTACGGACAGAATGCCTCGATGAGGATCCTGACGGCGGCGCCTGCAAGGTGACCGAAAAGATCTACCGCTGCCCGACACCCTCGAGCCCCGGCGAGACCGCCCCACAGTATATCTGCGGAAATGACGTTTACTGCATCAACGGCGAATGCGAACCGATCGTCCGCGAGGCTTCGACCGAGTTCAAGGATGCGCTCGTTGCTCTCCACTCGATCGACCAGGCAGGATCGGAGTTCGATGAAGCGAACCTGACCGTGTTCAAGGGCGCGCGCGAAACGTGCCACAAGCCGGTCTTCGGACTGATCAACTGCTGCGCTGGCAAGTCGTCCGGGCTGCTGACGGCCGCTGCGGGCATTGGGGCACTGGCAGGTGGGCCAACCGCTATCGCGGCGCTCGCGACGCCCTTCCTGGCCCTGTTTGCCTGCTCGCAAAGCGAGATGCGCCTCGACATCAAGGATCGCATGGGATTTTGCCACAAGCTGGGAACATACTGCTCCTCCAGCTTCCTCGGGATCTGCAAGACCAAACGGACTGCCTATTGCTGCTTCGAAAGCAAATTGAGCCGGATACTGCAGGAGCAGGGACGCATTCAGCTCGGTAAGCCATGGGGCGCCCCCAAGAGCGAGCAGTGTCGTGGATTCACGATCGAGGAATTTGCTCGTCTCGACTTGTCCAAGATGGATTTCACTGAGGTCTATAAGGAGTTCATGGACGCCGCCAAGCTGCCCGACGAAGTCGAGACGATGCGGCAGATACAGGACAAGATTAACAACTATTACGAACTGCACGGAACTGGCGGATGAGCGATGGACCATCCGGAGGGCAGATGGCCCCAGCCGCAAATGACGTCATCGATACCTGCGAGGCGTGCCCGATCAACGGCATGACGGTCATCGAGCTCGGCATATTTCTGTCCGTTCACCGCTCGATCCAACCGTTGCCGTCCCAGGACATCTGCGATGTCGTCAATGGCTGGTTCGCCGATACCGTCTCCTGCGCAAGTATCGACAGTGCCACGCTGCTGATGCGGCGGCGGGGCTGGCTTGCCGGTACGCGCTGCGGGTTCTGGGCCACCGAGCAGGGGCGGACCGTAGCGCGCCCCGTTTTGCACGGAATCGTCAATATGCTCGATCAAGGCACTCGTCTCCTCGACGTCGCCTTGATGATGAGCCTGCTTCGCCTCACCAAGAAGGAGCTCGATAGTGCCATCGATCTTTGAACCGGTCCTCCTGCTGCTCCTGTCGGCCACAGACCAACCTCCCGCTGCTTCGCCTCGACCAGCACCCGCTCCACCACTCTGCCAGCGTGCATCGTCCGGCTCCCCATGCTGCCGCGTGCCATCGCTCTGGTCTGAGCCACCCCCACCTTCCGCACCGCAAACGTCTCCAGCGCTCGCGCCGGAGAAGGGGGCCAACCAATGATTGCCCGTGGTTTCATCGCGCTCGTCTATGCAGCCTTTCTCACACCTGTGCCCGCTGCAGCACAGGTCGCCGCACCTCGGCACCAACCCGATGGAGCAACGCAGGCCGGTGACGAATTCTACTGCGAAGAGCGGCGTCTGGGGCAATGGTTCTACTGCACGAAGCCCGAGCCCAAGCCCGATATCGACGCGCCTCAGGCGCCGGCTTCGTCGGCCGCAGAGCGGCTGAGCGCGATCACCAAGGAGTTGGACGAGCTCAAGGCTCGCGCGATCCTGGATCCGTCCCAAGAGAATGTGGTGGCGTATGTGCGATTCCAACGCGAACAGCTCGACCGCGCATCCACCTTCTCTGACACCTGGCAGCGGGCGCTGTGGCAGCATTCAGACCTTGACTACACCTTGCAGCGCCCGGTCTCGACCGTGGCAAAGCGCGCCTGGCTTGATAACCGGAAGGCGGACCGGGACGCGGTCCTGACCAATCTCAGTCAGCGCTATGGCCTGTTCTACTTCTTCGCCCAAAGCTGCGGCGCCTGCGAGGTCTTTTCTCCGATCCTGCGTTCGGTCGCCGACAGCCACCGGATGGCGGTGATGGCGGTATCGATGGATGGCGGCCCAAGCCGCGACTTCCCCCGATATGTGGTCGATAGTGGCCAACGGGCGCGGATGGGCATTTCCGGCAACGAGACGCCGGCCCTCGTTCTTTTCGACACCGCCACGCGCAAGACCATTCCGGTCGGGTACGGCATCCTCAGCGCTGATGAAATCATGGAGCGCATCTTCACGCTGACCAACACCAAGGTGGGGAGCGACTACTGATGAACGGCATACGAGGAAACGCTTTTGGCCGTATGGTCTCCCGTACTGCCACCGGGCTAGCGTTGCTCGCTGCCTCGAACCTCGCGCTTACAGGCGTGGCGCGGGCGGATGTCGCCGGCGAGATGAACAGCTTCTTCAATGATGCCGGGGGCGCTGCCAATGTCACCGGCCCGTCCGCCTATCAGGGGCAATCGGCAGGCTACTATTCGCTCGGCAATGTCTGGACCCGTTTCCCCCAGAAGAGCGTGTCTCCCTTCAATCTGCAATTACCGAGCGCCAGAGCGGGCTGCGGCGGCATAGATCTGTTCGCAGGCTCCTTCTCCTTCATCAACGCGAGTGAGATCGTTGCGATGCTGAAGGCGACGGCGAACAACGCGCTTGGTTTCGCCTTCAAGCTCGCCATCGACAGTGTGTCGCCGGAGATCGGCAAGGTAATGGATGAGTTCTCCCAGAAGGCGCAGCTCCTCAACCAGATGAACATCTCCTCGTGTGAGACCGCCCAGGCTCTGGTTGGCGGGATCTGGCCCCAGATGGAGACGACACGATCCACGATCTGCGAGGCGGTAGGGAACAGCCAGGGCATCTTTTCCGACTGGGCGGCGGCACGGCAGGGCTGCAATAATGGTGGCCAGCGCGACAGCACGATTGCCCGAAACAATGATCCGCGAATGCGCGAGCAGCTCATCGGCGAACCGCACAACTACACCTGGGAGGCGCTGCGCAAATCGCAGAAGTTCGGGGCCTTCGACCAGGAATTCTCGGAATACATCATGACGATCGTGGGCACGGTCGTGACCCGGCCGCCAACTGGCAGCGATCAGGGGCCGCAGGTGGATATCGTGGGCCCGGCCGAGGAAGCGGTGGTCACCGCGCTCCTGGATGGCACTGCCAACGCGCCGGCGGTGAAGATCCTCAAATGTACGAACTCGGACTGCACGACGATTGGCGAGCAAGCCCTCACGGTTCCCGCGAGTGCTGCATTGCGGCCGCGGATCTCAGCGATGATCACCTCGATCAGCAGCAAGATCCGCAGTGACACCGCGCTAGATGCCGGGGAGCGGCAGCTTCTGAACATCGCTACGATCCCGCTGTACAAAATCCTCGCGGTTCAGGCGATGGCCCATCAGGTGCTGGCCGACGGGGAGATCCAGACGCTCTCCGAGATCGTCGCAATCGACATGCTCAACGCGATGGTCGACAACATACTCGACCGGGTTGAGCAGGCGAAGGTCTTCTATCAGACGGCCGACCAGGAAACCGCTTCGCAGTGGCGCCAGCAAATCGCAGCGACGCGCGCGAAATTCGCGCAGCGCGACATCAAGCTGAGCAATAAGCTCAATGAGACGCTGATGATCATCAACCGCAGCGTTATGCTCGAATCCACGCTGCAGAACGCGATGTCACCGGGCATGCAGGCAGCACTCAGCTTTTCGCGGAGCCTCAATGTCCAGGGCCTGATGTAAGGCGGGGAGGGGGGTATGCTGGAGGTCTTTACGGTTGGCGGCGGTGAGTATCTCGTCAACACGTTCAACGCCGTTGCCGCCTGGTCGGGGGGAGGGGGCTATAAGTCCCTGATCCGGGTGGTGATGGTGATGGGCTTGATCTACTCCCTGATCACGGTCGCTTTCAGCCTGAACTACAAGGCGTGGCTCAACTGGTTCCTGGGAGCGACAGCAATTTATCTCTGCCTGATGGTCCCCACCGTCGACATCAAGGTGACCGACAGGATCAACCCGTCCCTGGCGCCAGCGACTGTCGACAACGTGCCCCTGGGCCTGGGGGTCCTTTCAAGCTTCACGACACAGATCGGAGACTGGCTGACACGGACGGCCGAGACGGTGTTCGTTATGCCCGGAGAGCTCAACTACACGTCGAATGGCATGATTTATGGCGCGCGCCTCTTCGATGCCACGCGCAACTTCACCATTCGCGACGCCGAATTTTCGACCAATCTCGAGCAGCATTTCAAGAACTGTGTCTTCGGTGACGTGCTCCTCCACCACAAATCGCTGACCGATCTGGCGAAGGCCAGCGACCTTTGGACGGCGATCGGTCCTGGATCGGAGGCCCGATCCCAGCAATGGCTCGAGAGAGCTTCCGGCGGGAAGGTAAGCAGTCACATTGTTACCTGCCGGGTCGCATACCAGGCGCTGGGCGGGCAGTGGGAAACCATGATCCAGGCCAACGCGGCGATCTGGGGCAAGATTGTGTATCCAAGGCTCAGCAACGAAGCGGCGGCCGCGAAGCTCACCCATGACGTTCCAGTGATCAACGCAGCGTTCACCGGCAACAGCGATAATTTCGTGGGCGTGATGCGGCAGAACAGCGCGATCAATGCGTTCATGCAAGCGCGGGATGGCATGTCGGGAAGCACTGCTGGTGCGTCGATCGATGCCTTTGCTACTACCCGAGCCGACATTCAGGCCCGCAACACTTACAATTCGATTGCGCAACAGGCGATGGCCTGGGTGCCGATCCTGAACATTGTCCTGACGGTTGTCTTCTTCGCGATGTTCCCTGTGATCTTCCCATTGTTCATGATGCCCCAGACCGGCCTGAATGCCCTGCGCGGCTATGCCATGGGCTTCTTCTATCTGGCTGCTTGGGGACCGCTCTACGTGATCCTCCATATGGTCTGCATGACTCGCGCCGAGAGCGCCGTCCGCGGTCTTTCGGGGGGTGGGATGTCCCTTGGGAGCTATGCCGGCATCGGGGCCGTCAATTCCGAAACCGCGACGATCGCCGGCTTCATGCTCATGAGCATACCGTTCCTTGCTGCTGGGCTCGCACGGGGAGCGATGTCCATCGCGGGGCAGGCTACGAGCATGCTGGCGCCGGCGCAAAATGCTGCGGAGGCCGCGGCTGTGGAACAGACTACCGGCAATTATTCCTACGGGAATGTCAGCTGGGCTAATGCGACCTCGAACATGCGGCAGAGCGACCAATGGACGACCGCGCCCAGCTATATGGGCGGCAATGCGAGCACGGGTTGGCGGCAGGACAATGGTGCCGTCGTCACTGGCTTTGGCAACGGTCAGGAGGTGATCGACACCGGAGCGGCAATATCGAGGCTCGGGTTCACCCCGACGGCGACGAGCGGCAATGTGGCGGAATGGCGTGAGATGGCAAGCAGCGCCCATCGTCAAGCCCAGGCCTATGAAAATGCCGCCCAGGAACTGATCACCTGGACCAAGACTGATCGTAGCGGCACGAGCCGGTCAACGGAAACGTCCTCTGGATGGGACTCCAGCGCTGGCCGCTCGGCAAACACCTCAGTCGATCAATTCGACCGCACCACGGCGTCGAGCAGCCAGGGCTTCGACGAGCGGTCGTCAACAGGCCAGAGTCTCACAATAGGTAACGGTCGAGATCGGTCGGCAACCGTATCTGATACCGTCGGAGGGAGATTGTCGGCAGGAACTTCCGGCGGAGGGGGAGGCAAACAAGGCCTTCGCGGTGCTCTTCCCTCACTCGGACTTCAGGTGGGTTCTCAGGGACAGCAGTCCGACCAGCTACGACACTCTACTTCGGACAATCGGACGTCCGAAAGCCAGAGCTCCGCGAGCAGCAACTTTCGAGATGAACATTCGAGTGGATCAGGCGCATCACAGGCTGATGGGACCTATGAGAAAGCAGGCACCTTCTCGCGCGCATCGACAACCGCGAGCAGTTCCATGTCGCATGAGGAGGCTCTCGCACGCGCGAATTCTTACTCCGAGACGGCGCGGAAGCTCGAGGAACTATCCCAGCAGCTGTCGCGCGATGCGAGTTATGCAGAGACCCACGGCCTCAGTCTCAGCCAGAATCTGAGCCAGGATCTTGCGCAGTGGTATCGGACTGAGCAGGCCTCCAGCAGGGGGCTCGATGCGCCGGAACTCTGGGCTACCGTGCTGACGCCGCATCAGGCACAGGTCCGGCAAGAAATGATCGAGCGATGGATGGAAAGCCGCCAGGAAGCCATTCGCGCCGAGGTCGCAGATCGTCTGGGTGAACCCGATTTGGTGCATGTTGGGCATCCGGATACCACAGACGCATCGGATGTCGCGGGAGCCTATCGACCACGGGTGCCGCCGAAGCTTCCCAGCGGGCCGGACCGCGGCGACCCGCACAAAGCCTCGGAGCTAATCGATGCAGGGGCAAAAAGAAGCGCCAGCGAACGAGGGTCAGCGCAGGCCGTTCGTACTACCAACGTGCAGGCTGCTTCCTCGCTTCAATCCGAGGCAGGCGAAAACCAGAATGTCGGTTTCTTCCAGGACAAGAACCTGCGTGACTGATGTCAAAGCGCTACGAACATGTAGCCGATGACGCCCAAAAGCAGCACGTACGCAAAGCCGTGAGCGATCTTGCCTCCAACAGTCTGAGGAAGCGGCTGTGCCTCTTGGAAACCTGTCGGATCGTCCGCATCATCGTCCACGAACCCAAAAAGCGGTCCGCCGAGTTGATCTCGCGTGAGATTGAAGAGATTCCAATCGAAGTGCTGCATCGTTCTCTCCGGTGCGCTTCGAACATAGCGCAGAAGGGAGGAAACTTCAAACTCAGGCAGGATCTGGCGTGGACCTTTCATCGGCCACGATGCCTAAAGGCAGATCAACCCCATGCTCTATCCTGGCAACCGTCAGAAGGCCCTTATAGGTTTCGACGCGCTGCCCGGCAGAAAGGATGCGGGCCTCGAATGATCCGAAACCGACCCATTCAGGGGGATATGTACGCACCTGCTCGAAATCCTTCTTGGGCACCGAGCTCGGCCCGCGATTGGCGATGCGCACCGATGATTTCGGTGCGAACACCATCGCGCTGCCATCTTCAAATTCAACGAGGATATTCTCGTTCATCACAATCCCCTTATTTCAACCGTGCCGATGCCACTTCGGTCTTATGGTGGAAATCTGGTTCTGAGCGTAGGCATTCTTGCTCTTGATCAGGCACGGCCAGTTCCCGCAAATTTGCCTCGCTCGGGGTGGCGGTGATCGACCAATTTTAGCCGTTTAGAGGGTATGTCATGAACAGCAACTTATGTCAGAACCTGCCATCGACCTGTGCAATCTTTTGGAGAACATTGATCGTCGCCTAGGCTTTTGGCGCTGATGCCGCATGGGACCATACCAAAGCGTCAATCGGCTGGTTTACAGATTTGCTTCTAGTTGACAGATTTATCAATTAGCCCATAGTGCCTTTGAAACGATGACGAGGGCCGACCGACATGACCAAGACACAAGGATTTGACCGAAGAGCGCCTCGTTGCGGTCGGGCAGATGATCCTCGAGGCTCGGCGTTTGGCTGTCGAACTTTTCGATTCCGACATTGGTGACGATGGCTGGACCTTGGGGTGCCGTGCATCCCAGTTCGCTCGATACCGTATTCTCACGGCCTTCGACGGCCAGCGCTTTCCCTGGCTGACCGTGATCGATCGCTCCCGCCGTCTGATCTTCACGATCGGCGAGGTGCCGGTTCGCATTTATCGCGGTGAGGCGGAAGAGCCAACCGCCCGTACCCTTCATCAGAGCCTGAGCGAGCTGGACCAGCTTGGCTTCTCGTTCGATGAGCGCGATGAGGGTCACGATCTCGCTTACCGCTTTGCGGTTGAGACCGATGTCGATGGCAGCGCTCTCGCCGTCAAGTTCGTCGGCCTGCGCGGTGAGACGGCTGTGCTGAACTGGAATGTGCCTCTCGGTTTGGACGCATTCACTGGTGGCATCGGTATGCCAGCGACCGAGTCTGTTGAGCTCGATGCCCCCAGCGTGGGCGTGCGCGATCGTAAGACGAAAACAGGCGAGTAACGCCGTTCAAACGGCAAGGAATGAAATGGTCATTTCCGCTTTCCACGGGGAGCGCTTGCGCCTCGCTCGAGTGGCGCTGGGCTTGACGCTCGACCAATTGGGTGCGCGGGTCAGCGCCACACGCCAGTATCTTAACCAGCTTGAGCAAGGGCTGAAGGTACCCACCGACGAGATGCGCGCCGCGCTCGCGGCAGCTCTCGGCATTGCGGAGCATTTCTTCGCGATCCCGGCATCGGCGGGGATTAGTCCGGAGCAGTGTCACTTCCGTAAGCAGCGCACGACACCCGTGTCCGTCGTCAGCCAGGTGCTGGCGCGCGGTACCCTGCTTGACGGTTTCGTTAGCAGGCTAGACCACGAACTCGATCTTCCGACCGTGTCTTTCCCCGATATTCCGGTGGCCAGCGCGGCCGAGATTGAAGCCGCGGCCGATCATGCGCGTGAGCATTGGCGGCTCGGAACCGGTCCGATCTCGAGCATGATGCGGGTTGTGGAAAATGCTGGGGCCGTGGTCAGCTTCTTCAGTGGTGTGTCCGAACGGGTGGACGCTCTTTCAATAGATTGTGTTCGGCCAATGATCATCCGCAGCGAGGCGAAGCCTGCCGCCTGCAGGCTGCGTTTCGACTTGGCGCATGAGGCCGGGCACCTCATCATGCATCGAGGCATTCAAACCGGCGATAAGGTAACTGAGGATCAGGCAAACCGGTTTGCCAGCGCCTTCCTGTTGCCCCGCTCTTCGTTCATCCATGAGTTTCCGCGCAGCCGCCTCCTAGACTGGTCGGCCATATTCTCGCTGAAACTCCGCTGGAAGGTATCAGCCGCTGCGATACTGCGGCGAGCCTATGACCTTAGGATGATTTCTCCGGATCAGTATCGGACCGGCTACATCCATCTTAGCAAGACCGGCCAAAGGCGCGCTGAGCGCTTCGACGATCAGATCCCCACAGAGATGCCCGAACTCCTGCCCAAGGCTTTGCAGGCCCTCGAGGCAGCATTTCCCGGTTCACTGACCCGCATGGTCGATGCCTCGGGTTTGCAGGCCGAGATGTTCGAGCACGTCTCTGGCCTCGCGCTGCCAGTGGAAAAGACACCAGACGACAACATCGTTCCGATTAACCTTTGGAAATCAAGCATTTAACGGGATGTGGCCGATACGGCCTGAGTGCTAGGATCGCGTGCATAAGAGTGCGCGGCATCGGATTGGATAAAGGGGATTGTCGTGAAGTTGGTGGAGTTAAGACTGTCGAATTTCCGCTGCTTCGGACCAGAAGCGACGAAAATTTCGCTCGCAAATACGACCTTCATCTTGGGCCCTAATGGCTCAGGCAAGACGGCGGTCTTGCAGGCGCTCGGAAGAATGTTCAGTCTCGACCCCGCGCAGCGTAAGATCCGCACGTCGGATTTTCACATCTCATCGGATGAAGACCCGGAGGACGCACCTTCGACGCGAGATCTGTGGATTGAGGCCGACTTCGAGTTCCCCGAGTTAGCCGATGCCGATGCCGATGAGGCAGAGGACGGCACAATGCCGGCCGTCGCAGGCAACTTCTCCCATCTCCAGATGGAAACAGACGACGCGTCGGTTCGAATTCGCTTCCGCCTCCAAGCCAGCCTCGACGAGGACGGGGACATCGAAGAAAGCTTCACCCATGTGATGCAGGTCGATGATGATGGAGTTCCAACCGTCCAAGGCAGGGTTTCCAAGCAGGACCGGGCCGCGGTGCAGGTCCATTACCTGCCAGCTCGGCGCAATCCCGCAGACCATATCTCTTACGCCGCCAACGCTTTGCTCGGCCGCGCACTTCGTGCCGCCAACTGGTCGGCGGAGCGCCAGACGATCTCGGCTCTCACGGAGCAGATCAGCGCAGCGCTCGTCGGCAACGCGTCGGTTAAGGGGATCGGTGATGAGGTCACCAAGCTCTGGGAATCGCTTCACAAGGGAAAATTTTACGCCAATCCGACTCTGTCGTTCGCTCAGAGCGAAATCGAAAATTTGCTGCGGCATCTCAGCCTGAGCTTCGCGCCCGGTCACGGTACGCCGCAGGTCGACTTCTCCCGACTAAGCGACGGTCAGCAATCCCTGCTGTACATTACGCTCGTTCTCGCGATGCGGGCCATCGGCAATGCAGTGCTAGCCGGCGACACCAATGCATTCGACATCGACAAGCTGCGCCCACCGCTTTTCACACTCGTGGCGGTCGAAGAGCCCGAGAACAGCCTGTCCCCGCACTATCTTGGTCGCGTTCTACGGACGCTGAGCGAGTTCGCGGAAGACGGCGATGCACAAGCCGTTATCGCGACCCATGCTCCCTCGCTGCTGCGCCGCGTCGAACCGGAGAGCATCCGCTACCTGCGCCTCGACGAGGAGCGGCGCACTACGGTGTCCCGGATCACTATGCCAAGCGGGGCCGAAGCGCACAAATATGTCCGGGAAGCGATCCAAGCCTTTCCCGAGCTCTACTTCGCGAGACTGCTGATCCTAGGCGAGGGAGACAGCGAGGAGGTGGTGTTGCCACGTTTGCTCGCGGCGCGTGGTATCCTGGCCGACGATGCCTCGATCTCGGTCGTTCCGCTGGGTGGACGGCACGTGAACCATTTCTGGCGCCTGCTGAGCGATCTCGGCATTCCATTCGTAACGTTGCTGGATCTCGACCTCGCGCGCCACCAGGGTGGCTGGGGCCGGATCAAATACGCGGCGAAGCAGCTGCTGCGATTCCAGGAAGACCCGGTGGATTTCGATGAGGAAGGTGCGGACGCGATTCCCAAGTGGGACAGCAAGCAAGGCCTGATGCTCAACGACGATGGCTGGATCGCCACGCTGGAAAAGAATGCGGTGTTCTTTTCCTCTCCGCTCGACCTCGACTTCATGATGATCGAGGCGTTTCCCGACGCCTATGGCCTGACCGATGCCGAACTCGAGGATCCAGACGACGGCACGATCGACGCCGTGCTCGGCAAGTCACACGACGCGCTCGGCGGTCAATATGACGATGCCCAGCAGCAACTGTTCGGGGCGTATCAGGAACGTTTCAAGCTCGGCAGCAAGCCGAGTTGGCACATCCGGGCGATGGCCAAACTCGACGACGACGCGCTGCTCGAAAGCATGCCCGAGGTTCTCGACCGAATGTTCGACCGCATCGAGGAGAAGCTCGCGGAATTGCCGGAATGATTCCCATCGCGCGCTGGGCGCCATCCGATGGGCTGGTCCTGGAGCCTAATGCGCTCGATGCGGCGAAGGAGACGGCTCGCAATCTCGCGCTCACCGCGGGTCCCGGCGCCGGCAAGACCGAGATGCTCGCCCAGCGCGCCGACTTCCTGCTGCGCACCGCGACCTGCCGCTATCCGCGCCGCATCCTCGCCATCTCCTTCAAGATCGACGCGGCCCAGAATCTGCGAGCACGAGTCCGGCGGCGCTGCGGAGCCGATCTTGGGGCGCGGCTAGACAGCTATACGTTTCATGCCTTCGCGAAGCGTCTGATCGACCAATTCCGCCCGGTGCTAAAGGGCGCGAATGCGCTCGACCCGGATTATTCGATCGGCCAGCGGCGCGTTCAGCGAACATCGATCACCTTCGCCGACATGGTGCCGCTCGCCCAGACGATCATCGAGAATAGTCGTATCGCCCGCAACGCCGTTCGGCAGACCTACAGCCATGTCTTTCTGGACGAGTTCCAAGACTGCACAGCCGATCAATATGCGCTCATTACCGCCTGCTTCGGCGGATCCACATGCCTGCTGACCGCCGTTGGCGATACCAAGCAGAGTATCATGGGCTGGGCTGGCGCGCTCGAAGGCATTTTCCAGACGTTCGCGGACGACTTCACTGCACACCCGCTCAATCTCTACCAGAATTTCCGTTCCGCACCCACCCTGCGGCGAATGCAGAATGCAATGGTGCGGGTGATGGACCCGCTCGCCGCCTTGGACGATGCCGACATCGTCGGGAACGAAGGGTCGATCGCCATCCTCAATTTCGCGGACGACGAAGAAGAGGCCGAAGGCATCGCGGCCCGGGTTCAGCAGCTCGCTGATAATGACGGCGTTTCCCTGTCGGAAATCGCTATCCTCGTCAGCAAACAGCAGCAACTATATTGCCAAAAGCTGATTGCGGCCTTCGACGCCTGCGGCATTGCCTATCGGGAAGAGGACGCAACCCAAAATTTGGCTTCGGAGCCCGCGGCGCGCCTTATCGTGGACTTTCTTCTGGTCACAAGCAGTCCCCGGCAGCCGGCAGCGCATCGCCGCCTGCTGGATCTCGTCGTTTTCAACCAAGGCGTCGACGAGGAACGCGAGTATCAGCTGCGCTCGAAGTGGAACCGGCTGCTCGGCGAGACGCGCAAGGCGATCGCGACCGGCAAGATCGATCTGTCACACAAGCCTGATCTCGAAAAGCTGGTGGATACGCTGCTTGCCGCGGTCGGCAGCGAAGCCATCGTAGCGATGTCCTCGACATATGCGCAGGGCGACATGCTGGCGACCTGCATCGTTGAAACCGTGGATCGCGCGCACGAGTTGCTATGCGGCGGGGTAGACCCAGCCACAGCGCTCTCGTCTTTCTCGGGGGATCGTGCGGTACGCATCATGTCGATCCACAAGAGCAAGGGACTCGAATTCGACACGGTGTTCATGCTTGGCGTCGAGGAGGAAACCTTCTGGGGCAAGCAGGCGGACGAGCGTTCGGCGTTCTTCGTTGGCATATCCCGCGCTAAGCTCCGCCTGTTCCTCACGGTCTGCGAGGAGCGCTCCAGACCTGCGGGCGCGGGCCGATGGACCGTCGCGCGGCGACCTCATGAGGAGTTCCTAAGCTATGTTTGATCACACGACCCGGAGAGGGCTTTAGCGGATCTACGACTGGCCGCTGTCAGCGCAACCGGACATTACTTTCGTGGTGCCGAACGGCAGGAATGTCCCAAAGCCTTCCTCTATTCAGGCGATTGTCCAACGGCGGAACTGGGTGTGAAGGTGCCACCGGACTGCGGTACGAGCCGACAGCAAAGCACTGGTCAGCGCCGGCGGTAATGTCGCTCGTTGTCGGTAGTAGTCCAGCTGTCGAATTGTCCGGGAAAGTCTGACTCAATCTGCTCCCGGAAGCGCTTGCCAGCATTACGTTGCTCGGTGGCCGTGAGACCGTCCCAACCTGACGAGATGGACTTCAGGGTGAACTCCTCGCCATGCTTCTTCCGATCCACGGCCGCCAAACCCTCGTTGGCGATCTTCGTCACCAGCTCGGTGCGGTAGGGAGGCTGCGATCGAACGACCTCGATGCCGCCATTGCGCTCCACAGATGCCGCGGTGCTCCCGCCGCTCTGGTCGCTAAACAAGTATCGCTTACCGCCAACCTCGACCGCGATGTCGCCCGTCCGCTCGATGGGTGTGCCCACCAGCCGGTCGAGGATCTCGCCCATCGCCTCGCGCTGCGCGGGTGTGATTAGCGCGTGCACGACCACGTTCTTGAGTGGCTTTTCCATTCGGTTCTCCAAAGGGGGCAAGCACCGCAGCTTGCCCCCGCGCCTGATTAGCCGTTCAACCGGTCCTTGACGGCCTTGGCCGGCGTGAACCCGAGCTTCTTGGCCGCAGCGATGGTGATGGCAGCGCCGGTCGAGGGGTTGCGACCCTCGCGCTCCGGCGTATCCTTCACCTTGAACTTCCCGAAACCATTGATCGAGATTTCCTCGCCTTTTGCCGCCGCGTCGGTAATGGCGGCGAACACAGCGTCGACCGCTTTGCGCGCGTCGGCCTTCGTCAATCCATTGGCTGCTGCGAGTGCATCTGCCAGTTCAGCGTTATTCATCGTAATTCCTTTCTGCTAAAAGTCATGCTGGCTCAATAAAGCCGATAGTGGTGAGAAGGCCAGCAAGAGCGGCTTCAACTGCCGCTGCTCGTGCGATCGCCCCATGGTCGATCCGCTCTGCAAGCCGGGCTGCCGGCATTCCCTTACGATAGCCGGGCCAGGCCTGGGAAAGAGCCGTCATCGCAAGAGCGGTGCTGCCCGGTCGCCGCTGCGCGCACCCCTCGAGGTGCCGCAGAAGCAGAGCCTCATGACAAGTGTGCTGCCAGATCAGACCCAGGCCCGCCTTGTTGGCCGCAGGCGTGATCCGGGCATCTCGGTCGGGACTGATCCCCAGCTTGTCGTCATCGAGCAGTATGAAGCGCCCTTCGAAAGCTCCGTGGCGCTTTTCCCGTTCACCGGCACGCTTTATCGCCAGATCCACCAGCGACGAGGGGTCTCCACCGCCCGGCTGCAGCAGCACGGCATCGAGATGCACGGCGAGCCGCTGCGTTTCGGCAAGCCTGGTGAGCAGCGCGACATAGCCCTGTTCGCTTTCGCCCTCGCAGCCGACGAAGATACGGCGGCGCTGCGGGACGACCTTGCGCTTCTGGCGGCTCATCCGATCTGGGGGAGGGCACCGTAGGTGCCGCCAAGATATTTGCGATAGTAATTCTCGTCGCGTCGCACAGCCTGGACGTCCTGCAAGGCGTAGACCTCCGTTCTGCCCTCCGGCGACTTGGTGCAGAAGAGCACCTCCTCCTTGATGAGTTCCTCAAGGAGAGACGCGTTGTGACAGGTCATCCATAGCTGCGCGTCGTGCGGGTTCCGGCTTGGGTCGTAGAACCAACGCAGAATTTCGGGCAGGATCAACGGATGGATTGCCGTGTCCAGCTCGTCCATCACGGCGATGCCGCCGGTTTCCAGTGCCCGAAGCAGGAATGGGTAGAGGCGCAGGAACATCCTCGTACCATGACTTTCGAGGACGAGCGGCATTGGACCGTCATGGCCCTCATGCGTGAACAGCGCGACCGGCCCGTTCGGCCCGCTTTCCACCCGCATGGTACGAATGCCCAGATCAATGCGTTCAATCTCGCGGTTGAGCGCCTCGACCAAACCTGGGTTCTCGGCATAGTGACGAACCATCTGTTCCTCGACGCCGTCAGAGCGTTCGATCAGGATGTTCGACGAGATCGTATTCGCCGCCTCCCAAAGCTGGGTAGCGATCGGATGCTTCAACTGGGCAAGCGTCGAGATCACGCTCGCATTGGGGCGCAGCACTTTTTCCAGCGCTTGCCGGAACCCGGTGAGCTTGAATGCGCCTGCCGCAACTACTTTGCCCTCAGCGCTTCGCTCGAACAGCCGAACCTTTCGGCGTGCGGGCTCGGGCCAATAGTGCAGGGCTTCCGATACCACCTGCTGGGCCGCGTTCGAACCGCCCAGTTCAAGGGAATAGGTATAGCGACAGGCGGGAGAAGTCTCGTCCTCTGGTTCGCTGTGACCGCCAAAGGACAGGCTCAGACGGGTCGGAGCTGATTGTCCTTCAACGCTGTTGAACCGCTCATAAGGGAGCCGGCCGGTCGGCGAGATCTGGAAACTTTCGCGCGCGAACCAGGCGATGAACGACAGCGCCCGCAAGATAGTCGATTTGCCCGCTGCGTTCGGACCGAAAATGGCCACGACCTTGGGCGCTCGATCAGACGCGCCCGGCCAGATCGGGGACAGCCTACCGGGTAAATCTGGCGCGTTTGCCCCCACACGCAGATCGACAACCTGCTTGTCGCGGATCGAGAAGAAGTTCTCAATTTCGAGTTCGAACAGCATAATGGCTCCTCACGAGCCGTAAATAAATCGTTTCATTACGGTTTCAACGTTTTTTCGTTAAACCGGCGTCGAAATGCTCTCATTTTTTCCTTTGCGGTACTGCGGCCGGCCGGACTCAGTCCGGCAGGGAGCGCGCCTTCGCCCGCCAGGGCGCATGGGTTTCCTTGCAGATATCGGTGAAATAGAGCCGCTTATCCAGATTTTTGGTCGCTTCCTTCTCGACCCGGTCCCGATCCCGACGTGCCGCATGCCAGATCGCCATCTCTTCAAATGGCAGACCATCAAATCCGCGCGCTGCGATCGCGCGCTCGAACAATGTGATCGCCCGATCATCTGCGCAGGCAAGGAAGAGGGTGAGGGAGGCAAAGGCCTTGTCCGGGTCGTTGCCCGACATGAACCGGTCACGCCAGTGACCAGCGGCGGTTCGCCGGCGAAAGCTTTCCTCTGCCTTGTCCTGCGTCTCCTGCAACCAGCCTGACGTCTGGATTGCCCTCGCTCGCTGCCAGAAACTCTCTGCGTCCGGTCCAGGGTCGAGGAAGCGGCCGAGGTTGAAGGCTCGAGCGATGTCACCAGCGAGCTGGCTTTCCAACCAGACGAACATTCGATCGAGGAGCCAACCCAGGCGCCCGCCCTCTGTCGCCCACCGGGCAACGGAGGCCAGCGCATGATCCGTGTTCGCATCTTCGAGAACCTGTTCGCAGTGACGGGTCATCTCGGGCCGGTCGCTGTAGAAGGGCAGGCTCTCAAAGCTGTCCATCTTGGTCCAGCTGCTCTCCTTGTAATGCGGGTAGAGCGTTGACCAGATCCTCGCGCCATCTTCGGGCTGCTTCATCATCAAAGCGCGCAGCGCAGTCATGACCGGGAAGTTGTCGAACGCGAAAGCATGTTCCGCGCCGCGCTCCAGCAAGGCATCGAGTGCAGCGGCAAGCGCTGGACCGCGCCGTTCTGCCAAGACGAGCATCGCCTCATTGGCGTTCAGCCACGACACCTGCTTGCCAAAGCCGTCCGGGAAGGATTGCTTGCCGATCGCGTCCAGGACAAACGCCTCGAAATGGTTGAGCGCGTCCTCGTCGCCGGGATCATCCTGAACGCGCGCGCCCCAGGCGACCGGATCGATGCGCGTGTCGAGGTCAGGTACAGGGAAGTGCCTGGCAGCCGCGATCAGCGCGAGCGAGCCATTGGCCGCCTCATTGATTTCGGTCTCGGCGGCGCAGCTCCAGCCAGTGTTGACCAGGGCCTGCAGGAGAGGGGGCTGGTTGCTGCGGCGTCCGATCAGGAAGAGCAGCCGCCGGGTAACATCGCTGTCGTTCGCAAAGCCGGCAACGAGGTCGTTCGCGAGGCTGGGAGGCATTTCGCTCAGATCGACGCTGGCGAGATAGGAGATCCAATGCTGGCGATGCTCACCGGCCAGCAGAGGCCGGATGGGTTCATAATCAGCCTCCATAGGGGCGGCGAACACTGCAACTTCGTCGGTATAGAAGCAGGGGCCGTGAGGGTCGCTCTTGAAGATTGCGATCTGCTGTGCCGCTGTTTTTCCTGCAAGACGCGATATCTGGGCATGGAGCCAGTCGCTGTCCTTCCTGTCGAGAAGCGAGCGCTCCAACATCGGGGCGACGGATCGCGCGAATATCTCGTGGGTCTCCGCATTGAGGAGCGGCCAGTATCGCCCGATCTCCTTGGCCAGCCGGACGAGCTTGTCCTCGGCATCGCCATCATCCGAAGCGCCTCTCGTCTCGGCGCTGGCAAAGATCCGCCGGATCAGATCGGTGAGCGCTTCGGGCGCCCAACGCGCCAGCACCGGAAGGCTGTTCAACAGCGCATAGTCGGCTGAGTCCTGACCCATTGCGCTGACGAACAGCGTAGACGCATCGGTCTCGTTAGCTGCGGCGATCAATAGTTCCTGATCCTCGGAACCAAGGGTGACGTTCGGATCGAATGCCAGCTCCTTGAGCGCAATGAACCTCTCGAGAGGTTCGTCCCCCGTCCTTCCGTTCGCATCCTCCGGCAAATGGACCATACCTGCTTCATCAACAGTAGCGCGACGACCAAACCAGGTGCGCCGCTCCACCGCAGGCAGCTCTGCCCGCAGCGTCGTTGCCGCCGGTGAGGCGAGGCCGTCGAGCAGCAGGCGGGCAACGTCGCGTCCGACGTCATCGCCGGTATCAATAAGTTGGCGCGCCAGCCCCAGAAGGGCGGCAGCCGTCTCCTCGCCATCGACCGGATTGATCCGCAGCACCCACCCCATTGCATCAAATGGCCCGAACGCTTCGCTGATGGCGCGCGAGGCCGCCCAGCTCGCAATTGCGGCCAGGAAGGGCTGTCGCGGCAACATGGAGAGAATCCCAAGTGCTCTGGCGCTCAAGCCGTTATAGTCACGCTCGTTTCGCTCAGGCATCTCAACCTTCTGCAGCGTCGTCGTGATCGCGGGAGCCAGATCAGATTCCACGGCCGTCCAGCGTTGATGCCGGTCCTCCAGGGTCGCAGTGGTTGCCGCGTGCGCGTCCTCCACGGTAGCGTCCCGTTCCGCCAGCCGAAGTCGGTTGGCATCGACCCAATAATAGCCGAGCCATCGGGACAGGCGTTCGCCCAGTGCGGCGCGGAAACCCGGATATTTAGCCGCATCCGCGAACGCAGTAATGAAGATGTTCTCGTCGCGGAGAGACCCATTGTAGCGCAGCCAGATCTGCTCGGCGAAATCCAGAAACAGCTCAGGCGCTCCTGGTATCAACCGCTCCAGTGTAGCAAAATCGCGCCGCCCGAAATTCTGCTGGAAGAACCAGTCGCGCAGCAACAGCATGAAGGTGTCGCTGGAAGCGCTCTGGCGCACGAGAGAGGCCGTGACTGCCCAGCGCAGGATATCGACGCCCCTGTCGGTGCCGCGCAGCGGCTCCATGAACTGCGCCAGTCGGTCTGCGCGTCCGGCCCCGGCCTGATCCAGATCGGTGATAAGCGCGAGGGCCAGCGCCAAAGGCACGCGGTCCTTCCTGAGGCGAAAGCGATGAGCGCTCCCGGGAACCCGATCGACCCAATTGCCTGAAATGATCTCGCTGAGCGCCGTTCGGAGGGCGGGCTCGCCGGCTCCACTTTCCGACCCAAGCGCCTCGATCATGTCCTTGCGGGTCAGGTGCAGTTCGGCATCGGCGCCGTCCTCGATAGCCGAGCGGAGCCTGCTACCTTCCTGAGCAAGGAATTGATGGAAATCGTCAGAACTCGGCGCGAGATTTGAACCATGGAGGTTAAGCCGGTGTCGCCAGTCTTCGTAGATCAGGCGCTCGATCGTTATATCGCCGCTTGCCTGAAGATGTTCGCGCTGCTGGATGGCCAACTGGCAATAGCGTGGAATCGCCATCAGCTTGAGGAGCTCTTCACTCAGCTCCGAGCGGGGAACGCGGTGGCGCGCCAGCATTTCGTCGAGTTCGGTCTCCGTGAAATCCTCGACCGTCACCGGCCATGCCTGGGGAAGTAGGTTGGCGAGGGACTTGAGGTCATCCTCCCAATATTCTGTCCGACAGGTAAGGGCGATCGCGACATGGCCCTCAAGGCCACCCGCCTGCAACGGCTGTATGACCTTCTGCCAGTCGGTAAAATTGACCTCCTGGTTGAGGCCATCGATCACCAGCAGAATGCGCGGCGCCTGAGCCGGTGCGCGGGTCCAGAGCTGTATCCTGCGCTCCCAAAAATCTTCGTCATGGCCCGGGACGCGCTGCGCGATGAGTTTGGCGAGGAACCGGTGCGGGGGCATGAGGGGCGGGGCGACAAGACCACGCGCAGGGACCACGATCGTGAGCGGAAGCGCATCAGGCGACGCCGCCATTTTCTCCTGCCACCAGGCGAGGAAACTCCAGGTCTTGCCAACGCCCTCGGCACCCAGCACTGCGAGGGGGAGGGGGGGCCGCATCGCCCACCACTGCTCGAATGCGGCACTGGGACCTGCGCGCGCGACGCGGATCGTGCCAGGTGCATCGAGACCGCCGTAGCATTGAAGCTGCGCGATCGCGACGCGATCATCCTCGAAAGCATCCTTGAGCCAGCGCGCGCCCGCGATCCTCGTCGACGCATAGCCGACGTCGTCCCGCCGGAACGGCTCGAAGACGCGGGCGCAGTCTGCCGCGAAGTCATCGTCCCCCGCGACCGCGGCAAGATAGCCGGTGATCGCCGGATCATCGCCGAGATGCGCTTCGACCGCCTTGGGGGCGGACGCAGCCAAGAGCGCGAGCGAACTGGGTCGATCCTCGCGACCCGACGGGTCGAGAACCTCGACCTGTATGCCGCGCTCGGCGCCGACTTCGCGAAACTTGACGAGGTCCGTCCGGGTGATGTGGGTCGTCGTCGCGAGGATCCAGAGGTCCAATGCATCGATATTCACGGCAGCGTCTGAAATCTTGCGCTGGACCTCGGCGACCGAAACGTCGCTTCTGGAGCCGTATTTCTTGCCTTCAAAGCCGATCGCCAGGCCATTGGCGGGTGCGTCGTTCGCACCATCCATCCCATGCTGGTGTCCCGACTTCATGAGGCGGAAGCTCTGGCCCAGCAATTCCTCGAGGCAGTCGCGAACGAAGCCCTCAAACCCTTTGTTTCCGGTATCCGGTAGTTTGAGCATCGCTGCGACAAAGGCGCTCGGATCGGGGGCGGCCGACGAGGAAGGCATACTCATATCAGCGAATGACCGTCACTTTCACCTTGGCGGCGTCGGCCACCGTCTTCCATGCCTGATCGGCGGTATACGCGGGAACGCCTTCGCGTTTGGCGAGGGCAAGACAGAAACGATCGCCCAGCGAAAGGCCCGCTTCCGCCGTCACTGCGCGCAACGCGCCGGCCTCCCAGGCAAGCGCCTCATCAGCGGCCACAACCCGCATCGGCAGGGCCCCAAGCATCTCCCGCACTTCCTCGATCGGCGCACCCAACCGGACAAAATGGCTGATCACCTCGGCCAGATTGAACGAACCTATTGCCGCGTCCGCCAAAACCCCAGCCACCTTCGCTCCTCCGCGCTCTCCCTTGAGCAACGCAAGCACGGCGGATGCATCGAGAACGACCTTGCTCATTCGCCGCTCTCGGCGCTTCGGTCGGCGAGGAACGCCGCGACGCTCGCGTCGGGGTTTCCTTCGGTGTAGCGCTTGGCGATAGCCTGCGCCCGCGCCACCGCCTGCGTAACTGTGCGCAGAACGACGCCGGTATCTGTTTCCTCGACGATGACCGAGCCGCCATTCTCCAGGCCAAGCCGCTTGCGAATGTCGATGGGCAAACTCATGCGCCCGTTAGGAGTTATGTTAACCTGCACCATATTCGCACCATCAGAACACAGAATGACATCGTATTATTTTGATACCACAAAAGGCACCGGATGCCAATCAATCCAGACATGGCGCACCCTCGGAATCTGGACCGATCACGCGGCCAATGCCATGCACGTAATTAGCGATAAGACTGATTCCTGCTAAAAAGATTCTGGCTTTCGGAGAGGGGGTTGGATACCCTCAAAAGCATCCTCCAAGGACGGAATTGATGGACGCTCGGTACAGCCTGATACCCACTGTCGAGAAAGAGACGGATCCAGTGACCCTGATCGTTCACCGGACTGAGGATACGCATGAGCAATTGGAGCTGCTCTTGGCGGTCGAAGGCGCGAAGACCCTGAAGCTCGTTCCGGGTCGCGACCTGAACGGCGCAAAGATAATGATGCGCGCCGGCGCCTCGTTCAGTCGCCACAGCGGCGTGCGCTTGTCGAACGGCTTCAACGTCGTTGATCCGTCGGCCTGGCATCGGCAAGGGATTGGCACGGTTGCCCTGAACCTGATGATCGAATGGGCAAAGCGCCTTCACCCAGATGCCGATGTTCGTCCGGTCGAGCTCAAGCGCTACAAGCAGGGTATTGAAGGCGATGACCCGCGCCTTGCCTTCTATCGCCGGTTCAACCTGCAGTGGAATCTTGCGGATCAAGATCAGGACGCCGTAAACCTTCTATCTGTGCCCATGACAGTGCGCGACCTTCAGACAGCCCCGCTCTCGGCGCGGCTCACGCGATTGCCATGATGAACGGCGAAGACCCTTCCGCTTCCCCGCCTCCGGCTGAGGTAGCTGACGATCTCGAAGCTGTCCTTGCCGGCGCGATGGTCCTTCTCGATACCGTCGAGAGTCTCGAGCCTTATCTTCCGGATCTGACCGCCGACGACCGCGAGCGTGTCGATCGGTACGTAGGGCGTGCCTCGGCCGATGCCACGCTGCGGGCGTACAAGTCCGATTGGCGGCTGTTCTGCGCCTGGTGTCGCGAAAGTGGTTACCGGCCCCTGCCTGCCACACCTTCAACGGTGGCCGCGTTCCTCACATTGCTCGCCGAGACCGGCTTCGTCCCGCTCGAACCACGACGGACCAAGACCGGCAAGGTTCTCCCGCGCAAGGCACCATCACCGCTCGGCAAGGCGACCATCGGTCGACGGCTGGCCGCAATCGTGTTCGCCCATCGCGCCGCCGACCTGGAACCCCCGACATCGCAGCCGGACGCTGCCCGGCTCGAAAAGGCAATGCGCGCGATCCGGCGAGAAAAGCGTGACGACCTTCCGGATAAAAAGCGCGCGGCTGACGGCGACGTGATGCGGGACATGCTCAAGAGCATCACCGGGAATGACCTGCGAGCCTATCGCGACCGCGCATTACTCGCGATCGGGATGGCAGGCGCCTTCCGGCGCTCCGAGCTCGTTGAGGTAACTGTCGCTCGGGTAGCCGAAGATGCGCGCGGCCTTTTGATCCGGATTCCTGCTTCCAAGACCGACCAGGAGGGCGACGGCCAAACGGTCGCTATTCTGGATGGCCGCCGGCTCGAACCGGTCCAGCACTACAATGCATGGATTGAAAAGGCTGGGATTTGCAGCGGTCCGGTGTTTCGCAAGCTCACACCGCAGGGACGGCTTACCGATAAGGCCATGAGCGCGCAGGGGGTGGCTCTTGTGGTCAAGGCCGCAGCCGTAGCAGCTGGCTATCCGCCTGAGCTCTTCTCAGGCCATTCATTGAGGGCAGGCTTCCTGACCGAAGCGGGGCGGCAAAGCGCGAACCTGTTCAAGATGAAAGAGCATAGCCGCCACTCGTCACTCGAGATGGTGGCCGAGTATGTGCGCGACCATGAGCGGTTTCGCGAGCACGCGGGGGAAGGTTTTCTGTGACAGCACTCATTGTAACCGCCAACGGCCTGGTCGGTCGGGAGCGGGAATTGACCGAGCCCGAGCATCTGGCATTGCGCAGCTACGGGGCGGATTCGACCTTTTTTCATGCGATCGCGCAGGGGCGCACCGAAGCACTGTCGCACAATCCGGACTTCGGCGCGTTTTCATCGGTAGCGCGGACCAAACGCGACGCAATCGACGCCGTTTTCTCAATTTCGCGTTTGTTGACTGCGCAGACGCTCTGGTCGGGCCATGGCCATGGCTGGGGTGTTCGCGGTGCTCTGGAGGGGGCACCCGCCAACTTCGTAGGCCTGCAGTATCGTTATCCCGGATACATCTCGACATCGACGGACCGGAGTTGGTGTGACGCGTTTCTCGACAAGCGGAACCGCAGTCAGAGCCGCCCCACCATGCTGGAATTCCGACTGCCCGCCGGTACGCCAGCGATCGACATGCACGACGGCGGCGCACAGGGGGAGTTTGAAATCTTACTCCCGCGTGAAAGGCTTTTCTCGATCACCGACGCGAAAATGCTCCCCGGCGATCTTCTCCAGCTTGTCCTTGAGCCTGGCGAGGCGTCGGTATGAGCGAGGACGACTGGCCTGAAACCGACGATCATGCGGGACCAAGGCGAGCAGAGGATATCGGCCCCACCGAGCTTACGGCGGCCCTTAACTCCCTCGCAGGTTTCAGCGACAATCCTTGGTTGGTCATGCAGGGTCAGCAACTGGAGCTGATCGACAATGTCCTCAATGGCATGGAGCGCGAAGTTCTGCGCCATATGCTTGATGATGATCGCCCGGTTGAGACGATCGCACTTTTGACGGCTCTCTCGCCGATGTGGATCTATGCGGCCTATGAGCTTTTGCGGACATGGCGGCAGCGGTGCGACGAGGTGGTTCGACTTGCATCAAGCGGCGGCTTTGATCTGAAAGCAGCCCATCTGGAACGCGAGGTCAATTATCAGCACTATGATCGGGAGCTTCGCGCGCAACAGCTTCGGATCGCCCGCGACAATCCTGATCTTGTGCAGCGAATGCGCGATGATCTGGCTCGGACCGAAATGGGGTTCACGACGATCGAGTTTATCCGCGTCGCCCTTGCCAAGCATGAGGTCAGCGGCAGCAAGTCCAAAAACAAACCGATTGCCTTTGCGCCTGGCCTTGCGATGCCCAATCGCTACACCGGGAGCATGGAATATGAATTGAGCGTCGGCGGATCGATCATAGGCTACCATACGCGCCGCGACCTCGCTGAAACGATCCGCTTCCTGCCCACCACGCCGGTGCCCACTGCTGAAGAAATGGAGGGCTTCCGGGAGTATATGCGACCTCCAGAGGTCGGCTGATGCTTATGCAGCCGACCATCTGCCACTGCCCCCACCCGCCCGCATCCGTTACAACGCCCAACAGTCCGACAATGAGATAGGTCATCCGGGACAATGAGCTTGCCGGCAACATAGCTACCGATGGCGCAGACGGCGAATTCCGGCAGAGGCTGGCATCGGCAACGCGCGATCCGATGAAGGCTCTTCAAGATCCGCAATGATTGGGCAGTCTGGGCGATCATCTCCTGCGCAGCAGCTCACGAGACCCTGCAACGTGTCGACCATCTGGTTGAGCCCCTTGATGCGGTCCTGAAGCTCAAAAATATGCGACTGGGCAATGCGCTTGACGTCTGCACTGTGGCGCGACCGGTCGCGCCACAGGTTGAGAAGCTCGTTGATCTCGGTCACGGCGAACCCAAGGTCGCGCGCGCGCCGGATGAACCGGAGCATGTTGACGTCGCCCGGTGAGTAATCCCGATAGCCCGAATCCCGTCGATCCGCCTTTGGAATGAGGCCCGTTTGCTCATAGTAGCGGATCATCTTGGCGGAGACGCCGGACGCCTTTGCTGCCTGGCCGATGTTCATCGTCCTGCTCCCTTCGCCGGCGCGCCAGTCGATGCCTCCGGCGGCTGAAAGCCGCGGAGCCGGAGTGAATTGCCAAGAACGAACACGCTCGACATTGCCATCGCGCCGGCAGCAAACACCGGCGACAGGAGAATGCCCGAGATCGGCCATAGAGCGCCGGCAGCGACCGGGATCAGCGCGGTATTGTAGGCGAAAGCCCAGAAGAGGTTCTGGCGGATGTTGCCGATCGTGGCACGGGAGAGTGCGATCGCCGACGCCACACCGTTGAGGTGGCCCGACATAAGCACGACGTCGGCAGCCTCGATGGCAATGTCCGTGCCCGTACCGACCGCAATCCCGACGTCTGCTTCGGCGAGCGCCGGTGCATCGTTGATGCCATCACCGATAAAGGCGAGGCGTCCATATTCTGCTTTCAGGCGGCGCACCGCCTCGACCTTTCCGTCGGGCAGGACTTCAGCCACAACCTCGTCGATGCCCAGCTGGCGCGCGATCGCCTGCGCGGTATGCTGATTGTCGCCCGTAATCATCGCGACTTTCAGGCCGAGAGCATGGAGGGCGGCGATGGCCGCAGGGGTCGTTTCCTTGATCGGATCAGCCACGGCGACGACGGCTGCAAGCTTACCATTGATCGCGGCATAGAGTGGCGATTTGCCTTCAAGGGCCAAGCGCGATGCTGTCTTGGCGAACGCGGCGACATCCAGGCCGAGCTCGCGCATGAAGCGATCCGCCCCAATTTCGACCCGCTCGCCAAGCACCTCGGCGCGAACACCGCGCCCGGTCAGGGATTCGAAGTTGGAGACCTCGGGGAGGCTGAGCTTCTCGGCGAGGGCGGCATCGACGATGGCGCGGGCAATCGGGTGTTCGGACTTGTCCTCAACTGCCGCGATCCGGGCGAGAACGTCCGACCGATCGAAGCTAAGCGTAACCTGCAGCTCCGTCAACACGGGGCGGCCTTCGGTCAGCGTACCGGTCTTGTCGACGGCCACGACCTTGGCATCGCGCAGAAGCTGAAGCGCTTCGCCCTTGCGGAACAGAATGCCCAGTTCGGCTCCCCGGCCGGTGCCGACCATGATGGCGGTCGGCGTCGCCAGACCCATGGCACAGGGGCAGGCAATGATGAGAACCGCGACCGCATTGACCAGCGCGAAGCTCAAGGCCGGAGACGGACCGAATACCAGCCAGGCGCCGAAAGTGAGCGCAGCCACCACCATGACGGCGGGCACGAACCACATCGTCACCTTGTCCACGAGGGCCTGGATCGGCAGCTTCGATCCTTGCGCCTGTTCGACCATGCGGATGATCTGGGACAGCATGGTGGCATCGCCGACTGCCGTCGCGCGAAATGCCAGCGCCCCCTTCTGGTTGACCGTACCCCCGACGAGGCTTGCCCCTTCCGCCTTCTTGGCCGGAATTGGCTCACCGGTGATCATGGATTCATCGACGTAGCTTTCGCCCTCGATAACCTCGCCATCGACGGGGATCCGTTCACCAGGCCGAACTTCGATGATGTCGCCGGCAACTACTTCAGCGACGGCGACTTCGACGGTACTGTCGGCGCGGCGCACGCGCGCGGTCTTGGCCTGAAGGCCGACGAGACGCTTGATCGCCTCGGACGTGCGCCCTTTTGCCCTTGCCTCCAGATAGCGGCCGAGCAGGATCAACGCGATGATGACCGCAGCCGCTTCAAAATAGACGTTCACGGTCCCGGGTGGGAGAAGCGCCGGGGCGAAGGTTGCAACAAGGGAATAGCCGTAGGCCGCCAGGGTGCCGACCGCGACGAGCGAATTCATGTCGGGAGCCAGCCGGATCAGGGCGGGGAGGCCCTTCTGGTAGAAACGGAAGCCTGGGATCGCGAGGACAAGGGTCGTCAGCGCGAACTGGATGTACCAGCTCGTCTGCATGCCGATCGACATCGCGATATACATATGAACGCTGGGGATGAGGTGAGACCCCATCTCCATGAGAAAGACAGGGAGCGCCAGGAGCACGGCAATGGTCAGATCGCGCTTGAGCAGCTTGCGCTCCTCTTCCTTGCGATCCTCGCCATCGTCCGCATCGGCAGCCTTGACGGCCACGGGTTTCGCTTCATACCCGGCACCAGCGATCGCGGCGATCAGCGACTTCGCGTCAGCCGCGCCGCGGATCGTAGCGCGTTCGGTCGCCAGATTGACGCTGGCCTCCATCACACCCGACACGGCCCTGAGCGCACGCTCGACACGCCCGACACATGACGCACAGGTCATGCCGAGCACGGTAAGCTCTGTGGTTTCGACCGGCACCGCATAACCCGCCGACTCGACCGCCTTCACGAGCTCGGTCCGATCGACCGGACCTCCCGCCGTGATGCTCGCCCGTTCGGTCGCGAGATTGACGTTGACCGCGCTCACGCCTTCGATCTTGCCGAGTGCGCGCTCAACGCGGCCGACGCACGACGCGCAGGTCATGCCCTCGATGGGCAAGGTGATTGTCGAAACGTCTGTTTCGATGGGGGATTTTTCGGTCAGCATGTTCCGCTTCCTCGATTCTCGCGAACTTGACCAACCCCATGTGAGGCTTCCCATCATTGGAAGGTCAAGGTTCAAGTTTTTTTCGGCGGACGGCTTGACCTTCCAACGATGGCAAGCCCCATTTCTTGCGGGACGAACTCGAATTTTGAGGAGAATCCCGATGCAGTTCCACGTCCAGGACATGACCTGCGGTTCGTGCGTCCGGCACATCAACGAGGCGATCGGCAAGGTCGACCCTGAGGCCACTATCGAGGCCGATACCGTGTCCCGCACCATTTCCGTGACCACCACTGCAAGCCAGGAGGATATCCAGAAGGCGCTGGCGGATGATGGCTATCCCACCACTTTGATTGAAGGCACCGAGGCGGTGCAGTCGTGAATCACGAAGGCCATGGCGAGCATCAGGCCGAAGGCCTGTCTGACAATCCCGTCATTCGCGATTATCAGGTCGCGAACAACCGCATGCACGCCGACATGGCGATCGAGTTCAGCGGCGACGCAGATCTCGATTTCCTGCGCGGCATGATCCCGCACCATCAAGGCGCGATCGACATGGCGCGCGTTGTTCTCGATCACGGCTCGGATCCTGAAGTGGGCAAATTGGCGCAGGCCATCATCGAGGCGCAGGAAAAGGAAATCGCGCAGATGAAGAAGTGGCTCTCTGATCGGAGCCAGTAAGCCGCGCATCCCTATGGCCGGCCCCCTCTGGGCTGCCCCCCAGTCCCCCTGAGCCCTTGGGTCGGCCAGGCGGCTGGGTGTTGATTAACGCAACACCCAGCCTTGGGTGCGCCTCGGTATCCAACAATGGAGCCGAGGCGCATTTGCATCCGCCACAGGTGATGGGTTGCAACGAACATATTGCTGAAAGGGCGTTTGATGAATGCGACATTGGAAGCCATCATGTCTTTTACCAGCTAAACCTGCCCGCTGTGACAAATGCTTGTTCGGGGCTAGCTGCTCTCACGTGCTCCAGCATCGACGACGCGCGAAGGCGTTTAACCTCGAGGCTACGCCCCAAGGCCGGAGTTATGGCGTGCTTGGGGACTGAGACGACACTCAGACGACTAGGAACGAACGTTGCCTTACGGATGAGCGGACATACTAAACGCGTCGGACAAGCGCCAAAAACCGAGCAAGGCTAGCCAAGCGCGACCAGCCTGTTCCCATCGATCTCCGCAGGTATTGGCTCGTCAATAATGGTCAGGATTCTCGGATCGCAGTACTCCCCAGCCATCAGAGTGCTCTCGAACATCGGAACACTGGTCGTGATCGGCTTCGGAGTATCGCTAACCGGTATCTCGGCCTTGATCCGCAAGAAGCCGCATTCCTCTGATACGGACAGCGTGAGTTGCGCCCTCTTGCCATCGGCCATCTTCAACCGCGCGCCGTGCATGATATTCAGCGCGTATAGGCTCACGAAGGTTGAGACAGGTTCGAAGCTGTGTCTGCAATCATCCGCGAGCGACCCTTCCTCCACGAGCAGATCCACAAAGTCCCGCCACAGCGTCATGTCGCTGAACGCGAACTGCCACATCATGCTGAGACCAAACACTTTTAAAACCTTAAACTCCCGCTCTTTGAGTGTCCGGTCTGCTTTGAACTTCCTGATTGCCTTGTTGAAGGATTGCTCGGCAGTTTGGCGAGAGATGCCAAGCCTCTCCTTGATCCGGTCATCCGGAATAATCCTGAGGTTGGCGCGCCCTGCCTCCTCCAAGTGCTCAGCGTTAGGCTTGGCTCCGTTGAGTTGGAGGTGCCAGAGCCTAGCGCTTGTTTGGATGTCGTTTGCGCGCGCCAAGCTTATTCCCGCATCCCTCTCGTGGCGGTGGGCAGCGAAGTGTCCAATCTCCTGGACGCTTGCCCGTCCCGGCTGGTGCATGCGGAGGTCGGAGAAGAGGCTATGAAGGTCGGTAATCTTGCGCTCACCGCGGAGAAGCCGCGCGACCCGGCGCTTATGGTCTTCAAGAAGCATCGCTAATTCCACCTCTTCCGAATGTCCGCTAGCAAATCTAGAGGCTGTTATGGACTTGTGAGTCCGAATGGATTCAAAGGCTTGGATGGAGATTGTCCGCAAGCCTTATCCGTCTGACGTATCCGATGAAGAATGGTCGCTGATCGTGCCGTATCTGACGCTTCAGCGCGAGGATGCGGGGCAGCGCGAGCACAGCCTGCGCGAGGTGTTCAATGGCCTGCGCTACATCGTGAAGACGGGCGCGCCGTGGCGCTGGATGCCGAGAACGACCTGCCGCCCTGGGCTGCGGTCTATCAGCAGACGCAGCGCTGGCTGGCGGCGGGATGCTTCGAAGCGTTGGTGGACGATCTGCGCGCCGTGCTGCGTCTGGCGGCAGGTCGCACCGCTGAACCCAGCGCGGCCATCATCGACAGCCGGACGCTGCGGTCCACGCCCGAGAGCGGCGAGCGGGCCGGCTATGATGGCGGCAAACGCAAGAAGGGATCGAAGCTGCACATGGCGGTCGATACGCTGGGTCACCTGCTCGCGCTGCATGTGACACCGGCCAGTGCCGAGGATCGTGGCGAAGTCGAACGGCTCGCGCGGACCATGCAGACCGTCACCGGCGACAACGTCGATATTGCCTATGTCGATCAGGGTTATACCGGCGCGCGGGCTGCCAATGCGGCGGCTCACGGCATCACGCTGGAAGTCATCAAGCTGCCCGAGGCGAAGCGGGGCTTCGTTCTCCTGCCCCGCCGATGGGTCGTCGAACGATCATTCGCATGGGCAACCCGATTTCGCCGCCTCGTCAAGGACTACGAGCGATACGCCCAAACACTCGCCGGACTGCATGTCGTCGCGTTCGCTTGCATCATGATGAAGCAAGCTGCTGCCATCGCCGCTGGTTCATAACAGCCTCTAGGGTAAGGTCTCCCTCCTAAGATGGACCTATTTCTTGGTCTTTTTCTTTCGACGCTTCGGCAGCTCCGGAAACCGCGCTTCCACATCGCGCTGGAAGTCGCAATAGACGTTCCAGGCCCGATCGTTGGTCCGCAGGATGTTGATCTCGATATAGTCGGCGCGCAGCCGCTCCAAAATTGTGGTGATGCCTTCAGCCATCTCGTGGCGACCGGCATCGATCTCATCCCATGCCTTTTGGCGCGAGGCGGTCAGCGGCATGTCGCCTGGACTGCTGAAGACGTGAGATTTCCCGCTTGGGGTCGAATGATATTGTTCGTCGTGGGACAAGGCCCTAAGCCAGCCACGATACAGCTTGTCTACCGCCTCGCGTAGCACGGGGTCGTAGACGCTAAACAACGAATTGCCGGCGACGCCGCGGAAATTTTCGAAAAACCAGATTGCCTTGTCGGTGAGCAGATACGGCATCTCTTCAAGGTGTTGCTGCAGCGTCGGGATATGGAGCGTATCCATCAGCCAGCGCATATTCTCGACGTCATGGTCGTGCTCGATCTTCTCGCGGGACAGCCCCTTGAGCTCGGCCGGTCGCTTCGGATTCTTGTCGATTATCGCCTTCACAGCGAACTCGAGCCGCTTGCTCAAGTCTTCGCGTTTCGAGGGGGGATCGCTCGGGGCATAGCCGTATTTCATCGCACGGTTCTGAGCGAAATCGAACGGCAGATCGGCGGGAAAATTGCCGATTGCAGTGTTAAATAGAAGAACAACACGGTCCCAGCCCAGCGTCGCGACGGCGTAGCCGAGCTCGAAGCCAACATTAGGATTGGGGCACGGCCTGTCCGCGCCGGGCGGCGTAACGGTGGTGATATCGGCGATGAAGATTGCCGCCGCCTCGATTTTCTCGATGATCTTATCGGTGATCTTGGGGCTGCCGCTAGTATCGCGAGTCGCTTCGTCCGCGACCAGCTTCAGTTTGGGGTTCGCCGCCTCCAAGCGCTTGCAGGCATCGGCAAGTGCCTTGCCGATAGCATTGAAATTCGTCTTCTTTGGCGAGTCGCTTTGCCATGAATAGAAAACATGAAATGTGGTCTTTTTCTTAGCCATAAGGCGAGATAGCAGCGTAGGATGGTCCCGTCATTTGCAATGAAGCCTCCGTTAGCGATCCTCCGTAACGAAGTGAGCACAGCTATTGATGCTCGCCGGCGCCGATCGCTCCTCGTCAACTCCATGACAGATAACGGCTGATCCCCGCTTGAGGGCCAGCAGCTGGATTGCGAAGGCCAGGTGCCACTGCTGGAGGTCCGAAAGCGCTGTGAATGCGGGGGCATTACGGAGGCATCAGGCGTCCAGGATCAAAACCTCACCAGATTTGCCCCTCTACCTACCCTTGCCACAAGAGCGCCCTGAACCGGCTTGGGTTTGCCGCTTTCGGGTGCTCAACCGGTCTGCCTGGAAGCGCGCGAAAAAGAACTTGACCTTGCCATGATGGGAAGGTGGAAAAGGCATGTCGTTCCATCCCCTTTGAGGGACTTGAGAGGCGACATGACTGATTTAATCGACCGCCGCGCCCTTCTACGGGGTAGCGCGGCCCTGGGAGGAACGGCGGCGCTCGCCAGCTGGTTTCCCGCATGGGCCCAACCCGTGTCCGCCGGAATCGTGCGGGCGCTCCCGACTGTGTCCGGCGATGAAATCCATCTGAAGATCGCTGCGCAAATGATGACGATCGACGGCCGGATGAGCCATGCGATCGGCATCAACGGAACAGTGCCCGCGCCGCTCATTCGGCTGCGGGAAGGACAGAAAGTCCGCCTTCATGTTGAAAATGCACTGGACGAGGACAGCTCGATCCACTGGCACGGGCTGATCCTGCCCTTCCAGATGGACGGCGTTCCAGGCGTGAGCTTCCCGGGGATCAAGCCTCGGTCGACCTTTACCTACGAGTTCCCGATCGTTCAGTCGGGGACCTACTGGTATCACAGCCATTCGGGCCTGCAGGAGCAGCTGGGCCATTATGGGCCGATCGTGATCGACCCCGCCGGCGAGGACCCGATCAATTCCGACCGCGAGCACGTTCTTGTCCTGTCCGACCACAGCCCGCTTCATCCGCATACGATTTTCCGCAAGCTCAAGCAGCAGGGAGGCTACTTCAATTTCCAGAAGCAGACGCTGGCTGGCCAGCTGGCTGGCCGTGACCAGACTGGTAAGGAACGACTGTCCTGGGGTGCGATGCGCATGGACCCGACCGATGTTTCGGACGTAACGGGCAGCACCTACACCTATCTCGTCAACGGCCATGGCCCTCGGGATAATTGGACGGGGCTTTTTCGTCCGGGCGAACGCGTCCGCCTGCGCATCATCAACGCCTCGGCGATGACGACGTTCAACTTCCGCATTCCCGGCCTGAAGCTGACAGTGGTGCAGGCAGACGGTCTCCCGGTCCGTCCGGTGAGCGTCGACGAAATTCAGGTCGCCGTTGCCGAGACCTACGACGTGATCGTCGAGCCGGCAGACGACCGCGCCTATACGATCGTTGGCGAGAGTGTCGATCGCTCGGGCATGGCGCGCGCCACCCTCGCGCCGCGCGAGGGCATGGCCGCTGTTGTTCCCCCGCTGCGCAAGCGTCCGTTAGCCGACATGAAGGACATGGGCATGGGTGATATGCCTGGCATGTCCGGCATGGATCATTCCGCGATGCCACCGAGCGGCGCAGCTGCTGCTTGCCCGCCCGAACATGCGGCGATGGGACATTGCAAACCCGCCGGCGACGCTGGTGCGATGGACCAACCGACCATGAGCCACGGCGCCGGCGGCATGAAGCACTCGATGCGCGACATGTCCATGGCACCCGAGGTCAAGGACACACCCACGGTCCAGACGATATCGCCGATGCCGATCGACCGAACGGGCGAGCCCGGCCAGGGGCTCAAGGACGTCGGTCACAAGGTGCTGGTCTACCGCGACCTCATGGCGGTCGAGCGCAACCCTGACGTAAGAGCGCCGGACCGGTCGATGCGGATCCATCTGACCGGCAATATGGAACGCTATATGTGGGCGTTCGACGGGCTCAAACTGAGCGAAGTGAAGAAGCCCATCCCGTTTCTCAAGGACGAACGGGTCCGCATCACTTTGGTCAACGATACGATGATGGGTCACCCTATCCATCTGCACGGGCATTTCTTCGAACTGGTCACCGGCCACGGTGCCTATGCCCCGCGCAAACACACCGTCCAGGTGCAACCCGGCGGGACCGTGACCTTCGACGTCACGACTGACGCCCTGGGTGACTGGGCGTTCCATTGTCACATGCTCTATCACATGCACGCAGGGATGATGCAGATCGTCTCCGTGCGCCCCCGCGAAGGAACGGCCGCATGAAAAGCCTTATCTCCCTGCTTGCTACCTCCCTTCTGGCCCTGAGCGCCCCGCTTGCTGCCCAAACGATGGATCACAGCCAGCATGGCAACGCGCAGGCAGGCGCCAGGAAAGCGGCCCCCCGGCCCGCGGCCAAGCCCACGGCGAAGCCTGCGCCGAAGGCGCGCAAAGCGCCTGCGCCATCGCGCCCGGTGCCCGCGCAGAGCGATCCGTCCTGCCCGCCCGAGCACGCAGCCATGGGTCATTGCACACCCAAGCCAGCAAGCTCTCCCAAGGGAAAGCCAACCGCCCTCCTCAGTCAGACGGGCGAGCTGCCGGCATGAAGACCCTGGCATTTCTGAGTGCAGCGTCGGTTCTGGCGCTCGCCAGCCCGGCGGCCGCTCAGTCCATGGATCATTCTCAGCATCAGAGCGCTCCCGTGTCGGCGCCGGACAACCCGGCCGCCAAGAACAGGGCGGGGGCGACGGCATGTTCCCCGGAACATGCGGCCATGGGGCACTGCAAACCCGCGGCGCCCGAGGTCAAGGTTCGCAAGGAGGCGGCCTGCGCCCCGGAGCACGCTGCGATGGGCCACTGTACCCCGGCTCCCGACACACAGGAAAGTGAAGAGCATTCGTCGGCTGAACCAGCACAACCAGCGACATCTTCAGACCCCTCCTGCCCGCCCGAACATGCGGCAATGGGACATTGCACGCCGAAGGCGGCCGCTCCCACCTCGCCGTCGATGGAACAGTCGGGGACCGCCCTTCCCGCCGGAAATGCACCTGCTCCAGCAGCGCCCGACGCCGACTATGCGGATCGGGTCTGGGGACGCGATGCGATGAAGCCCGTACGAGACGCCATGATGAAAGAGCATGGCGGAATGTCCTATTCGCAGGTCATGCTCAATCTCGCCGAGGTCCAGATCCGCGATGGCAAGGAGGGTTATCATTGGGATGGAGAGGCCTGGTTCGGCGGGGACATCAACCGGCTGACGGTAAAATCTGAAGGCGAAGGGAATTTCGGCGGCGGTCTGGAGGGCGCCGAGGTTCAGGCTCTCTACAGTCGCGCGATTGGCCCCTACTTCAATCTGCAAGCCGGCGTGCGGCAGGACATCCGACCAGAGCCTACGCGCACATACGCGGTCATCGGCTTCGAAGGCCTGGCTCCATACTGGTTCGAGATCGAAGGCGCCGCCTTCGTTTCGGACAAAGGCGACTTACTCGGCAGGATCGAGGGTTATTATGATCAGCGTATCACGCAGCGCCTGGTCGCGCAGCCGCGCGCCGAGGTGAACCTTTCCGCGCAGGACATGCGCGCGGAAAGGATCGGGGCAGGTCTGGTCAATGCCGAGCTCGGGCTGCGGGTTCGATACGAGGTAGTCCGCGAGTTTGCACCCTATGTGGGTGTGGCGTGGGAACGAAAATTCGGCGAGACGGCTCGAATAGCTCGCGCCGCCGGCGAGGACACCGGAGGTTTTAATCTCGTCGCCGGTGTTCGGGTCTGGTTCTGACAGAGATACGCGCGGACCTGCTATGGTCCTCGCAGCGATGCTCTTGAGGTTGCCCCCGGACTTTCAGGACTGTGTTCGGGAAGGCTTCAGGAGCGGCCCAGACGCGCGTCGGCTAGAAAGCTCGAGTTGACGCGCGTTTGGGCCATTCAAACGGCAGGTTCAGTCCTCGCTGTGATCCTCACCGATATGGGATGCCATATCGATCAGCATGTCACTGACGTGCGCATCGGCTACCTGATAGAAAACCTGGCGAGACTGTCGCTCACCCCGCACAAGCCGGGCACCACGCAGCAGCCGAAGATGGTGGCTTACGAGAGTCTGGGAAAGCCCAAGGCTTTCCGCGATGTCGCCAACCGCCTTGGGCACATTCAGGCAGAACAGCAATATCCGCAAACGGGTTGGATCGCCGAGCAAACGAAAGGTCTCGGCCAGAATGGTCATCTCATGGCTCGATAGGCGGAGATGCGCATCGCCCACGTCCGGGCCGGTATGTTCATGGACGTCAGACATTTCGATCTCACTCTTGGTAGCATGCATTCGACATATGTGGACATGTTCATATGCACGAGATGAGGGCCCTCTCCAAGGACGACAAGATCAGGGGGCGACTTTCGTTCGCGAGGCCTGCCAGACCAATGGCACCAGCATCAGCGCCAGCGCGGGCAGGATGGCCCAATTGATCGTGACCCAGCCCGCGCTGTGCATCACCGAGCCAGCAAGGAAGGACACGATCGCGGTCACCCCAAAAACGAGAAAGTCATTCGCGCCCTGCGCCTTGCTTCGTTCCGCAGGGGTGTGACAGTCGGTGACCATAGCGGTCGCTCCAATGAAGCTGAAGTTCCAGCCGATACCCAAGAGCGCGAGCGAGCCCCAGAAGTTCGACAACGCCACGCCGCTCAAGGCGACGGCACCCGAACCCGCCAGCAGCACAAGGCCGAACGCGGTCACCCGCTCCTTCCCGAACCGGGCCATCAGACGTCCAGTGAAAAAGCTCGGCCCGAACATGGCGAGAAGATGCCACTGGATCCCCAGCGTCGCATTATCGACCCCGTATCCCTGCTTGACCATCGCGACGGGCGCGGCGGTCATCACGAACGCCATAACGCCGTATGATACGACGCCGGTCGCGACCGCCAGAATGTAGCGGGGCATCTTCAGTATCTCGAGCAACGGTCGTCCGGTTTCGCTCCCTCGCGCAGCCTGCTCAGCGCGCGGTGTCCGAAGCATGAGGAGGACGGGGATCGCGATCATCGGCAGGATCGCCTGGCTGAGAAAGCTGCCCACAAAAGGAGGTGGCAGGGCGTCGCGCGTCCAGATCACGAGCTGCGGACCGACGATCGCGCCTACGAGTCCGCCGACCATGACCCGCGATATCGCGCGAGCCTTCATCTCGCCTTCCGCCGCATCGGCCGCCGCGAAGCGATAGCTCTGCACGTAGGAGCTGTAGAGCCCCGCGATGAAGGTTCCGAAGCAGAAGATCGCAAAGGAGCTGGAGAAGATTCCAAAGGCTGCCACGGCGCCGCCGAGAATTCCCGTCACGGCTCCCAGAACATATCCCGCTCGCCTGCCCCACCTTCGCATCAGGGCTGCAGCGGGAAGTGTGCCAAAAGCCAGACCAAGGCCGAACAGGCTGACTGGAAACGTGGCCCAGGCCGGATTCGAGGCAAGTTGCAGCCCGACCAGACCGCCGAGCGACATCACGATCGGCGGGCTGGCACCGCCAAGGGCTTGCGCCGCTGCGAGAACAGCGATGTTGCGCCGGGCCGTCTGCTTGCTATTCATGAAAACCTCTCATCGGGCGGAAATCGGTTGGTCGGCGGCCGCTCCAAATGCCCAGTGCTTGCCGACGCGTTATGTACCCGTCCCGGGTAGGGGTATTGCAGTGGATCCAGGCGACATCAATGACATAAGCGCGGCCCTCAACCGGATCGCTGGCCAGGTCAAAGGTGTCGGCCAGATGGTCGAAGATCAAAGGTACTGCATCGACATTCTTCATCAGGTTCATGCCGTTAAAGCCGCGCTATCCAAGGTTGAGACGCAAATCCTGAAATCCCATGCGGCCTGCTGCGTCGAACAGGCGATCGCGTCGGGTGATGCCGAACAGCAGCGTGCCAAGTTCAACGAACTGGTGGAGATTTTTGCGAAGGCGAAGCTGTAGAAGGCTGCGCTTCGGGCGTCGCATCTGATTGTCCTTGTTCGAAGACGGTCTGCCACCCACCGCCGAGCGCCTTTGCAAGAGCGATAAGGTTGACGGCTTGAGCCGCATTGCTTTGCGCGAAGGAATCCTGTGCGGCGAACAGGGAGCGCTGGGCTATCAGCAGGTCGAGATAATCCAGGGTGCCGGCGCGACGCTCGCGCAGTGCCCGATCGAGGGCTGTCTGGCTGTCGACAGTTGCGGCGCCGAGTGCATCGCGTCGCGTCGCCTCTGTCTCAATCCCGGTCAGCGCATCCTCGACATCCCTGAAGGCGACGCGGACAGTCTGTTCATACTGAAGCCGCTGCGTCGCCGTGATCGCCTCCGCGGCGCGGATGCGAGCCTTGCGCTGACCGTCGTCGAACAAGGTCTGGCTACCGTTGGCCGCGACACTCCAGATGGTGCTGGCTGCGGAGAAGAGCGAGCTGAAACCGCTTGCCGCGGTGCCTAAGGTGAGCGGGATGCGAAAGCGCGGGAAGAGGTCGGCCACAGCGACATTCTGCCGCGCGGTAGCCACAGCTATTCGTCGCTCGGCCGCACGCACATCGGGCCGGTCTCGCAACACCTGAGAGGGCACGGACACGGGAAGCGCTGGCGCAGACGGTAGAACATGCGGCGTGCGTTCAAATTCCAGGCCGAGATCGCCAGGAAATCCTCCTGTCAGAACGCCAATGGCGTGCGAATGCCGGGCGATGCGGCCACGCCACAAGGGAAGCTGAGCGAGAGCCGACTGCCATTCCGCCCTCGCCTGAGCAACGCTCGAACCGCTCGCGAGCCCGGCCTTCTGGAGGCGTGTCAGGGTATCGAATGTAGCCTTGAGACGGTCGACATTGCGCCCTGCGATCCCAAGGCGCTCCTGCGCAGAGCGAAGTTCCACATAGTTTGTCGCGATTTCCGCAAGCATGCTGAGCAGGACCGACCTTCTGTCTTCCTCGGCTACACCAAGCTCGGCATCGGCGGCCTCGACGCTTTGCCGAAGTCTGCCGAACAGGTCGATCTCCCAGCTGGCCTCAAGTTGGACAGATTGAGTGTCGGTGAAGCCGATGCCGCGCGGCCATTCGACCTTTCGGCTTGTCTGTTGCTGCAGGCTGTTGGCACTGATCCCGATCCTTGGCTTAAGGGTGCCGGAGAGCGCATCACGTTCCGCCCGCGCGACAATGAGTCGCTGAGCCGCTACCTTGAGATCAAGGTTGTTCGACAAGGCCTGATCGACAAGCCGGTCGAGAAGCGGGTCCTTGAACCCTCGCCACCAGGTCTTGAGGTCGGTGACAGCTGCCGCGCTCGCCGTAGCGGGCAAGGGCTCGCTCCAGTTAGATGGCAGCGTTGGAACAGGCTCTTCATACCGTACCATTCTGGGTGTGGCGCAAGCTGAAAGCAGCAGCACGGATATCAGCGCGAAATGGGGACGCATGGTCTGCCTCACAGGAATTGACGGGTCCAGGCGAGGAGACGGCCATCGTTATTGGCTTTGCCGATCGCGATGCTGCAGCTCATGCCTGCCGACAGGCTGATCCCATGGGGAACCTTGTCGATCTGGACACGCACAGGGATACGTTGAGCAAGGCGGATCCACGTGAAGACGGGATTGACTGCCGGTAGGCCGCGCTGGTCAGCCTTTTCGTTGGTGTCGGTAACGCCTCGTCCGATGCTCACGACATGGCCTTCGATGGGCTGCTCGAACCCCATGAGGCGGATCCGCGCTTTCATGCCGGGCGCAATGCCCGCCAGCTTCGTTTCTTCGAAATAGCCCGTGACCCAGAAACTGCTGGAATCGACGACAGCGACCTTCGTATTGCCAGCCTCGGCATAGTCGCCCGGGCGCAGGCGCAGGTTCGTCACATAACCATCAATCGGCGCGCGAACGACGGAGCGCTCGAGATTGAGGCGCGCCACATCAAGCGCCGCTACCGACCCGGAGTAAGCCGCATTGGCGATGCGAGCTTCACCATTTGCCTGGTCGATGGTCTCGGTCGCGATGATTTCGCCGCCCAGTGCCGTGCGACGACGGGCGATCGCCGATTTCACCGAAGCCTCGGCGCGGCGCCCCTCCAGATCGGCGTTCGCGCTTTGCACCGCGAGCGCGAAGCGCTTGGGATCGAGGCGATACAGCACATCACCGCGTCGGACGAACTGATTATCCTTCACGGCCACCTCGGCGATCGTCCCGGACACCTCCGGCGCGATCTGAACGACGTCTGCGCTGACTCGGCCGTCCCTGGTCCAGGGGGAGCGCACATAAGTCTGCCAGAGCGTGGAGATCAAAATGCCGGCGGCCAGGACGATCAGCAGGGTGATCCCGACCCGCAGAATGGGCTTGATATAGGTTGGCATCGGCAAATCTCACAAAAGGAAAAACAGGGCAGCCAGGATCGCGAGATAGATCGCGCATTCCATCAGGCCCGGGTGCCAGACGAACCGCAGGACGCCTGTTCGGGTCAGCACCGCCCGTGTGCCAATGAAGATTGGCAGGGCTGCGATGAGGTAGAGAAGCAGCGGCGGTAGATAGACGCCGGCGAAATTGACTTCGGTCATGTGATTTTCCTCGTCCCGGCGATCCACGGACCGTGCGATTGCTTGAGGATGCTGAGGTTACGGATGCATGCAGCGACCCTGTGCGTAATCGCCTGATCTTCGCCGCATTGGTGATCCGATTGTTGCGCGGCTTCGAACAAGGTATCGAGCGTCACGCTTGCCGTCGGATCATCGAGCGCCGCCGCCTCGAGGGCAGCGTTCCCGAAATGGAGCGTGCGCTCGGAAATCCTGACATCCTGTAATGCCGCTCTGAGCCGAAGCGCGGTCCGCCCATAGTGCAGTGCCCCGAGCGCTTCGGTCAGTATCGCTGCAGGAATTGCTGGCCTCGCCTTAAGGCTGATGGCGATGTTTACGAGACGGTGGTGCTGAAGATGCTCCCAGGCGTGCCGACGCCCGGTCCATCCTTTGCGGATGGCCATCGTAACAGCTCGCCTGAATGCCGTTTCGTAGCGATGGGCCCTCGCGACAGAGTTGAAGGGCAGGATAAGCTTGAGGACCAACAGAGTGGCGATCACGGCGACCATCCAGCCCAGCGCCTCGTTCAGGAAAAATGTGCCGTCGAACAGCATCTGGTTCTGCGCATAGACCAGCGTGTTGAAAGCCACGAGGAAGCCCATGCCGTCGAACACGTAGCGTGGCACCGTCGTCGCGTAGAAGCCGGCAAGCCAGAAAGGCAGCATCGAAGCGATCAACAACGGAAAGCCATTGACCGACGGAAGGAGAACGAAAACGCAGATGAATGCGGCTGGCAGGGCGACCAGCGTCCCCCTCACAAAGGACCACGCGCCTCCCACAGGATCACCGGTCATTGCCATGAGGATGCTGTAGGGCGCCAGCAGAAGCAGCATGAGAGGCCATTGCTGTAGCCCCACCCCTATACCGATCCCGCCAGCGATGACGATCGATAAAAGGGCACGTACGCCGTTCTCAATCGCTGCAGTCCAGTCACGGTGAAAGTGGAAACCCCGGGTCGGATGCGCATGGGCGCCGTTCAGGCCAAGCAACCCCGAGATTCCACTCTCCCAGTCCTCGATCACCTCCAGTAGCTGATCGAGAGCAATGATCACGTCAGCGCGGTCGTGAGCGACTTCAAGCTCCGCAATGATATGATGAAGGCTCAGGTGCAGCCCCCGAATTTCTGAGAGCGCGCGTTGGAGCCCGGCTCGCTCGCCTGTCTCGATATGCCCGATAGCGACCGGCAACTGGGCGCAGACGAGTTCCCGCGCCCTGAGAAAGGACGGATCCCGGGCGACAGGTGCAAATGTGAGTTCTCTCGCGCCGAGCAAGGCCGCGAACATCCCCGCCAACCCCTCTCTTACCGATCCGACGCGCACCGCGACGTCCGTTGATTCGGCCCGGCTCAGTTCAAGCAGATCGTCGATCGCGAACATGTCGGCGATGTGAGCGGCGCCAACATCTCCAGCATTCGCCGCTTCACTCTCGACGCGATCGAGCACCAGGCGGCCGATCATCGTCAATTGCCGCGTAATCGCGCCTTCAAGCTTGTCGCGCGCGGCACGCCTGGAGAAAATCGCCGTCACAAGTCCGAGGCAAACTACGCCGACCGCAACACTTGCCACCCGTCCCAGGACGATACTCAGCGCATTTTCAGGTGCCTCGAGCGCGCCATATGTTGCGAATCCCAAAGTATAGCCGGCAACCGCAGGTCCAGTTGATCGAAAACCGCGAATGAGGGTCGCCGCGCCGCTGCAGATGCCGAGCCAGAGCCCGAAGAATATGAGGAACAGCGCGGGAGCCTGAATGAACAGGCCCATGACAATGATGGCAGCAATGCCGCCAACGACCGTGCCCGCCAGCCGCCAGCTTCCTTTTGCCAGCACGGCACCCTGGTTCATGTTTGCGACGAGCATCACGGTCGAAGCGGCCGAGTAAGGCTTGTCCATCTGCAGGGTATAGGCGACCCAATAGGCCAAGCCCGCCGCGGCTACGGAGCGAAATATATAGGCCCAGCGCGGTGTGAGCAGGTCGAAAGCCTTCAGCCGCTGCGCTGCGTGTCCGAGGGCAAATGCTGTTGCGCCGCCGAGCCGACCTTTGATCGCCTGCGCACTCATCTCTTGGCGCTCAAAGCGCAGCCGGCGGCTTTGCGCACATCCATATTGATCGAGACTGACATGGGCAGGGTTGTCCTGAATTTTGCGAACGTCGGGACCGAAGACTCCAAGCCTAAACAGCCTCTAACATCCAATCATCCTACCTTTCTCTTTTCAAAATTTCAAGCTGTGGTAAGCTCGTCACCAGCCAGGTCACTAGGCGCCACACGTTGCAATGCCCGTCAAATCCCGGAGAAAGCTCGGCTTTTGACCCCTGATGGCGGTGCCAAATTGATGGGATGACAGGATGAAATCGGCTAGGAGAGATGGATGACTCGCAATGCAACCTTGACCCAAGCGCCCCGTCGGTCGCTCGTCGATTCGGCTATCGAACAGATCCGTACCCAGATCGAGAGCGGTGTATGGCGTGTCGGCGAGCGCATCCCCAAGGAGCAGGAGCTGGCGGACCTGTTGGGTGTCAGCCGCAACACGACACGTGAGGCGATCCGAGTTTTGTCGCACGCCGAAGTGCTGGAAGTTCGCCAGGGGGATGGCACCTATGTCCGACTGAACGTCGATCCGACCGAGGTCATGCGCAGGGTGAGCCGGTCGAGCCTCCATGATCATTTCGAGTTGCGCGCCATGCTCGAGGCCGAAGCTGCAAGGCGCGCGGCCAGCCAGCGCTCCGACGCGGATGTTGTTAAATTGCGGCGGCTCCTCAAGGTCCGCGGAAATCAGGAAGACCACAGCCGCGTTGAGAAATTCGTCGATGCAGACATCGCTTTTCACAGCGCGCTTGCGTCCGTTTCTGGCAATACGGCCCTGATCGAGCTCTATCGGTATTTCTCGCAGGCAATCCGCTCCGGAGTCTGGTCGGTCCTTGATGAATTGGACCTGCCCGAACCAGCGCTCGAAGCGCATGAAGCCATCGTGGACGCCATCGAGCGTAGGGATCCCGAAGGCGCTGCGCTCGCAGTGCGTGAGGTTGTCGGCCCGCTCATCGAGGCGCTTGCCGACAGGAGCTGAAAAGCGAGGTAATAGGCAAGTACCCCCGAGCGGAGGAGAAGAGGAATGAACATAGGGCAAGCCGCAAAGGCGTCAGGCGTATCCGCCAAGATGATCCGCTACTATGAACAGACTGGCCTCATTCCCAAGGCCGACCGGCGCGATTCCGGGTACCGAGATTATTCGGATGCTGACGTTCATAACCTGCGTTTCATTCGCCGGGCGCGGGACATGGGATTTGCGGTTGCTGAGATCAACGATCTGTTGAGCCTGTGGCGCGACCGTTCGCGGCAGAGCGCGGATGTGAAGAAAATTGCCCAATCCCACATTGATGAACTGAGCGCCCGGATCACGGCATTAGAACAAATGCGCGGGACGCTTCAGGCCCTCGTAACGGGCTGCGGCGGCGATGCACGACCAGACTGCCCTATAATCGCGGATTTGGAAGATCCGACCGAAGAACGACAGAGCCTCTTCAAGCCCGATGGCGCCGCGCGGTTGAGGCACCAATCGATATCCAACAGGCGGGCCACCTGACGATGCCGGCAGCCGGCCACCCAAGCTCACGCATACGTCAAGCCTCAGCTCACGACAGACTTGGTTTACCCGCGATCACGGAAGCCTTGATCATCAAAAACTTCATCGCGGAAAAGCCTGAACCGTAGACCTGGCGGTGCTTGTATCATTCAGTCCCAAATCGTTCTTCCCACACTGCCTCGAGTTTTTCATGACAACACAGCGTAACTCTGTTCCCTATGGTGCCAAAAAGGCCGGAGCCATGCGTGAGATGGCACAGTCGGAACGGCTCGACTTCATCGCCGAAGGCCTGACAATCATTTTGTCGAGCGCCCGTGGCTTCTGGAGCGCCGCTGAGAAGCTCGTCGACAATCCGCGAGAAGCCTCGGTTCTGGAGGGTTTCGCCGAGGAAGAGTCCGCCAAAGCGCTGATCCTGCTCGACCTGGTTCGATGTCCGCCTTCCAAGGTCGATGGCCGCATCGGACGCATCGTCAAGAATTTCTACAGCCATCTTGCCAGGCTCATTTATGCCAACGCCCAGAGCTGGAAACCCGTCAACGTCGAGCAGCTGCAGGAGTATGTCGATAGTGAACGTCAAGGTCATTATCTTGAAGGTGGGATGAGCGAGTATATCCTGCCGAATTGGGCGATCTACAGCCGCGAGAGCACGCTTTATGCCGACATCGAGCAGCACGAAGACGGCCTGCCGCAATGGAGTGACCCGACGCTCTTCTCAAGCTCGGGCATTCACACGCGCCCGTTCGCGCTGACCCTGATTGAGGCGCTGGATGCAGTGGGTGTATTTTCGAGAGCGGGATTAGAGGCAACGAGTGAAATCTGGGGCACGGTCGATTTCCTCGCCAAGGAACATTCTGGCCATGTTCGGGACCTGACGCGCCAGTTGGCCAAGCGGCTCGAAGACGAAGAGCTGGTATCCGAACAGGCGACCAGCGAACACGCGCGCTGGTTTCACCAATTTTGGCAGATGCCGATGTACAATCTCGATTTTACGATGATACCAGCCTCGCTGAACCAGCTGAAGGCGGATCGTGAAGCTGCCTACTGGTCCGAAGTCGGCTATGAGCATCATGGCGATTATTAGGATCGGATCGGATTACGCCGATGCGGATTTTGGGCTGCTTGTCAGGCACTTAAAGCTTCTGGACATTGAGATTAGTCAGATCAATGCCTCGATCGCGTCATCCCATGATCCGGAGTCCGATGGGCTCTGTGACGCCGGCGAATATTTTATAGGCCACGGGTTCATAGCGATCCAGCGGTACATTACCGCTACCCGAACGGGTCTGGGCATCAGTCTGACAGATGCTTTGAAGGTGCCGCCAATCATGGAGGGCGGCCTGTCGTTTGCCGCGGCGCTCAACGCGGCGGCAAATTACTGGAAGCACATGGAAGAGTGGATCGAGACCCTTAATGGGCCCGATGGCGGTGATTTGAAAGGCAATGCGTTGCGGACGCTTCAGCAGATTGAGGCTGTCACCCCTTGGCAAGACTATACATGCGCGAACTTATTGGCTGTGCTTCTGGACGGCCAAGCGTTGGAACTCTCGCACCTCTTGCCTGTAATCGCAGACTGGCGGGACAACATAATCACCAAGTCGGTGGCTAATAGAGGAGCCTGACAGTCTATGGCGCTTGACTTCAGCTGCATCTCCCGCGCCTGTAACCCAGAGCGTAGGGCGGAAACGTCACCGAGTAGTCCCACCTCGGATCACCGACAGAAACCGTCGCCCCCGCTCTGGGGTGGCAGGGGCGACGGAACCGAGCGGGCGGCTCGGATCGGTTAGTGGGCGTGAGCGTGCTTTCCGCCGCCCCCGCCGCACGTGGACTTCTTGGCAGAGCCGTGGCCATGATCGTGACCACTATGATCGTGGTGCGCTTTGACAGCCGCAGCGGCGGTCCGTTTGGGCGACAGGCTGCAACCGTCCGAGCCGCTCCAATCTACGGCAACCGTCGGGTGCTCGATCTCAAAGCGGTCAACAAGTTCCCGCTCGACGGCCTGTACGACTGTGCGAGGATCAGATCCTTCGGCCAGACGGACGTGCATCGTCGCAAGGGTTCGCTTGGAGGTGATCGACCATACGTGGATGTGGCTGAGCGATACAACGCCCGGCACAGTATCCTGGATATGGTGCTCGATCTCTTCAGGCGAGACGCCATCGGGAGCACCTTCCAGCAGAATGTGCAGCGACTTGCCTAGAAGCTTCCAGGCGCTTCGCAGGACGAGCAGCGAAACAACCACGGAAAGGATCGGATCGATCGGAGTCCAGGCAGTGAAGTAGATCACCACGGCCGCTGCTACAGCGCCGACGGACCCAAGCAGGTCGCCCATGACGTGGAGCGCTGCGCCCTTGATGTTGACGTGCTCGCTATCGCCGCGGGTGAGGATCCAGAAGACAAGAATGTTGACCAGAAGGCCGGCAATCGCAACGGCGAACATCGGCGCGGCCATGACTGGCTGCGGCTGATTGAAACGCTCCCAGGCTTCATAGACGATGAAGGCAACGATTGCGAACAGGGTAACGGCGTTGATCAGTCCAGCAACGACCTCAAAGCGCAGATAGCCGAAGGTGCGCTTGGCGTCGGGCGAGCGCTGGCCGAAGCGGAACGCGGCGTATGCAAGAGCAAGTGCCGCCGCATCCGTCATCATATGGCCAGCGTCCGCCAGCAGTGCCAGCGAGCCAGACCAGAGGCCGCCCACCACTTCGACGACCATGAAGGAAGCAATCAGACCAAACGAAAGGAGGACCTTGCGCTCGTTATCCTTGGTGATCGTCGGGGTATGAGAATGGTCGTGATCATGACCATGGCCGTGGCCATGATCGGCGTGTGCGTGTGCTGACATGCGAGACTCGCGAATGAACAATGATGATGTATGAATACATGTTCATATGTTATGCGTCAACACCCTTGCCCCTCTCCGGGAATCTCGGTCCCATATTGCCCTGTTTGACCGCGTCTCACCCTCAAGGGGTCAGTATCGCAGCGTTAGCGCGAGCATCGCGTTTCTCGGCTCGCCAAACAGGACCTGATTGAAAAAGCCGTTCACGACGGTGTAGCGGCGATCGGTGAGGTTATTGACCTTCAGGCTAAGGTCAGCCCGGGCCGACAAATCATAGCGCGCCATAAGGGACACGAGAGCATAAGGCGCCTGACGCGCTTGAACCGGTCCCAGGGGACTAGCGGCGGGCTCAAAGGAGGCGCTGCGCCAGTTCACGCCGCCACCAACGGTCAACGCTCGCAATGGCCCAGGTAAGCGGTAGGTCGAAAAGATCCGTCCCGAGGTCCGAGGAAGCTCTGCATTCAAACGGCCGCCGCCAACGCTCTCCGCGACGAAATGGGCAAAGCCGGCATAGGTGTTCCAACCGGGAAGAATTTCGCCCTGCAGATCGATCTCGACGCCTCGCGAAGTGGTCCCGTTCGCGGCGAAATAGGCCTGCGTTCCATCCGGGAGAAGCCGGCCAGGGTCGATCTGGCCGACATTGTCCAGCCATGATTTGAAGACGGCGATAGACGCATTGACCCGTCCGTCGAAATAGGTCCCCTTGACGCCGAACTCGACGTTTCGCCCGCTGGTCGGCGCCAGCATCCTTCCGTCCCGGTCTCGGTTTGTCTGCGGATTGAAGATTTCCGTATAGCTGACATAGGCCGAATGGTGGGAATCGAGATCAAGTACAGCGCCGGCATAAGGCGTGATCCTGCCACTTTTTGAGAACTCGAACGATGTAAGCGCCGTCTTTTGCTCCAGGTCGTAGAATGTCACACGCGCGCCAACGATCACCTTGAGCTGATCGACGATGTCGAGCTTGGCCGCACCATAGAATGCCCCCTGCCGCGTAACGGTTCGGGTCCGCGAAGAAGGCGCCGCATCAAAATCGGGCTCCGGATACGCGCCGGTCCAATCGAAGATGCTTCCGAACGGCGTAGATGGCAGCACGAAGCCGCTGCTGAACTCGTTTGCGACCCGCCGGTTCGCCATGATGCCGAACACAAGATCATGTTTCCGTCCCAGGAGGCTGACCGGCCCTGATAGCGTCGCATCGATACTATTCTGTCGGCTGCGCGTGTAGTTCGCCAGGGCAAATGGCTGAAGACCTTCGCCAGTCACGCGATCGGGATAGCCAAGCCCGGAAAACAGGCGTGCGTCCGACGAGGACCGCTGATGCATCACGGCTGCACGCGCGACCCATCCTCCTGCGAACTGATGCTCTAGCGTCAGGAAAGCCGAATCCAATGTGTTGTCCCAGCGGCTCCAGTCGGCCGTCATGGATTTGGATCGGGGCCATCGCGTTGGCGTTCCGTCCGAGAACCAGAGCGGCATGCCGCTCCAGGTCGTGCCTTCTGGACGGATCGCCTGATGGTCATAGCCGATACTGACAAGCGTCTGGGGACCGAGGTCCGCCTCGATGATGCCGTAGACACTCCGCTTTGTCTGGCTGTATCTGTCAACATGACCTTCACGATCTTGCAGGACGCCGACCAGGCGGGCGCGTAGATGCCCGTCACGAGACAATGGCGCCGAGATATCGGCCATGCCGCGATAATTGTCCCACGATCCCGCGCTCAGGGTAGCCGAGGCTGCGAACTGACGACCGGGGCGCTTGCGCACCAGATTGATCGACGCCGATGGATTGCCAGTGCCTGTCAGCAGGCCGGTCGCCCCGCGCACGACCTCGAACCGCTCGAAGAAGGCGGTATCGAGAAAGCTTGCGCCATTGACGAACGCTGTCGGGATCCCATCATATTGGAAGCTGTCGATCGCAAACCCACGCGCATAAAATGTCACGCGCTCGCTATCGAGGGTTCTCGATGACACGCCCGCCGTTGCTTCGAGGGCATTCTGAACCGAGTTCAGTTGCTGATCATCCAGGTTTTGGCGCGTCATGACCGTGACAGCCTGCGGCGTTTCCCGCAACGTCAGCGGGAGCCGCGTAGCAGCTGCCACGACAGGGACAGTATAGACAGAAGGCGATTCCCGCTCTCCCTGTCCGATGACGATGATCTCGTCCCGCCTGCCTCGCTGCTCATCATTCGCAGACAGATCGGCGGGAATCGGCGACTGCGCCATGGCAGGCGGCGAGCCAAATGCGATGCCAGCAAGAGCGCTGGCGGCGCAAAGAAGGCGCGCGCGCTGACATGCGCCCCTCTTTGAGGGGCGGGTGAAGAATGTCATCAGGAAATCCTTGCTAGGTTTTCGCCACTCGGCTCAGCGCGCGAGTTGCCTCTCGAGGGTGGCGTGGTTGTAGTAGTCGCCGATCCAGACGATGCGTCCTTGCTCAATGCGAAAGAAGCTGGCGCCCCTGAAGGTAACCGGCCCCTGCCCTTTGACTCCGCTCGGATGTGTCGCCTTGAAGCTCCATTGGACGGCGACCTGGTCGCCGTTGGCAACCGGAGCGCCAAGCAAGGTCAGCTTGCGATCAGGCATCATTCCGCTGAGCAGCACCGGAACTTCGGTCACCGCATCAACACCGGCTTTGACCGTTTCATTGCTGGTGTTGAAATACTCGACCGACGGCGCCAGCGTCGCCCTCAGGGCTGCTATGTCCCCGCTGTTCCAGGCGTCGAAATAGCGCTGCACCACCGCGACCTTGGCATTGTCCACCGTCTGCGCTTTGGCCGAGACTGCGGAGAATGCGAGTAGCAGCAGACTGAGAAGCGCCGCCCAGATCGGCCACACGGAGTTTCTCTCGCCCGATACAGCACCGAGGCGAAGCGGTGGGAACGTCACGGGATACCCCGTTGGTCCGGTGATGGGCAACACATCGCCAGGATCTGCGCACAGCGGATTGGCTAGGCATTTGCACCTGTCGCTCTGAACAGGGGAACGAGGCGTGATGGAGCGCGGCATAGGGTCGCCCTTGTCTTGGTTGATGATCGGAGAACGGCGACCCCAGATCCGCCATTCATCCTAACATCCTACCTTTGTCACGAATGGTTCGCAATAGCGCCTGACCTCCCGCCTTCTATTTTTTTAGTCCGGCAATTTCGCTCTTGACCTTCCAACGATGGGAAGTGGCACGCCGTCAGCATGTGAGGAACTGCCTTCGTCGTCGGCGGCTCAGCGCCGCCGCGCGGCAAGCGCGTCCAAACAGCTTTTCTTCCCGGCCTAGTGGTCCGGCTGGCTGAACCCACAGCATGATCGCGAAGCCATCGTCAAATGAAGGATATTCGAATTGAACAACCATGATCACATGCAGGACTGGAATGGTTATCGTGACGTGCTGATGGCGCGCGTCGGCGAGTTTGCCAAGCTGAGCCCGGATTCGATGAAGGGCCTCATGATGGTCGAGCACAGCGTGACCAAGTCGGGTCTGCTTGACCCTAAGGTCATGGAACTGATCGCCCTTGCTGTAGCCGTCACGACGCGCTGCGATGGTTGCATTTCGGTTCACGCCAAGAAGGCTATCGAACTTGGATTGAGCCGCGAGGAAATTGCGCAGGCCATGGCGTTCACGATCTTCATGAACTCCGGGGCCGCCCTGACCTACACCGCCCGTGTCTTCGACGTGATCGACGCGCTCCCGCAATCCTGATTTTGCCGGGGCGGTTCAGCGCCCCGGATCAGTGCAACGCGTTAAGCCACGCAGGTGGGAGACGACCCGATGGCGCAGAGGAATTTTGACTTTACCGGAAGCAACGGGGCGTGCCTGTCAGGCCGAATTGAATTGCCGGAAACGCCCCCGCGCGGGTGGGCTATCTTTGCGCACTGCTTCACCTGCGGCAAGGATAGTCTGGCGGCAACGCGGGTTTCACGCGCCCTTGCCCTGGTCGGCATAGGCGTATTGCGGTTTGACTTTGCGGGGCTCGGCGCCAGTGAGGGCGAGCCTGGCGAGTTCGGGTTCGCCAATGACATTGCCGATCTGGCAAATGCGGCGCAGGCCATGGAGTCGGCCGGCATGCCGGTCACTTTGCTCGTGGGTCACAGTCTCGGCGGGGCCGCCGTCCTCCTGAGCGCAAGGGCGATCTCCACGGTTCGCGCTATCGCAACGATCGCCGCCCCGGCCGATGTCTCCCACATTCTGAAATCCATCGATCCTGCATTGGTGAGCAGGATCGAGAAGGATGGAAGCGCCGAGGTCTCCCTGCCGGGGCGACGATTCGTCCTCGGACGCAAGTTTCTCAACGATGCCAGGGCACAGGCACTTGAGGAAAGGGTCGCCGGTTTGCGGTTGCCCCTTCTCGTCCTGCATGCCCCCGGAGACACTATCGTCGGGATCGAAAACGCCTCACGGATATTCCAGGCCGCTAAGCATCCCAAGAGTTTCATTTCACTCGACCAGGCCGACCACCTGCTGCGCGAGCGCGTGGACGCCGACTATGCGGCCATGGTGATCAGTGCATGGGCCTCTCGCTATCTTCCTGTGACCGAGGTCGAAATGCGACCGTTGGAACCTAGTGAAGGGGTCATCGCGCAGGAAACCGGACGAGGAAAGTTTCAGGTCGCGATCACTGCAGGTTCCCACCAGTTTCTGGCCGATGAGCCCCTCGCAATCGGCGGCCTTGCGAGCGGGCCGACGCCCTACGAGCTTGTTGCGGCAGGCCTAGCGGCCTGCACGGTCATGACCATGCGGCTCTATGCTGATCGGGTCGCAATGCCTCTCGAAAAGGCGCGTGTCGGCGTCCGGCACGACCGCGATAAGGATCGAACCCCGCCAGATCGATTCACGAGGGAAATCACGCTGTCCGGAGCGCTTGAAGAAGAACAGCGCGAAAAACTGCTCTCGATAGCAGACAGGTGTCCAGTCGATCTGACGCTCGTCCGCGGATCGGACGTCGTGACCGAATTGTTTGAGGCCAGCGCGCTCGCCCCGGGGAAAGGCGACCAAATGGCGCCCGACTGATGCCCAAGCTCAGAGGAAAGAAGGGACAGCAGCGGAGCAGAGCGTTGATGGCCTGCCCACAATCAAGGGAAGGATCGGAAATGGTCGACGATCATGTACAGCGCTTGGGGTCCGGTAGCGTTGAGATGGCGATGATCCGGCATGCGGCGACCCGGATCGCGCCCGCATTTATCCGGCGGTTCGCGCAAATCCGTCCGGACATCGAAATGGTTGTCGAGGAATTCTCTACATCCGCCCAGATCGAAGCGTTGCTCTCGGCGGAAATCGACGTCGGGTTCGTCCTGCTTCCTGCGTCCCACTCCGCTCTGACGATCGAACAAATCCACAGCGAACGGATGATGCTGGCTGTATCCGACGGGCATCCATGCGCCGATTCAGCTCTCGCCTTCCCGCTCCCACTGTCGGCGTTCGCGCATGATCGCTTCATCGTGCCCCATGGACAGGGCAGTTCCGCAAACCATGATGAGATTATCTCGATCTGCAGGCAGGCCGGCTTTCGCCCCAAGACGCTTGAGAGCTGCGACGATCAGACCTGCATGGGTCTCGTGCGGGCAGGAATGGGCGTACTTTTCGCGCCAGTGGCCACACAACCAGTTTCTACTGAAGGGATAAGGCTGATCGAAATCGAGGATCCTGTCCCGACGCTTAAGATCGGATTGGCGTGGCGCAAGGACGACCCATCAGCGTCCCTCCGGTTATTTCGCGACCAGACCCGCCAAACTGACGCGCCAGTGGAGCAGGCACCTATTTGATTAGGGCGGATCCGGATCCGGACCGTGGCAATCTCGCATGATCGCTCAAAGCGTGAACGTTCGGTCATTGGCCGATCTGGGACGGAACCATATCGTGACGCGGTATGAGGAACCAAAATGGGCGTTACGTAATTTATTAGATACCCCTGCGGGGTAGGGGTAGGTCGTGATTGACTTTCGGCCTGCGATTCAAGCGTCGCCGCGGCGCGCGTCAGGCACCTACTAAAGCCGTAGATAATCGAGAGGATGCAGGCATGACGGACCGTAAAACCGCAGAAATCCACCGTATGGTCATGCCCACCCACACCTGCCCTTATGGCTTGAAGGCGCTCTATTTGTTGAAGCGCAAGGGTTATGCTGTCGACGATCACCACCTCACGACCCGTGAGCAAACAGACGCCTTTAAGGCGCAGCATCAGGTCGAGACCACGCCGCAGGTCTTCATCGAGGGCAAGCGCATCGGCGGCTATGATGATCTGCGCCGATATTTCGGCATGACGGTTCGCGACAAGAACGCGGTGACCTACCGGCCAGTCATCGCGTTGTTCGCGATGGCTGCAGGCATGGCGCTTGCGGCGAGCTGGGCCGCTTATGGCGCTTTGACCACGGTGGCCGCAGCAGAGTGGTTCATCGCCATCGCCATGTGTCTCCTGGCCCTACAGAAGCTGAAGGATGTCGACAGCTTCGCGACGATGTTCCTGAATTACGACCTCTTGGCCAAGCGGTGGGTGCCCTATGCCTATGCGTACCCCTTTGCTGAAGGGCTAGCCGGCGTTCTGATGATGTCCGGAGCACTGATGTGGATCTCGATACCGGTTGCCGCATTCATCGGCACGATCGGGGCCGCGTCTGTCTTCAAGGCTGTCTACATCGGCAAGCGCGAGCTTAAATGCGCCTGTGTGGGCGGGGACAGCAATGTGCCGCTGGGCTTCGTATCCCTGACAGAGAACGTCATGATGGTCGCGATGGCCGTGTGGATGCTGGTAAAGCCGATGGGGATCGGGCTTGGGCACTAAGGGGCGCCTGCGACAGAAGCCTGATGATCTTTTCAGATTGACCGGGGTCCGAGCGAAGCCAGCGGTTATATTCCCATTTCCGCGATCCCCTCGATCAGATCCTCGTAATGCCTCATGGTAAAGCCTGCTGCCAGGAACCGATCCATCTCCTTGGTCGGCAACTCGGTCACGCCATGCCACAGGTAAATGGATGCGCGTCTTAAGGCCTCAAGGCGTTCGCTTTCCTGGGGCCTGGGCTGGTCCCAACCGAACAGAGCGCGGAACAGCCTCTGGGAGCGGCCTGGCTCACGCAACGAGCGCATGGATGCGCGGCGCGCGCCAACAACTACGATCCATTCATCTGAGCTGAGGCTCGGCGAGCCAATCCGCAGGCCGTGCTTGCGTTGCATTTAACGTGCCGTTCGCAGCGCGCGACGCACACTCGCTGCCCCGCTCAGCCGCTTGATCAGTGTGCAAAGCCCCGCGGGACTGGAGTAGCCGCAACTTGCGGCAACCAAGCCCAAACTATCTCCTTTGGCCAGTCGTACCATAGCGATAGCGAAGCAGGCTTGTCGAACCCACGCTTTGAAAGCGACCCCGGTCTCGCGACGAAAGAAAGATGTGAACCGCCGTCGGCTCATCGAAAGGTCCGCCGCCCATCGATCGATCGACATGTCCGAATGCGGCATGGACGCAAAATCAGTGCATTTGCGCGCGAGATGCGGATCGGCCGGCATCGGCAGGCCAATCGGGAGGCTGGCGGCCCGCGCAATCTCCAAGGGGAGGAGGTCGAGCACAAGTCGATCCCTCCCCTTTTCCGGTCCGTCCAGCGGCAGCTTTGCCGCCGCATCCAGAAGCTCCCGCACAAGGTCCGATATCCCGATGACCCTGCAGGTCCCATCGGCGTTCTCACTGTCGCTCCTGGGGATGAGCGCGCAGGTGACGCAGCCTGCGCTCGAGAGCTCAAGTGTGTGTGCGACGCCTGCCGGAACGAAAATGCCGCAGGCTGCTGGCGCGATCCAGCGCCCTCCAACGGTCCCCAACGAGAGAACGCTCGATGATGCGTAGAGGATGTCATACTCCGGCTGTACCTGCTCGAGCCCGGACCAGGCCGACGCATGGCTTTCTTCAGCGACGATGACGGCGAACTTTGCACTGGGTGCCATGTCGGCGCCCTGTCCAGGAGAGGGAGCCATACAGACCTGCCGTTCAGGCAAGTGCATGGACATGGCCGGGCTGCGCTCCGTTCTTGCAGCATGAAGCTTGCGCCTTGGATCGGTGTATCCTGCTGATCACTGCTTCAAACTGCTGCTCGGAAAAGCCCACGTTCAAAAAGCGGTCGAGTTCAGCTTCCGGAATGGCGAACCCCCGGTGCCAGGCAAGCACCGACACCCTGCGCAACGCTTCGAGCCGCTTGTCTGCAAAGGCAGGACTGGGGCGCTCTCCCTCAAAGAGCCTCTTCAAGAAGGTGCTGAACTTGCCTGGTGCCTGAAGGGATGAAAGGCGATCTCCCCGCGCCAGGGCGACGACAGACCATTCAAGCGCACTCAGCTTGTCGTTCATGACGCCCTGCCCGGGATTCGCAGCAGCTGGCACGGTTCGCCAGGTGCCGAGATCGTACGGCGTGCCGCGCCTTGAGACGACCACCCATCGTTGACGCCTTCATCTTCGATGAATGCCAGTTCGTAAACGTGCGACCGCTCGCCGTGGGTTAACGTCAGGCGCGCAAAGAAAGAATGGGGATGCGCCACAATCTGAGCTGACTCGAGATACCCCTCCTGCTGGGTGAAGCTAAATGTCTCGTTTGCGCCATCCCATCTTTCAGTCACGACGCTCACATCGCTCGCAGGCCAGGGCTCGCCCTGCTCGGACCAGACCCGAAACCGGGAGACCCCGTTCGTCTCCGCAATCTCCAGCGCGATAAGATCGTGCCCGGTCTTGATGAGACGCCACTTTCCGGCACGCGTCTCGCTTTGCTGGCCGCGATCGTAAAAATTCCGATGGACGTGCGCGGCAGAGCTCGGCGCGCGCGTCGCTTCGCTCTTTGCCGCGACACGGCGTCGGCGGGCTCGCGTGAAGCGAAGCGCCACTACTGGCGCAGCCGCCAGTAACGCGAGGGTTCCAGCGATCGCAAGACCGCGCGCGCGCTTCAACATAGGCTCATAAGTCTGCATGGATGCCTCGCTTATCGCTGGGTCGATTGGCCGGGCCCGACGGCAGTCCAGCCACCTCCGAGCGCCTTATAGAGGTTGATCAGGTTCGAGAGGCGGGCGAGCCTCGCCCTGACGAGCGCCTGCTGCGACCCGTAATGGGCTCGCTGCGCGTCTAGCAGGGCGAGATTGTTGTCCTCACCTTCCTTGAAGCGTTGCTCCGAGAGCTTGAAGGCTGCTCCGCTTGCCGCTTCTCGCGATTGTTCAGCCTTGATCTGATCGTCGAAGGTCCGCTGTCCCGCAAGACCATCGGAGACCTCCCGGAACGCCGTCTGGATCGCCTTTTCGTAGGTGGCGATCTCGATGCTTTTCTGGACCTTCGCCTGGTCAAGGTTGGCGCGCAGAGCGCCAGCGTTGAAGATCGGCAAATTGATGCGGGGCATGAAGCTCCAGGCCCCCGATCCACTCGAGAACAGATCGTCGAGACTTGAGCTGGCTGTCCCGCCTGATCCGGTCAGCGTGATGGTCGGGAAGAAGGCAGCCCGCGCCGCGCCGATCGAGGCGTTGGCGCCCTTTAGATCGTGCTCGGCAGCCCTGATGTCGGGCCTTCTCGTGAGCAAATCAGAGGGCAATCCAGCCGGCACGTCCGACGGGACGATCCCGTCAGGAAGCGTCGTGGCAGCACCGAGTTGCGCTGCAAGGTCAGCTGAAAGCGGTGCGCCGAGCAGCAGCGCCAGCGCGTTGCGATCCTGAGCAGCAAGGCGGGTATACGTCGCAACATCCGCCTCGGCGGTGCGCAGGGCGACCTCCGTCCTGCGCAAATCGAGCTTGGCAATGTTACCTACCTCGACGAGCTGGTTCGTCAGGTCGTACGACTTCTTCTGGGCCGCCAGGGTATCCTGCGAAAGGCGCAACATGGCCTGGTCAGCGCGCAGCGTCAGATAGGCATTAGCCACTTCGGCGACGAGACTGAGTTGGGCAGCGGTCCGGTTTTCCTCGACGGCGAAATAGGCTTCTCTTGCCTGATCGCTCAGACTGCGAATGCGACCCCACAGATCAAGTTCCCAAGCTGAAACGGCAGCGCCGACCTGATACTGCCGCCGGTTGTAGAATAGATCCGACGGGAGCTTTTGCGCCGTTCCCTCTGCCCCCACGCTCAGGTTGGGCAGGAGTTCGGATCGCTGCACGCGATAGCGTGCGCGCGCCGCTTCGACGTTCAACGCTGCGACCCGAAGGTCGCGATTGTTGGTGAGCGACTGGTCTATAAGCTGATGTAGCAGCGGATCGGCGAAGAACTCCTTCCATCCGATGTCAGCCGCCGTCCCTTTGCTTGCTGCTGCGGCATCGCCATAGGCAGCGCCGACAGGGAAGCTTTCGCTCACCGGCGCGACGGGTCGCTCATATTTCGGGGCCATGGTTGCGCACCCTGCGAGCGCGACCGAGGCGAGGAGTGCGGCAACTCTTGCGCCGCGTTGTTTGTTCTGCGCGATCATGCGCTTTGCTCCACGATAGGGGGAACGGCCTTCCGCGTCTCGCGGCGCAGCGCGAAGCGCCGGACGGCGACGTAGAAGACGGGGGTCAGAAGGAGACCGAAAAGTGTCACCCCAAGCATGCCAGCGAACACCGCGATGCCCATGGCGTGACGCATTTCAGCGCCGGCGCCGCTTGCAATCACCAGAGGAACGACGCCTGCGATGAAGGCAATCGAGGTCATCAGGATCGGCCGCAGGCGCAGCTTGGCTGCCTCGAGTACCGCCGGCAGCGGTTCGAGCCCTTCCTTCTCCTTCTCCCGGGCAAACTCCACGATGAGGATCGCGTTCTTGGCGGCCAGGCCGACGAGGACGACGAACCCGATCTGCGTGAAGATGTTGTTGTCGCCGCCCGATACCCAGACCCCGCCGATGGCCGAGAGGAGCGCCATTGGCGCAATCAGCAGCACTGCGAAGGGGAGCGACCAGCTGTTGTACTGGGCAGCGAGGATCAGGAACGCGAGCAGCACGGAAAGGGGGAAGACGAAGAGCGCGGTGTTGCCGGCGGCCTTCTCCTGGTAGGTGAGATCGGTCCATTCGTAGGTCATGCCCGGGGGCAGCGTCTCCTTGAGAATCTTCTCGATGGCCGCAGTTGCCTGCCCGGACGAGTAGCCCGGGGCTGGACCGCCGCTGATATCGGCTGACGGATAGCCATTATAGTGCATCACACGATCAGGACCGGTGCTGCGCTTGATCGTGACCAGGGAGGACAGCGGGATCATCTCCCCGCTGGCATTGCGCACCTTCAACTGGCCAATATCCTCAGCCTGCTGACGGAAGGGTGCATCGGCCTGGACCATCACCCGGTAGGTTCGCCCGAACCGGTTGAAGTCGTTCACATAGAGCGAGCCGAGATTGACCTGCATAGTATCGAAAATTGCGGTGAGCGGAACGCCTTGAGCCTTGGCCTTGGTGCGATCGACATCGACCTGGATCTGCGGGGCGTTGGTCTGGAAGCTCAACAGCATGTTCGCCAGTTCCGGCGTCTGCATGGCTTTGCCCATCACCTGGCCTTGCGCCTGCGCCAGTGCATTGAAGCCAAGCCCGGCCCGATCCTCGATCTGCAGTTTGAAGCCGCCCATGGCGCCGAGGCCAGGAACCGGCGGCGAGGGAAACACGCCGATAAAGCCGTCAGGGATCTGGCCCATCTTGCCCATGAGCTTGCCGGCGATCGCAAACGAAGAGAGGTCCCGTGTTTTCCGGTTCTCGAACTTGTCGAGCATGATGAACATCAGCGCCGAGTTCGGCAGGTTCGCAGCGCCGTTCACCGAAAGCCCCGGGAAGGCGACGACGCTTTCCACGCCAGGCTCGGCCAACGCGATCTTCGACATCTGCTTCACGACGGATTCCGTGCGATCAAGCGATGCCCCGGTAGGCAGCTGAGCAATGCCGACAAGGAAATACTTGTCCTGCATCGGCACGAATCCGGGAGGTGTCTTGTTGAAACCAAGCCAGGTTAGACCGACAAGACCCGCATATAGGATCAGGACGATGCCGGTTCCGCGTACAGCGCGGCGCACCGACCAGACATAGCGCTCCGACGAACGGTCGAAGAAGCGGTTGAAGGCGCCAAAGAAGCGACCAAACACCTTGTCCATGACCCGCGTAACCTTGTCGCGCGGCGTGTCGTCGCCATGCGGCCGCAGCAGCACGCCAGCGAGGGCCGGGGAAAGGGTGAGCGAGTTGATGGCCGACAGGATCGTCGAGATGGCGATCGTGAGGGCAAACTGGCGATAGAACTCGCCCTGAAGGCCCGACAGGAATGCCGACGGGATGAAAACGGCCGCCAGCACCGAGGTGATAGCCAGAATAGGACCGGTGACCTCATCCATGGCGCGGCGTGCCGCTTCCCTTGGAGATTGGCCAAGCCCGATATGCCGCTCGACATTCTCGACCACGACGATCGCGTCATCGACCACGATACCGATGGATAGGACGAGTCCGAAGAGTGACAGGGTGTTCAACGAGAAGCCGAACAGGTGCATCAGGGCGAATGTGCCGACCAGCGACACCGGGACGGCGACGAGCGGGATGATCGATGCCCGCCAGGTTTGAAGGAAGAGGACAACGACGAGGACAACCAGCAGGGTCGCCTCGAACAGCGTGACAACGACCGACTTCAGCGACGCGCGAACGAAGATGGTCGGGTCATAGGCGATGCGGTATTCGATGCCGTCAGGAAATTCGCCTTTCAGCCTTTCCATCGTCGAACACACCGCGCTCGACACATCGAGGGCGTTGGCGCCCGGGCTCTGGAAGATCTGCAGCGCGAGGGCAGGTTCACCATCGAGAAGGCTGCGCATCGAATAGCCGTCGGCACCCATTTGAAGGCGTGCGACATCGCGCAGTCGGGTGACCTGACCATCCTCGCCCGTCTTGAGGATGATGTCGCCGAACTGTTCTTCCGTCGTCAGACGGCCAAGCGTATTCACGGTCACCTGATAGGCGGCCGACGCATTGGGTTGCTGGCCGACTGAACCGGCCGCCACCTGGATGTTCTGTTCCCGAATAGCGGCGACGACGTCGCTCGCAGTCAAGCCGCGCGCTGCGACCTTGGTCGGGTCGAGCCAGGCCCGCATGGCATATTCGCCCTCGCCGCCCAGCACCACGTCGCCGACACCAGCAACGCGAGCGAGTTCGTCGCGGACATGGAGGGTCGCATAGTTGGAGAGATAGAGGGGGTCATAGCGCTTGTTCGGCGAGACCAGATGGACGACCATGAGAACGTCTGGCGACGTTTTCTGGGTGGTGACGCCGATGCGCTGCACTTCTTCCGGTAGACGCGACAGGACGCGCGCGACACGGTTCTGGACCTGCACCTGCGCGAGGTCGGGATCCGTCCCTTGCTTGAACGAGATCGTCACCTGCATCCGACCGTCGGTCGAGGCCTGGGAGCTCATGTAGAGCATGTTCTCGACGCCGTTGATGGCCTGCTCGATCGGAGCGGCCACCGTTTCGGCGATGACTTCGGGGTTGGCCCCTGGATATTGAGCGGTGACCTGCACCGTTGGGGGCGTGACAGAGGGATATTCGCTGAGCGGAAGCTTCAGCAGCGCAAGGCCGCCTGCAATCAGCATCAGCACCGAGAGGACCACCGCGAATATCGGGCGGTCGACGAAGAAGCGTGGAAACTTCATCAGCGTGCCTCCGCAGCAGGCTTGGCGGCGGCCTGCGGATTACCGTTGCCCTGGCTCTGCTGCATCGGCCCCTTGCGCGGCACGACCTGCATGCCGGGACGCACGAGACCCTTGATGATGACGGTGTCCGAGGGCTGCAGGCCGGACTTGATCACGCGCAGGCCATCGACGATCGGACCGAGCTCGACCGGGCGGAAGTCGACCTTGTTGCCCTTGGCGAGAATGAGAACGAAGCTCTTGCCTTGATCGTTACCGACGGCCTGGTCGTCGATGAGGATCGACTGCTGGCGCTCGCCGGTAACAAGCCGGATTCTGGCGAACAGGCCAGGCGCAAGGGCACCGTCAGTATTCTGGACGAGCGCGCGAGCGCGAATGGTGCCCGCGCTGCGATCGATTCCATTGCCCAGGAAGTCCAGCGTCGCAGTGCGCGGGAACCCTTCGTCGGTCATGAGGCCGAACTCGACCGGCAGCTTAGTCGCGGTGCCCGCGCGCCGCGCCTTTTCCACGAAGCTCAGATAGGTGGCTTCGTCGATGTCGAACTCAGCGTACAGCGGATTGACGGACTTGATGGTCGTCAGCGGGGTCGCCTGCGCGCCGCCGGCAACCACATTGCCTTCCGTCACAAGAATGCGATCGACCCGGCCGCTGATGGGCGCTGTGACCCGTGTGAAAGACAGATCGAGGCGCGCTGCGGCAACAGCAGCCCTCGCCGCCTGAGTCGACGCAAGCCCGGCGCGGCGCTGGGCAACTGCGGCGTCATACTCCTTGCGGGAGATGGCACCCGTCGCGATCAGACGCTCGGCCCGCGCAAAGTCGGCCTGAGCCTGTGCCGCCTGGGCTTCCGCCTGCGCAAGATTGCCCGCGGCCTGATCGACAGCGACCTGGAAGGGACGAGGATCGATCCGGAAGAGGGTCTGGCCCTGACGGACCATGCCACCTTCAGGCACATCGACCCCGATGATCTGTCCGCTCACCCGTGGCCGTAGTTCCACCGACTTGGGCGCGGTAAGCGAACCGTTGAATTCGCTGGACGGTGCCAGTTCCCGGACGATGACCTGTGCGACGGGCACCTGAGGCGTCGGTGGGCCGCCCTGCCCTTGCTGGCCTCCCGAGGGGCCCCCGCAAGCTGCAAGAAGCAGTGCCATTCCAAGCGCCCCCGATGACAGCAGAGTCGCGACTGATTTTCGCATAATTTCTTTCCTTAATTCAGCCACTTCTGCCGGACCCCCGGACAATGGCTTCCCACCTGTTTTCCCGGGGATGCGGGTTCCAAGCATTGGAAGGTCAAGCGCAGATTCGCGGTGACCACTCGATTTTTCCGCCTCTGCGTCGTGACGAAGCTGGCTCGCAGAACGCACGGAAAACCGCACTTTTTTGCACCCATTTCGATCCTCAACGTCGCGGAATACGGCCCACCTCTTCATACTCATGTATGTTATATGAATATGTGTTGATATGTTAGTCGTCAAGGCGCGACCGAGATGCAATCGGCGCGCGCCAAGGCACGCTGCCGAAGCAGACGCTATCTTGAGATCGTGATTGTCAGGGCTTTCTGGCCGGCCTGCTCAGGCGCGGCCGGTTCCCGCCTCAATCTCGGACGAGATCAACTGGATTTGCAGGGTGTGGCGTTCCCGCAAGGATTGGACGATGAGCAAATCATGCTCGTCGCGGGCTTCGCTCGTGTCGAACAGCTCCGTGGTATAGCAACCGCGAGCCATAGAAAGGCCCTGCCCCACTGCTGCTGCTCGGTAGTCCTTGGGCCAGTAGAAGAGGCTGATCCAGGGCCATCCGGGTCGGGAGGGGGTATAGCGCGTGACGATCAACCTGTCCGAATGAAACGCCGTCGGCTGATGGTCGAGGAGATCCGGGGTCACCATGGCCGGGCGCTCCGCATCAAAAAAAGCATTCAGTTCTGCACGTTCATCCTCGTTCTCGATGATGATCGGATAGTAGCGACCGAGCGCCAGACCGGCGCCGCGGTTCTTTTCAGGCAGATCGAGGACTAGAACCACCGGGCACCCGATTAACGGCGAGGGATAGACGCACTGTTCTCGCGCCAAGTGATCTGCAAGGCGAACCATCAGATCGGGGGCGGTTCGTAGCGACCACGCCTTATCGCGCGCTCTACGTCGAACAGATATCCGCGCCACGGCAATTTCTGATCGGCCCTGGGGAGCGTCTCGCGCATCCGGGCCGCCTCGATGGATCGAATTTCCAGAGCCGCTTGACGCACCTCCGGGCCATCCCGAAACCAGGCATAGACACTGACCGACTTGACCAGCAGCCAGGGACCGAGCGCCACCACGGCGAACATCATGGCCGCATAATGCTTAGCGCCTAAGGTGAGTCCAGCCAGGATGTACACACCAATCGCGATGGCGCTGCCAATACCAAGCGTCGGCGCCCTGCGAGTCTCATACAGAAAGACGATCCGCCACAGGTCACGGGTGAGGCTAAGCAGCGCCACCCATATGAATGCGAGGAAGACCAAGGTCAGCAAGAGCCCGTAAAGACCTCCTGCGTCTTGTAGCAAGTTTGACGATCCGGCATTCACGCGAGCGGCACCTCCGGTTCGTCCGGCACTTCCTCGTCGATCTGCTCGAGCAGTTCATCCGCGATGCTGCGCACGACGATATTATTGATCACACGCGCATCCAGCGCGACCACGCCGCCGGCATAATCCTTTTCATGATGCCGAACGCCGCTATGAGGCTCCGCCTCCTCCGCGTCCCCGGGCAGCAGGCGCTCGATCCAGCTCTTTTTGGGTGGGTCGTCGTCGAACGTCCCCAGTTCGTAGAGAAACCGCTCAGGCCGCGCGAGAGCGATCGAGAGGATTTCGCCCTTGTCGCCTTGACGGATGTCGATGATCGGCCCTTTGTACGCGATGCCGTACTTCCCGCTCATCGTAGCGGTAAAGACATGTCCCACGGGCGTGTACCCATTCTCGGCCGGGCGCGTGATGTGCTCGAAGACCCAGCCTTGGCCGTTCAGGTCATATTCGTCGAAGGCCAGTTCGAAGGTTTCGCCGAGCACGAAATTCACGAGCGCGACCATTTCGGTAATGAGGACCATGCCAAGCGCGACCGCGCCGCTGAACGCCATCGGTTTGTTTCCTGCCACAGCGGCAAAGAAGCTGGTCAGCGGATTCTCGATTTTCGGGCCAAGATCAAGGACCGGATAGGCATCATGAAGTGCCGTCACGAAGGCGAGCGCGCCTTCGATTGCGGCCCATGCCACCAGATGGACGACAATCGAGACGGCTGCGGCCATGACCAGCGCGCTGATAGTCGTTAGGGCGAGTTCGGGGCGCCTGGCGCCTCCGCGCCTGGTCCGAAAATTGAACGCGGCTAGGACGGCGAGGCCGGGCAGTAGGACGAGCACGCTCGCCAGCAGGCCGAGCGTCAACGCCATCGATTATGAAGCGGGAGCGGTCTTCTTAGGCTGGAAGATGTAGCGTCCGGTCGAGGCTTCGAGCACAATCTTGCCCTGGCCCTTGGCCTTCCGGCGCTCGGTCTCGAGCCGAATAAGCTCGCCATACCCGCCGACCTTGCGCGCGGCGGTGCCGGCTTTACGCTGTTGTCCAAGGGTCAGAATGCTCGCCATATTCGAAAGCTAGTCTCTTTGTGATGCTGCGTAAATGGCGTGCTTCGGATTTTAGTTCCGCTGCGTGTCAGGCCCGGCGGAGCACCCGGCGCGCCGCCTCATTGACGATGTAGACCGCCTGTCGCTGGGCACCGCGGTTGGGATGGTCGACCCGGTAGCCCTGATAGTGTCGCCGAACCAGCCCCGCCCGCACAAGCTCGGACACGGCACGGCTGACATTGGTACGCCCCGAGAGACGGATCCGTTTGGCGACCTGGGCTTCGACGAGACTTTCAGCTTCGCGCGCATCAGCGGGCATCGCATTGCGCTCGGCCAGCTCACGCCGGACCCGATCCGCGATTGCGAGGCGACGAGGGTCACGCTGCGCCACCGGCATCAGGGCATCGCATAGCCAGTCCCGGACGGGAATCCGGCGATCCCCCTCCCGAATATAAGGCCCAGCAGATCCGTTCCGGTCGCTGGCTTGAGCGATGAGGTTGAGCACCATGAAACTATATCGTGGCCGCTGACACACCTCGGTCAGCCGCTCGAGAATAGCAGGCATGTCCAGCACCTCGCGATCAGCAGAAATGACCGGCGTTATCGAGGCTTCCATGGCGAAAAGATCGGGCTGGAACATGGGAACATTTCAAGCACATCCCACACCCAATGTGAATCCCTCTCAGAGAGCCAACGCCGTTTTGAACAGTCGTGGCACTTCACCGCAGCGCTGACGCAATCCCCATTTGTTTACACATCGTCCTTGCCGACCGGCCCTCCCTCGCCTTCGAGGCGATTGAGAGCGCGGACGTCACGCGCATTGAACCGCAACCGAACCCCGATACCGCCCTCCTTCCCTTCCGGAAGGAAAACAGCGCCACACTCTTCGAGATAATGTAGCAGGCGCAGTGTTGCATCCGGATCGAGCTCTCTGATCCCGTCTTCAAACGCAGCGAGGTCGTCCTCATCGACGGCGACAGCGAGCGCAGCGTGCGCGCGAGGCACTTCGACGAGGCTGCGCGCGGCAAGGGCGAGCTTGCCAACCAGCGGCGGGCGGGTCTCACGCATGATCAATTACTCCTGATTGTTGTTGAATTGGCGAGAGGCCTACGGCCATTCAGCTGCTCCCCATCGCCGGTTCGGTCGCAAAGAGTCGCCTCTGTCACTTTACCGCCTCGGGTAAAGTGACAGAAGTGGTCTCTCGCAGGAGCTCTGCTCAGACATCGGAGACGTCCTCGTTGGTAATCGCATCGGGACCAGCACCAAGATCGGCAAGTTTCCGCCCAAGGAGGTCCGCGTAGGCTGGCGGACAGAGGAGATAGAGCTCCGTACCAAAGCCGTACATGCTGCCCCAGTCGCTGCGGAATGTACGCCAACCATGCCGGGCCTCCCAGGCAGCCTGAACCTCGCTACGCATCGCAGCGCGTCCAGGATATGGCTGGGTTACCAGCACATAGGCCCGCGCCTCCGGATCGAACCAACAGCTGTCATGATCCGCAATGGGCGGCCGATTGTCCCAGTCGCCCTTGGGATAGCAGCGCCGCGATCGCGATGGTTTGAGGCCTGTCGCATCCATGAATTGAAGTGCGCGGGCGACCCTCGCTACATCCATTATGCTCGCCTCGCGGTCCCGCATGCTGCCATCGCTGATGAGCCGTGCCTCTCCATCGATGCGGCAGCCGCCCAGTGTTTCGACCAGCTGGTGGGGCTTCACCAGCTCGCACAACGCGTGCTTCAGGCTGATCGATGCTGCTACCTGCCCACCGGTTCGCTCCTTCCGGCTCCACCAGCCCTGGCTGATCTCGATCCGATTTGACCAGGGGGATGCGGGTGCCAGCTCCGGCAGCTCCTTGAGTGCATGAGCGAAGTTCTGAAATCCACCGCCGCGTGCGGCGGTGTCCAGCGCCTGGTAGCGAGGGATATCCTGCTCACGCGCGATCTTGCGCGCGCGCAGCTTAACATCCGAAATCTTCTGGAAACTATATGCCATCGCCATTCTCCGTCGGCTTCGGAAAACGTCGCCTGCTACCGTCGCCCAATGCCGCGAAAACGGGATGGGAATCAGAAATTCATACAGTGCCACGAAGGCTTCGCTTGAGCAGGCGGCCGGCCACTGCGATGACCGACGCCTTCATTTCATCTTGGTGTTCTTCTGTCAATTGGACAGGGTCATCGCGGCTCTACGATCTGGGCGATCAGATCGGTGAGATCATACCCCTCGCGCGCATAGAAGAGGCGCCAACCTTGCTTTCTGCATTTGCCCAGCTTGCGGCGATCACGCTCCTGCGTCCGGATGAAGGCGTCTTCTCCGCCAAAAAATGCGACAGGCAGATCATGCTGAGCGCCCTGGAACTCGATCGCGGTACGCAGCGAAGGAATGGCGATGTCGAGATGCTGTCGCCCTAGCCAATCTGGCCGGTGATGCTGAAGCACATCGAGCGCGGGAAACGCTGCCTTCAGCTCGTAGTAAAGTCTGGTTTCGGAAATCCACCCTTCGCCGACGCGTGGAAGATCGCTCTCCTCACGCCAGGTGTTCTCGGCGTCGCGGATCAACGCCATGCATTCGGCCTCCGCCCGCTTTGAATAGGAAAAATGCCAGCCGCCCGGCGGCTGAACCACGAGGTAGCTGGGATGACCGTTGAAGAGGCTATACCCTGCCTTGTGCTGGTGAGCGTCCTGCGTCCAGTGAACAATATCGACGGGGTTGCCATGTGCCGCGCGCTCATCCAGCTGGAGCTGGATAAATTGTTCGACCCTCAGCAGGTTCTCCCTGCCGAATTTCGTCACCTTCGGACCGAATAGCGCGGTGATGTCGCGCGCCGCCGGTGGCCTGCCCAGGCTGAGCTTGAGATCGAGGATATTGCTCGCGCGCAGGCTTGCACGGCCTCCAAGACCCGGTAGCGGCATGAGCGCCAGGCCGCGATCAAGGTCTTTTGCGCCTACGGCCGCATCGCTCGCCCAAATCTCAAAATACTCGGCAAGATCAGGTGCGACCTTCTGGCCGATGCCTATGAGCCGGTCGGCGGCGGCCCGCCACTTTGCGCGATCGCCATCAGAGCGCACCGCGGGCATGTCCCAGAAATCAATCACCTCACGCTGACAGGGAAGATCCGCGATCAGCTTGATCGCCTGATCGAATGCCTCCTCTCTGTTCAATGTCGTCCCCCGATGCCGTCCGATGCTCCAGCCGACAATTCGGCCCATTGCAGCGACAACGTCAATGAAAGTCCCGCGACTTTATTCTGACCATTGTCGCTTTCGGCCCATCGCGCGCATCCGGTCCGCCGCCACGCGTCGCGCCATCAGCGGGTGCAGCCAGATGCGGCAGTGACCCACTCCCGATCGAACGGAGCATGGGCGTGTAATCGATGATTTTGTCGATGATGATATGGGTGACGATACCTTCTCGCTGCAGACGCCCGCGCAAGCCGACCATTGCCGAAGACAGGACGGTGCGGCGCTGTGCTTCGAAGCGATCGGGCCATAAAATCCCGTTTGCGATCCCCGTCTCATCCTCGATTGTAATGAAAAGCACGCCTTTTGCCGAGCCGGGCTTCTGACGGACCAGGATGATGCCTGCCACTTCCACATGCCGGCCATCCTTGACCTGATCGAGATCGGCGGCAGCCTTGACGCCGCGGCGGCGCAGCTCCTCGCGCAAGAACTGGACAGGGTGCGCCCTTAGCGAAAGTTGAATGGTCCGGTAGTCCTCGACCACCTCGCGCCCCTCGCTGAGCGGTTCGAGCGTCACCATAGGCTCCTGGCTTTCCGGGCTGATCGCACCCTCACGTGCGTCGGCTGCCGCAAACAACGGGAGTGGAGCATCACCCAAACCCTTGACCTGCCAGAGTGCCTGACGACGATCATGCGCGAGACTATGAAAGGCGTCTGCTTCCGCTAGCCGCTCTATCGCCACCGGCGGTACGCCTGCCCGCCGCCATACGGCTTCGACGCTCTTGAAAGGCTCCTCGCCACGGGCCGACACGATCATCGCACCATGAAGGTTGGACAAACCGCGGGCCATTCGCAATCCAAGCCGCACCGCCAGAAACCGTCCCCTGCCCTGCTCGAGAGTGCAGTCCCAGCGACTGGCGTTCACGCAGGGCGGGCGGATTTCGACGCCATGCGCGCGCGCGTCACGGACAATCTGCGCCGGCGCATAGAACCCCATCGGCTGCGCATTCAGGAGTGCGGCGCAAAAGACATCGGGATGATGGCATTTCATCCAACTGGAGGCGTAGGCGATCTTCGCAAAACTTGCCGCATGGCTCTCTGGGAAGCCATAGGATCCAAAGCCCTCAATTTGCTTGAAAGTGCGTTCAGCGAAATCTCGCGGATAGCCCCTCCTCACCATGCCTTCGACGAGCTTGTCGTAAAAATGGCTGACGCCGCCGGTGAATTTGAAAGTAGCCATGGCCCGGCGCAGTTGATCGGCCTCAGCCGGTGTGAAACCCGCACCGACTATCGCGACTTTCATCGCTTGCTCCTGAAAAAGGGGCACGCCCAGCGTCTTTTCCAGGACGGCCCGAAGTTCGGGACGCGGATACTCAGCCTTTTCCGTCCCCTCGCGCCGACGCAGATAGGGATGAACCATATCGCCCTGGATCGGTCCCGGCCGGACAATCGCCACTTCGATCACCAGATCATAGAATTTCACAGGCTTGATCCGCGGCAGCATCGACATTTGCGCCCTGCTCTCGATCTGGAAAACGCCCAGCGTGTCAGCACGCTGGATCATCGCGAAGACAGCCGGATCATCGTGCTGGAGCGTCGGCGACGCCATTGTCATCGCTACTCCGCGATGTTCCTCGAGCAAGGCAAAGGCCCGGCGCATGCAGCCCAGCATGCCCAGTCCAAGAATGTCGACCTTCATGAACTTCATCGCATCGATGTCGTCCTTATCCCATTCTATCACCTGGCGGTCGTCCATGGCGGCCGGCTCAATGGGGACCAGTTCGTCCAGCCGGTCGGAGGTGAGGACGAAGCCGCCGGGATGCTGTGAGAGGTGCCGCGGCGCACCAATAAGCTCGCGCGCCAGCGAGAGGGTCATCGAAAGGCGTGGATCGCTGGTGTCGAGATTAAGTTCACGTGCCTGTTCGTCGCTTACACCCTCGATAGACCAGCCCCAGATCAAACCCGAGAGCGCCCCTGTCATGTCGGCGGGAAGCCCCAATGCCTTGCCGACATCGCGCAATGCGCCGCGCGCCCGATATCGGGTCACCACGGCCGTCAGGGCGGCACGGGTCCGGCCGTAGGTTTCATAGATCCATTGAATGATCTCTTCACGGCGCTCATGTTCAAAATCGACATCGATATCGGGCGGCTCCTTGCGCTCGCCCGAAACAAACCGCTCGAAAAGCAGCTCATGCTTGATCGGATCAATCGAGGTGATCCCAAGCACGAAGCAAACGCAGCTGTTCGCTGCCGAGCCCCGTCCCTGGCAAAGGATCTTCCGCCGGCGCGCCTCGGCAACGATGCTGTTTACCGTCAGGAAGTAGGGCGCATAGCTCAGCTGATCGATCAGCGTGAGCTCGTGTGCCAGCTGATCGCAATAGGCCTTCGGCACGCCTTGGGGGAACATGCGGGCTGCCGCAGCCGCAGTCAGCCGCTCGAGCAGCATCTGCGGGGTTTCCCCTGCGACTGCCTCCTGAGGATATTGATATTGAAGCTGGCCCAGATCGAACGCGCAGGCGCCTGCGATATCACGGGATGCGGTAATGGCGTCGGGATAAAGACTGAAGCGCCGCTCCATTTCGCTGCCGGTTTTTAGGTGTCGATCGGCGTATCGCTCACGCTTGAAACCCATGGCGTCGATGGTCGTTCGATGGCGGATCGCCGTGACGACGTCCTGCAAGAGCTCTCGCTCGACGCTATGATAGAGGACATCGCCAAGGGCGACACGCCGAACGCCGAATTCCCGCCCCTGTGCGTCCAGTTCGTATATTCTCAGCGCATCATCCGGCCGCCGCCTTAGCGACAGGCCCAGATAGCCTTGCTGGCCGAAGATCGAGACAAGGCGTTGCAGGGCGGCCGCATTGGTCTCATCAGGTAGATCAGGCAAAAGGATGGCGATCAGCCCTTCCGACCATGGTGGCAGATCATCCCAATGCAGCTCGCAGCGGCCCTTGCCAGCGCGGCCTTTCCCAAGAGTCAGTAGACGGCAGAGCCGGGTCCAGCCCAGACGGTCAGTGGGATAGAGCAGAAGGCTGGTCCCGCATGCGAGATCGACCCGCGTACCGGGAATAAGCCTGACACCTGTTTCCTTTGATGCTTCCCAGGCACGCACCAGTCCGGCGACCGAGTTGCGATCCACGATGCCAAGAGCAGACAGGCCCAGCGCAGCTGCCTGCCCAAACAGTTCCTCGCATGACGACACGCCGCGCAGGAAAGAGAAATGCGTGGCGACCTGCAGCTCGACATAGCCCGACGCACTCATCCGAAGATCCCGTGGATGTGCCATGAAAGGTCGCCCGAACAGGCATGCTCGCCATCCCCTCGACGGAAAACCCAGAACCGCTCGCCATGCTCGTTCTCGACCCGGAAATAATCTCGAACGGCGTGGCTTTCGGCGGGTCGACGCCACCATTCCCCACGGATACGCTCAGGCCCATCGGCGCAGATGATCGTATGGGTGACGCCGCGCCATTTGAATCGCTTGGGAGGGTGATCGGGCAACCCTGCCAGCACATTTTCGATGCGTTCAGGCCTCCGCAGCATCCTGGCAGGTCTCGGCCACAACGTGGACCAGCAATTGGCTACCTCCAGCGGGAAGACCCGCCCGATGCTACGCTCAGGAACATCGCTCTCACGTGCCGTTGGTCGATAAATCGCGGCTTGCCCCAGGCGCGTGACGATCTGATCGACCAGCGAAGCGAGGTCTGCAGGCGCATTCTCACCAAAATCGGCTGTCAGCGCAATCGGATCGAGCGGCTCGGATCGCAGGGCAATGAGCCGCATGCTGTCGATGCCGAAGCCCGGGTCGATCGTCTCGATCTTCATCGTCAAAAGGCGGAGCATATGGGCAATGTCACGCGTACCTCGCGCCGTTCCGACAACCACTGCCTGTTCCGCGCGATCGACCCGCTCACAGACGAGACGCAGAATCCTGACACCGAGCCCTCGCGACAGCAGGAGTCTTGCAAGGTCTTGCGTCAGATCGGCGATGACACGGGCGATCGTCTCGGCTGCGCCGATTGGCTCAGCAAAGCGCCTTACAACGTCCGGCATCTCGAAAGGGACGACCGGAACGAGCGGCTCTGCAAGCCGTCCGGTTGCCTGGTCCAGCCGGCGGAGCAAGCTACCACCCAAGCGCCGGCTCAGAGGCGCACGAGGCATCGCGACCAGATCGCCGATCCGTTCGATGCCCAGCCGCTGCGCGCCATCCCGCTGACGCTCGTCGAGTCTGAGGGCCGCTATCGGCATCGAACCCAGAGCAGTTAGTTCCTCATGCGTGCGGCAGATCGAGATCCGCTCCTTTCCAAAGCGGGCAAGGGCATGGGCAGCACCAACCGTATCGGCGATGGCGATCCGCCCAAACAGGCCGGCTCGGTGGCAAAAGCGAAGAATATGGCGCGCCATCCTCTGCTCTCCGTCGAACAGATGCGCCACGCCGCTGATATCCATGAGCAAGCCATCCAGTTCATCGACCTGCGCCGTCGGAGTCCAGCGTCGGACGGCAAACAAAGCCAAACGGTGCAGGAGCGCTCGATCGCCTTGCGGATCTGCATCCCGAACATCCAGATCCGGCATCAAGGCCCGGGCATGCGTCAGCGCCATCCCAGGGTGCAGACCGGCAGCGGCTGCAGCATCATCCACAGCCGCAAGGATCATCCGCTGCTTCTGAGCAATGGTCGTCACCATTGGCGGGAACATCTGCTCTACCCCGCTGGCAACCGGCTTGGCCTTTGTAGGAGAGGACATGGCGCGAAACGGATTGTCGGCAACTTCTGAGCGCCGACCAAGCTCGCGAGCGCTAGGACGCTGATGGACCGGGAGGCTTTCAATCTGCTGAGCGCGCATCTGCATCGCTGCGCCTGCACCTTGCGACTGCGCCCAACGCGCACCTGGCCTCCACCCGCCCCCACGCGGACAGGAGCAGGACGACCCGTCGTCGCTTTCCAGCGGCGGGACTGCCAATGGCGATCCGGAATTCCGTTCAGGCTGCCTGCCGCGCCTCGCCTCTTCGCGGCGGAGCCGGTCGACGGCGAGGCTCGGCAGGTACAGCGACGCGACCCTGCGCATCACACCCCTCCAGCAACCAGGTAAAAGGATCACCGCCACGCTGCCGCATGAGCGAAACCTGCCAGCGCGGTCGCCCGACACCCGCAACCGGGAGCGGAGAAGAAGGCGCACAGCCGATCCGCCAGCGCGTGACGGCCGAAGACGGCGTGGACAGGGGATCATCGCTTGCCTTGCACCACCGCCGCAGGAGCAGAGCGGTCGTGCCACCCTCCTCCGCCGCAAGCTGGAGGCGCCGCGTCGCCGTCATGCCAACCCGCGTAACCTCGCATACCACTGCGGCAAGCGCACCATGCCGGAGCGCCTCTTCCATTACCGCAAGCGCATCCTCGTCCTTGCCCGCCTCGACCTGAATGAGGCGATCGGCAGCGATTCCCGCGCTGGCAAGGCCAGGCGCAAAAAGATCGGGGCGTGCCATGATCCAGAGGATATCCGCCGTAGAAGCACGCGAGGCTATGCCGGCCGCGAACAGGCTCGCAGCCGCATCATCTCCCATACTGGCAGTCTGACCGGCGAACTCGTGCAAGGCTGCCGATGCGAGCCCTCCCCCGGCGAGCCGCTCGTCCAAGGCTGCGACCGCAAAAGGCAGATACTCCGCCTCAGGCCGAAGCACAGGCGAAATTGCCTGGATTTCAGCCATGAGGGCTTGAAGCCTTTCAGATTTGGACGCGATCGACATAGCAAAGACGGGGACTCGTTTGTTCGCTATATGTTCTCATCCTGCTTTCCGGGAGTCAATTGATTCGGTTCCAGCGATTGGAAGGTTTGCGACCAGCGGATCAGCTTGATCCGGGTTACCGAAAAGCGGCCCGCCAGCTTCGGGTGGCCGGGCGTTCCCGTCCTGATCGGCCGATCCGCACCACGTCAGCAAGAACCGGCGTTCGAGCGCGACCGCTATGCGCTCGACCATCTCGACGCGCGCGCCGCGGGCCTTGATAGGGTTGCGATCGGCAAGCGCTCTCCTCAGCCAGGCAGGCGCGAGGGAGATGGCAATCGAAATATCAACACGCATCTGGTGGGCAAGGCCAAGACGATCGCGCCCCTCCGGGACGATGATGTCGTCAGGCAAAAATTCCTCGGGGTCATTGGCATCCATCGCGCCATGGAACATAGTGTGAACATGAGTCGCAAGCGCTGAATCGGGTGGGGGTCTGATATCCACAGGAGAAGGTCCAGCGCTCTGCTGCGGAAGCGCGATTAGAACTCGGCAGCGCAACGACAGATCGCTAATAGTCCAGAGCGGACCGCACAGGGCACGCCTGATCGAATGAATTTGGGGTTTTCATGACTTTCGAGGAATATCAGCAGGACGGTCGTACCCGCTATCTGGCGCTTGTCGATGCAATCCAGAATATTCTTCAACACATGCTTATACAACACGGCTTGATGGCTCACACCATTACCGGTCGTGCGAAAGAGGTGGGGTCACTCGCCAAGAAGCTCAAGAACCGCGGCATCGACCCGGCCGATGCGATTGACGAGAGGCTCAAGGATCTGGCCGGATGTCGGGTCGTGTTCCTGACCAATTCGCAGGTCGAGGCGTTCAACCATACAGGGGCGCTGCACGAAAACTTCGAGGTCCTCGACGTTAACGTCCACCATCCCGTGCCGGGCACGGATACAGAGACCAAGCTCTTCGACAGTACCAATTACCTCGTCTGTCTTAAGCCCGAACGCCTGGCCCTGCCCGAATATCGCGCATTCGCGGGGCTGCGCGCTGAAATCCAGATCCAGACGCTGCTCAACCATGCCTGGGCGGAGATGGGGCATGACACAATTTACAAGGAGCCCAACCTCAAACATCTCGGCGCCGCGCGTATGGCCGATATTGGCGAACGGATGAACCGCGTGATGCAAGCGCACCTCGTGCCCGCCGGCCACGACTTCGACAAGATCGCCAGTGATTTTCGGCGCCTGGTTCAGGCGGATGGCGCCGTCGACGCTGTGACCGCAACGATCGTCGCGCCTCAAGATAACAACGCTCTCGAAGATGCCCTCGAGACCTATGCCGACCTGGTCCTGCCCCATTATGACGATCCGGCAGCGCATTTCCTAGAGATGTTCGAGGCACTGATCACAGCGGTTGAACGCTCGCGCGATTTCCCGGTAGTTCCCATTGAAACTTCGTTCGGTGCGCTGCCCGGGAATACGAGCATTCAGGTTGCCCGCCGGGTCAAGGACCTGATCAGCGCATACCGCCATTGCGATGCAGAGCGGACGTTCCAGGCATTGATATGCCTGTACATGGGAGCTTGGAGCGAGGAGGAGCGCCACCTCTGGATCGAGCTCGGCGAGAAGCTGACAAAACATGATCTCGCGATCTGGGAGAGGTTCGGCGCGGCAGCGCAACAGGTCGTTCTGGACGGCGTCGCTTCCCTGACGGCGGACGAAACGCAAGCATCCCGCCCGTTACTGGTTGCGATGCTCAAGGAAGTCCTCTCACCCGATCTTGGGGGCACAAGCTGGAAATCCGACGCCGTCATTTTTCACCAGGGCGTAGTGCCTGCCAGTGATCATGTCCGCGACCTGCGCACCAGCGTGATCGATTGGCTTGAAAAATGGCTTGACGAGAGCACCCAGGATAAGGACCGATTGAAAATTCTCTGTGGGTTGCGAGAAGCCTGCGCGGCGCCAGCGTACGGCAACTTCGATGCAGGTCTAGCGAAAATCCTTCTGGACGACACCTCGCGGGTCTGCAGTATCATGACTGCCCGAGCCGCAGCATGGGGCCTGGAGCTGCGGCGCTGGTGCGAGGTCGATGCGCTCCACACCCATTATCGCTATCACGTGCTGCGACCAGATCTGGCCGAAATGCCAGACTTGGTCGCAGCCCAGAAGGCTGCGGTGGATGCATTGCTGTCGCTGCGGGATCTGTTGAACGCAGACGCTGAGTTCTTTCTGTATAAGACCCTCATCGGCCATGACACGGTGCGTCCCGCAGCCTGGGATGGCGACCACTTCGACTATCAGGCGACCGATGCATGGCGCGCCGAGCGCTATGCCGTGATCGTCGAGGAGATTACCCCGCCGGCTGTGGCCGATTGGATGACGACCCTGTACCGGTTTATCGAAGCGGTAGGATCGGACGGCGGGCATCTGACGCCCTTGCGTAACTGCATGCATAAGCTCGCACGCGAGAAGCCGGACGTTGCCATTTTGATGCTTGATGGGATCGAGGCGACCGGAACGGCTTTTCTTGCCCAGCTTCTTGTCGGGCTTGACGAAGCGGGTCGGAATGATGCGGTCGATAGGCACTTTGACGCCTGGCTTGAGACAGGCGCGCAGTTACCAGGGATTGGCGACTATCTGCGGCTGCGGGCCGCGCCCGATCCCGAGCGGCTTGCGGCCTATGTTGCGCGCGCTGTCGCAGATGAAGATGAACAGTCGATCATCGCCGGGGCAACGACGGCCGCCGTCTGGTATGATCGCGAGGCCGATCAGCTTCTAATCGAGCGCGGGCTGATGCCGACCGTCGATTTCTTCACCGCGCGGACTAAGCCGTCCTGGATCAAGCAGTTCTGGACGCCGGGAAATGCCAAGATTGTTCAAGCGCTGAGCGCGGGCGAGGCAGAGCGCTTTCTCGCCTCGTTCGTTTCAATCGAGGGCGTGGGTCATCGGGACGTTCGCCTTCTGGCAGCCATCGCGCCGAACTTTCCGGACCAGGTGATCGATTTCTTCGGCACACGAATTCGGCACGGGAGGCAGACGAACCGACGGCGCTTCGACGCTGTTCCGTTCGACGCCCACGACCTGCCCGAAGTCCTTTCTCCCCATGTGGACCTGTTGATCCCCGCGATCCGCGACTGGCATGCGGAAAACTCTGACTGGCACGAGTACTGCGGCGGGCGCCTGTTCAGGCACGCCTTCCCCGAACTGTCAGCGGCCGTATCGGAAAAGCTGATCGAGATCGCTCGCGAGGGCAGCAACACCGATCTGGAGTTCATCCTCAAAACGCTTACGACCTATGAGGGCGATGAGGGTATCTATCCTGTCTGTATGGAGGTGGTCGATCGTCTGGAACCTGGCGCCAACCTGCTGGAAAATGTTTCGCGGGTGTTGGGGGCGACTGGGGTCCTGACGGGCGAGTTCGGGCACGTCCAGGCCTATGCCGAGCGCAAGCAGCGGATCGACCGATGGAAGGACGACCCGCGCCCCCGCTGTTGATTTCCACTGAGAAGTGACCCGGGTTTTCCATCGAGAAGTGACCCGTCTGCGGATTATGTTTCGGGTGTCACGGGTGGGTCAACCCGTGGTTTTCTCCTTTGGGTTCTGGCCTGCTTGGCAG
>Ga0209933_1000434_pt1 | contig 78969 bp, 79 predicted proteins | sample ThiBiot_300_biof_FD_183944 | JGI IMG/M metagenome (GOLD analysis project Ga0209933, IMG submission 183944) | Wastewater bioreactor microbial communities from Cape Town, South Africa - Thiocy_cont_300_biof (SPAdes) | ecosystem: Engineered > Bioremediation > Thiocyanate > Unclassified | place... | reverse complement strand
ACGACTCGGGGACGGCGAGCCCCTTCAGCACCGACCGGAGGTAGCCGTGGTCGTCGGTGTGGGCGAGCTTCACCCGCCCGGCGGCGATGTCCTTCTGAAGCCGCGTGACGGCGTCGTCCGGCGTGGGTGTCGTCCGGCGTGGGTGTCGTCCGGCGTGGTGTCGCGGGCGCGGCCGGTGGACCCGCCACGGTGGGCCCCGACCGGGGGCGGTCCGGGGGTGCGGACGGGCTGGAACCCCGGGTCCCGGCGCTGGTGACGAGGGCGGAGCCCGTCTCGCCCGCGATCCTGGTCGCCGGGTGCCGGGGGATCTGGTGGTCATCCGGTGGTCGGACGGGCGAACGGTGCGGTTCACCGCGACGGGGGCGCCGCTACCCGAAGGACGGCTTCCCGACCGTCGCCGGCTCCGGGCCCGCCCGACCTCGGAGCCGCGGCTCGTCCCCTGTGGGGTCGTCGCGTGAATGGTCTCAACGGGTGATGCGGCCGATGCTCCGTGACGACGCGTGGCGTTGGGCCAGGTGGCGGTTACGCGGTTCGGGTGAGGACGGGATTCTGACTGCGCACGCTCGTGGGTGCCATCTCCGAGCTCGAACCCCCCGACCCGCCCCGGTCGCGAGCCCGCAGACCTCCATCCCCGTCCGCCTCCGTCCCCAGGAGCGCCCCGCACATGACCGTTGAGCTCGACGACGTCTCCTTCGCTGTGGTCCGACGGGGTCACGACCGTGCCCGGGTCGACGAGAACGTCGGCCGGTTGGGTGAGCAGCTCGACTCGGCGCGCGCCGCCCGTGACGCGGCGCTGGAGCAGGCCCACGCCCCGGGCCGAGCTGAACCGGCTGCCGGCCCACGTCGCGGAGCTGTCGACGGTCCCGAGCACGGTCGACGGGACGCGCGAACGGCTCCAGCAGATGGTGCGGCTCGCCCAGGACCAGGCCGACGACCCGCCCGGCCGACCCCCGCGGCCCGCATCCACCGGTCGGGCCCGCCGGCCGTGCGCGTCGTCTCGTCCCGCTGATCCCGTCCCTCCCCACCGTCAAACACGAGGATGTGCCCTGTGGCCGGTACCGCCACCAGTCCGACACCGACCCCCGCGGCGCACGCCGCCACCGGTGATGCTCCGCTGTTCGACACCGCCCTGCGCGGTTACGAGCGGCGTCAGGTCGACGAGTTCGTCACCGAGAAGAACAAGGAGGTCAGCCGCCTGACGATGGAGCTCGCCGAGGCCAACCGGCAGCGGCGGCTGGCCACCGAGCACGCCGAGTCGACGGAGAAGGAGCTGCGTGAGGCCAGGGCCCGGTCCGCGCACCTGGAGCCGGCCGCCCCGGAGGACAGCTTCGGCTTCCGGGCCGAGAAGCTCCTGCGCATGGCCGAGCAGGAGGCGGCGGAGGTGCGGGTGCACGCGAGCCGGGAGTCCGCGGCCATCGTGGAGAAGGCCCGGTCGGAGGCCGAGCGGCACCGCCACGAAGCCGAGCAGGCCCTGATCTCGCGGGCCTCGATGCTCGAGCAGCAGGCCGCGCAGCGGACCGCGGAGCTCCAGGACCGGGAGCAGCAGATCGCCGGCCAGCTCGCCGCCGCGCGTGAGCAGGCCGAGCAGGTGCACGCCGCGGCCGCGCGGGCGGCCGAGCGCCTCCGGCAGGAGTCGGAGGCGGCGGCGGAGGAGACCCGCGCCCGTGCGGAGACCGCGCTGGAGCGCCAGCGCGACCAGGCCAACCAGGAGATCTCCCGCCTGGTCGCCCTGCAGTCCGACGTGCGGGCCGAGCTGGGCCGGCTGGCGCAGGTGCTGTCGGCGGAGCTGGCGAACGGGGCGGCGGCGTCCTCGGCCCCCGTCGAGGTGCCCGGGCGGGGCGCCGACCCGTCCGCGGACAAGCGCGACGCCCGGCGCTGAACCGGGCCCGGCGGGGGCGGGCCGAACGGGGTACAACGACCCCATGAGCGAACCCGTCCCCGCCGCCGCCCGCCGTACCATCCCCGGCAGCGAGCGGCCCCCCGTCGACACCGCCGCGGCGGCCCGGCGGGCGGTGCCCGCCGACACCAGGGTCGAGGCCACCGTGGTGCTGCGCCGCCGCGCCGAGCTCCCCGACGGGCCGGGCCTGCTCACGCCCGCGGAGCTGGCCGAGCGGCACGGGGCCGATCCCGCCGACGTCGAGCTCGTGACCCGCACGCTCACCGGGCTCGGGGTGGAGGTCACCGCGGTGGACGCCGCGTCCCGCCGGTTGCGGGTCGCGGGCCCGGCCGGCGTGCTCGCGGAGGCGTTCGGCACGTCGTTGGCGCAGGTCAGCACGCCGGACCCCAGCGGGGCGCAGGTCACCCACCGCTACCGCGCGGGCGCGCTGAGCGTGCCGGCGGAGCTGGACGGCGTCGTCACCGCCGTGCTCGGCCTCGACGACCGCCCGCAGGCACGGGCCCGGTTCCGCGTGGCCACGGCGGCGGCCGCCTCGGCCGGGTACACGCCGATCGAGCTGGGCCGGGTCTACTCCTTCCCCGAGGGCAGCGACGGCTCGGGCCAGACGATCGCGATCATCGAGCTGGGCGGCGGGTTCGCGCAGTCCGAGCTCGACACCTACTTCGCCGGCCTCGGGATCAGCGGCCCGACGGTCACCGCCGTCGGCGTCGACGGCGGCAGCAACGTGGCCGGCAGGGACCCCCAGGGCGCCGACGGCGAGGTGCTGCTCGACATCGAGGTGGCGGGCGCGCTCGCTCCGGGGGCCGACGTCGTCGTGTACTTCGCGCCCAACACCGACGCGGGCTTCCTCGACGCCGTCGCGCAGGCGGCCCACGCCACCCCGACGCCCGCGGCGATCAGCATCAGCTGGGGCGGGTCCGAGGACACCTGGACCGGGCAGGCCCGCACCGCGTTCGACGCCGCGCTCGCCGACGCGGCCGCGCTCGGCGTGACCACCACGGTGGCCGCCGGCGACGACGGCAGCACCGACCGCGCCACCGACGGGAAGTCCCATGTGGACTTCCCCGCCTCCAGCCCGCACGCCCTGGCCTGCGGCGGCACCCACCTCGACGCGAACGCGACCACGGGCGCGGTCACCTCCGAGGTGGTGTGGAACAACGGCGCGGGCAAGGGTGCCACGGGCGGCGGGGTCAGCACCGTGTTCGCGCAGCCGAGCTGGCAGGCCTCCGCCGGGGTGCCGGACGGGCCCGGCGGCAAGCCCGGGCGCGGTGTGCCGGACGTGTCGGCGGTGGCCGACCCGCAGACCGGTTACCGGATCCGGGTCGACGGGCAGGACCTCGTGATCGGCGGCACGAGCGCGGTGGCCCCGCTGTGGGCGGCGCTGGTGGCGCGGCTGGTGCAGGCCGGCCGCGCGAAGCTGGGCCTGCTGCAGCCGAAGCTCTACGCGGCGCCCACGGCCTTCCGCGACATCACGGAGGGCGACAACGGCGCCTACCGGGCCGGCCCGGGCTGGGACGCGTGCACCGGCCTGGGTGTACCGGTGGGCACGGCCCTGGCATCGGCGCTCAGCTGACGTTCCGACGAACGTCTGCGCTCTCCGACCCTCGCGGCAGATCAGGACACGGGCCCTGGTTCTGTGGTGCCACGCACGTCCCGCAGTTCTGCACCCGTGCGACGAGAGTTCCGTTCGTCGGATTCGGGGGTGGGGACGCCGCCGAGGTCCTGGGCGAAGCCGACCACCGCCTGGTCGATGCGGCGCAGCATCCGGATCACCGTCAGCTCGCCGGCGCGTCGGCGGTGGTCCCCGGTGCGGGCGGCGTGGGCCTCGGCGGTGTCCACCAGATCCTCGGCCGAGGCGATCGGGCGCTCCGGCTCCCGGTGGTGCAGCAGCAGCCGCAGGCCGTCGAGGTTGGCGAGCACGCGGTCGGCGGCCGGCTGCAGCGTCGGGGCCCAGCCGGGCGAGCCGACGGTGTCCGAGAGCCGGGCGAGGCGACGCGCGTAGTGGTCCACGCCGGTGAGCACCCGCAGCGCCCGCTGGTAGCTCGACCGGCCGCGGCGGCGAGGCAGGGGGTTGTCCAGCGGCTTGGCCCGGGCGCGCAGCACGCCCAGCGCGTCGTCCATGTCGCGGGCGAGCTCCAGCGGGGCTTCGGGCGTGCCCCGCCCCAGGATCCGCTCGACGGCGCCGGTGACGGTGTGGTCGACGGCCTCGACCATCGTGTCCAGGGCCTCGCCGAACGCCTCCCGCGTGCCCTTGGGCAGGATCAGGTAGCCCGCGAGGATGCCCATCGCCGCCCCGACGGCGGTCTCCTCGACGCGCACCACGAGCGTCTCCACGCTGAACTGGCCGATCAACCCGTACAGCAGCGCCAGCACCGCGGTGATCCAGAAGGCCATCAGCGCCTGCGACACCCGCACCAGGTAGAGCGCGAAGAACACGCAGCCGAACATGATGATCAGGGCGGGCACGGCCCGGTCGCCCACGACCAGCGCGAGGCCCATCCCCGCGACCACCCCGCCGATCGTGCCCACCACGCGCTGCGAGCCGCGGCTGAGGACGTCGCCCCGGCTGGTGGTGCCCGCGAAGACGACGAACGCGGCGATGACCGCCCAGTACCACCGCGACGGCGACACGAGCTCGCCCACGACGATCGCGAGGCTGGTGGCCACCCCGACCTGCACGGCCTGGCGGGTGCTCAGGTCGAGTCCGGCGGGTGCGGGCTCCGGGTCCGGCGCATCGGCGGGGGCCGGGGCGGGGTCGGGCGGGGGAGTCCCGGCTCCGGGCAGGTCGGGGAGGCTGTCGGCGGCCGGCGCGGGGGGCGGGTCGGCGGCCGGGTACGGCGCGTCGGGTTGCAGGTCGGGGGCGCCCAGGGCGTCGGCCAGCCGGGTGATCGCGAACCCGACCCGCTGGGCGCGGTCGCCGAGCTCCACCGCGCGCCCCGCGCGGTCGTCGGGCCCCGGGGTGCCGGTGACGATCGCGCCGACACTGCGCCGGGCCGTGTCACGCAGGAGCGCCACGGCCCCGGGCGACGCCCCGGTGGCGGTGGCGGCGCCCAGCGAGCGCATGCCGGCCAGCAGCGGGCGCACCACGTCGCCGGGCGGGGGGTGGTCGCCGAGCACGAGCCTGCGGGTGGCCACCGAGAGGCGTTCGGCGGCGAGCTCGGCGTCGAGGAGGTCGAGCTCCAGCAGGTCCCGGCCGGCGTCCGGATGGTCGTCCTCGCGTTGCTGCTCCAGCCGGTCGGCCACCAGCAGCGCGGTCTCGTTGAGGCGGGTGCGCCGCCGGGCCACGTCGCGCAGGGCGTCGTCGCGCTCGTCGGGTGCGGCCGCCAGCAGGTCGGCCGTGGCCTCGACGAGCCGGTGGACGTGCGCGCGGAACGCCCGGGTCATCCGCTCCACGGTGCGCCCGGGATTCTCCGCGAACACCCACCCCCGCAGCAGCAGCGCGGACCCGATGCCCACCGCGGCCGCCACGAGCAGGAACGGGATCTGCCCGACCGCGGCCTTGAGGAACTGGGTGAAGAAGTAGCCCATCATCGCGGCCATGCCCAGGGCGTTGCCGCGCGGCCCGTAGCGGCGGATGTACACCGCGGTGACCATGACGGCGACGAACACGACGTCGGCCACGATCCGGTCCGGGGCGAGCAGCGTGCCCGCGGTGACCGAGGCCAGTGCCGGAGGGACCATGAGCGCCGTGGTGACGCGCAGCCGCCGGATGTCGGGCTCGTTCACCGCGAGGTTGCCGATCATCGACAGCACCCCGGCCATCAGGACCGCGGTGACCGGCTCCCCGGTGAGCGCCCGCACCCCCGACATCACCAGCACCGCGAGGATCATCGACGCCGCGGCGATGCCGCCCAGCCGCAGGCGGACCAGGCCCGGATCCACGCCGGTCAGGGTCGTGCGCAGCTCCGCCCACCTCGCCCGCCACACCACAGGGGGAGTGTGCCACCTCAGCTCGGCCGGGCGGCTCCCTCGGCCCGGGTGAACCCGGTGCGCGGCCGCCCGCCCGCCGAGAGCGGGGTGGCGATCTCCTCCAACGACCTGCCCTCGGCGTCGACGGCGAGGAAGTAGGCCACGAGCCCGCCGGCCACCATCACCGCGGCGCCGAGCAGGTAGCCGTAGAACAGGCGGATCGGCTCGGAGCCGTCGCCGATGAGCGCCCCGTAGATCACCGGGCCGAGCGCGCCGAAGCACTGGGCGATCGCGAAGAACACCGCGATGGCCTTGGACCGGACCTCCAGCGGGAAGATCTCGCTGACGGTCAGGTAGGCGGCGCTCGCGCCGGCCGAGGCGAAGTAGAAGATCACGCACCAGGCGATCGTCTGGGTGACGGCGTTGAGCACGCCCGCGTTGAACAGGAACGCGGTGACGGCGAGCAGCACGCCGGAGACGAGGTAGGTGCCGGCGATCATCTTGCGGCGGCCGATGGTGTCGAACAGGTGCCCGATGGTCAGCGGACCGGCCAGGTTCCCGACGGCGAACGCGATGAGGAACAACGGTGCCGAGGTGGAGGCGACGCCGTAGAACTTGCCCAGCACCAGCGTGTAGGTGAAGAAGATCGCGTTGTAGAGGAACGACTGCGTGATCATCAACGACGCACCGAGCACCGCGCGCTTCGGGTAGTCGCGGAACAGCACCCGCACCAGCGCCAGGTACCCGATGTCCGTGGTGGGCTGCAGGTCGATGGCCTTGCTCTCGTCCACCGGCGGGAGGTCGCGGCCACCCGCGGTGACCTCGCTCTCGATGTAGGTGATCGACTCCTCGGCCTCACGCTCGCGGCCGTTCATGACCTCCCAGCGCGGGCTCTCCGGCAGGTGCCGGCGGACGAACAGGATCACCAGCCCGAGGACCGGTCCGATGAGGAAGGCGATGCGCCAGCCCACGCTGATGCTCATGACGTTGAGGAAGATCAGGCTGCCCAGGGTGCCGATGATCGCGCCGGCCCAGTAGGTGCCGTTGACCATGATGTCGACGCGGCCGCGGAACTTCGACGGGATCAGTTCGTCGATCGCGGAGTTGATGGCCGAGTACTCGCCACCGATGCCCATTCCGGCGATGAACCGGGTCAGGTAGAGGAAGCCGATCCAGAAACCGTTGTTGCCCAGCGTCAGGGCCGTGAGCCCGCTGCCGATCAGGTAGACGGCGAGCGTGATCATGAACAGCTTCCGTCGGCCGAGCTTGTCCGACAGCCGCCCGAAGTACAGCGCCCCGACCACCTCACCGGCGAGGTAGACGCTGGCGACCAGCCCGGCCGCCGCGGACGACAGCGCCAGGGTGTCCGGCTTCGTCAGGACGTCGGTGACGGAGCTCGCCACCGTGATCTCCAGCCCGTCCAGGATCCACGCGACGCCGAGTGCGACCACCATCCGGGTGTGGAACGGCGACCATGGAAGGCGGTCGATCCGGGCCGGGATCAGGCTGCGCACCACCCCTGGGGCCGGCGCGTTCGGTGTTGTCGTCATGGTGTACTCCGATGTCCCCACGGCGCCGACGGTGGCGCCTACCGGGGAGGTTCGGACGGTGGGAGGGCACCGGCAAATCGGGGTGACCGGTACGTTCCCGGTGTCCGATACACACCTTCGTGTGGGGGTGGGTCGGCTGGAATCCGAACCGTCTGCCCCGTACGTTCGTTGGCTACAGGGACACGCTGCGGTTTCCACTGCGGCCCGTCGAGGAGATAGGTGCGATCATGGGCGCTCTCAGCCCCACCCACTGGCTGATCATCGTGGCCGTCCTGGTGCTGCTGTTCGGCGCCAAGCGGCTGCCTGATGCGGCGCGGAGCCTCGGGCGTTCGGCGCGCATCCTCAAGTCGGAGGTCAAGGAGCTGCACCCGGAGTCGAAGGACGAGCCGGCCCCGCCCGCGGCGCAGGCCCCGCCCGCGGCCATTCCGCCGGTGACGCCGGTGGTGGCCACCCCGGCCCCGGTGGTGGAGCCCGTGAGCACGGAGAAGAAGGTCGGCTAGTCACCCGTCGTCGGGAGCAGGGGCACCTCCAGCGCCGGTCGGCGACCGAGCTGCGTGCCGCGGGTGACCGCGCGCGACCCGAAGCGCTTGTGCACCGCGTCGAGCGTGACGTCCAGCTCCGGCCCCGACTGCGCGTCGAACGGCAGGGCGAGCTGCACCGAGCGGTCGTCCTCGAGGTTGCCCAGCGACACCCCGAGCAGCGTGATGCCCTGCTCGATGATCATCGGTAGCGCCGTGGCGAGCAGCCCGCGGGCGGCGTCGAGCAGTGTGGCCGTGTGGGCGGTGGCCTCCGGCATTGAGTGCGACCGGGTGGCCCGGGTGAAGTCGGCGAAGCGCAGCCGCAGCATCACGGTGCGGCAGGTGCGCCGGCCGGCGCGCAACCGGCGGCCGAGACGGTCGAGCGTGCCCGCGAGGATCGCGTCGAGCTCCTCGGGGCTGCGCAGGCCCCGCCCCAGCGCCTGCTGCGAGCCGATGGAGTGGCGTCGCCCGCCCGTCTCGACGGGGCGGGGGTCGTGGTTGTGCGCCAGCGCGTGCAGGTGGCGCCCCGCGGCCCGGCCGAGCACCGACACCAGCGTGGCCTCGCCCAGATCCGCGACGTCGGCGACCGTGCGGATGCCCAGCGCGTGCAGCTTGCCCGTGGTGACCCGCCCGACGCCCCACAGCCGCTCCACGGGCAGCGGGCGCAGGAACGCCAGCTCGCCGTCGGGCGGCACCAGCAGCAGCCCGTCGGGCTTGGCCACGCCGCTGGCCACCTTGGCCAGGAACTTGGTGCGCGCGATGCCCACCGTGATGGCCAGCCCCACCTGCTCCAGCACGTCGCGGCGCAGCGCCGTGGCGATGTCGATCGGCGGCCCGGCGATCTTCAGCAGGCCGCCGACCTCGAGGAACGCCTCGTCGATGGAGATGCCCTGCACCAGCGGCGTGGTGTGGGCGAACACCTCGAACACGGCCCTGCTCGCCGCCGAGTACGCCTCCATGCGCGGCGGCACCACGATCGCGGACGGGCACAGCTGCCGCGCCTGCCGCCCGTTCATGGCCGTGCGCACCCCCCGGGCCTTGGCCTCGTAGCTGGCCGCGAGGACCACCCCGCCGCCGACGATGACCGGGCGGCCGCGCAGCCGGGGGTTGTCGCGCTGCTCGACCGACGCGTAGAACGCGTCGAGGTCGGCGTGCAGGATGGTGGCGTCTCGGGACACGAACAGATGTTCGCACGACGCACCGACAAAGTCGCGTCAGTCGGGCACGCGCAGCAGGTAGTCGCCCATGTCCTCGTTCCAGTCCATCGTCACCAGCTCGCGGGCCCGGGCGGCCTTGGCGAACGACAGGAACGTGTTGAAGCCGAAGCGCTTCTCGCTGAACCCGGGCTGCCGCTTGCGCAGCTGGTCCTTGAGCCCGGACAGCTGCGGGCCCGTGGACGGCGTCTGCAGCTCGCCCACCACGTCGACGAGCAGCCGGAACGCGTCCTCGTCGGCGGAGGAGTGCTCGGGCAGCGTGACCTCGGGATCGCCCTGCGCACTGCCCTTGCGCAGCTCCACCACCTGCTGGGTCTCCAGGTTGCGCAGCAGCTCGCCGAACCCGCGGAAGCCGTGGTCGGCCTCGTCGAACGTGGGGTCCTTGCGCAGGATGGCCCGCTTGAGCCGCGACGCCAGCACGGGCCCGTCGGCGTGGCGCTGCAGGCCCGTCAGGGTGCTGATGACGAGCGGGCCGACCTCGCGGTCCTCGGCCGGGAGGGCCGGCTCCTCGACCGGGGCGGGCTCCGGTTCGGGGGTGACGACCTCGACCCGCTCGCGCGGCGCGGGCCGCTCGCGGCGTCCGGGCTTGCGGGGTTCCTGCGTCGGCTCGACGCCGGGCAGCCGGTCGTAGAACAGGAACTCGTCGCACGCCGGAGGCAGCAGCGCCGACGTGGAGGACTGCACGCCGATGCCGATCACCCGCTTGTCCAGCTCGCGCAGCTTGTGCACGAGCGGGGTGAAGTCGGAGTCGCCGGTGCAGATCGCGAACGTGGTGATGAAGCCGCGCTCGAACGCCATCTCGACGGCGTCGACGGCCATCTTGATGTCGGCGGCGTTCTTACGGGAGCCGCCGACCTTCTGCGGGATCTCGATCAGCTCGACCTGCGCGCGGGCGAGCAGGCGGCGGTCCTCGTCGAAGTAGGACCAGTCGGCGTAGGCGCGCCGTGCCACCACGCGCCCCCGCTCGGCCAGCGCGTCGGCGATGGGACCGAAGGCGAACGGGGACACGCCCAGCCCCTCGCGGGCGCCGATCGCGAGGTTCTCGTAGTCGAGGAACAGCGCGATGCGCTCGTCGTCGGTGATCACGGCGTCACCGTAGCCGCACGGGCCACGGACACGACGGCCGCCGCGAACGCGTCGAACGGCGGCACCGGGGCGTCGTGGTCCTTGGCCGCGTCGTCCCAGCGCCGCACGGCCACCGCGTCGGCGTGGTGCGGGTTCGCCTCGAACGCCGCCCGCTCGGCGTCGCCCATCGGCCCGCCCTGCAACGCCAGGCTGTGCACCGAGGCGGGGGAGAGCACGGCGGCGTACGCGGGGTCGACGGCGCAGAGATAACGCTTCGCGGCCACGTGCAGCCGCACCGGCTCGGTGACCGACGGCGGGAACCAGCGGGCGAGCAGCTCGGCGCCCGCGTCGTCGTGGTGGTTGTCGTGCCCGCCCATCGGATCGGCCGCGCCGAAGTGGCCCACGTCGTGCAGCACGGCGGCGACGACGAGGTGGTCGGGTGCACCGGCCGCCAGGGCCAGCGCACCGGCCTGCAGCATGTGCACGGCCTGGGTGACGTCCTCCCCGAGGTACGCGCTCGCCCCGTCGCTCTCGAACATCTCCCGCAGCAGGGTGACGAGGTCGTCCACGATCGCTGACGGTACCGTCCGTGCCGGTCACGAGGGAGAGCCCGATGCCGCGCCTGTCACCACGCCGCCCCGCCGATCTCGACGGCCCCGAACGGGCCCTCTACGACGCCGTGACCGGCGGTCCACGGGCGCAGGGGCCGCAGCTGTTCCCGCTGGTCGACGCCGACGGCGGGCTGCGCGGCCCGTTCGAGGCGATGCTGCGCAGCCCCGCCGTCGGCGGACCGTTGCAGGCGCTCGGCGTGGCCCTGCGGTACGGGTCGTCGTTGGCGCCGCGGGTCCGGGAGATGGCGGTGCTCGCCGTGGCCGCGGCGTGGGACAGCGCGTTCGAGCGGGAGGCCCACGAGGCGGTCGGCCGGCACGTCGGCCTCACCGAGGACGAGCTGGCGGCCCTGCGCGACGGCGCGGTGCCGGCCCTGGCCGATCCGGTCGAGCGGGCCGCGCTGGACCTGACCCGCGCGCTGCTGGCCGGCGGCCGCCTCGCGGACGCCGACTACGAGGCGCTGGCCGGGGTGCTGGGGGAGCGGCAGGTCTTCGAGCTGTCCACCCTGGTCGGCTACTACGCCACGCTCGCACTGCAGATGCGCCTGTTCGCGACATGCTGACGATCCGGGTCCGGTGGTCCGGGCCCGGATCGTCAGGGGCGGTCGGCGGCGGTCAGCGGCGGGCGGCGGCGGTCGCCGCGCCGGCGACGAGGCTCCCGATCGCCAGGCCGATCACCAGGTGGATGACACCCGCGGCGGCCGCGGCGGCGAGCGGGCCGCCGACGGCCAGGGGCAGGACGGTCGCGGCGGCGGTGGCGAGGCCGACGATCCAGCCGAGGTAGGCCAGCGGGCGCGGGGTCGAGACCATCAGCAGGTGGGCGAGCCCGGTGGCGACCAGGGCCGCGCCGGCGGCGGACAAGCACAGCAGGACGGTGGCGTGCGTGTCGAGCGCGGCGCCGCCGATCGGGGTGGTGAGGGCGGCGGTGCGGGCGGTGACGCGCACGACGAGCGTGCCGACGAGGCCGATGAGCGCGGCGACCACCGCAGTGGCGAGGCCGCCGGTCCAGAGCCGGGTGGCGTCGAGGACGGGCGCGGCGGTCGCGCGGGGGATGCGGACGGTGGGGGCGTCGGTGCTGGTGACGGCGGTCGCGGTGGTCATGACGGTGTCTCTCTTCGTGGGGTTCCGGTGGGGCTCGCTGCCCCGATGACTCCACGATGCGCCCGATCCCGGGCCGCCACCGTCGGCCGGCCGGGCCTCATGCGGGGCGAGCCGGGGGTCCACCGATCGGGGGACAGGGCAGCTCCACCGTCATGACCGTGCCCGGGTTTCCCGGTTCGGCCCACAGCCGGCCGCCGGCGGCGTCGATCCGGACGGTGTGGGAGGCGAGCCCGATGTGGCCGCGGCCCAGCGCCTCCTCGGCCGGGCGTTCCGGCATCCCGACGCCGTCGTCCGCCACGACCAGCCGGGCCTTTCCATCCACAGTGGACACGGTGACGGTGGCGGTGCGGGCCTTCGCGTGCTCGGCCACGTTGGCCAGCAGCTCCCGCGCGGTGCGGAAGAGCAGCGCGTCGACCGGGGTGCGCAGGTCGTCGGGCCAGCCCGTCGTGTCGACCTCGGCGCTGAACCCGCCATGGGCGGCGGCCTCCCGGGCCAGGTCGCGCACGGCGGCCGGCAGCCCGGCCCGGGCGAGCACGGCCGGGTGCAGCTCCGCGACCGTCGAGCGCAGCAGGCGGACCGACTCGCCCAGCGCCTGCTCCAGCCGCGCGAACGCCTCCTGGTCGCCGCTCTCGCGGGCGTCCTCGAGGTCGTGGCGCGCGGCCAGCACGTACTGCAGGGCGCCGTCGTGCAGGTGCTCCGAGAGCTCACGGCGTTCCCGCTGCTCGATGCCGGCCAGCTCGGCGAGCAGCTGCGTACGGGTGGCGACGAGCCCGCCGATCGTCCGCACGCGGGAGCGCTGGATGCGGGAGAGCCCGACACAGCCCGCCGCCACCCCCGCCGCGATCGCCGTCCGCAGCAGCACCGACGCCCACGGCTCGACGTTCGACTCGCGCGTGGCGATGCCCGCCACCAGGTACACGAGCACGGTCGGGACGACCACCGCCGCGCACACCAGCGGCCGCAGCTGGGTGGCGGCCAGCACCGGGACCAGCAGGAACCCGACGGTGACGACGTCGGAGGTCCAGCTGTCGGGGGTGGCGATGCCGGTGATCAGGGTGAGCGCACCCAGCACCAGCACGTCGACGAACAGCGCGAGCCACGCCAGCCGCAGGTCCGACGCGCGGGCCTGCCGCGTCCAGACCGCGACGGTGAGCGTCCACAGTGCATAGCCCGCGAGGATCACGACGCAGGCGGTGCGGCCCGCCGCCGGCGGCACGGTGACCAGCGTCAGGACGAGGAACGCCAGAAGCACCCAGCGCAGGGCCACCTGCAACCGCACGCCGCGCCGGGCGTGCTCGACGGCCACTTCGACAACGGGGTCGACAACGGGCTCGACAACGGGCTCGACGACCTCGGGCGATGTCATCGGGACATGGTGGCACCTATGCTCCACTCCGTGAGCGCTGGTCGAGGCGGTGATCCCCTGGTGCGCGTGGTGGTGGCCGACGACCTCCCGTTCTTCCGCGACGGCGTCGCCCGCGGGCTCACGCAGAGCGGCCGCATCGAGGTGGTGGCGGCGGTCGGTGACGGGCGCGAGGCCCTCGACGTGATCCGCCGCGACACCCCGGACGTGGCGCTCGTCGACTACGAGATGCCCGACATCGACGGTCTCGGGGTGGTCCGCGCCGCCGTCCGCGACGGGCTGGCCACGCGCGTCCTGCTGCTGTCGGCCCACACGGAGAGCGCCGTGGTGTTCCAGGCGCTGCAGGAGGGGGCGGCCGGTTACCTGTCCAAGGACGCGCGCCGCGCCGAGATCGTCGAGGCGGTGATCGACGTGGCGCACGGCCGGACGGTGGTGCCCGCGGAGCTCGCCGCCGGGCTGGCGGGGGAGATCCGGCTGCGTGCGGCGGCGCAGGGCCCGGTGCTCAGCGAGCGCGAGCGCCAGGTGCTGCAGGCCTTCGCCCGCGGGCTGTCGGTGCCGCAGGTGGCGGCCGAGCTGTTCATCGGGGTGAGCACGGTGAAGACCCACACCCAGCGGCTCTACGAGAAGCTCGGCGTCTCCGACCGGGCCGCCGCCGTCGCCGTGGCGATGCGGCAGGGCCTGGTGGAGTGATCAGTTCCCCATCTGGTTGTTGCCGTTCGCCAGGAAGTTGGCCAGCGCGGCCTGCGTGGCGGCGTTCATGGTGCCCGTCTGCGGCAGGTGGGCGTCGCGCTGCAGGTAGGTGATGGCCTGCGTCGTCTGGCTCGTCATCGTGCCGGTGACGGGGCCCTCGTAGTAGTTCAGCTGCCCGAGCTCGCGCTGCAGGGTCTCGATCGCGGCCGACGGGGCGACGGGGTGCACGGGCGTGACCGGAGTGACGTGGTGGTGCGTGCCCGACCCGGACGGCACGACGACCTGGGCCGACGAGCTCGGCGCGGCGGCCGGGACGGAGGCGGCGGGGGCGGTGCTCCCGAGGCCGAGGACGACGCCCGCGGTGATGCCCGCGCCGGCCAGCAGGGCGGCGGTGGCGAGGACGACGGTGCGGGTGCGGGAGGTGGCGGCGGAGGTCTGGACGGCGGGGGTCTGGACGGCGGGGGTCTGGGTGGTGCTCATGATGATCGGTTCCCTTCGAGGTGTCCGGGGCGGTTGCTCCGATGCCTCAAGGTTCTTCCGATCCGGCCCGTTGCACCGTCGGCCGGCCGGGCCCCGCACCGGATGATGCGGGTGTCGGGCGATCGGGGGACACGCCGTCGCTCGAACGGCACACCACGGCTGCTCGGGGCCCGGCGGACGGCAACCAGGTGCCGTCCGACCGCGGAAACGCCGCGGGCCCCGAGCTGCTGCTCGGGGCCCGCGGCGTGTTCGGCTGTCAGTCGAGGTAGTCGCGCAGGACCTGCGACCGGCTCGGGTGGCGCAGCTTCGACATCGTCTTGGACTCGATCTGCCGGATCCGCTCGCGGGTGACCCCGTAGACCTGGCCGATCTCGTCCAGCGTGCGGGGCTGGCCGTCGGTGAGGCCGAAGCGCAGCCGCACCACGCCCGCCTCGCGCTCGCTCAGCGTGGCCAGCACCGACTGGAGCTGGTCCTGCAGCAGCGTGAACGACACGGCGTCGACCGCGACGACCGCCTCGGAGTCCTCGATGAAGTCACCGAGCTGGCTGTCGCCCTCGTCGCCGATGGTCTGGTCGAGCGAGATGGGCTCCCGGGCGTACTGCTGGATCTCCAGCACCTTCTCCGGGGTGATGTCCATTTCCTTGGCGAGCTCCTCGGGCGTGGGCTCGCGGCCCAGGTCCTGGAGGAGTTCGCGCTGTATGCGGCCGAGCTTGTTGATGACCTCGACCATGTGCACCGGGATGCGGATGGTGCGGGCCTGGTCGGCCATGGCGCGCGTGATGGCCTGGCGGATCCACCACGTGGCGTAGGTGGAGAACTTGTAGCCCTTGGTGTAGTCGAACTTCTCGACCGCGCGGATCAGGCCCAGGTTGCCCTCCTGGATCAGGTCCAGGAACGCCATGCCGCGGCCGGTGTAGCGCTTGGCCAGCGAGACCACGAGGCGCAGGTTGGCCTCGAGCAGGTGGTTCTTGGCGCGCTCGCCGTCGCGGACGATCCAGCGCAGGTCCCGGCGCATCTGCGGGGAGACCTTCTCGCCGGCGTCGATCGAGCGGCGCATGCGCTCCGCGGCGTAGAGGCCGGCCTCGATGCGCTTGGCGAGCTCGACCTCCTCCTCCGCGTTGAGCAGCGCGACCTTGCCGATCTGCTTGAGGTAGGCGCGGACCGAGTCGGCCGAGGCGGTGAGCTCGGCGTCCTTGCGGGCCTGGCGCAGCGCCTCGGACTCCTCCTCGTCCCAGACGAAGTCGGAGCCCTTCTGCGGCGTGGACGACGGCTGGCGCGACGACGGGCTGCGACGGTTGGCGCCGGTGTTGGCCACCTCGTCGTCGTCATCGTCGTCATCGTCGTCATCGTCGTCGGTGGCGACCTCGGCCGTCTCGGGGCCGTCGACGACCAGATCGGCCTCGAGATCGGCGGTGACGTCGACCTCCTCGAGGTCGCCGACCTCGGGGGCGCCGTCGAGCTCACCGTCGAGGTCGGTGGGTTCGCCGCCCTCGACGCCGGGCGAGGCCTTCTTCTTCGTCGCGGCGCCACCCTTGGCGGCGGCCGTACGAGCCCGGGGGGCCGCCTTCGAGGCGGTCTTCGTCGCCGTGCCCGTAGAAGTCGCCGTGCCCGTAGAACCTGAGGCCCGCGCACTGCGGGGTCGGGTGGGAACGGCGGCCGTCGGGTCGACGGTCGTGTCGGTGCGGCTTGCGGAGTCTGCGGCTGCCACTAGGCCCTCTCGCTACTGTGCGCTCTGCCAGGGCCGGACGTGAAAGGCGTGACCCGGCCATCTGTCGAGATCGGTTCGAAGGTACCCGCCGGATCGTCGTCCGACAGGATGGTCGGAGGCGGTGCCGGAGCGAGGTACCGGGCCATTGTAGCTGCGTGTTCCGGGTGGTTCGCGCCTTGCTGCCCCCGCGCGTCCCCGAGCAGTGCCGAGGTGCCCCCCGCCGGGGGCCCTGTGGTCGGATGGGGTGGTGACTGAGTCCCCTGGAGAGAACCCCGGTGCAGCAGCGCGGCCCGGTGCCGACGACCCCCGTCAGCTGCGACGGACCGCGGAGCTGGTGGCCGGCGATGCGGCCGCGTTCCTTCGGGGGCTGCCCCGTCCGTGGGACGGGGAACCCGGGCACGGCGTGTCGACGAAGAGCACGCCGACCGACGTCGTCACCGCGTCGGACACCGCGGTGGAGACGCTCGTGCGCGACAGGATCGCGCACCTCCGACCGGGGGACGCGGTGGTGGGGGAGGAGCACGGCGGGGAGGTGGCCGCGACGGGCGTGGCCTGGGTCGTCGACCCCATCGACGGGACCGTGAACTTCCTCTACGGCATGCCCTGGTACGCCGTGTCGCTCGCGGCCGTCCGCGACGGGGTGTCGCTCGCCGGGGCCGTCGTCGAGCCCGCATCGGGACGGGTGTGGAGCGCGGCGCTCGGGCACGGGGCCACGTGCGACGGCCGCCCGCTGCGCGCGTCGGGGGTCTCCGACCCCGCGCTGGCGCTGCTGGGCACCGGGTTCTCCTACAGCCCGCAGCGCCGGACGCGGCAGGCCGCGATGGTGGCCGGGCTGCTCCCGCGGGTGCGCGACATCCGGCGGGCCGGCTCGGCGTCGCTGGACCTGTGCGCGGTGGCCGCGGGCTGGGTGGACGCCTACCTCGAGCACGGGTGCAACTGGTGGGACTGGGCCGCCGGTGCGCTCGTGGCGTCGGAGGCCGGCGCGGTGGTCCGCGTGCCGGGCCCCACCGGCAGCGTCCCGCCCGACGACGGGCTCGGGGCCGACGCGGTGTTCGCGGCCGCCCCCGGCATCGCCGTGGAGCTGGCGGCGCTGGCCCGGGAGCACGGCGCCGCCGGCGTCTGACCGCCCGCGTCAGCAGGAGACGTCGCGGGCCGTCTTCAGGGTGGCCTGGTCGACCGTGGGGGCGGCGGGAGGGGCGTTGCTGGCCCCGCCGTCGCCCGTGGCGGGGGCGGCCAGCCGGTCGAGGACCGCGCGGGCGGCCTTGGCCGGGTTCACGTCGCCGAACGCGGTGCCCACCGCGACGTCGACGCCGGCGTCGGTCCGGGCGTCACGTACGAGCTCGACGCACGGCACCGCCAGCGCCACCGTGCTCGCGGCGCCCTCCCCGGCGGGGCCGAACCGGATCTGGCCCTTGCAGGTCATGTTCCCGTCGGGGAACAGTGGGTCGTTCTCCGGCGCGGCACCCTGGGCGAACCCGAGGTCGCCGAACTGCGCGGCGACCAGGTTGGCCTGCCCGCGCTGCCCGCCGGCGTTGAGCACCCGCACCTTCACCGTGGACGGCGGCACCGGCGCGACCGCGTCGAGCGCGTCGGGGGGCAGGACCGTGCCGGGCGGCGGGCCCGCGGTCGGCGTGGGGCAGGCGACGCCGCCGCTGCTGGAGCTCGCGGTGACCAGCACCGTGGTCCAGGTGGCCACGGCGGCGACGGCCAGCACGACGACCAGGGTGAGGATCGGGCCGCGGCGCCGACGCTGGTAGGGACGTTGTCTCACGCGCCGACCCCCTCGGCGAGCACGTGCCGCCCCAGCGCGGCGAGCGGCCCGGCGCTGCCGTCGAGGCCCTCGGCCATGGAGGCCGGGACCATCCCGGCGTGCACGCGCGCGAGGATGCCGTCGAGCACGACGGCCAGCTTGAACGCCCCGAACGCCACGTACCAGGGCAGGGGGTCCAGGTCGAGCCCGGAGCGCTTCGCGTAGGCGGTGGCGAGCTCCGCGCGGGTGGGGAAGCCGGGCAGCCGGGTGGGGCCGTCGATGTAGCGTCCGGCGCTCCACACCGCGTCGTCGTCGGCCTGCGACCAGTAGACGAGCAGCAGGCCGAGGTCGGCCATCGGGTCGCCCAGCGTGGACATCTCCCAGTCGAGCACCGCGGTGATGCGGCCGGGGTCGGCGTGGTCGAACAGGCAGTTGTCGATGCGGTAGTCGCCGTGCACGATCGCGTGCCGCTGCGTGGTGGGCACGGCGGCCGCGAGCGTCGCGGCCAGCTCGGTGACGTCGGCGGCGTCCGCGGCGCGGTGGCCGGCCTCGCCCGCCTTCTCCCACTGCGTGACCCAGCGCCGCACCTGGCGGGCCATGAAGCCCTCGGGGCGCCCGAAGTCGCCGAGGCCGACCGCGGCGGGGTCGACGGTGTGCAGGTCGGCGAGGGTCTCCACGAGCGCCTCGCCGAGGCGGCGGCGGTCGGCCGGTTCGGTGGCCCACCCGGGGGGCAGCTCGCCCAGCGGCACCACGCCGTCGACGAGCTCCATCACGAAGCACGGCGCGTCCACCGGCGGGCCGCCCTCGGAGAACGCGAGCACCCGCGGCACCGGCACCGGCGTGCCGGCGAGCGCGGAGATCACCCGGCGTTCGCGGCCCATGTCGTGCGCCGTGGCCGCCACCTCGCCGACCGGCGGCCTGCGCAGCACCACGGATCCCGCCGCGCTCGTCACCCGATAGGTGAGATTCGAGCGACCCGCCCCGATCGGGGCGAGGTCACACTTCCGCCAGCCCGGATCGCCGAGTCGGTCGGCCAGCCAGGCCCCGATGGTGGCCGGATCGGCCCCCGGATGGGCGGGTGCGGTGTCGGGACGGGGCTCGGAAGGTGCTGCCACGCTGGGAACCCTAGTGGTCGGGTGGCCTCCGGGCGTGCTGCCGACCGGGGCGCTGCGCGCGTCCGGGGCGCGTGGGCTATCGTCTGCGCGCCCCAGAGGGAGTCGATCGTCTCGGGACCCGATCCGGGACTCCGCAACCGATTGAGACCTGCGTCACTCGATCGCCGGGCACAAACACCGTCGCTGTGACGTTGTCCAGCGGCACGACGAAGACACATATGCATGTCAAGAGGGTGGGAACGATGGCGACCGACTACGACGCACCACGGCGCAACGAGACCGACGACATGGCCGAGGACTCGCTCGACGAGCTGAAGGCCCGTCGCAACGAGGCCCAGTCGTCCGTCGTCGATGTCGACGAGACGGACACGGCGGAGAGCTTCGAGCTGCCCGGCGCCGACCTGTCCGGCGAGGAGCTCACCGTCAAGGTGCTCCCGAAGCAGGCCGACGAGTTCACGTGTGCCAGCTGCTTCCTGGTGCACCACCGCAGCAGGCTGGCCGAGACCCACGGCACGCAGTACATCTGCCGCGACTGCGCCGCCTGACTCCGGGCGGCCTGATCCACCGGCGCACCGCGCTGGGGCGTCACCGTCCCAGCGCGGTCACGAGCTTGTCCGGGTGCCGCGCGCTGAAGATCCAGTAGGGCGTGGGGTCCTCGGGGTCGGTGATCTCCACGCGCACCAGCGGGCCGATCCAGCCGCGGTGCATGAGGTAGGCCTCCGGGTCGAGCTGCGGACCCAGGGCCTCCTGCTTGTCCTGCTTCGTCACGGTCTCCACGCGCCCGATGTGGCGCAGCGGCACCGAGGCCTTGCCGACACGCAGCTCCCCGCCGGCCACCTGCACGCGGGTGCGGCCCAGCCAGTACACGGCCCCCACGAACAGCGGGATGAGCACCACGTACCCGATCCAGGACCGGATCCCGGGGTAGCCCATGTGGATCTCGGCGCCCAGCAGCACGCCGATCCCGGCGGCCAGCAGGTACCAGAACCACGGCACGGACAACCGCTCGTCGAATCCGGAGCTGCCGGACGTCGCAGGTGGGGTGGGCGACGGATGTTCGGTCACGAGACCCGAGGGTAGCCTCAACCGTCGTGCCCGGCCCCGCAGCTCCCCAGCCCGAGGCGTCCACCGTCCTGCCCGCCGCCGACGAGCCCGGGCGCCCGGTCGACGTGCTCCTGCGCAGGCTCGACCCCGCGACCGACGTCCCCGCCTACGCCCGGCCCGGTGACGCCGGCGCCGACCTGTGCGCCGCGGCCGACGTCGTGCTGGCCCCCGGGGAGCGGGCGCTGGTCGGCACGGGCGTCGCGATCGCGCTGCCGTCCGGTTACGCGGGTTTCGTGCACCCCCGCTCCGGGCTGGCCGCCCGCACGGGCCTGTCGATCGTGAACGCGCCCGGCACCGTCGACGCGGGCTACCGGGGCGAGATCCTCGTCTGCCTGGTCAACCTCGACCCCCGCGACGACATCGTGCTGCGCCGCGGCGACCGCATCGCCCAGCTCGTCGTCCAGCGGGTGGAGCAGGTGCGGTTCGTCGAGGTCGCGGAGCTGCCCGCGTCCGAGCGCGGCCTGGGCGGGCACGGGTCCACCGGGGGCCACGAACGGCTGGGCGCCCGGTGACCGCCCAGCAGCAGGACTGGCTCGACGCCGGGGACGAGGCCGCGTACGAGCCCGTGCACGTCCCCGGCGACGGCCCGCACGACGTCGAGGACCTGGACCCGGAGGTGACGCTCGCCGCGGGCACCGTCGACTTCGGCGCGGTGCGCGTGCCCGTGCCCGAGCGCGGCACCGTCGACGTCGACCCGGCGGAGAAGGGCCGCATGCAGGCGGTGCACGTCGCCGTGCCCGAGGGGCGGCTGTCGGTGAGCGCGCTGGCCGCGCCGAAGTCGTCGCGGCTGTGGCCGGACCTGGTCAAGGAGATCGACGCCTCGCTGCGCGAGGGCGGGGCCCGGGTCCGGTCGTTCCAGGGCGACTGGGGCCGCGAGCTGCACGCCACGAGCGGGGCCGCCACCTCGCTGTTCGTCGGCGTCGACGGCGCGCGGTGGATGCTCTACGGGGTCGCCACCGGGCCGACCCGGGACGCCGATGCCCTCGACGCGCAGCTGCGTCGCATGATGCGCGGCACGATCGTGGTGCGGGGCCGCTCGCCCTACCCCGTGCGGACCGTCCTGCCGCTGGAGGTGCCCGAGCACCTGGCGGTGGCGACCGCCGACACCGGGACCGCCGACACCGGGACCGCCGACACCGGGACCGCCGATACCGGGACCGCCGCGCCGGCGGCGACCGGGTCGGTCGTGGAGCTGCGGCCGTCCGCCGACGACGGTTACCGGAGCGCACCCACCGCGGCGTACCCGGCCGAGGCCGCGCCCGCCCCTGCGGCCTCCCGGTCGACGACGGCCCAGCCCACGACGGCCCTGCCGGTGGCCGGGCCGGCTGCGAGCCGGGCGGCCGGGTGGTCGCCGGTCGATGATCTCTCGGCGCCGGACCTCTCTCCCCCGACCACGGCGATCCCGGTGCGCCGCGCGCCTGCGGTGAACGGTCCGCTCCCCGTGGACGCGGCCCCGCCGATCACGGCCCGGCCCGGCCCCCCGGCCCACGGCGCACCCGCGTGGGCGGATCCGGGGCACCGTGCCGTCGACCCCGACGTCCGGCCCACCGACGTCCGGCCCACCGACGTCCGGCCCACCGTGGTGGACGGGCGCCGGTCCGCCGCCCGGATGCCGCCCGCCGCGAGCCCGCGCGGCTCCGAGACCGCGCCCTGGGTGCTGCCCCCGCCGATCCCGGGCGGGGGGCGCCGTCGCCTGCGGGAGCCGGGCGAGCACCTGCCGGTCAGCCCCGGCCTCACCGGGCCCTGGGCCCCGTGGCCCGACAGCTCGACCGGGTCGGGCCGGGCGGTCGACCCCGCGCGCCGGCCGGACGGCCGGCGCGCGGTGGACGGCTCGCCGACAATCGGCTCCCGCTCCGGTCGCCGACCCGTGGTGCAGTCCCCGGCCGGTCCGGGGGAGGGAACCGAACACCCGTCCGGCCAGGCCCGCGACGCGGTGCGGCCCGGTCCGGTGCCCGCTCCGCCCCGGGCGGGTCGCCGGCGCCTGGCCGAGCCGGCCCTGACCGCGGCGTCGGCTCCCGCCCGAGGTGCGGCGGTGCCCGAGGTGCTGCGGGTGGGCCGGCACGCCGCGGTGGAGCCCCCGCCGGACCGGAACGGCCACGGGACGGGCACCGGCCGCGGCGCGGAGACCCGGCCGTGGGTGGCACTCCACGCGTCCCGGTCCGGCCCCGCGCCCGACCCGATGACCGAGACCCTGCGGCCGCCGGTGTCCCAGCCGTCGATGCCCCAGCAGGCGGTCTCGGGGTTGGTCACGGAACCGCTACCCCTGCCGCCGCCCGCCGCGGAACGTCCGACGGGTCGTCACCACCGCCTGGACTGATCCCCGTCCCTCGCCCGCAGCCAGCCGAGCACGGCCGCCCGGCCGACGGCCCGGGGGTCGGCGCCGAAGGTGGCGAGCGAGGTGGTCAGCAGGGCCGAGCGGGGGAGCAGGGCCCGCCACCGCCGCGCCACCGCGAGCGGGTGCACCGGGTCGTCCACGAGCCCGGCGATCCCGGCGGGCACCGTCGAGCCCCGAAGCCGGGCCTCGTCGGGGGCCGGGGTGGCGGCCGCGCACTCCAGGGAGGCGGCGAGCCCGTCGCCGTAGCCCGCCCAGGCCCGGCCCAGCTCGGTCGCCAGCCAGGGCGGGGCGGACGCACGGGCCGGGGCGAGCGCGGCCTCCAGCCCCTCGGCGCGGACCAGGGCGGCGGTGGCCCGGGCGGCGAGCGCGGCCGGTGCGCCGTTCGGTGGGCCCGTCCACGCAGGCAGGGCGAGCAGCAGTCCCGCGACGGCGCCGGGCCGCTGCTCGACGGCCCACTCCGCGGCGACGTGCGCCCCGAGCGAGATCCCCCCGACCAGGAGAGGGCCGCTGGCCGCGGCCAGGGCGGCGTCGAGCGCGTCCCGGTAGCCGCGGACGACGGCCGGGCCGGGCCGGGGGCCCGGTGCGACGAGGTCGAGGCCGACCGCCCGGAGCGGCTCGGCGAACACGGCGCGCACGAACACCTCGTCCGAACCGGAGCCGGGCAGCACGACGGCGCATTCGGGGAGGTCGCCCGACCGTTCGGCGCACGGCAGGCGACAAGCGGCTCGACGCGTGTGATCTCCCTCGTTTCCAGTCAGCGAACGACGTTTCGGGCGGGTTACCCTGGAAAGGTTATCGGGTCCATCGGAGGACCCGGAGGATGTCAGGGAGATGTCATGGGCGGCACCGAGGGCGGCACGTTCCGCCGCATGCTGCGCAAGCTGACCAGCGATGTCGACGTGCTCGACGCCGACGACCTCTCCCAGGACTCCGAGAAGTCGGGGGCCCAGGCCGCGTCGGAGTGCGCGTGCGGCCAGGAGGTCACCGTGTTCGGTAGGCTACGCAGCGTCGAGTTCTGCCCCCAGGACGCCGAGGCGTCCCTGGAGGCCGAGCTCTTCGACGGCACCGACGGCATCACGCTGATCTGGCTGGGCCGCCGTCGTATCGCGGGCATCGAGCCGGGTCGCACCATGCGGGTGCGGGGGCGGCTGGCCGTCCGCGAGGGGCGCAAGGTGCTCTACAACCCCTACTACGAGATCTGTCAGGCCCAGTAGCCGGACTTGGAGCAGCGTGACCTCAGGTTCCCCCTCGAGCCCGGATCGCCACCCCGACCGCGAACCCGACGCGGTCCCGGCCGAGCGCACGGTGCCCACGTTGCTCGAGCAGATGGGCGGGGTGCAGGGCATCGTCGCGTCCTCCATCCCGGTAGCGGTCTTCGTCGTCGTCAACATCATCACGTCGCTGCAGCCCGCGCTGATCGCGGCGCTGGCGGCCGGGGTGGTCATCGCGGTCTGGCGCATCGCCCGCAAGCAGCCGCTGCAACCCGCCGTGTCCGGCCTGTTCGGCGTCGGCGTGGCCGCGTTCATCGCCTACCGCACCGGTGAGGCCCGCGGGTTCTACCTGCCCGGGCTGATCTACAGCGCGGTGTTCGCGCTGGCGTTCCTCGTGTCGGTGATCGTGCGCCGGCCGCTGGCCGGCGTCGTGTGGCACGGCATCAACGGCGACGGCCAGTCGTGGCGCAAGGACCCCCGCCTGCTGCGCGCGTACACCTACGCCAGCCTGCTGTGGACGCTCGTGTTCGCCGCCCGGCTCGTGGTGCAGGGCCTGCTGTACCAGGCCGACGAGGCCACGTGGCTGGGCATCGCCCGGCTCGCGATGGGCTACCCGCTGATCGGCGTGGCCCTGCTCGGCACGATCTGGGCCGTGAGCCGCGCCCGCCAGGCCCCCAAGCACGCCGCGTAGATCAGCCGGGACGTACCCCGGCGCTGATCACACCGGCGCTGCTCACCGGGCCTGGCGCCGCAGCGCCCGGTAGCCGGGATGCACGCCGGGCGGGAGGCCCTGCTGGTCGGCCACCCGCCGCAACAGGGCGACGAGGGTGCGCCGTTCGTCGTCGTCCAGGGCGGCGGTCATGTCGGCGTCGTGGTCCATCGCCACCGTCCGGACCTCCGCCATCGCCCTCGTCCCGGCGTCGGTGAGGTGCAGGGCGTGGAGGCGGCGGTCGTGGGGGCCGCGCCGCCGTTCCAGCAGGTCACGGGACTCCAGACCGTCGACGAGTGCCACCGCCGTGCTCGCGCCGACGCCGAGCCGCGTCGCGAGGTCGCGCTGGTTGAGGCCGGGTTCGGTCATGACCAGGCGCAGCAGGCCGGTCTGGGCCGGCGTGAGGTCCAGGGCCGCGACGCGCTCGCCGTAGCGGGCCGCGGCGTGGGCGCCGAGCTGGGCGAGCAGGAAGGCGGCGCCCGCCGGGGGAAGCGGCACGGTCATGGGTCCAGACAATCGTCGAGAGCGTCCGTCGCACCCCCGCCCGCACCGTGCTCGTCGCGGGCCTGGTCACCGCCGCGCTGGGGTGATCGTGCTGATCCTGGTCGGGGTCCCCCGCTTCCCCCCTGATCCCGCCGGGCCCGATCATCCTGCTCGTCGCCGCCGGCCTCGTGGCGTTCCTGCCGTGGCGCTGGGCGCCGGTGCTGGGCCTGCTGGCGGCGGCCTTCCTGAGCGTCGGGGCCGTGCTGGCCGGGGCGACCGCGGCGATGCTGGCCACCCCGGCCGCGGTGGGGCCGTTCGTGGGGTCGGTGATCGAGGTGGTCGGGCTGGCCGTGGCGCTCGTCGCCGGTGCGTCGGCCACGGTGCGCGCACGGTGAGCGACCGCCGGCTGTACGCGCTGTCGGGGCTGCTCGTCGCGTCCGGGCTCGTGCACCTGGTGGTGTGGCTGGTCCTCGGTGGCGCGTGGTCGGGCCCGGTGTCGGGGCGCAAACCGTTCACGTTCGGGCTGGCGTTCGGGGTCATCCTCGCGACGATCACGTGGGTCACCGGGTACCTGACGTCGCGCTTCCGCGCCGGGTGGCTCGCGGCGTTCCGCCCGAATCCAGCACTCGCCCCGAGCATGCGGCTGGCCGTCCGGGCGGGGTTCGTGTCGTTCGCCGCGGCGCTGCTGATCGGGGCCGCGATGATCGCGATCGGGGTGGTGCGGAGCCGCACGGTGTCGCTCGCCGCCGCCTACGCCGCCACCGGGAACCTCACGTCCGGCCACGCCGCCACGATGCACGGCATGCTGGTCCTGCCGGTGCTGGCCTGGCTGGCGGCGCGGACGGGCTGGTCGGAGTCCCGCCGGGTCCGTGTCGTCGCGCTCGGGTGCGCGGGCTACCTGGTCGCGGCCGGGGCCGTGGTGGTGGAGACGGCGGTGGGTGTCGACGTGGTGGCGTCGCCGGGCCGGGTGCCGGTGATCAGTAGCCCAGCGCCGCCCGGATGTCCTCCTCCACCGCCGTGGTGGCCACGAACAGCAGCTCGTCGCCGGGTTCGAGGGCGTCGTCGGCCTGCGGCACGATGACGCGTCCGCCGCGCAGGATGGCCACCAGCGCGGAGTCGGCGGGCAGGTGCAGCGAGCGGACGGGCTTGCCGGCCAGCGGCGTGTCGGAGGTGAGCGTGACCTCCACCAGGTTGGCCTGACCCTGCCGGAACGTCAGCAGTCGCACGAGGTCGCCGACGGCCACCGCCTCCTCGACGAGCGCGGCCAGCAGGCGGGGCGTGGACACGGCCACGTCGACGCCCCAGTTCTCGCCGAACAGCCACTCGTTGCGGGGGTCGTTGACGCGCGCGACGACGCGGCGCACCGCGAACTCCGTCTTGGCCAGCAGCGACACCACGAGGTTGACCTTGTCGTCGCCGGTGGCGGCGATGACCACGTCGCAGCTCTCGACGCCCGCCTCCTCGAGCGAGGCCAGCTCGCAGGCGTCGGCGTGCACCCACTCGGCCGCCTCCACCGACTCGGGCTCGATGTTGGCCAGGTTCCGCTCGATGAGCATGACCTGGTGCTTGTTCTCCACCAGCTCCAGCGCGATGGAACGCCCGACGGCGCCCGCACCCGCGATCGCGACCCGCATCTGCTCAGCCTTCCTGGGGCGGGGCCGCGGCGGCGGCCGTGACGTCGCTGACGGTGCCGGACACGGCGGCCACGTAGACGGTGTCCTCGGCCTGCACGGACGTGTCCGGCTTCGGCAGCACGCCGGTGCCGAACCGGACGATGAACGCCACCCGGCTGCCGGTGGCCGCCTCCAGCTCCTTGACGGGCCGCCCGACCCACGACTCGTGGACGGGCAGCGGGAGGATCGCGACGGTGCCGGTGGGCTCGCGCCAGGCGGAGGCGACGCCGTCCGGCAGCAGCATGCGCATCAGCCGGTCGGTGCTCCACGGCACCGTGGCGACGGTGGGGATGCCGAGCCGCTCGTAGACCGCGGCGCGCTTGGCGTCGTAGATGCGGGCCACGACGAGCTCGATGCCGAACGACTCGCGTGCGACACGCGCGGAGATGATGTTGGAGTTGTCGCCGCTGGAGACCGCGGCGAACGCCTGCGCCCTCTCCACCCCCGCCGCGATCAGGACGTCGCGGTGGAAGCCCTGGCCGACCACCTGCTTGCCCCGGAACTCCGGGCTCAGCCTGCGGAAGGCCTGGGGGTCCTTGTCGATCACCGCCACGTCGTGGCCGAGCCGTTCCAGGCCTGCGGCCAGTGACGAGCCGACCCGCCCGCACCCCATGATCACGACGTACACGCCGGTCCTCACCCCTACCCTCGACACGAGTCGCGCGCACGGTATCGCAGCACCCGTGCTGCGACCGGGCTCGCACCGCTTACGCTTCCGCCGTGCCCAAGCTCGGCGTCGCCCTGAAGCGTGTCATCGTCGGGCGGCCGCAGCGCAGCGACCGCCTGTCCCACAACCTGCTGCCCAAGCGCATCGCGCTGCCCGTCTTCGCCTCGGACGCCATGTCGTCGGTGGCCTACGCGCCCGAGGAGATCTTCCTCACGCTGTCCGTCGGGGGCGTGGGATTCTACGCGCTCGCGCCCTGGATCGGCGTCGCGATCGTGGTGGTGCTGCTGACGGTGGTGACGAGCTACCGCCAGAACGTGCACGCCTATCCCTCGGGTGGGGGCGACTACGAGGTGGCCACGGTCAACCTCGGCCGCAACGCCGGGCTGACGGTGGCGAGCGCGCTGCTGGTGGACTACACGCTCACCGTGGCGGTGTCGATCTCCGCGGCGGCGGCCAACATCGGGGCGCTGATCCCGTTCGTCGCCGACCACAAGGTGCCGTTCGCGGTGCTGGCGATCGCGCTGCTCACGGCCGTCAACCTGCGCGGGATCCGGGAGTCGGGAGCCGCGTTCGCGGTGCCCGTCTACGCGTTCATGCTCGGTATCGTCACCATGATCATCTGGGGCCTGACGCGCATCCTGATCCTGGGCGACCCGGTGCACGCGGCCAGCGCCAACCTCCAGCTGATCGCCGAGGGCGACTCGTTCACGGGGCTCGCCCTCGTCCTGCTGGTGCTGCGCTCGTTCACCCAGGGCGCGGCGGCGCTGACCGGCGTCGAGGCCATCAGCAACGGTGTCCCGGCGTTCCAGAAGCCCAAGTCGCGCAACGCGGCCACCACGCTGCTGCTGCTCGGCGTGATCTCGGTCAGCATGTTCATGGGTCTGATCGCGCTGGCCACGCTGACCGGCGCCAAGATCGCCGAGGACCCCGCCATGCAGTTCCCGAACGCCCCGGCCGGCTACGTCCAGCAGACGATGGTGGCGCAGCTCGCCGACGCGGTGTTCTCCAGCTTCCGACCCGGGTTCTTCTTCGTCGTCGTCATGACGGCGCTGATCCTGGCGCTCGCGGCCAACACCGCGTTCAACGGCTTCCCGGTTCTGGGCTCGATCCTGGCCCAGGACCGCTACCTGCCCCGCCAGCTGCACACCCGCGGTGACCGGCTCGCGTTCTCCAACGGCATCCTGATCCTCGCCGCGTTCGCGGTGGTGCTGGTGGTGGGATTCCAGGCCGAGGTCACGCGGCTGATCCCGCTCTACACCGTGGGCGTGTTCGTGTCGTTCACGCTGAGCCAGACGGGCATGGTCCTGCACTGGCGACGGCTGCTGCGCACCGAGACCGAGGTCCCGGCCCGGCGCCGGATGCGCCGCGCGCAGGCCATCAACGGGTTCGGCGCGGCGATGACCGGCGTCGTCCTGGTCACGGTGCTGATCACCAAGTTCACGCTCGGGGCGTGGATCGCGATCGCCGCGATGGCCGGGTTCTTCGTGCTGATGAAGGCCATCCAGAAGCACTACGACCGGGTCAGCGAGGAGCTCGTCGCCGGCGACGTCGACGGGGTGCTGCCCTCGCGCAACCACGCGATCGTGCTGGTCTCCACGCTGCACAAGCCCGCGCTGCGCGCCATCGCCTACGCCCGCGCCACCAGGCCGGACGTCCTGGAGGGACTGACCGTCAACGTCGACGAGGCCGACACCAAGAAGCTCATGCGCGACTGGGAGCTGCGCAAGCTCCCGGTGCCGTTGAAGGTCATCGAGTCGCCCTACCGCGAGATCACCAAGCCGGTGCTGGACTACGTCAAGCGGATCCGCACGTCCAACCCGCGCGACGTGGTCACCGTGTTCATCCCCGAGTACGTCGTCGGGCACTGGTGGGAGCAGATCCTGCACAACCAGAGCGCGCTGCGGCTCAAGGGCCGGCTGCTGTTCCAGCCGGGCGTCATGGTCACGAGCGTGCCGTGGCAGCTGGAGTCGTCGGAGCGCGTGAAGTCCCGTCGTCCGGAGACCCCTCCCGGCTCCACCCGCCGTGGCTACGAGGTGCGCCCCGGCGAGGACAACACGGCCGCGGCGCCGTCCCCGTCGGCCGCGCCGACACTGCCTGACAAGCTGCCCCGATGACGGCCACCCCCACGCTCGACTGGACCGACCGCGTCCTCGACCTCGACGTCGGGCCGATCGCCCACGGCGGGCACTGCGTCGCCCGGCACGAGGGGCGGGTGGTGTTCGTCCGCCACGCCCTGCCGGGGGAGCGGGTGCGCGCCGTCGTCGACGAGGACTCCGGCGGCTCGTTCTGCCGCGCCGACGCCGTCGTGGTGCTCACGGCGTCGCCCGACCGGGTGCCCGCGCCGTGCAGCTGGGCCCGCGCCGGCGGGTGCGGGGGCTGCGACCTGCAGCACATCGACCCCGCCGCCCAGCGCTCGCTCAAGGCCGACGTGCTGGCCGAGCAGCTGCAGCGGCTCGCCGGCATGGGGCTGCGCGTGCCCGTCGAGGAGCTGCCCGGCGGGGCGCTGGGGTGGCGCCGGCGCGTGCGGCTGGCCGTCGACGAGACGGGCCACGCCGGGTTGCGCGCCCACCGCAGCCACGACGTGCTGCCGATCGCCGACTGCCCGCTGGCGCCCGCGGGCACCCTCGCGCCGGTGCTGGAGCGGACCTTCGAGCCCGGCCGCGAGGTGGAGGTCACCGTCGACGCCGACGACGTGGTGCACGTGGACACCGGGCCCGTCGTGCAGCGGGCGGCCGGGCGCGAGTGGCGCCTGTCGCCCGGGGTGTTCTGGCAGGTCCACCCGGCGCTGCCGGACACGCTCGCCGCGGTCGTGGGGGAGTGGGCGGCCGCGCCGGAGGGCGGGGTGGCGTGGGATCTCTACGGCGGGGTCGGGCTGTTCGCGTCCGTGCTGGCCGGGCAGGTCGGGCCGACGGGCGGCGTCACCGTCGTCGAGTCGTCGCGGCAGGCCGTGGCCGACGGGCGGGCCGCGCTGGCCGACCTGACGCAGATCGGGTGGCGCGCGGGGCGGGTCGAGAAGCTGGTCGGCAGCCTGGACGGGCAACCGGACGTGATCGTCGCCGACCCGCCGCGCAAGGGGTTGGGGCGCGAGCTCGTCGACGCCCTGTGCGCCCGGGCACCGCAGCGCATCGTGCACGTGGCCTGCGACCCGGCCGCGCTGGCCCGCGACGTCTCCCTGTTCGCCGCCCGCGGCTACCGGCTCGAGAAGCTCCGCGCCTTCGACGCGTTCCCGATGACCCACCACTTCGAGTGCGTGGCCCTGCTCGTTGCGGGATGATCGGGCAGTGGACGACCTCTCCTCCCACCTGACCGGGTGGGCCCCCGCGCCCGTCGAGACGGCGGGGCGCATCGACGCCTGCCCCACCGAGGCGTTCGCGGGGCTGCTCGACCAGCCGTCGCCCGGCACGGGGGAGGGGGACCCGCTGCCGCCGATGTGGCACTGGTTCCACCTGCTCGCCCATCCCGCGCAGGCCGACCTGGGCGAGGACGGCCATCCCGCCCACGGCGCGTTCCTGCCGCCGCTGCCCGACCGGCGCCGGATGTTCGCGGGCGGCCGGCTGCAGGTGCGCGAGCCGTTGCGGATCGGTGACGAGGTCACGCGCCGGTCGTCGCTGGTGTCGGTCACGCCCAAGACGGGCCGCAGCGGGGCGATGGTGTTCGTCACCGAGCAGCACGAGTACCGACGTGCCGGCGTGGTGGCGCTGATCGAGGAGCAGGACTACGCCTACCGCAGCCAGCCCGCGGGGTCGGTGCGCGGCCTCGCCCCCGAGGCCCCCGTCGCGGCCGAGCCGGAGCCGACGGGCGGGTGGCGGGCCCGCATCGACCCCGACCCACGGATGCTGTTCCGCTTCAGCGCGCTGACCTACAACACCCACCGCATCCACTACGACCAGCCCTACGTCACGGGAGTCGAGGGGTATCCGGGGCTGGTGGTGCACGGCCCGCTGCTGGCGCTGCTGCTGCTGGAGCTGCCCCGGCGGTTCGCCCCCGAGCGGCAGGTGGCGGGCTTCTCCTACCGGCTGCGCAGCCCGGCGTTCGCGGGGGTCCCGATCGTCGCGGACGGGGACGTGCGGGGCGAGCTCGCGGCCGGGGTGCCGGGTCAGCCGGCGTCGGTCACGGGCACGGTCGGCTTCCTCGAGTAGGCCAGCCGTTCCCGGAGCCCCGCGAACATCGGGCGCACGGTCGCCTCGTCCATCAGCCCGCCGACGGCGGTGATCAGCGCAGGCGCCCGGTGGCCGAGCTCGCTGATGCGCAGCCGCAGGTGCAGGCGCGTCCGGCCGCCGGGCACCGGGGTGAGCACGAGCGCCCAGCTCACCTGCAGCGTCCCCCCGTGGCGGCGGGGGCGCGTGGAGCGGTGCACGAGCGCGCGGGGTGCGTCGAGCACGACGACCTCGAAGGTGGCGTCGGCGCCGCCCCAGTCCGGGATGACGTCGCCGACGGTCAGGCCCTGCCAGCGGGGGTCGATCGTGCGGATCCCGCGCCGGGCCCACGGGATCGCGGTCTCCAGCCAGGCCGGCAGGTACCAGCCCGACCGCTGCTTGCCCAGCTGCACGAGCCACGGCCAGACCTGTTCGGGCGGCGCGGGCAGCGTGGTGGCCCGGTCCATGACGACCCGTGCGCCGGGCACGACGTCGTCGCCGGGGAGCACGGCCGCCAGCTCGTCGTCGGTGACCCCGGTCCGCCTCCCGACCCGCACCACGGCGGCGGCGAGCCCGGCGGAGCCGAGCAGCAGAGGAAGCACGCGCATGGCCCCAGCCTGCCACCCACCCCCGCGAGTCGGGCTCTGAGCGCGCGCGAGTCGGGGCCTCGGTGCGTCCTCCCGGATCGGGACGTCGCCCCGACGCCCCGACCCGGTCGCACGGAGACCCCGACTCGCGGGCACGGAGACCCCGACTCGCGGGCACGGAGACCCCGACTCGCGGGCACGGAGACCCCGACTCGCGGGCACGGAGACCCCGACTCGCGGGGGTCCGGTCAGGTGCCGTGGCAGTGGGCGTCCGTCGCGGGGAGGTCCAGGGCCGGGTTGCCGTCGAAGAAGCCGCTCGGCTTGAGCATGAAACCGATGGTGCTCACCGGCATCACCGGCCAGTCCTCCGGGCGCACGATGTGGTGGGCGCCGAAGGTGTACCAGACCACCACGTCCTCGCCCTCGAGCGGACGGTCACCCTCGACGTAGGAGGGCAGGCCCCGGCCGCCGGGGTGCTGGTTGGGGTAGTCGCCCGCCGCGAACCGCTGCTTCTCGTCGTGGGCGGTGACCCACAGCTGGTGGTTCGTGAACCCCGCCCTCGGCGCGAACAGCGCCTCGGGGGAGTACATCGGCGCCACCGTGGCGCCCGGCATCAGCGCGTAGGCCGTGGGCGCCCCGAGCGCGGACGTCTCCGTCGCACTCTCGATCTTCCAGAACCGGGCCCTCGCCGCGTCGGTGTCGCGCTGCGCGACGGCCTCCGAGCCCAGCACCGTCCTGTGCACCTCCCACGCGTTGCCGTGCGGGTTCTCCGGTCCGGTGCGGAAGTCCGTGTGCTTCCACGCGATCCCGGCGTCCTCCTCGTGCATGCAGACGGCGTTCGGGATGACGACGGGCGCGCCGTCGTTGTCGTTGACGACGCCGTCGAAGTACCGGATGTGCCCGACGCAGTCACTCCCCAGCGTCAGCGAGTTGGCCAGCCAGCCGACGCCGTACTCGCCCTGGTCGAACACGTTCTTGAACCGGTGGGTGGGCGCCGGGTCGCCGTAGGGCACGTACATCTCCGCCAGCGACGCCCGGTACATGATCGGCCGCCCGGCGTAGGCCACCTGGTGCAGCACCAGGCCCTCGCGCGGGGTGAACCCGATCCGCAGCGTCCACTTCTGCCAGGCCACGGCGTGGTCGTCGACGGTGAAGCTGGGGCCCTCGGGCTGCGTGATCTCGATCGGCCTGACGTCGGTGCGCACGCCGTCGAACGCCGGCACGTTGCCGGGCTCGGAGATCCACGGCTCCTCGTAGTTGCCGCCCCGGGTCGGGAACGGGACGACGCCGGTGTCGGTGACCTCGACGACCTCGCCGGTGATCTCGTCGGCCGTCAGGGGCTCGAGGGGTGGGAGACGGAGGTCGTGGGTTCGGAGACGGTGGTCATGCATCCTCCAGCTCGAGCGTGAAGTGACCCAGACGGGCGTAGCGGTCCGGGCGGCGGCTGCGCATCACCAGCGCGATCACCAGGCCGGCGACGAACATCGCCAGCACCGCCCATGGCAGCAGCGTGATGAACGGGACGTCCTCGGCCGCGGCGAGCGTCGACCGGTTGGCGATCAGCAGGTAGCACGCGCCCGCCATCGCCAGGCCGCCGAGCACGGGCGCGACGAGTGTGGTGAACCAGTGGAAGCCGTCGCGGGCCGTCGTCAGGAAGTAGCGGATGATCGCGACGCAGACGAGCGCCTGCACCGCGAGGATGCCGAGCACCCCGAGCAGCGGCGACCAGGTGCCCAGCTTGAGCAGCGCCCCCTCCGTCGACGGGTCGTAGACCGTGAACCCGATGATGTACAGCGCGACGATCACGGTCACCGTCATGGACGCGACGGCCGGGCTGTGGCGCTTCGACACCGACCCCAGCACGGGCGGCAGCACGTGCTCGCGGCCCAGCGCGAACAGGTAGCGCGCCCCGGTGTTGAAGAACGCCATGGCGCAGGCGAACGAGCTGGTGATCGCGAGCAGCTGGATCACGGTGGTCAGCGGCGTGCCCACGTACTTGTCCGACAGCGGGTAGAACGCGGAGGCGAACGCGCCGCTGAACTGGTCGGACACCGCCTGGACCGACGCGTCGGGCCCCCAGCCGACGACGTAGGCGTAGGAGACGAACATGTAGAAGACGCCGAGCCCGATCACCGAGCCGTAGGTGGCGATCTTCGCGATGCGCACCGGGTCGCGGGACTCCTCGGCGTAGTTGGGCGCCATCTCGAACCCGACCCACGACCAGAACGCCGCGAACAGTGCGATGCCGGTGGCGGCCGAGCCGAAGACCTTGATCGCACCGGCGTTGCCGAACACCTCGGCCGGGTCGAGGGGGGCGAGCGAGAGGCCCTGGGCGCCGCCGTGGACCAGGATCGAGACGCCCAGCACCAGCAGCGCCAGCACCTCGGCCACCAGCATCACGCCGAGCACCTTGGCCGTCAGCTCGATGTGGAACCAGGCCAGCGCGCTCATGACCGCGAGGCCGACGGCCATGTACACCCAGGCCGGTAGCTCGAGCCCGGTCCACGTCTGGATCGACGTGGCGGCGAAGTAGCCCATCACGCCGATCACCGCCGCGACGAAGACGATGTAGCAGAGCCCGATCAGCAACCCGGCCCCGACCCCGGTGACCCGGCCGAGTCCCCGGCTGACGAACGTGTAGAAGCCGCCCGCCGACGTCACGCGGCGGCTCATCGCGGTGTAGCCGACCGAGAAGATCGTCAGGGCCACGGTGGCGATGAGGAACGCGGCCGGTGCGGCGTAGCCCCCGCCCTGCACGGCGACGGGGACGTTGAACAGCATGGCCGTCAGCGGTGCGGCACCGGTGACGATGCAGAACAGCACGGACGGCAGCCCGAGGGCGCCGTCGGTGAGCCTGCCGTGTTCGGCGGGACGCTCGGTCAGCGCCGTGGCCCCGGGTGGGTCGGTTGTCGCGGTCATCCTGGTCTCCCTGGGTGCGGGGGCGGGGAGGTGCCTACCGAGGGTGACCAGCGCTGATGTCGTCGGTGTCACGAACGGGTCAGCAGGGCGCTGCGCAGGTGACGGCCGTGCGACTCCCGAATGGGAATCGGTCAGACCGGGCGGCGCTTGTCCGCGTACATCGCCGCGTCGGCCGCGGCGAGCAGGCCGTCGACCGAGCACACGGAGCCGTCGATGACCGCCGCGCCCACGCTCATCGTGACCGCGAGGCGGCGGCCCTCGTGGTCGATCGGGCCGGCGACCATCTTCTTGATCCGGTCGACGAGCGGGTCCAGTTCCCCGGGGGGCACGGCGCGCAGGACGATCGCGAACTCGTCGCCGCCCATCCGGAACACGCTGTCGCCGGTGCGGACCTGGGCGGCCAGACGTCCGGCGCAGGCCCTCAGCACGGCGTCACCGGCCAGGTGCCCGAACACGTCGTTGATCGACTTGAAGTCGTCGAGATCGCAGAACAGCAGCGCGCCCGGGGGAGCGCCGGAGCGCACGGCCTCGATGGCGGCGGTGACGCCGTCGTCGAGGCGGGCCCGGTTGGCCAGGCCGGTGAGGGGGTCGCTGGCGGCGCGGTGGCGGCGCTCGGTGATGTCCTCGACCTGGACGATCGCCCGGCCCGTCTCGGTGGTGTGCAGCGGCAGGACCGTGGCGACCACCTGCACCCACGGCCGCTCCCCGGAGCCGCCGCGCAGCTGCTTCTCCGCGCGGTAGACCCCCGCGGGCGCGGAGCGGATGGCGCGACCCCAGTGGTCGGGGTCGTGATCGGGATCGGACGGGTCCAGCAGGTCGCTCAGCACCCCGACCGGCTCGTGCCCGGCGGCCTCGGCGATCCGGCCCAGGGCCCGGTTGGCCTGCAGCAGCCGCAGCGGCCCGCGGTGGTCGAGGCTGATCATGCCCATGCCCACGGCGGTGGCCTCGAAGGCCAGCCGGAACGACTCCTCGCTGGCGCGCAGGCGGCTCGCCCGGCGGGCGTTCTGCAGGGCGGTCTCGGCCTGCCCGGCGAGCAGCTCGAGCAGCTGGCGCTGGAACGCGTCGGGGCGCCGGCCGTTGACCGGCATGTCGACCGACAGCACCCCGTTCAGCTCGCCGGCGCCCGCGTAGAGCGGGGCGAGCAGGCAGTCGTCGGGATGCCAGCCGTCGGGGGTCTCGGGCAGGGGGATGTCGGGGGTCCAGACGTAGGGCACGTCGTTGGTGACCGTGCCGTGGGGCAGGAACCGCAGGCGGCCCCACCGCTGCGCCAGCTCCAGCTCGTGGTCGAGCACCCCTGCGGGCACCTCCTTGCCGAGCAGCGCCTCCCGGGCCCCGGGCGGCCCCGCCACCGCGACGATCTCCATCGTGCCGTCCGTCCGCACGTAGTCGATCACGTCGGCCCCGAAGCCGGTGGCCTCGATGATCCCGCTCGACCACCGACTGCAACGAGGTGGTCAGGTCGGCGCTGGCGTTCATGCGGCCGACGGCGTCGAGGACGGGGCTCAGCGCGCGCAGCACCGCCGCGCGCTGGTCGACGGCGTGGCCGTGGGAGCAGCGGCCGACCGGGATCTCCGCCACTCACCCCTCCGCGCGTCGCCACCCGTCTCGTACCCGATCATGTCGTCTGCAGTCTATCTGCAGGGCCCGTGCGGGCCCCCTCGCGGCGCCCGGTGCCCGACCCGCCACCATGTACGGGTGACACGGACGACGGGCACCCCACACACCATCGAGCAGCGCATCGCCGACGAGCTGGGCGTCCGGCCGCACCAGGTGAGCGCGGCCGTCGAACTCCTCGACGGTGGCTCCACCGTGCCGTTCATCGCCCGGTACCGCAAGGAGGCCACCGGCACCCTCGACGACGCGCAGCTGCGCACGCTCGAGGAGCGGCTGGGCTACCTGCGGGAGCTGGAGGACCGCCGGACGGCCGTGCTGGACGAGATCCGCAAGCAGGGCAAGCTCGACGAGGCACTGGAGGAGCGGATCCGCGCCGCCGAGTCCAAGGCGCGGCTGGAGGACATCTACCTGCCGTTCAAGCCGAAGCGGCGCACCAAGGCGATGGCGGCCCGCGAGGCCGGCCTGGAGCCGCTGGCCGACGCACTGCTCGGCGACCCGACGCTCGACCCGCAGGCCACCGCAGCCGGCTACGTGAACGAGACCGTCGCCGACGCGGCCGCGGCCCTCGAGGGTGCCCGGTCGATCCTCGTCGAGCGCTTCTCCGAGGACGCCGACCTCATCGGCGGGCTGCGCGAGCGGATGTGGAGCAACGGCCGGCTGGTCACGAAGGTCCGGGAGGGCAAGGAGACGGACGGGGCCAAGTTCTCCGACTACTTCGACTTCTCCGAGCCCTTCACCAAGCTGCCGTCGCACCGCATCCTCGCGGCGTTCCGCGGGGAGAAGGAGGAGGTGCTCGACGTCGACCTCCTGCCCTCGGCCGACGAGAGCGACACCGCCGACTTCGAGCGCACCATCGCGGCCGCGTTCGGGATCGCCGACCAGGGCCGGCCGGCTGACAAGTGGCTCGGCGACGTCGTGCGCTGGGCCTGGCGCACCCGGATCCTGATGCACCTGGGCATCGACATCCGCGTCCGACTGCGCACGGTGGCGGAGGAGGGCGCCATCGGCGTCTTCGCCACCAACCTGCGCGACCTGCTGCTCGCCGCCCCCGCCGGCAGCCGCGCCACGATGGGCCTCGACCCGGGCCTGCGCACCGGCGTCAAGGTCGCGGTCGTCGACGCCACGGGCAAGGTCGTCGCCACCGACACGATCTACCCGCACGAGCCGCGGAAGGCCTGGGACGCCTCGCTCGCCACGCTGACGAAGCTCGCCGCGGCCCACGACGTCGAGCTGGTCGCGATCGGCAACGGCACCGCGTCGCGCGAGACCGACCAGCTCGCCCGCGAGCTCGCCGCGAAGAACCCGGCGCTCAAGCTCGTGCCCGTGGTCGTCAGCGAGGCGGGGGCGTCGGTGTACTCGGCGTCGGCGTACGCCTCGGCCGAGCTGCCCGACCTCGACGTCTCCATCCGCGGCGCCGTGTCCATCGCCCGGCGGCTGCAGGATCCGCTGGCGGAGCTCGTCAAGATCGACCCCAAGTCCATCGGCGTCGGGCAGTACCAGCACGACCTGGCCGAGTCGGCGCTCTCGCGCTCGCTCGACGCCGTGGTCGAGGACTGCGTGAACGCCGTCGGGGTGGACGTCAACACCGCGTCGGTGCCGCTGCTGCGCCGGGTCTCGGGCATCACCGAGGGCCTCGCCGCCCAGATCGTGGCCCACCGCGACACCAACGGGCCCTTCCGCACGCGGACGGCGCTGGCCGACGTGCCGCGGCTGGGGCCCAAGGCGTTCGAGCAGTGCGCGGGCTTCCTGCGCATCCGCGGCGGCGACAACCCCCTCGACGTCTCCGGCGTGCACCCCGAGGCCTACCCCGTGGTGCACCGCATCCTGGAGCGCGCCAAGGTCGACATCGGCGCGCTGATCGGCAACGCGCCGAAGCTGAAGTCGTTGCAGCCCAAGCAGTTCGTCGACGAGACGTTCGGGCTGCCCACCGTCACCGACATCCTCACCGAGCTGGAGAAGCCCGGCCGCGACCCGCGCCCGGCGTTCCGCACGGCCACGTTCGCCGAGGGCGTCCACAAGATCTCCGACCTGAAGGTCGGCATGCTGCTGGAGGGCCAGGTCACCAACGTGGCCGCGTTCGGCGCGTTCGTCGACGTGGGCGTGCACCAGGACGGACTCGTGCACGTCTCGGCGATGTCGAAGCAGTTCGTGTCCGATCCCAGCGAGGTCGTCAAGACCGGTGACGTGGTGCGGGTCAAGGTGATGGAGGTCGACGAGGCCCGCAAGCGCATCTCGCTCACGCTGCGCCTCGACGACGAGCCCGGCGCGGGGAAGGGGCGGCCCGAGCGGGGGCCCGAGCGCCGCGGCGGCGGGCGGCCCGAGCCCAGGGGCGGTGGCCCGCGTGGCGGCAAGGGGGCACCCAAGGGGGGCCAGCAGGAGCGGCGCGGCGGCGGCCGCCCCCAGCGTGAGAGCGCCGGCAGCGGCGGGGGAGGGCTGGGCAACAGCGCGATGGCCGACGCGCTGCGTCGGGCCGGGCTGGCGGGCGACAAGAAGTGACGCCCCGCGGGCGGGGGCGCCTCGACCGCCCCCGCCCCCGCCCGCGACCGGGAGACGGGCCTTGCCGACGTGGTTCTCCGCCCGCAGCTGCGCGACCCGGTGCGGGTGGTGCGGCCCGCACGCCGGACACCCCGACCGGGTGCGCGGCCGCTCCGCGACGTCGTACCGCTCGTCGGACGGGAACTGCTGCCCCGGCACCCGAGCGTCGAGACCAGGTACATGATCCCGATGTCCGTGGGGTCCCTCGTGCGCAGCAGCTTCCGCAGCACCGTCCCTCCGGCAGCCGGGGTGGCTCGGCCACCGTCGCGGGCCGTGGAACGACCGCGGTCATCGGGTACCCCGCTGTCCCGGGGAGGTCCCGAACCGGTCGGGGACCGGGCCGCTCCGGTGGGTGGTGCCACCGCGGCCCCGACGTCACCCGGACAGCAGTGCGATCGTCGCCGCGACGTCGCTGAGGTCCTCCAGCACGTGGTGGGCACCGGCGGCCGCCAGCTCCTGCGTCGTGGACGGTCCCGTGGCCACCCCCACCGCGACGACGCCGGCGGCCAGTGCCGCGCCCACGTCGAGCACCGTGTCGCCGATGACCAGCACGTCGCCGTCGGCGAAGGGGCCGTGCACGGCTTCGGCGCGCTCCCGGGCCCGGCCGACCAGCTCCGAGCGCACCGGGTGGTCGTCGCCGTACCCGCCGATGCGGGTGTCGAAGAAGCGGTCGAGCCCGAACGCGGCCACCTTGGCGACCCCGACCGCCGCGATGTTGCCCGTGACCAGGGTCTGCACCACGCCGGGGTCCGCGTGCAGCGCCGCCAGCACCTCGGGGACGCCCGGCAGGACGCGCCCGTGCGCCGCCATCGCGTCGCCGCGTGCGGCGAACTCGTCGGCGTAGCGGGCGAAGAACGCGCCCAGGTAGGGCGTGTGGTCGGCGATGCCGTGCTGGGCGAACAGCTCCGGGGTGATCGAGAGGTCGGTGCGGCCGGCGGCGACGAGGCTCCCGACCCACTCCAGGCCGGTGACGGCGGTGAACGCCGCCGCGTAGGCCTCGACGCCGACACCTCCCCCGACGAGCAGCGTGCGGTCGACGTCCCAGAGCAGCAGGCGGGTCACGTCCACCGATCCTGCCAGTGAGGGGTCTCGGAGAGCGACGTGAACCTCTGATGCCCGGGGCCACCCCTTACGCCGAACCTGGATGCATGACAGGTCTCGTGATCCTCATCGTTCTGGTCGCCGTGGCCCTCGCGGCGCCGCGCTACGGCGTCGACAGCCGCCCGGGTGCCGCGGGCGCGCGGCACACCGTCGGAGGCGACCTGCGGGCGCTGGTCGCCCGCGTCCGCGCTACCCGGCCGGTACGTACGCCGCGCTGAGCAGCCGCGTCGCGAGCCGCTCGACGTCGGCGGGGTCCGCCCCGTGCTCCACGAGCCAGCCCGTGGCCCCGCCGTCGGTGGCGTCGACCTCGTCCAGCACCCCCTCCAGTGCCTCGGCCTGCACCCCCAGCAGCGCGGTGTTGCGGGGCGTCGGGACACCCGCCGCGGTGAGCGCGGCCCACAGCCGGGGCAGGTTGGCCCCGGTGTGCAGGTAGTCGGCCAGGACGTCCTCGCGGCGCACGCCCACCGCCCGCAGCAGGACGGCCACGACGATGCCGGTGCGGTCCTTGCCCGCGGTGCAGTGCACGAGCACCGGCCCGTTCGCGCGGGCCACGATGCCGACGATGCGCGCGATCTCGTCGGCCGCGTCCTCCGCCAGGTGCCGGTAGGCGACGGCGAGCCCCGGCCGGTCGTGGCCCGCGGCGGCCAGCGCGGGAGCCAGGCGCGTGCCGAGCGGGACCGCGTGCACCACGGTGCCGTCGACGTCGAGGGGGTGCGCGGCGAAGTACTCCTCGGGCGCGCGCAGGTCGATCACGGTGGTGGGCGGCCACACCGCGACGTCGGTGCCGGTGACATCGCGGGAGCGCAGGGCCTCGCTGCGGTAGAGCACCCCGCGACGCACGATGCGGCCGTCGTCGGTGCGCAGGCCGCGCAGGTCACGCAGGTTCGCCGGAGCGTCGGTGTTCGTCACCCTCCCGAGGATCACCTCGTGAGATGAACGGAGGGCGACATCGTGATCAGGAACTCAGCGGACCCCGGCGTAGCGGTGAGCGGCGTCACCTGGGAGTATTACCAGTCGATGGTGCGTTGAGAGCCATCAGAGACCGCACCGGCCAGGCAGATTTCGTGCAGAGGGCCCGCGGGCTCGCCCTGTGGGACACGCATCCGTGCTCCCGCTCGCTGCGACGAAAGTCTTGAGTTGACACTGAACGAGCACGAGCTCGACCTGCCCGCCTTCTCCGATCTCCCGCTCCGTGCGGAGCTCCTGGCCGTCGTCGACGAGCTGGGCTACACCCACCCCAGCCCGATCCAGGCGCAGTCCATCATCCCGCTGGTGGAGGGCCGCGACCTGCTCGGTCAGGCCGCCACCGGCACCGGCAAGACGGCCGCGTTCGCGCTGCCGATGCTGGAGCGCATGGCCGACCTGCGGCCCGACCGCGCCCGCGGCTCGTCCCCGTTCGGCCTGATCCTGGCCCCCACCCGCGAGCTCGCGCTGCAGGTGTCCGAGGCCGTCACGCGCTACGGGTCGCACCTGCGGGCCCGCGTCCTCACCGTCTACGGCGGCGCGCCCGTCGGCCCGCAGCTCAAGGGCCTGCACCAGGGCGTCGACATCGTCGTGGCCACGCCCGGCCGCGCCATCGACCTGCTCAACCGCGGCGCGCTCAAGCTCGACGCGCTCGAGATGATCGTCCTCGACGAGGCCGACGAGATGCTCGACATGGGCTTCGTCGAGGACATCGAGACGCTGCTGGACGCCACCCCCGACACCCGGCAGGCGGTGCTGTTCAGCGCCACCATGCCGCGCCGGATCGAGACGCTGGCCCAGAAGTACCTCGATGAGCCGGTCACCATCCGGATCCGCCGTGAGGAGGTGCCGGAGGGCGAGGCCCCCAAGGTCCGCCAGACCGCGTACCTCGTGCCGCGCACCCACACCACCGCCGCGCTCGGACGCGTGCTGGAGGCCGAGCGGCCCACCGCCGCCATCGTCTTCTGCCGCACCCGCCTCGACGTCGACGCCGTCACCGAGACGCTCACGGGCCGCGGCCTGCGCGCCGAGGCGCTGCACGGCGGCATGGACCAGGAGCACCGCACCCGCGTGGTCGAGCGCCTGCGCTCCGGCCGCACCGAGCTGCTCGTGGCCACCGACGTCGCCGCCCGCGGCCTCGACATCGACCTGCTCACCCACGTCGTGAACCACGACGTGCCGCAGAGCTCCGAGGCCTACGTCCACCGCATCGGCCGCGTCGGCCGGGCCGGGCGCGAGGGCGTCGCCATCACACTGGTGCCGCCGTCGAAGGTGCACGCGATGCGGGCCGTCGAGCGGCTCACCGGGCAGCCGGTCGAGTTCGCACCGGTGCCCACCGCCGCCGACCTGCGCACCGCACGGCTCGCCCGCACCGCCGCCACGCTGCGGGAGAAGCTGGTCGCCGACCTGGACGCCTCCGCGGCCACCGACGACCCGAGCGACGCCGACGGCGTGCGCGCCATGCTCGTCGAGCTGGCCGCCGACTTCGGGGCCATCGACGTCGCCGCGGCCGCGGTGCGGCTGATGAGCGAGGCCGCCGGGTCGCCGGATGACGGCGAGGACATCCCCGTCGTCACGGCCGGCCGGGGCAGCGGTCCGCGGGACCGTGACCGCGAGCCCCGCGGCCGCGGTGGTGCCGCCGCCGGTACCCGCGCGCCGAAGGCCGGCACCACCCGGCTGTTCGTCAACGCCGGGCGCGCCAGCGGCGTGCGCCCGCAGGACATCGTGGGTGCGCTGGCCAACGAGTCGAACCTCACCGGGCGCGACATCGGGGCCATCCAGATCCACGAGCGCCACGCGCTGGTGGAGATCCCGGAGCACGCCGCCGACGACGTGCTGCGCAGCCTGAAGGGCACCACCACCCTCAAGGGCCGCCGGGCCAACGTGCGCCGCGACCGCGGCTTCGCCGGCGCCGGCTCCGGTGGCGGCCGCCCCCGCGACTGACCCGCGCTCCGTCGGAGGGCCCTTCCCGCAGCACGCGGGAGGGGCCCTTCCCCGTCGTACCGATGAATCCCGGCGCCGGCGCCGGTCTGCCCTCCGAGGAGAGGGAGGGCCCATGTCCGATCTGCAGGAAGTGCTCCAGGCCGCCGTCGACGACGGAACGGTGCCCGGCGCGGTGGCGCTGGTCGCGCGCGGCGACCGGGCCGAGGTGGCCGTGGCCGGTCCGATGGCCCGCGACTCGGTCTTCCGGATCGCCTCGTCCACCAAACCGGTCACGGCCGCCGCGGTGATGATGCTGGTGGACGACGGCCGCATCGCGCTCGACGACGAGATCCGCACCTGGTTGCCGGAGCTGGCGTCGCCGGGCGTCGTGCGCACACCGGCGAGCCCGGTGGACGACGTGGTGGCGGCGCACCGCCCGATCACGGTGGCCGACCTGCTCACGTTCCGGGCCGGGTGGGGCTTCCCGTCCGACTTCTCCCGGCCGGCCGTGGCGCCGCTGCTCGCGATGATGAACGGCGACCCGTTGCGCGCGGACGCCGGTTCCGACGCGTGGCTCGCGACGCTGGCGGATATCCCGCTGCTGCACCAGCCCGGCGAGACCTGGCTCTACAACACCTGCGCCGACGTGCTCGGGGTGCTGGTGGAGCGGGTGGCGGGGCAGCCGTTCGCCGGCTTCCTCGCGGAGCGGCTGTTCGGGCCGCTGGGCATGGCCGACACCGGGTTCACGACGTCGGCGGCCGACCGGCTGGTGGACTACTTCCGGCCCACGCCGGACGGCGGCCGCGAGCTCGTCGACGACGGGGACGTGTGGAGCCGCCCGCCGGCGTTCGCGTCCGGCGCGGGCGGGCTGGTCTCCACCGTCGACGACTGGTGGGCGTTCGGCCGCATGCTCCTGGCCGACGGCGCCGGCGTGCTCTCACCGGAGTCCGTGCGGCTGATGACCACCGACCACCTGACGGGTGCGCAGCGCGACGCGAGCACCCTGTTCCTGGAGGGCCAGGGATGGGGGTTCGGCGGTTCGGTCGACGTCGCGGCGGTCGACCCGTGGAACGTGGCCGGCCGCTACGGCTGGGTCGGTGGCACGGGCACTGCCACGCACGTCGTCCCGGCCACCGGCACCGTGACCGTGCTGTTCAGCCAGGTGGCGATGACCGGCCCCACCCCGCCGGCGCTGATGCGCGCGTTCTGGACCTGCGCGGCGGGGTAGCCGGGCCGTCAGTGGATCTGGACCTCGTCGCCGACCTGGAGGTCGTCGAACCAGGCGACGGCGTCGTCGTGGGCCAGGTGCACGCAGCCGGCCGACTGGTTCTTGGGGTTGCCCTCGTGGAAGGCGATGCCGCCGTCGGCGAAGAACACCGAGAACGGCATGGGCGCGTTGTTGTACTCCGCGCTCTTGTGGTTCTGGTCCTTCCACTGCACGTGGAACACCCCCGTGGGGGTCTCCTCGCCCTTGCCGCCGTGGCTGACGCCCACGGGGCCACGGGTGACCGACCCGTCGTGGATCAGCCAGGCGGTGTTCGTCGCGAGGTCGACGCAGGCCCGCGCCGTGTAGGTGCAGGGGGTGCCGTCGACGAGCCCGTCGTCGCCACCCTCCGCGGCCAGCGCCGTGCCGGCCAGCGCGAGTGCCGCCGTCGCGCCGATGGCGACCAGTGCCGCGGTGCGGCCCAGCCGTCGTGTCGTTGTCATCCCGGTCCTCTCCTGTTCCCCGATCCGCGCAACGAGGCACGGATTCGGGGGTGACGGTGCGGAGTCGAACCGGTCCGTTTCGTGATCGGATACGTCATTCCCGGCCGGATACGAGAGGGTGGGCGGATGAGCGATCTCAAACCACGCAGCCACGAGGTCACCGACGGACTGGAGCGCACCGCGGCCCGCGGGATGCTGCGCGCCGTCGGCATGCGCGACGAGGACTTCCGCAAGCCCCAGATCGGCATCGCGTCGAGCTGGAACGAGATCACGCCGTGCAACCTGTCGCTGCAGCGGCTCGGCATCGCCGCGAAGGAGGGCGTGCACCGCGCGGGCGGGTTCCCCATGGAGTTCGGCACGATCTCGGTCTCCGACGGGATCTCGATGGGCCATGTCGGTATGCACTGGTCGCTGGTGAGCCGCGAGATCATCGCCGACTCCGTGGAGACCGTCGTGCAGGCCGAGCGGCTCGACGGCACCGTGCTGCTCGCGGGCTGCGACAAGAGCCTGCCCGGCATGCTGATGGCGGCGGCGCGCCTCGACCTCGCCGCGGTGTTCGTCTACGCGGGCTCGATCCTGCCCGGCCACATCGGCGACCGGGAGGTCAACATCGCCGACGCGTTCGAGGCCGTGGGGGCCTGCCAGCGGGGGCTGATCACGCGGGAGGAGGTCGACGCCATCGAGCGCGCGATCTGCCCCGGCGAGGGCGCCTGCGGCGGCATGTACACCGCCAACACGATGGCGAGCGCGGCCGAGGCGCTGGGCATGGCGCTGCCCGGCTCGGCCGCCCCGCCCGCCGTCGACCGGCGCCGCGACGGCATCGCCCGCGCGTCCGGCGAGGCCGTGATCGGGATGATCGAGAAGGGCATCACGGCCCGGCAGATCCTCACCAAGGAGGCGTTCGAGAACGCGATAGCGGTGGTGATGGCGTTCGGCGGGTCCACCAACGCGGTGCTGCACCTGCTGGCCATCGCGTGGGAGGCCGGGGTGCCGCTGGAGCTCGACGACTTCACGCGCATCGGCTCGAAGGTGCCCCACCTCGCCGACGTCAAGCCGTTCGGGCGCTACGTCATGAGCACGATCGACCAGGTCGGCGGCGTGCCCGTGGTGATGAAGGCGCTGCTGGAGGCCGGCCTCCTGCACGGCGACGTGCTGACCTGCACCGGCTCGACGGTGGCGGAGAACCTGGCCTCGATCGACCCGCCCGGCCTCGACGGCGACGTCCTGCGGGCGCTGGGCAACCCCATCCATCCCACCGGCGGCATCACGATCCTGCGCGGCTCGCTCGCGCCTGAGGGGGCCGTCGTCAAGAGCGCGGGGTTCGACTCCACGCGCTTCGAGGGCACCGCGCGCGTGTTCGACGGCGAGGCCGGGGCCATGGCGGCGGTGCCCGACCTGCAGCCCGGCGACGTCGTGGTGATCCGCTACGAGGGCCCCCGCGGCGGCCCGGGCATGCGGGAGATGCTCGCCGTCACCGGGGCGATCAAGGGCGCCGGTCTCGGCAAGGACGTGCTGCTGCTCACCGACGGCCGCTTCTCCGGCGCGACGACGGGCCTGTGCGTCGGGCACGTCGCACCGGAGGCGGTGGACGGCGGCCCCATCGCGTTCATCCGGGACGGCGACCGCATCGTCCTCGACGTCGCGGCGCGGACGCTGGACCTGCTGGTGGACGAGGAGGAGCTGGAGAAGCGTCGCGCCGGCTGGGCCCCGCCCACCCCGACCCCGGAGCTGCGCCGCGGGGTTCTGGGCAAGTACGCGAAGCTGGTGGGTTCGGCGGCGCAGGGCGCCGTCTGCGGCTGACGCCGCCCGTGCGCGGATATCAGGGTCAGGGCACCGATATCCGCGCACGACCCGGGTTCTAGGGTGCTCCCATGGCGAGCAAGCAGGAGTTGCGTGAGGTCGAGCAGGCCGCCGAGGCGATCGGCGGGCTGCTGATGCGGGCCGTCGAGGCCACCGTCACGGAGCCCTCGCCGGTGCCGTCGCGGGAGGCGGTCGGCGAGTTCCTGTCCATCGACCGCTCCGCGGCCCCCGACTCCGTCAGCGGCCCGGCCCAGCTCCTGGCCACGCTGACGCTCTCGCGCTGGCTCGGGCTGGCCCGCGAGGAGCTGGCCGACCGTCCGCAGCGCGTGGACGAGGTGCTGGCCTGGATCGAGGAGAACCTCGGGAAGCGCTACCGGGCCCGCGCCCGCTACACCGCGTCGGCGCTGGAGAGCGAGGACGGGGCGGGGGAGATCACCACCTATCGCCCCGCGCTGCAGGACGACTTCCTGGCCACGCTGGTCTGGCTGCTCGCCGGCGCCGTCGCGGTCTACGGCGGGGGCGACATCGAGTGGCTGAAGGCACTGGAACCGGCCGGCCCGTCGGCCACGGTGAGCGGCCTGCTGTGACGCGCCACGTGATCACGCCGGGCGGAGCGCCGCCTAGAGGGGCAGCGTGATCTCCTCGGCCGTCTCGTAGCCGGCCAGCGCCGGGGCGCCGGCCAGCCAGCCCGGGAGGTTCGCGACGGCGGCCTTCACCGCGTCGGTGGTCATGTGCCGGTCCAGCGAGGCCCGCGAGTCCCAGGTCTCGATCGAGTAGAAGGTGCCGGGGGACTCGACGCTCTCGGACCACTCGTAGGACAGGCAGCCCGCCTCGGCGCGCGTGGCCGCCTGCAGGTCGGTGAGCGCGGCGCGCAGCTCGTCCGCGGAGTCGGGCTTGATGGGGAACGTGCCGTGCACGACGAACATGGGACTCCTCGGTGGGATCCGGTGATGATCTCGGGTCACCGTAGTGGCCGCCGGACCGAACCGCCCGGGTCGCGCGGTGCGAAGATGTGGTCGGGACCACTTCGACACGGGAGCGAGCGACGATGGACGACACCGGGTTCGACAGCCACGGGACGCGCTGCGCGGCCTGGTACCTGCATGCGGAGGCCGACGCGCTCACCGGCGACCGCGGCCGCCCCTGCGTCGTCATGGGCCACGGCTTCGGCGCCACCAAGGACGCCGGGCTGCTCCCGTTCGCGGAGCGGTTCGCCGCCGCGGGCTGCGACGTCCTGGTGTTCGACTACCGCGGCTACGGCCTCAGCGACGGCACCCCGCGCCAGAACGTCGCCCACCTGAAGCACCGGCAGGACTACCACGCCGCCATCGCCCACGCCCGTGGCCTGCCCGGCGTCGACCCCGAGCGGATCGTGCTGTGGGGCAGCTCGTACTCCGGCGGGCACGTCGTCCCCGTGGCGGCGAAGGACGGCCAGGTCGCCGCCGTGATCTCGCAGGGCGCGGCGATGGACGGGCTGGTGGCGCTACTGGAGATCGGGAAGTACGCGGGCGTCGGGCAGCTGCTCAAGCTCACCGGGCACGCCTTGTGGGACATGGTCGGATCGCTGCTCGGCCGCGCGCCGCACCTCATCCCGGTGGTCGGCCCGCCCGGCTCCCTGGCCGCGATCACGGCCGAGGGCGCCGAGACCGGCTACCGGTCGATCATGGGGCCGACGTTCCGCAACGAGATGTGCGCCCGCGGGGCCGCGATCATCCCGCTCAACCGCCCGGTGACGGCGGCGGCGAAGCTGCGCGCGCCGATCTTCCTTGTGGTGGCCACGGAGGACAACATCTGCCCGCCCGCGGCCGTGCGGGCCGTGGCGCGCAAGGCCGGAGCGGGCTCGGAGGTGCTGGAGCTGGAGTCCGGCCACTTCGACATCTACACCGGCGACCTCTTCGAGCGGGGCTCGGCGGCGCAGGTGGCGTTCCTGGAGCGCGTGCTGAAGGTCAGCGCTCCCGCCGCCTGATCAGACGGCGCAGCTGCCGTCGGCGCACGCCTCGCCCTGGCCGCCGGCCGGGGTGAGGACCGGTGCCGGGTGGGACTCCGTCCACGCCTGCTCCAGCACCTGCAGCAGGGCCTCGGCCGGTTGCGCGCCGGACACGCCGTACTTCCCGTCGATCACGTAGAACGGCACCCCGGTGATGCCGTAGGCCTGGGCCTGGCGCTCGTCGGCGCGGACGTCGGCGGTGTAGCGGTCCGACGCCAGCACCGCGCGGGCCTCGGCCTCGTCGAGCCCGGCCTCGGCGCCCAGGCGCACCAGCGTCCCGGGGTCGCCGATGCGCTCGCCCTCGGTGAGGTAGGCCTGGAAGAACCGCTCCTTCACCGCGTCCTGGACACCGCGGTCGGCGCCGAGATGGATGAGCCGGTGGGCGTCGAGGGTGTTGCCGCCGCGGGCGCGCTCGAAGTGGAAGTCGAGCCCGTCCTGGGCCGCGGTCTCCGTCATCTGGTCGTGCATGGCCTGCGCCTTCTCGGGCGTGACGCCGTACTTCTCGGCCAGGTGCGTCGCCAGATCGCCCTCCCGCTCGCGCGGCGCGGACGGGTCGAGCTCGAAGCTGCGCCAACGCACCTGCACGTCGTCGGCGTGGGCGAACGTCGCCAGGGCCTTCTCGAAACGGCGCTTGCCGATGGCACACCACGGGCACACGACGTCGGACCAGATCTCCACCTTCATGTGCAGGCTCAACCGATCGGGTCCGGGAGATGTTCCAGGGCCACCGCGCGTCCGTCGACGAGGACGAGCGCGGGCCCGTCCACCCGGGCGCCGGCCTCGGCGGCGTTCTCCCCGGCCCCGACGGCGGTCGGAGTGCCGGTGGCGTGCCCGACCACCGGATCGCCGCCGCGCCCGGGGTCGCCCGCGAGGAGCGCGCGCAGGTCGGCGGGGCGGACGGCGCCCACCACCTCCGGCGCCGAGCGCGTCGGCTCCCGGGAGGGGCGCGGGGTGACGACGGCGACCAGGTCCGCGTCCAGCTGCGCGACGGCGGCGACCGTGTGGTCGGCGTGGGCGACCGTCAGCCCGCGTGCGGTGATCACGTCCCGGACGAACGGCCCGGCCGGCGCGTCGAGGAAGCCGAGCTGCGTCATCCACGCGTCGTCGAAGTACTTCGAGAGGTAGTTGCGGCCCGAGTCGGGCAGCACCGCGACGACCAGGTGCTCGGGGCCCAGCTCCGCGGCCACCCGCAGCGCCCCGGCCACCGCGGTACCGGCCGACCCGCCGACGAGCAGCCCCTCCTCACGGGCCAGCCGGCGCGTCACGGTCAGGGACTCGCGGTCGCCGATGCGCACGAAGCGGTCGAGCACGCTCTGGTCGTAGGCCTCCGGCCAGACGTCGTCGACGGTGGCGGGATGGCGGTAGTGCCCGACGCTCTCCACGAAGTACGGGCTGCCGTCGCCGCCGGAGTAGGTCGACGACGCCGGGTCCACCCCGACCACCGTCACGCCGTGCTGCTTGAGGTGGCGGCCGGTGCCGCTGATGGTGCCGCCGGTGCCCACGCCCGCGACGAGGTGCGTGACCCGCCCGCCGGTCTGCTCCCAGATCTCCGGGCCGGTGGTCAGCTCGTGGATGCGCGGGTTGGCCGGGTTGTCGTACTGGTTGGCGTACCAGCCACCCGGGGTCTCGTCGGCGATGCGGGCAGCCAGGTTGTTGACGTGCTCGGGGCTCTCGCGGGGCACCTTGGCCTCGGTGGGCACGACCTGCGCCCCGTACGCCCGCAGCAGTGCGATCTTCTCGCGCGCGATCGTGTTCGGCACCACGACGACCGCCCGGTAGCCGAGCTGCGCGGCCACCATCGCGAGCCCGACGCCGGTGTTGCCCGACGAGCCCTCGACGATCGTGCCGCCCGGCGCGAGGTCCCCGAGCCGTTCGGCCTCGCGCACCATCGCCAAGGCCGCCCGGTCCTTGACGCTGCCACCGGGGTTGAGGAACTCGAGCTTCACCCAGACCTGCGCGGCCAGCCCCGCCGTCACGCGGTTGAGGCGGACCAGCGGCGTGCGGCCGACGGCGTCGAGCAGCGACTCGTGTATGTCCACGCACTGATGGTGCCCGACGCCGTGACAACCTGGGGACATGACGCTCCCCGATGACTGGTCGCAGTGGCGCGACCGCGTGGACCTCGACTCCTACGACGAGCGCTGGGCGCGGATGGCCGAGGAGGGGGAGAACCCGCACGGCGAGGCCGACCTCGTGTGGTCCTACCGGCCCGCCTCGGCGCTCGACGGCGGCTGCGGCACCGGGCGCGTCGGGATCGAGCTGGCCCGTCGGGGCGTCTCGGTGCTGGGCGTCGACGCCGACCCGGACATGATCACCGCCGCGCGGGCCAAGGCCCCGGGGATGGCCTGGCTCGCCGTCGACCTCGCCGATCTCGACCGGCCCGAGCGGTTCGACGTGGTGGTGCTGGCCGGCAACGTCGTGCCGTACGCGTCCCGGCGGTCCGAGCTCGTGGCCGCCTGCGCCCGCCACCTCGCGGCGGGCGGACTGCTCGTCGCCGGTTTCCAGCTGCAGGAGGGCTGGCCGACCCTCGACGAGTACGACGCCTGGTGCGCCGCCGCCGGACTCGAGCCGGAGGACCGGTTCGCCACCTGGGACCGGGAGGCCTACACCGGAGGGGCCTACGCCGTATCGGTGCACCGGAGGTAGCCCGGGCTGCGCGGAACCGCCGACTCGCGCACCGGAAACCGCCGACTCGCGGGCTGGAAACCGCCGACTCGCGGGTTATTTACTGCGGCGCAGGCGGATCGGGCCCTTCGCCGTCGACGGGTCCACCACCCGGCCGCCCTGCACGATCTGGACGGTGCCCTTCTCCACCAGCCGCCGGGCCGCCATGCGCGCGGGTTCCATCAGCTCGCGCCACCCGCCGGGATCCACCTGGCGGGCGGCCTCGGACGGGCAGATCGTGGCCGCGCGGGCCCGGGCGTCGAGCAGGCCCTCGATGGCCGCCTCCAGCCGGGCGTCGACCTCGCGCAGGCCGCGGCGGCGGCAGGCCGAGCCGCAGTGGCGGACCTCGTCCCAGTCGCGCTCCCACCTCTTGCGCCACTCGATCCGCCGCCCGCAGACGACGCAGGTCTTATCAGCCATGCCGAGTCCTCCCCGACCGGTCGCGCGGCCGGGACGAAAGCCGTGATGGTGGCCGGCGTGATGGCACCGTCACGGCAGGGCCGCGCGCATCGCCTCGACGGGGCCGGGCCGCCCCGTCATCAGCTCCACCTGGGCGACGGCCTGGTGCAGCAGCATCTCCAGCCCGCTGACGATCCGCGCACCACCGGCCTGCGCCGCGGCGGCGAACGGGGTGGGCCATGGCGCGTAGACGACGTCGAGGACGACGGCGCCGGGACCGGTGCCGGACAGGGCGTCGGCGGCCGGTCCGGGCAGCGTCGAGATCACGACGTCGGCCTTCTCCAGCACGGTCGCGGTGCGGGCGGGGTCGAGCAGGGCGTCGTCGATCACCGGGGACACGCCGAGCCGATCGGCGGTGGCCCGCAGCTCGCCGGCGCGGGCGGGGTTGCGGACCAGCACCGTGACGTCGTCGATCCCGAGGTCGCGCAGCGCGGCGAGCGCGGCCTGTGCGGTGCCGCCCGCCCCGAGGACGACGGCGCGCCCACCCACGTCGCGCTGTGTCGATCCGCGCAGCGCGGCGACGATGCCCAGGACGTCGGTGTTGTCCGCGAAGCGCCGGCCGCCGGTCAGCACCAGCGTGTTGGCGGCCCCGATCGCGGCCGCGGTGGGGGAGACCTCGTCGGCCACCTCCAGCGCCACCCGCTTGAGCGGCATCGTCAGCGACAGCCCGGCCCAGTCGGCGTCGAGGCCGTCGACGAACGCGGGCAGCGCGGCCTCGTCGCACTCGTGGCGGTCGTAGGTCCAGCCGTCGAGACCGAGCGCGCGGTAGGCCGCGGTGTGCAGGGCGGGGGAGAGGGAGTGGGCGACGGGGGAGCCCAGGACGGCGGCACGCATCGCGCCAGTATGTCGGGAGACGGTAGAAAGCACCTCGTGACGAGCTACGAGATCCGGCCGATCGGGCGCGTGCGCTCGCCGCTCGTCGACCGCCGGGACGCGCCCCGCCAGCCCGACGAGGGTGCGCCCGGGGCGTGGCTGGAGTTCGACGAGGACGTGCGCGCCGCCGTTGCGGGCATCGAGCCGGACACGGACATCCTGCTGCTCACCTGGTTCCACCAGGCCGACCGCACGGTGCTCACCACCCGTCCGCGCGACGATCCCGCGCGGCCCGAGACCGGCGTGTTCGGCACCCGCTCGCCCGACCGCCCCAACCCGGTCGGGCTGCACCAGGTGCACGTCGAGGAGGTCGACGGGTTGCGCGTGCGCGTCGCCCACCTCGAGGCCGTCGACGGCACGCCGATCGTCGACGTCAAGCGGGTCATCTCCTGAAGCGCACCGGTGAACAGTCGGCAGCCGCTGTTGCGATCATGTGTCGTGTGACGCAGACCGTGCTCGTCCTGGGTGGCCGCAGCGAGATCGGGATCGCGGTGGCGCGCCGCCTCGCCCCCGGGGCCACGGTGGTGCTCGCGGCCCGGCGCAGCGGCGACCTCGACGCGGAGCAGAAGGCCGTCCGCGAGGCCGGCGCGGTGGCCGTGGAGCCCGTCGAGTTCGACGCCGACGACCTGGCGTCCCACCAGGCTCTGCTCGACGGCGTCGTGGAACGGCACGGGCCGCTCGACGTCGTCGTCGTCGCGTTCGGGCTGCTCGGCGAGCAGGCGCGCGCCGAGGCCGACCCCGACCACGCCGTGCAGATCGTGCACACCGACTACGTCGCCCACGTCGCGATCCTGACCCGGCTGGCCACGCTCCTGCGGGCGCAGGGAAGCGGCACGCTGGTGGTCTACTCCTCGGTGGCCGGCGCCCGCGTGCGCCGCGCCAACTACGTCTACGGATCGGCCAAGGCCGGGCTGGACGGGTTCGCGAGCGGCCTCGCCGACGCCCTGCACGGCTCCGGGGTGCGGTTGCTGCTGGTGCGTCCGGGGTTCGTGATCGGCCGGATGACCGAGGGCATGACGCCCGCCCCGCTGTCGTCCACACCGGACCAGGTGGCCGACGCCACGGTGGCCGCGCTGCGCTCGGGCAAGGGCGAGGTGTGGGTGCCCGCGGCCCTGCGGCCGGTGTTCGCGCTGCTCAGGCACGCCCCGCGGGCACTGTGGCGGAAGATGCCGCGCTGATCGCACCCGCGTCAGTGCTTTTGGGAATGCGTCGGTAACACTACGGTCATGAACTCCTCGCAGGATCACTTCCTGGTGTCCCGCCGACGACAGGGGTTCCGTACATGGTCAGCAGGTCACGCTCGCTGCTGACCGCCGTCGCGGCCTTCCTGCTGCTGGTCGTGCTGTGGGAGCTCGCCAAGCTCGTGCTCCCCGCCGACGGCGTGACCGTCGGTGGCACCCGCCTGCTCCCGCGCACCGGCGACGCCGCCATGCCCCACGTCTGGACGGTGCTGGAGCGCCTCGGCACCCCGGAGGTGGCCGGTGCCGGGTCCCGCACGGTCGGGGCCGCGGTGGCGTCCGGGGCGCTGTTCACGCTCGGGCTCGCGCTGGGCGGCCTCGTGATCGGCGGGGTGTCCGGGGTCCTGCTCGCGCTGCTCATGGCCCGTTTCGGGCTGCTGCAGCGGGCGGCCCTGCCCTACGTCGTCGCGTCCCAGACGGTGCCGCTGATCGCGGTGGCTCCGCTGGTCGCGGGCTGGGGCGGGAAGATCCACATCCTGGGATGGGCCTGGCAGCCGTGGGCCAGCGTCATGGTGATCGCGGCCTACCTGGCGTTCTTCCCGGTCGCGGTCGGCATGCTGCGCGGGCTCACCTCGCCCGCGAAGGCCGACGTCGAGCTGTTCCGGTCGCTCGCCGCGGGCTGGTGGACCACGCTGCTGCGGCTGCGCCTGCCCGCGTCGGTGCCGCACGTCGTGCCCGCGGTCCGGCTCGCGGCCGCAGCGGCGGTGGTCGGGGCGATCGTCGCCGAGATCTCGACGGGCACCCGCGGCGGCATCGGCCGGCTGATCATCTCCTACGCGCAGGCCGCCACCGGCGACCCGTCGCAGATGTACGCCGCGATCCTCGGCGCCGCCGTGCTCGGGCTGGTCGCGGCCGCGGCGGTGGGCCTGCTGGACGTCGGCCTGAAGAGGTACCGGGGGAGCGTGTCGTGACGGCCGTCGAGCTGGAGGAGGTCGACAAGCGGTTCGGGGAGGTCCACGCCCTCGACGGCATCGACCTGACCATCGCCGACGGCGAGTTCGTCTCGCTCATCGGGCCGTCCGGGTGCGGGAAGTCGACGCTGCTGCGCATCATCGCCGACCTGGAGCAGGCAGGAGGCGGCACGGTGCTCGTGGCCGGCAAGAGCCCGCAGCGGGCGCGGGTCGACCAGGAGTACGGCATCGCGTTCCAGGCCGCCGGGCTGCTGGAGTGGCGCACGGTGGCGGAGAACGTCGAGCTGCCGCTGCAGGTGCACGGGATGGGCAAGGCGCAGCGCCGGGCCCGGGCCGCGGAGCTGCTGGAGCTGGTCGGGCTCGCCGACTTCGCGGCGTCCCGGCCCGGGCAGCTCTCGGGCGGCATGCAGCAGCGGGTGGCCATCGCCCGCGCGCTCGCGCCCAGCCCGCGGTTGCTGCTGATGGACGAGCCCTTCGGCGCCCTGGACGAGATGACGCGCGAGCGGATGCAGGCCGAGCTGCTGCGGCTGGCCCGCGAGACCGGCGCCGCCGTGCTGTTCGTGACCCACTCGATCCCCGAGGCCGCGGTGCTCTCGGACCGGGTGGTCGTGATGAGCCCGCGCCCCGGGAGGATCACGGAGGTCATCGGAGGCTGCCGCCCCGGCGGCGCCGTCGGCGACATCGACGACGTCCGCGAGAGCACCGCCTTCTTCGAGGCGATCACCGCGGTCCGGGAGTCCCTCCGGAAGGCCCACGGATCATGACCGCCCCCACCGACGAGCGGCACGGTCGTCGCCCGGGTTCCGACGGGAGCGCCGTTCGTCGGAACGGATGGGTGGCGCCGGTCGCCTTCGGCGTCCTCGTGCTCCTGGTCTGGGAGGGCCTTGTCCGGCTCCTCGGCGTCCCGGCCTTCCTGCTGCCCGCGCCCACCGCGATCGGTGCGCAGATCGGCTCCCACCTCCCCGTCATCCTCGAGACCGCCGCCGTCACCGGCGGGAACGCGCTGGTGGGGCTCGTCGCCGGGTTCCTCGTCGGGGTGCTGCTGGCGCTGCTCGCGTCGGCGTCGCGGCTGGTGGCGGAGCTGACCACGCCCGTCGTGCTCGCCGGGAGCGCCGTGCCGATCGTCGCGCTCGCGCCGGTGTTCACCACGATGTTCGGCTCCACCACCGAGATCCCGCGCCGGCTCGTCGTCACCGTCGTCGTGATCGTGCCCGTGTTCGTCTCGACGGTGCGCGGGCTGCGCGCCGTGGCGCCGGTGCACGCCGACCTCATGACGTCGCTGGCCGCCACGCCCGCCCAGTTCGCGCGCTTCGTGCGCGTGCCGGGCGCGATGCCCTACATCATCACGGGACTGCGGCTCGCCGCCCCGGCCGCGGTGATCGCGTCGATCGTCGCCGAGTACTTCGGGGGGCTGCAGAACGGGCTGGGCAGCCGCATCACCTCGGCCGCCGCCAACACCGCCTACGCGCGTGCGTGGGCCTTCGTCGCCGCCTCGATCGTCCTGGGGCTGCTGTTCTACCTGGCCGGGCTGCTGGCCGAACGGCTCGCCACCCGCGGCCGCACCACCACCTGAGGAGACCCGGATGTCCCGACGAGCACTGGTCGCAGTCGCGGCCGCACTCACGTTGGCGGTCAGCGCCTGCTCCGCCACTCCTGAGGCCGCCGCTCCCGCCGCCGGCGCTCTCAAGCCCGTCTCGCTGCAGCTGCAGTGGTTCACCCAGGGCCAGTTCGCCGGATACATCGCGGCGGCGGACCAGGGCTTCTACAAGGAGCAGGGTCTCGACGTCACGATCAAGGAGGGTGGCGTCGACATCGTCCCGCAGACCGTGCTGGCGCAGGGCCAGGCCGACTACGCCATCGCCTGGGTGCCCAAGGCGCTCGCGTCGCGGGAGCAGGGCGCGGCGATCACCGACGTCGCCCAGATCTACCAGCGCTCCGGCACCCGGCAGGTGTCGTTCGCGAACAAGGGCATCACCTCGCCCGCCCAGCTCGCCGGCAAGAAGGTGGGCAACTGGGGCTTCGGCAACGAGTTCGAGCTGTTCGCGGGCATGACCAAGGCCGGGGTCAAGCCCGGCGCGCTCGTCCAGCAGCAGTTCGACATGCAGGCCCTGCTCTCCGGCGACATCGACGCCGCGCAGGCCATGTCCTACAACGAGTACGCGCAGGTGCTGGAGGCGAACAACCCGGCCACCGGGAAGCTCTTCCAGCCGAGCGACTTCAACGTCATCAACTGGAACGACGACGGCACCGCGATGCTCCAGGACGCGATCTGGGCCAACACCGACAAGCTCTCGGACCCCGCCTACCAGGACCAGACCACGAAGTTCATCGCCGGGTCGATCAAGGGCTGGGCCTGGTGCCGCGACAACGTGACGGCCTGCCGCGACCTCGTCGTCAAGGCCGGGTCGAAGCTCGGGGCGAGCCACCAGCTGTGGCAGATCAACGAGGTCAACAAGCTGATCTGGCCCTCGCCCGCGGCCGGTGCGGGCACGATCGACCCCGCCGCCTGGGCCCAGACGGTGAAGGTCGCCCGCACCGCCGTCAACGCCGACGGCGCCACGGTGATCACCAAGGACCCCGACGCGCAGGCGTACACCAACGACTACGTGACGAAGGCGCTGGAGATCCTCAAGGGCGGAGGAGTCGACGTCGTGGGCGCGGGCTTCCAGCCCATGACGGTGACGCTGAACCCGGGCGGCAGCTGAGCCGAGCGGTCGTGCGCGGAAATCAGGGTCAGGACCCTGATTTCCGCGCACGGGCCGCGTCAGCGGCCGGTGGCGGCCCAGCCCGCCCGCCTCGCGCGGGGTGAAGGCGTGGTCGAGCACGAGGTCGACGGCCTCGCCGACCACGCCCTCGCCCCGGGCGTCGGGGTGGGCCCAGTAGCCGATCTCCGCGCTGGTGGGATTGAGGCGGTCGTCGAGCCGGAAGATGCCGACGTCGGCCAGCATCCGGTCGTCGTCGCGGTCGGCGACCGCCCACGTGACCCCCTCGCCGAGGGATTCCGCGAGTCGCTTCGTGCGGACGAACGCGCGCGCCGCGTCGTCGGTGTCGGTGTCGGTGTCGGTGTCGGGGTCGGGCAGTGTGTTGAGCCAGAACCGCGTGCGCTCGTCGGAGCAGGCCTCCACGATCCGCGGGAGGTCGGCCTCGGTGTGCGGCCGGAGCCGGACGCGGGGGCCCTCGAGCACGGGCGTCGGCCACCACGTGGTGCGCGGCGTGGGGCCGTCGCCGGGCCGGAGCGACGCGTACCAGGCGTCGTGCAGCGCACCCCGCTGCGGCACCGACAGCGGCCGCTCGCCGTGGAACGTGAAGCCGCACGCGTGGGCCACCCGCCAGGACGCGAGGTTGCCGACGTTCGCCGACCGGTGCACGACGGGGAGGCCCGCCCGCGCGGTGATGCCGCGGCCCCGCGCCCACGGCGCCGTGGCGAACCCGATGTCCGGCGGCGGCCCGGCGCGGATGTCGATGTTGCCCGCGAACCGTGGGGTGGCACCGTCGGCCGCCTCCACCGCCCGGCGGAACGCCGAACCGTCGCGCCATCCGCCGCGCACGTCCGCGTGCACCCAGCGCTACGGCGTGCCGGCGGTCGTAGGGCACGGGGACGCTCGTCCAGCGGACGGTCTCGAGGTCGGTGGCCATCGCGACCAGCCCGTCGACGTCGGCGGGACCGTGGGCGCGCAGGGTGACGACGCCGTCGCTCAGTTCCGGTACCTCCATCCCGCGATGATCGCGGGGAGCGGGCCGGCCGCGCCAGCTATTTCGCCGGCGCCCAGACCGCGTAGAGCGGGTCGCCCGGCCCGGGCGGCGTGCGCAGCTGGCCCCGGACCTGCCCGAACCCCTCCGACAGTGCGAAGTAGGCGTTGACGACCTGCAGGTGCTGCTCGTCCTCGGTCCGCAGCCAGCCGCGGATGGCCTTGGTGGGGAAGCAGCGGTCGGAGAACGTCACCACGAACGGCCCACCCGGCCGCAGCACGCGCGCGACCTCGCGGAACACCGCGACCGGGTCGGTCAGGTAGTCCACCGACACGCAGCAGGTGACGGCGTCGAAGCTCGCGTCCGGGAACGGGAGCACCGGATCGGCGTTGAGGTCGTGGACGACGTGCTCGGCCATCATCGGGTTGGCCGCCAGCTCGGAGGCGTTCATGCCCAACCCGACCAGCCGCCGCGGCGGGTGCTCGAAGTGGGAGATCCACGACGACATGAGGTCGAGCACCTCGTCGTCGAGCCCGAGCTCGGTGTAGAGCGCGCCCACGGCGGCGATGGCCCGGGCGTCGATGTGCTCGACGAGCCGCGGCGGGCCGTAGAACACGGTGTCGGGGGAGGGGTCGTCCCGCTCGAAGAACCCCGGCGGGAACACGGCCTCGGCCACCCGGGCACCGTAACTCCCCCGGACCCGCGCGGAGCGCGTCGTCAGGTCGGCACGGTGCGGCGCAGGCGCGGGCCCCGGCCGATCGGCTCGCCCGCCTCGAGAGCGCTCGCCCGCCCGGCCGCCCAGCTCGCCAGGCCCGTGACGTCGAGCTGCGCGGGCACCGGGCCCTCCCAGCCGCCGAGCCGCTCCGCCGCCCGCGCCAGCAGCGACACCGCGCCGCGGGTGTTGCCGCGCTGGGCGTGGGTGAGCCCGACGGCGAGCTGGGCCAGGCCCCGCCACAGCTCCCGCTCGTGGTCAGGCGCGCCCTTCCACGCCGCCTCCAGGACGTCGTGGGCGGGGAAGGGCAGGCCGTCGTCGAGGAGCCGCTGGGCCTCGGTCACGGCCTCGTCGGCGGTCAGGACGAGATCGTCGGGCACCCGCTCCACGCCCGTGGCGCCGTGGGGCAGCGGGCGGCCCGCCGCGTCGCGGGGGCGGGCGTTGCGGGCGCGGCCCGCGGCATCCCGGTCACGTGGCATGCCTCCACCGTCGCACGTCAGGTCGTCGTCTCGGCCGCGGCGCTGACGCCGGCCGTCCAGCGCTCCTCGATCCGACCGAACCGCCAGACGCCCAGCGCCAGCAGCCACGTCGCCACGAACAGCCCGACGATCACGTAGCCGACGTGTTCCAGGTCGAGGTCGGCGACGGCGGCGAGCGGGCCCGACGTGGCGCCGACCTCGACGGCCAGCAGCTGCAGCAGCTCGATGCCGCCGATCACGAGCGCGACCATCACCGACAGCGCCGTCACCGTCAGGTTGTAGAAGACCTTCCGCACCGGCCGCAGGAACGCCCAGCCGTACGCGGCGGACATGAACACCCCGTCGGCGGTGTCGAACAGGCTCATGCCGGCGGCGAAGAGGACCGGGATGACGAGGATCGCGTACCAGGGCAGCGCGTAGGCGGCGGCCCCGCCGGCGAGCACCAGCAGCGTCACCTCGGTGGCGGTGTCGAACCCGAGCCCGAAGATGAACCCGACGGGGAACATGTGCCACGGCCGGTTCACCGCCCGCATGACGCGCCCGAGGATGCGGGCCAGAAATCCGCGCGAGTTGAGCTGGTGCTCCAGCTCCTCCTCGTCGAGCTCCTCGGAGCGCATCCGGGCGAACACCCGGCCGATGCCGACCAGTGCCACGAGGTTGAGCAGCCCGAGCAGCAGCAGGAAGCCGCCCCCGACCAGCGTGCCGGTGAAGCCCAGCACCTGCTTGACGGTGGACGAGTCGTCGTCCAGGGCGCTGGTCAGGGTGCGGACGCCCAGCGCCAGGAACAGGCAGAGCACGAACACGACCGACGAGTGGCCGAGCGAGAACCAGAAGCCCACGCCGCGGGCCCGTTGGCCGTCACCCACGAGCTTGCGCGTGGTGTTGTCGATGGCTGCGATGTGGTCGGCGTCGAACGCGTGGCGCATGCCGAGCAGATACGCGGTGAGGCCGAGCCCCGTGCCGAAGGCGCCCTGGGCGCCGAGCTGGTAGTCGCCCGGCACGACGAGGGCGAGCAGCACGAACCAGCCCAGCACGGTCAGCAGCAGGATGAACCCGGCCATCCCCCCGACGTGGATCCAGTCGGTGCGGTCGAAGCGCTTCGGCGCGGCCGGTGCGGTCATGTGGCAAGGATTGCGCACTTGTTCAGATGAGAGAAGGGTGCTGTCCGGAACGCCCCGAAAAGTCCCGATCCGCAGGCCGGAGACCCTTCCGCATACTGGCCAGATGACCGTGTACGAACGCGCGCGGGCGCTCCTCGAGTCCACCCCCCTCGTCGACGGGCACAACGACCTGCCGTGGGCCCTGCGCGAGCTGGGCGGCCCCGATCCCGTCACGGCGGTGGCGCGCACCGACATCGCCTCCCGGGTCGCCGCGCTGCAGACCGACATCCCGCGGTTGCGGGAAGGCCGGGTCGGCGTGCAGTTCTGGTCGGTGTTCGTGCCGTGCTCGCTGGCGGGCCCGGAGGCCATGGCCGCCGTGCTGGAGCAGGTGGAGCTCGTGCGGCTGCTCACCGAGGCCTACCCGGACGACCTCGCGCTCGCCACCACCGCGGGCGTCGCCCGGGCCGGGTTCGACGGCGGCCGCGTCGGGTCCCTGCTCGGCGCCGAGGGCGGCCACTGCATCGACGGCTCGCTCGAGCACCTGCGCACGCTGGGGGATCTCGGCGTCCGCTACATGACGCTGACGCACAACCTCAACACCGGCTGGGCCGACTCGGCCACCGACGAGCCCGTGCACGGCGGGCTCTCGGACTTCGGCCACGAGGTCGTGCGCGAGATGAACCGGATCGGGATGCTCGTGGACCTCTCCCACGTCGCCGCCACCACCATGCGCGATGCGCTGGCCACCACCACGCGCCCCGTCGTGTTCACGCACTCCTCGTGCCGCGCGGTCACCGACCACCCCCGCAACGTCCCGGACGAGGTGCTCGCCGCCCTGCCCGGCAACGGCGGCGTCTGCATGGTGACGTTCGTGCCCCGCTTCGTCTCGTCGGCGGCGGCCGACTGGGACCGGGAGCTGCAGACGTCCATGGAGGCCGCCGGGATCGACCACCGCGATCTCACCGCGCGCGGCGCGTTCGAGGCGGCGTGGACCGGGCCGCTGTGCCCGTCCGCGACGCTCGACGACGTGGTCCGGCACGTCGAGCACGCCCGCGAGGTGGCCGGGATCGACCACATCGGCATCGGCGGTGACTTCGACGGCACGCCGGAGCTGCCCGTCGGCCTGGAGGACGTCTCCTGCTACCCGGCGCTCGTCGCGGCCCTGATGGAGCGGGGCTGGAGCGACGAGGACTGCGCGAAGCTCGCCGGCCGCAACGCCCTGCGCGCGCTGGCCGACGCCGAGGTGTCCGGCGGGTGAAACCGGTCAACGACGTGGTGTTCTTCGCCGTCGAGCTCGCGGCCCTCGCCGCGTTCGGGGTGTGGGGCTGGCACGTGGGGTCGGGGGTCTGGCGGTTCGTGCTGGTCGTGGCCCTGCCGCTGGCCTTCGCGGTGGCGTGGGGCCTGTTCGCCGCCCCGCACGCCTCCCGGCGCCTGACCGACCCGGCGCTGCTGGCGTTCCAGCTCGCCGCGTTCCTGCTCGCCGCGGCGGCGCTGTGGGCGACGGGCCGGACCGCGCTCGGAGTGGCGCTGGGCGGCGTCGCGGTCGCGGTGGTGGCGCTCGACCGCGTGCTCGGCTGACGGCGGGTCGGTCGGGGCATCAGCCGCCGAGGAGTACCGGGGACGGGAGTCGAACCCGCATGTCCGCGAGGACAGACGATTTTGAGTCGTCCGTGTATGCCATTCCACCACCCCGGCCTGACCGGGGCAGATTACCAGGTGGCCGGGTGCCGAGATCACAGCGCGGCGGGTCGCCCGCCCCGGCTATTCTGATGCTTCCGGTTACACCCGCCCGGTGAAGGAGCAGTCCCTGTGACCCAGCAGGTTTCCGAGGAGAGCACGCCCCGTGACGACGCCGGACCGGCGGTCGGGCTGCGCGTGCTCGTCGTCGAGGACGAGGCGCTGATCCGCCTCGATCTCACCGAGATGCTGAGCGAGGAGGGTTACGTCGTCGCGGGTGAGGCCGGGGACGGTGAGCAGGCCGTCGAGCTCGCCCGCTCCCTGCGTCCCGACCTTGTCATCATGGACGTGAAGATGCCGAAGGTGGACGGCATCGCGGCCGCCTCCCTGATCGTCGAGGAGCGCATCGCGCCCGTCGTCATGCTCACCGCGTTCAGCCAGCGTGACCTCATCGAGCAGGCCCGCGACGCGGGCGCCATGGCCTACCTGGTCAAGCCGTTCGCACGGCACGAGCTGGTGCCGGCCATCGAGCTGGCCGTGTCCCGGTTCGCCGAGAAGCGCGCGCTGGAGGACGAGGTCGCCACGCTCACCGAGCGGCTGGAGACCCGCAAGGTCGTCGACCGGGCCAAGGGCCTGCTGATGACGCGCCAGTCGATGTCCGAGCCCGACGCTTTCCGCTGGATCCAGCGCACCGCGATGGACCGGCGCACCACGATGAAGGCCGTCGCCGAGGCCGTCGTCGACGGGCTGGCCGCGCCCAAATCCTGATCTTGTCACCCTCCGCTGCTGTAACGATCACGTTCCGCTGCTGAGAGTTGCGGTCCGGTAAAGGACGGACGCGGAAGGGTGACGGCGGGCAACGGGTGCCCTAACGTCCCCGACGCTCTCGACACCTCAGGGAGTTCGGGCGTGGTCGGGCACCCCGGGACACGCGGCACGGAAGGACACAGCATGACTCGGAGGCGGACGGTCGTCACCGCCGCGATCCTCGCCGGAGCCCTCGGGCTCACGGCGTGCGGCACCAACCGGGACGAGGCCGCCGGCTCCGGCGGCGGTAGTTCCTGCGACACCAGCAAGGGAACTCTGGTGATCGGCATGGTCGCGCCCCTGTCGGGCAGCCTCTCCGCTCTCGGCCTCGGCATGCGCAACTCCACGAAGCTCGCGGTCGACCAGGCCAACCAGAAGTGCACGGTCAAGGGCTACAAGCTCGACTTCCAGCCCGAGGACGACCAGGCCACGGCGCAGATCGCCGGCCAGGCCGCCACCAAGCTGTCGTCGGACCCCAACGTCGTCGGCGTCGTCGGCACGCTGAACTCGTCCACCGCCCAGACCGTGGCGCCGATCCTCGACGCCAAGAAGATCGTGATGGTCTCCCCGGCCAACACGAACCCGACCCTGACGCTCGGCCAGGCCGCCACCACGGCACCCGCCCGGCCGTTCAAGACCTACTTCCGGGTGGCCACCACGGACCTCGTGCAGGGCCCGTTCGGCGCCCAGTACCTGATCCAGAAGGCGGGCAAGAAGAACATCGCCGTCATCAACGACGGCAAGACCTACGGCGCGGGCCTCGCGGCCACGTTCTCCGCCGAGGCCACGAAGCTCGGTGCGAAGGTCGTCGCGCAGGAGCAGGTCGGCGAGAAGGACACCGACTTCTCCGGCGTCATCGCCAAGATCCGTCCGCTCAACCCGGACGCGGTCTACTACGGCGGTGAGTACCCGGTGGCCGGGCCGCTGTCGGCGCAGCTCGCCGGCGCCGGCCTCAACATCCCGCTGATGGGTGGCGACGGCATCGTCGACAAGCAGTTCGTGGCCCTCGGCGGCCGCGTCGGCGACCTCGCCACCAACGTCGGTGCACCTGCCGACCAGCTGCCCAGCGCGGCCACGTTCATCAGCGACTACAAGGCGGCGAACTTCGCCGAGGACTTCAGCGCCTACGGGGTCCTGACCTACGACGCCGCGAACGTGATCATCAACGGGCTGGCCACCGCGGTCGGCACGGGCACCTTCGACGACTCGAAGCGCCAGGCGCTGATCGACGCGGTGCAGGCCACCAAGCTGGACGGGGCGAGCGGCTCGATCGCGTTCGACCAGTACGGCGACACCACCAACAAGGTCCTCACCGTGTACGGCGTGAAGGGCGACAACTTCGCCCCGATCGAGACCGGCACGTACAAGGCGAGCTGACTCCCGCCCGGAACCAGGGATCGTCCGTAAGCTGAACAGGCTCCGATGATGGGGGCGGGTCACCGACCCGCCCCCATCGTTCGTGGAAGAGGACCCACTTGCTGTCCACGCTGCTGTCCCAGATCGTCAACGGGCTGGTGCTCGGCTCGTTGATCGGATTGATCGCCCTCGGCTACACGATGGTCTACGGGATCGTCCAGCTCATCAACTTCGCCCACGGCGAGATCTTCATGGTCGGTGCCTACGGCGGCCTCGCCATGTTCACCTACCTGCTCCCCACCGCGCTGAAGAACCACTGGTACTTCGCGCTGCCGATCCTGCTCATCGTCGGCGCGGCGGTCTCGGTGCTCGTGGCGGTGGCGATGGAACGCCTGGCCTACCGGCCGTTGCGGGGCGCGCCCCGGCTGGCCCCGCTGATCACGGCGCTCGGTGTGTCGGTGGCCCTGCAGGAGGCGGTCCGGGTGTTCTACCCGAACGCCACCGCGGCCGTGCCGTTCCCCACGATCTTCGTGCCCGGCACGTTGATCATCCCGATCGGTGACGGCATCCCGATCAAGTACTCGGCCATTCTGCTGGTCGTCGTCGCGCTCGCGCTGGCCTACGCGCTCAACACGTTCGTCGAGCGCTCGCGGATGGGACGCGCGATGCGGGCCACCGCGCAGGACCCGGACGTCGCCCGGCTGATGGGCGTCGACCCGGACCGTGTCATCGTCCTGACGTTCGTCCTCGGCGGCGCGCTCGCCGGGGTGGGCGGCATCCTCTACGGCGGGCTCTACAACACGATCAACATCGACATGGGCTTCCAGAACGGCATCTTCGCGTTCACCGCGGCCGTGCTGGGGGGCATCGGCAACATCCGCGGCGCGGTCGTCGGCGGGCTCGCGATCGGCCTGGTGAAGGCCCTGGGTGGCCAGTACCTGCCCGGCGGCACGGCCTACGACTACGTCTGGATCTTCGTGGTGCTCATCGTCGTGCTGGTGTTCCGGCCGCAGGGCTTCTTCGGCGAGACCGAGCGGGTGCGCGCATGACCACCATCGAGGCCCGGGCCGTTCCCACCGCCGTCCCGCGGCGCGGACGCCTCGACGGGCTGTGGTCGGCACTGGCCCCGCGCGCCACCGTGCTGCGCGTGCTGGCCGGCGTGCTGACGATCATCGGCACCTACCTGCCCTGGGCCACCTTCGTGCTCAACGAAGGTCCCTACCCGGACAAGGCGACGCTCAACTTCTTCGTCGACCCCCTCGGCGTCACCGGGTTCCGGCTGCACCTGCTGGTGATCGGCATCGCGATGATCGTCGTCGCGCTCCTCGGGCTGCCCGCCGCGGGCCGGATCATCCGCGGCCTCGGCTGGGGCACGATCGCCGTGGCCGTGATCAACGGCCTGTACATCCTCGTGCAGGGCGGCGGCTTCGGCGCCGTCACGGCCTCGGACGGGGCCGTCGCGTTCGGCGCGGTCGTCGCGCTCGTCGGCGGACTGGTCGCCGTCCTGGGTGGCACCGCGGGCGGGCTCGGCGCCAAGCCGGAGCTCACCTGGCGGCTCCCGTGGTGGGCCGAGTGGCTGATCCTGCTGGTCGTGTTCGCGATCGTGCTGTTCCTCGTCGCCGGGGTGCTCACCAGCGGCGGGCAGGGCGGCGTCGTCAACCCGTACGCGGGCGCGGTGTTCCTCTCGGTGCTGGGCGCGCTGGGCGGCGCGATCTCCGCGCTGTCCGCCTCCGGCCTGCTGACGTGGGTCTCGGCCGTGTCCGAGCGCCACCGGATCTTCAGCGTCGTCGTGCTGCTGGTCGTGGCGCTGCTGCTGCCGCTGACCAGCGCGGGCACCGAGTACTGGATGACGGTGGCGGCCAACATCGGCGTCTACGCGGCCACCGCGATCGGGCTCAACATCGTGGTCGGCCTCGCCGGCCTGCTGGACCTCGGGTACGTCGCGTTCCTCGGCATCGGGGCGTTCGTGGCGGCCAACCTCTCCGGCGCCGCGGCGTCGGAGATCGGCATCGAACTCCCGTTCCCGCTCGTCATGATCATCTCAGCGGTGGTGGCGGGCATCTTCGGGGCCATCGTCGGGTCGCCGACGCTGCGGGTGCGCGGTGACTACCTCGCGATCGTGACGCTCGCCTTCGGCGAGATCTTCGTGCGCAGCGCGCAGAACAACATCGGCGGGCTGACGGGCGGCGCGAACGCGATCCCGAACATCCCGGCGGTCTCGGCGTTCGGGCAGTCGTTCGCCGCGCCGCTGACCATCGGCGCGGTCAAGCTGCCCTCGGGCGTCCTGTACTACGTGCTGATCGTGCTGCTGGTCGCGGCCGTCATGCTGGTCTTCGCGAACCTGAAGAACTCCCGGCTCGGACGCGCCTGGATCGCGATCCGCGAGGACGAGGACGCGGCGCGGGCCATGGGCATCCGCACGGGGCCCGTCAAGATCCTCGCCTTCATGATCGGGGCGACGCTGGCCGGGCTCGCGGGGGCGTTCTTCGCCCACAAGACCGGCGTGGTGGCCTACGACAGCTTCCAGTTCATCCAGTCGGTCACGCTGCTGGCGTCGGTCATCCTCGGCGGCATGGGCACGATCCCGGGCGCCGTGCTCGGCGCGTCGATCCTGTTCGTGCTGCCCGAGAAGCTCCGCGAGTTCGCCGACTACCGGCTGCTGATCTTCGGCCTGGCGCTGGTGGTCATCATGCGGTTCCGGCCGCAGGGCCTGATCCCCGACGCCCACCGACGTGCCGAGCTGGCCCCCGACGCCGAGGACGAGACTCCGGTTGTGGACGTGACGACATGACCTCTCCGATTCTCGAGGCCTCCGGCGTCACCATGCAGTTCGGTGGCCTGCGCGCGCTCAACGACGTGTCGTTCGGCCTCGCCGAGGGTGAGGTCATCGGCCTCATCGGCCCGAACGGCGCCGGCAAGACCACCCTGTTCAACTGTCTGACCGGGCTGTACGCGCCCACGTCCGGCACCGTGTCCAGCCGGGGCACGCCGCTCCCGCACGACCCGGCGCGCGTCACCGAGCAGGGCGTGGCGCGCACGTTCCAGAACATCCGGCTGTTCCCGAGCATGACGGCCGAGGAGAACGTGCTGGTCGGGCGGCACGTGCGGATGAAGCAGAGCCCGATCATCTCGCTGCTGCACGGTCCCGGGTTCCGCAAGAGCGAACGGGAGGCGCGGGAACGCACGGCGGAGCTGCTGGAGTTCGTCGGGCTCGCGCGCTTCTCCGACGAGCTCGCCCGCAACCTGCCCTACGGCGACCAGCGCAGGCTCGAGATCGCCCGCGCGCTGGCCACCGACCCGTCGGTGCTGCTGCTCGACGAGCCGACGGCCGGCATGAACGCGCAGGAGACCGAGGCCACCCGCCAGCTGATCTTCGCGATCCGCATGCTCGGCACGTCGGTGGTGGTGATCGAGCACGACACGAAGTTCATCTTCACCCTCTGCGATCGGGTGCTCGTGCTGGTGCAGGGCGAGGTCCTCGTCGAGGGCACGCCGGACGAGGTGCGCGGCGACCCCCGCGTCATCGAGGCCTACCTGGGTGCCCCGCCCGACGAGGTGGAAGCCCAGATCCACGAGGCTGAGGAGACCCAGTGAGTTTTCTCGAGGTTCGCGACCTGGTCGTCGCCTACGGCGCCATCCAGGCCGTCCGCGGTGTGACGTTCTCCGTCGAGGAGGGTCAGGTCGTCAGCCTGATCGGCAGCAACGGTGCGGGCAAGACCACCACGCTGCGCACGGTCTCCGGGCTGCTGCGCCCGGTGTCGGGCGAGATCGTGCTGAACGGCACGCCGATCCACGCACTCCCGGCCCACAAGATCCTGGGTATGGGGGTGGCCCACAGCCCGGAGGGCCGGCGGTTGTTCGCCCGCATGACGGTGGAGGAGAACCTGCGTCTCGGGGCCTACACCCGTGACGACGAGGACGGCATCCTCAGCGACATGGACCGGATCTTCGACATGTTCCCGGTGCTGGGGGAGCGGCGGCGCAACAAGGCCGGCCTGTTCTCCGGCGGCGAGCAGCAGATGCTGGCCATCGGCCGGGCCCTGATGTCGCGTCCGAAGCTCCTGATGCTCGACGAGCCGTCCATGGGGCTCTCGCCGATCATGACGCAGAAGATCTTCGCCACGGTGAAGGAGCTGCAGTCCGAGGGCACCACCGTGCTGCTGGTGGAGCAGAACGCGCTGTCGGCGCTGGCGCTGTCCGACCACGCCTACGTGATCGACCTGGGTCGCACCACGCTCTCGGGCACCGGTCGCGAGCTGCTGGCCGATCCCCGCGTGCAGGAGGCCTACCTGGGCGAGGGCGTCGCGTCGTAACTTTCGCATGAGATCCAGCGAGTAGCAGGCAGCCGGAACGGTCGCTCCGTGGCCGCGCAGATCGCGCAGATCGGGCACCACCACCCGGAACGATCCGCCCAGGGTCGCGGCCACGGCGTCCCAGGACCCCGCCTGCTCCCCGAGCGCGTGGAGGAGTACGGCCGTCGGGTCGTCGGGACGGCCGGTGACCTGGTGGGCGAGAACGAGGGCGGCCACGCCGCGAACGACAACGGGGCAGTGGTCGCGGGGAGTGCGCGTTCGCCCAGGGCACGGCGTCGTGGGCCCGAGTTGCCCGCGCTCCGCACACCACGGCGGCGTGAGAGGCCGGCGGGCGCTGCGATCAGCCCGGCTGCGGGGCCGTCGGCGGGAGGGTGTCGCGGTGCAGGCAGGTGAGCTTGGCGGTGCAGACGCGGCGGCCCTGCTCGTCGCTGATCACGATCTCGCTGGTGGAGGTGCTGCGGCCGACGTGGATCGGGCGGGCCACCCCGGTCACGTAGCCCTCGGTGGCCGAGCGGTGGTGGGTGCAGGCGAGCTCGAGGCCCACCGGGAACCGCTCGGGCATCGCGTGGAGAGCCGAGAGCGTGGAGCCCAGGGTCTCCGCGAGCACGGCGCTCGCGCCGCCGTGCAGCAGCCCGAACGGCTGCTTGTTGCCCTTCACGGGCATCCGGCCGACCACCTCGTCGAGGGTCATCGTCAGGATCTCGATGCCCATCCGGTCCCCGAGCTGCTCGACGGTGGACATGGGCGGCAGGTTCTCGGGATCGATCGGCACCGCTGAACTCTAGGCCGCGTCCTCGCAGAGCCGGTGTGCACCTCGCAGGGTCCGTGGCGCCTGCGAGGAGACGGCGGGGTCTGCGAGGACGGTCAGGCCCGGGTGACCGGCGCCGGCGGGACGTGCATCAGCGGGATCGGTGCCGCCGTCGGGGTCGGCAGGGTCGACCAGCGGCTGTCGCCGCGTCCGCCACCGCACGGCCTGCCGCCACGTGACCTCCAGCACCCCTACGAGCCCATCCCAGCACCCCCGCGAGTCGGGGCCTGCGTGAGCCCGAGTCGTGGCCTGCGTGCGGGTGAGTCGCGCCATCCGTGCGACCGGCGGAACGCGCGGAACCGCCGACTCGCGCGCGCGGAACCGCCGACTCGCGCACGCGGGGTCAGGGGCGGTGGCAGACGAAGATCGCCGTTCCCGGGAAGAGAGCGCCGCGCAGGGGGGACCACTGGCCCCAGATCCGCTCGTGACCCTCCGGCCACTCCGGCTCCACCACGTCGTCGAGGACGAGGCCGGCGGCCACGATGTCACGGATCCGGTCGCCCATCGTGCGGTGGTGCTCGACGTAGACGGCGGCACCGGAGCCGTCCACCTCGACGTAGGGAGTCCGGTCGAAGTACGACTGCTGGACGACCAGCCCGTCGGGCCCCGGGTCGTCGGAGAACATCCAGCGCATGGGGTGGTTCACCGCGAACACCCAGCGGCCGCCCGGACGCAGGACGCGGAAGACCTCGCGCATCACCCGGCGGGGGTCGGCCACGAACGGGACGGCTCCGAACGCCGAGCACGCCACGTCGAACACCCCGTCGCCGAACGGCAGCCGCTCCGCGCCCGCCTGCACCAGCGGTACGGGCACACCGGTCGACACACCCAGCGCGGCGGCGTGCCGGAGCATCGCGCCGGACAGGTCCAGGGCCACCGGACGGGCGCCGTGCCCGGCCAGCCAGCGGGCGCACGGCGCCGATCCGGCCCCCACCTCGAGGACCCGTCTCCCGGCGACGTCACCGAGCAGACCCGCATCGGCCTCGCGCAACCCCTCGGGGCACCACACGAAGTCGGAATCACCGATGTCGCGGCCGTGTTCCGCCAGGTAGTCGGCGGCGTCGGCGTCCCACCACAGGCGGCTCGCACGCTGCGACTCGGCCTCGTCCACGGCACGTCGCGCGACAGCGGCCGTGCCGAGCTCATCTTCGGCGCTCACAGGTGAATCGTGGCAGTTCGGAGGGGGGTACCCGCATTGCCCCGGTGATCGGGCTCCGCGTAGCATGAAATTCTCGCTGTGGTCAATGTCGCCGGTTCGTCCAGCCCTTGCGACCACATCTGTTCCACACGTCAAGCCTTGAGGGTGACAGCACCACGTCACGAGCCCCACACCACGTCCGCACCACCAATCCATCCATCACCGGAGCACCCCACTACATGTCCACCGACACCACCGCCGCCCCGACCTCCACGACACCGCAGGTCGCCGTCAACGACATCGGGTCGGAGGAGGACTTCCTCGCCGCCATCGACCTGACGATCAAGTACTTCAACGATGGCGACATCGTCGAGGGCACCATCGTCAAGGTCGACCGTGACGAGGTCCTGCTCGACATCGGCTACAAGACCGAGGGCGTCATCCCCTCGCGGGAACTCTCGATCAAGCACGATGTCGACCCCGCTGAGGTCGTGTCGGTCGGGGAGCACGTCGAGGCCCTCGTCCTCCAGAAGGAGGACAAGGAAGGCCGCCTGATCCTGTCCAAGAAGCGTGCGCAGTACGAGCGCGCCTGGGGCACGATCGAGGCCCTCAAGGAGGCCGACGAGCCGGTCGAGGGCACGGTCATCGAGGTCGTCAAGGGTGGTCTCATCCTGGACATCGGCCTTCGCGGCTTCCTCCCGGCCTCGCTGGTCGAGATGCGCCGCGTGCGCGACCTGCAGCCCTACGTTGGCCGCAAGATCGAGGCCAAGATCATCGAGCTGGACAAGAACCGCAACAACGTGGTCCTGTCCCGCCGCGCGTGGCTGGAGCAGACCCAGTCCGAGGTGCGCAGCGAGTTCCTCAACCAGCTGGCCCGCGGCCAGGTGCGCAAGGGCGTCGTGTCCTCGGTGGTCAACTTCGGTGCGTTCGTCGACCTCGGTGGTGTCGACGGCCTGGTGCACGTCTCCGAGCTGTCCTGGAAGCACATCGACCACCCGTCCGAGGTCGTCGAGGTCGGCCAGGAGGTCACCGTCGAGGTCCTCGACGTCGACCTCGACCGCGAGCGCGTCTCGCTGTCGCTCAAGGCCACGCAGGAAGACCCGTGGCGCCTGTACGCCCGCACCCACGCGATCGGCCAGATCGTGCCGGGCAAGGTCACCAAGCTCGTCCCCTTCGGTGCGTTCGTGCGCGTCGAGGAGGGCATCGAGGGCCTGGTGCACATCTCCGAGCTCGCCGAGCGCCACGTGGAGATCCCGGAGCAGGTCGTGCAGGTCGGCGACGACGCCATGGTCAAGGTCATCGACATCGACCTCGACCGGCGCCGCATCTCGCTGTCGCTCAAGCAGGCCAACGAGGGCATGACGGTCGACACGGAGTTCGACCCCACGCGCTACGGCATGGCCGCCGAGTACGACGACCAGGGGAACTACATCTACCCCGAGGGCTTCGACGTCGAGACCGGCGACTGGCAGGAGGGCTTCGAGTCCCAGCGCGAGGCGTGGGAGAAGGAGTACGCCGAGGCGCACGTCCGCTACGAGCAGCACATCGCGCAGCTCAAGAAGGCGGCCGACGCGGAGGCCGAGGCCGCCGTCGAGGGTGCCACCGGCACCAGCTACTCGTCCTCGGCGGCGCCGAGCGGTGAGGGCGCCCCGGCCGAGTCCGGTGGTTCGCTCGCCAGCGACGAGCAGCTCGCCGCTCTGCGGGAGAAGCTGTCCGGCGGGGCGTGATCGTCCACCTGTAGTACTCCGAACGGCCCCGGTGACCACCTCACCGGGGCCGTTCGGCTTCTCCGGGTCACGGTTGGACGGCGGCTGGGCGCGTCCCCGGCGTGGGCCCGATGGTTCCCTCTACCGTGGGGACATGCTCGGGGGGACGGATCGGGTCGCAGCGGGGATGTCCGCTGTCGTCCTGGGCGTGCTCGCCGTCGCAGGCTGTGCACAGCCCGAGCCCGGCCCGGCGCTCCCGACCTTCCCGGCGGCCTCCGCGACGTCCGGCACCACGGCCCCGGCCGGCCCCGACCAGGGCAAGGTGCCCGACGACTGCGCGCGCCTGATCACCGTCGGCGATCTCGGTGCGCTGCTGGGGCTGCCGCTCGACTCCGTCGGCGTCCGCAGCACGGTCGGGGTGCCCGCCCCGGCGGTCGGTCGCACCGAGCGCCTGGACTGCGCCTACACCGGCACCGCGGGCGGCCCGGTCGGCGGACGGCCACTGCTCTCCCTCAACGCCGCCGCCTACGACACACCGGCCGCCGCCGCCGCGCAGTGGACGCTCAACATCTCCGCCGAGGACGGCGCCAAGCGCGACGTGCCGATCGGTGCGGCGAAGGCGGTGCTGGTGGAACGCGGGGGCGAGACGCTCCTGACGGTCCTCTACGGCTCGGGCACCCTCACGTTCACGCTGCCCGAGCGGCCGTTGCCGCGGGACCCGGCCGACGTGCTGGTGGACCTGGCGCAGCGGGTGCTGCCCGGCATCGCCGCCACGGCTCCCGTCGTGGCCGCCCCGACCCGCACGGCCGCACCCGCACAGGCGGCCGGGGCCCCCTGACCCACCCCGGACGTCCCGCCGACCGGCGTCGCGGCCGGGGGGCACCGCGGCGTCGGCCGGGCGGGGTCGGACCCCGTACGGTTGCTGCCGTGTTGCGCGTGGGATTGACCGGCGGGATCGGATCGGGCAAGTCGACGGTGGCCGCGCGGCTCGTCGAGCGCGGGGCGGTGCTGGTCGACTCCGACCGGATCGCCCGCGAGGTCGTGGCCCCGGGCACGCCCGGGCTGGCCGAGGTCGCGGCGGCGTTCGGGGACGGCGTGCTCGCCGCGGACGGGTCCCTGGACCGGCCCGCGCTGGCGTCGATCGTCTTCGGTGACGCGGACGCGTTGGCCCGCCTCAACGGCATCACCCATCCGCTGGTGCGCCGCCGCTCCGACGAGCTGATGGCCGCCGCTCCGGACGGCGCGGTGGTGGTGCAGGACATCCCGCTGCTCGTCGAGGGCGGGATGGCGCCGCTGTTCCCGCTGGTGGTGGTCGTGCACGCGGACGTCGAGGAGCGGGTGCGGCGGCTGGTGGGCTCACGCGGCATGCCCGAGGCCGACGCCTGGGCGCGCATCGCCAACCAGGCCGACGACGCCGCCCGCCGCGCCGCGGCCGACGTCTGGCTCGACAACTCCGGTGCCCCCGCGGACCTCGAGGCCGCCGTCGACGCGCTCTGGGCCGACCGGCTCGTGCCGTTCGAGGAGAACGTGCGGCTGCACCGGACGGTGCGGGCCGGTGCCGCTCGGCTCGTCGAGCCCGACCCGGGATGGGTCGCCGCGGGCGCCCGCATCGCCGCGCGGGTGGCCGCCGCGGCGGGGGAGCGCGGCCACGGCGTCGCCCATGTCGGGTCGACGGCGGTGCCGGGCCTGCCCGCCAAGGACGTCATCGACCTGCAGCTGGGCGTCACGTCGCTGGACGACGCCGACGCGCTGGACGACGCGCTGACCGCGGTCGGCTTCCCGCGCCGGCCCGACATCGACCGGGACAGCCCGAAGCCTCCCGGTTCGGCTCCGTGGCTCAAGCGCTATCACGGCTACGCCGACCCCGGGCGGCCCGTCCACCTGCACGTACGGGTCGTCGGGTCGCCCGGTTGGCGCTACGCGCTGCTGCTCCGCGACTGGCTGCGCGCCGACGCCGCCGCCCGGGCGGAGTACCTGGCCGTCAAGCGGTCCGCCGCCGATCGGTACGCCGCCGACGCCGATGCCGCGCGCTACGCCGGGGCCAAGGAGCTCTGGTTCGACGCGGCCGCGCCGCGGGCCGAGGCCTGGGCCGCATCCTCCGGGTGGACCGCGTCGTTGGCCCGGTGAAGGATGCACATCCGTAACGCGCTGCAGGCGACCTGCGATGGACAGGCAGGTCCAGGCCCGATCGAGTGAACGTTGGTCGCTCAGGGCAGTCGGAACGAGCTGAGGGGAGCACGGAAGGTGACCGCCACACCGGACGTCGACGTCGTGCAGGACGCCCCGGCGTCATCGCCCCTCCAGCTCCGCGTCGATTTCGGCGCCCACCTCGAGGCTCACTACCAGCGCCTCGTCGCCCAGCTCTTCGCCATCACGCTCGACCCCGGCGAGGCCCACGACGCCGTGCAGGACGCGTACTCGCGCGCCTGGCGCGAGTGGGCCACCGTGGGTCGCTCCGAGGACCCCACCGCCTGGGTGCGCCGCGTGGCCGTCCGCTCCACCATCCGCAGCTGGCGGCGGTTCGCGGCCAAGGTCGGCATCGGCCGTCCGCAGCCGATCGGCGACAGCGTCGATACCCGCACGGGCGCCCTGCTCGACGCCCTGCGCCGGCTCCCGGCCGCGGAACGCCGCTGCGTCGTGCTCGCGCACATGGCCGGGGCGTCGCTCGGGGAGATCGCGGCGATCGAGCAGGTCTCGCGGGGCACCGTCCAGGCCCGGCTCGCGCGCGCCCGGCTGGTGGTCACCGAGGGCATGGCCGACGTGCTGCCCGAGGTGCTGGGCGCCGGAGCACCGGCGGAGGAGAACGACGACGACTACGACCCCTCCGGCGCCGAGGTCGCGTACGAGAGCGATGTGTACGCCGTGTACGACGACAAGGGGGGGTACCGGTGACCACGCTGGACCGGATGACCGACGAGTTCCTGCGCCTGGACGACGAGCTGTCCGCGGCCGTCGCTCTGCCGTCCGTGGACAGCGTCATCCGCCGGGCCGGCACCCTGAACCGGGCCAGCACGGCCGCCGCGGCCGCCGTGCTCACCGTGGGCGGGCTGGGCGGCATCACCGCCGTGGCCCAGGCCAACGCCGCGCCGGCCGCTGCGGTCAAGGCCGAGGCCGTCATCGCCCCTGGGCCGACCACCACCGTCCCGCCGGTGACCCTGCCTCCGGCGGTGGTCGCCCCGCCCCCCGCCCCGGCGGACCCGACCACCACGCAGGAGAGGACGCAGAAGACGAAGGTGCGCGTGGTGCCGCGGACCACCACGCCGCAGCCGGCGCCGGTGGTGCCGAAGCCGCCGGTGGTGACGTCGGCCCCGACCACGGCCCCGACCACGGATCCCAACGCGGAGGGCGGCCCCAGCACGACGACGTCCAACCCGCCGACGACGAGCACGAGGAAGCCGCCGCGGACCACCACCTCGGCCGCCTCCTCCACCTCCACCTCCACCTCCACCGGTCCGGGCACCACCACCCCCGCCGCCTGATCGCGGCAGGCTCAGCCCTGGTGCTTCCAGGTCAGCTCGATGCCCAGGCCGCCGAGCCAGCCGGCCAGGTCGTAGCCGTGTGACGCGAGCCCGTCCACGGCCCGGTAGGTGCGGTGCAGGGCCAGTTCCGCGGCGTCGGGGGCCAGCAGGCCCTGGGCGACGGCGGCGGTGAACTCGTCCACGTCGATCACCTGGGCGCCGCGGCGGTGCTGCACGACGATGTCGAGGTAGTGGTCGGTCATGATCCACCGCTCGTCCTCGCGGTGGATCTCGCACACGTCGAGGTAGAAGTCCTGGTCACGGGCGTGCCCTGGCTTCCACCACCAGTCGGTGACGGCGAGGCCGAGGCCGGGCAGCAGCCACGTCTGCATCCAGTGGGCGGTGGGGCGGTCGACCATGGCCCGGCTCATGTAGAGGCCGAAGTGGGTCTCGCGGTACTCGTCGACGGGGCGCGCGTTGCCCTTCGTGTCGATGTTGACCTGGGCGGGGACGTCGAAGGTCGCGATCTTCGGCGGGTGCATGTGCTGATCGTGGCAGACCGGGAGTCCGGAAACTGTCGGTGCTGCCTCGTACTCTGGACCACGTGGCATTCGCAACTGAGGTCCCCGGCAGCGCTGCTTCTCTCGGGCAGGCGAAGCAGGACGAGCTCCCGCTCGCCCACTCCGAGCACCGCCCGGTCAGTGACATCCCGCGGTCGGACGGCACGTTCCAGGTGGTCAGTGAGTTCGAGCCGGCCGGCGACCAGCCCGCGGCCATCGCCGAGCTGGAGAAGCGCCTGCGCGCGGGCGAGCAGGACGTCGTCCTGCTCGGCGCCACCGGCACGGGCAAGTCGGCCACCACCGCCTGGCTCATCGAGAGGCTGCAGCGGCCCACGCTGGTCATGGCGCCCAACAAGACCCTGGCGGCGCAGCTGGCCAACGAGCTGCGCGAGATGCTGCCCAACAACGCGGTCGAGTACTTCGTCTCGTACTACGACTACTACCAGCCCGAGGCGTACATCGCGCAGACCGACACCTACATCGAGAAGGACTCCTCGATCAACGAGGACGTCGAGCGCCTGCGCCACTCGGCCACCCACAACCTGCTCTCGCGCCGCGACGTCGTCGTGGTGGCGTCGGTGTCGTGCATCTACGGCCTGGGCACGCCGCAGTCCTACCTCGACCGGTCGGTGGAGCTGAAGGTCGGCGGCACCGTCGAGCGCGACGCGCTGCTGCGCCTGCTCGTCGACGTGCAGTACACGCGCAACGACATGGCCTTCAACCGCGGCACGTTCCGGGTGCGCGGCGACACCGTGGAGATCATCCCGGCGTACGAGGAGCTGGCGATCCGCATCGAGTTCTTCGGTGACGAGATCGAGTCGCTCTACTACCTGCACCCGCTCACCGGCGACGTCGTGCGCCAGGTCGACGAGCTGCGCATCTTCCCCGCCACCCACTACGTCGCAGGGCCGGAGCGCATGGAGCGCGCGGTCCGCGACATCGAGGCCGAGCTCGCCGAGCGCCTCGAGGAGCTGCAGAACCAGGGCAAGCTCCTGGAGGCCCAGCGGCTGAGCATGCGCACCCAGTACGACCTGGAGATGATCCGCCAGGTCGGGTTCTGCTCGGGCATCGAGAACTACTCGCGCCACATCGACGGCCGTGGCCCGGGCACCGCCCCCGCCACGCTCATCGACTACTTCCCCGACGACTTCCTCATGGTCATCGACGAGTCCCACCAGACCGTGCCGCAGATCGGCGGCATGTTCGAGGGCGACATGTCGCGCAAGCGCAACCTGGTGGAGTTCGGCTTCCGGCTGCCCTCGGCCACCGACAACCGGCCGCTGACGTGGGAGGAGTTCGCCGACCGCATCGGGCAGACGGTGTACCTCTCCGCCACCCCCGGCCCCTACGAGCTCTCCCGCACCGGCGGCGAGTTCGTGGAGCAGGTCATCCGGCCCACCGGCCTGGTGGACCCGAAGGTCGTGGTGAAGCCCACGAAGGGCCAGATCGACGACCTGGTGCACGAGATCCGCGAGCGCTCCGAGCGCGACGAGCGGGTGCTGGTCACCACGCTCACGAAGAAGATGGCCGAGGACCTCACCGACTACCTGCTCGACCTGGGCATCCGCGTGCGCTACCTGCACTCGGAGGTCGACACGTTGCGTCGCATCGAGCTGCTGCGCCAGCTGCGCCTCGGCGAGTACGACGTGCTGGTCGGCATCAACCTGCTCCGCGAGGGTCTCGACCTGCCCGAGGTGTCGCTCGTGGCCATCCTCGACGCCGACAAGGAGGGCTTCCTGCGGTCGGGCACGTCGCTCATCCAGACCATCGGCCGCGCGGCGCGCAACGTCTCCGGCGAGGTCCACATGTACGCCGACAAGGTCACCGAGTCGATGCAGTACGCCATCGACGAGACCGACCGGCGCCGCGCCAAGCAGGTGGCCTACAACGAGGAACGCGGCCTCGACCCCCAGCCGCTGCGCAAGAAGATCGCCGACATCCTCGACCAGGTCTACAAGGAGGCCGAGGACTCCGAGGGCGGCGCCGTGCCCGTCGGCGGCTCGGGGCGCAACCAGTCCCGCGGCAAGCGGGCGGCGGGCGAGCCCGGTCGTTCCAGCGCCAGCTCGGGCGTGGTCACCGGCCGCGACACCTCCACCATGCCCCGTGCGGAGCTGGCCGACCTGGTCCAGTCCCTCACCGACCAGATGCTCGCCGCGGCCCGCGATCTCCAGTTCGAGCTGGCCGGTCGCCTGCGCGACGAGATCCAGGACCTGAAGAAGGAGCTGCGCGGCATGGACGCGGCCGGCATCCGCTGACGGTGCCGCATGATCAGCGGATGGGCGCGTTTCCGGCCGGATCTGGCCGATCGTGCACCGAACCGTCGATCATGGAATCGACGGACCAGCGTGCCCCAGGTGGCCGGTGGTCGCCGATCGCACGTGAGCGCCCTGGAGAGGGCACAGCGGTGCGGTTGACCGTGATCACGGGGCGGCTGGCGTCCATGAGCCGTCGCACGTCAGCGCCCTGGTGGGGGCGGCGGATTCAAGGAACGGTCGCAACATCCCTCTGATCTGAGGTGATCTTGATGAATACGTTCCGAACTCCGCGGGAGACGGTGCGGGTGTTCTGGCGGGCCCGTGTGGCTGGGGCGGGATACCT
>Ga0209933_1000432_pt1 | contig 79973 bp, 74 predicted proteins | sample ThiBiot_300_biof_FD_183944 | JGI IMG/M metagenome (GOLD analysis project Ga0209933, IMG submission 183944) | Wastewater bioreactor microbial communities from Cape Town, South Africa - Thiocy_cont_300_biof (SPAdes) | ecosystem: Engineered > Bioremediation > Thiocyanate > Unclassified | place... | reverse complement strand
CGTAGAACGGAGCCGGATGGTTCCAAACGTAGAAATCTGGGGGGGCGACTCCTACCCTCCCAGCGGTTGGAAAAGTACGTTACAGATCAGTCAGCGAGCTAGTATTCTCTACCGGGGATATTTTAGAGATTCGTTTGGGTTAGGCTGGTCGGAAGACAATGGGAAAGCCGACCAAACGCTTTATCGAGTAGCTGCACCGCGTTCTAATGCGCCAGTCAATCGCCAAACGGTTTTCCAATCGGCTCTTGAACTAAATGGCAATTGCGTTGGCTTCGGTGATTGCCCATCGACCGGCTGGAAAAGTACGTATGGACTGATTTTTCTGGATATTGAGAACAACTACGGGATCAAAAATCTCCAGGAGCAGGTAAACTTATATACTTATCTGGTGAAGACCATCAAGGAAAACGCCAGTCCTCAAACGCTGGTTGGCTCCATTGATCCGGTGGCACATAACAGCTATGGGTACTCCCGCACGTCGGATTATCAGGCTGGTGTCGATGAATTTCTGACAATGCCCGTTCGGCATACGGCCTCCAGCCGCCAGCGTGGATTACCCGACAATCTGATCGGTAAAACCTATTCCGACTACGCCGATTTTCTAATGCCCGGCACCTATTATTTATACCCTGAACTGGACTATTCGGCCCAACACAACAGCGACGGCGATCGGCACTGGTTGGCGGCTTTACTAGGCGAACAGGAGGTAAATATGAAGCTATCGCCCAAAAAACGGATTGCCTGGCACTGGCTGTTCAACACCCAGAATGCTGAATTTCCGGGTAGTGCCAAAGCCGAACACCCAACCCCACCTGCCGTTTCGGAAGGCATGGGAATCTTTTACTGGTTTACGGGTGCCTATGGCGTTTTATTCTGGGACGATCATACCGACCTGATTCCCGATCAACCCGCTCCGAGCGATCCCTCCCAGACAGGCCTTGGCAACGACCGGAATTATGCCTGTTATGAGCATTACGTACATGGTCTCTGGCGATTGTTCAAACATCATAGCGATCTGTTCAATGGACGCGAAACCTATCTGAATGAAGCCACGGAGTGCTCCTACGACGGGGGGCGGACCTGGTATAAATACAATGCCAATCAACTCAAAACCCGCGACTTACCTTTTGTTCGGGCTATTGTCAACGGAAATCAGATTCTGATAGCGGCTACAAAAGCTTACGCCCGGCCTAACCAGACTAGCCAGGTGATGGTGCGCTATGTTGACAATGGGTATCGGTTTTATACCACACTCACCCTGAAAGGGGATGAGATCTATTTGGGCCGGGCTGCCATGCCACGCGGCTAATTGGCTTTCGGATATGCAATCAAAATCGGTATTTTTGTGTTAGTCCCGTACGCATGATTTACGACAACCATAATCGCCCCATTACGTACCTTCGACTGGCCGTAACCGATCGCTGCAACCTGCGGTGTTTTTACTGCATGCCCGAAGAAGGCATCAAGTACTTGCCCAAGCATCAGGTACTTAGTTATGAAGAAATGGAGCGGCTGGTACGTATACTGGCCCAGTTAGGGGTTCAGAAAGTGCGGATTACGGGCGGAGAGCCTTTTGTTCGGGCCGGTTTAATGCCGTTTCTGCATCGACTGGCAGCTCTTGATGGATTAACCGACCTATCACTAACCACCAATGGCGTTCTGACCGCTCCACATGTTGCAGACATGGCCGCTCTGGGCGTGCGGTCGGTGAATTTAAGCTTGGATACCCTTGATCGCGAACGCTTTCGAAAAATTACCCGTCGCGACGAATTACCCGCTGTCCTGAAGACACTCGACGCCCTCCTGAAATCCGGTATCCAGACGAAAATCAATGCCGTAGTGATGGATGGTCAGAACATCGAAGATCTCATCCCGCTGACCGAGCTCACCCGCCACCTACCCGTTGATGTTCGATTCATTGAAGAGATGCCCTTTAACGGGGAAGGTAGTCATTACCCGGTTCTTAACTGGACGCATCAGCGAATCATCCGTGAAATCCGCGAGCACTTTCCCAACATCGAAAAACTGCCGGACCCGCCATTTTCCACGTCGTCTAATTATCAGATTCCGGGTCATCAGGGCACGATTGGCGTGATTGCTGCCTTCAGTAGGACGTTTTGTGGCACCTGCAACCGAATTCGTCTGACAGCGCAGGGTACACTGAAAACCTGCCTCTACGACAACGGTGTGCTGGATGTTCGGGCTATGCTTCGTACTGGGGCAACCGACGAAGAGTTAACTGCCGCCTTTCTACAGGCATTTGCACATCGCCCCCGCAATGGTTTCGAAGCCGAAAACCAACGGGCAACCGTAACCGAGTCGATGGCTACCATTGGAGGCTGATCAGTCAACTATTTTCCGCTGCTGTATGCGATACCCAATGAACACGTGTGGCCTGCTTCAGTGGCTCTGGTTTGTTCTTTTTCTGGGTAGCGTCAGCTTCGCAAACGCTCAGTTTACCAGCCGAATTGACTGCTTATTCCCGGCAGGTTGGGATGGTAAAGAAACCAAGCTGATCCGTAAATCAATTGACCAAACACTACAGATTGATACGGCTATCATTGTCAATCGACAGGCAACTTTTACGGTCACTACCACCGATCTTTGTTCAGCATATATATGGGTAGAAGGCAATGCTGACGACATTAACTTTCTGATCGATTCCCCAAAAATCAATATAGCATTTGATCCACAAGCCAGCTTACCCATCGTTATTTCTGGCTCACCCAGTAGTGACATCTGGCGGCAACAGCGCGATTTATTACACCAGTTAAACGAAGCACAAGAGGATTGGCAGCCCACATTTAACAGTCAGGTGACTTCCGACGACTCGCTGATGAGTTACGTTCAGCATGCAGATTCGGTGCGGGAAGCCTATACCAACGTAGTAGCCAATCTGATCGAAAATAACCCGTCCTTAACGTCAAGCTGGTATTTGTTTGCTACTCAGTACGCTAGCTTCCCTTATGCGCAAGCGCATAAACTATTCGGGCAATTAACTACCTTCAAAAATTATCCCTCTTATCAGAAACTGGCGGCTGATCTATTGGCTAAACAGCCCGGGAAAATGGCTATTGATTTTACGTTGCCCGATTTATCAGAAAAACCCATTACGCTGTCTAAGCTAACCCGTAAATTTATACTGATCGACTTTTCAGACGCTCATCTGATTTCCTGTCGGCAAAGGCATGAAAAGCTAAAGAAGATTTACAAGGCTTATCAGCCTGCGGGCCTGGAAATCCTTACGATTTATAGCGTTTATGGCCAGCAAGCGCCTAAAGAGCTGTTCCAAAAAGAGAAATTACCCTGGTTGGTGACCATCGATGATGGTGTGAGTGTGCTCACTAATTATCACATTGAACGAACTCCTGACAACGTATTACTTAATGAGCATAAAAAGGTTATTGCCCATGATCTATCGCCCGATGAATTAGCAACTACCTTAAGTGAACTCGTCAAGAAATAGTAGTCTACAGCCGAATACCAGCCGTAATACCTTCTAAAAACTTATTGGTAAACAGAGCGTCAACATCCATCCGCTGAATGAGTTCGCCTTTAGCGTCGGTGAGCATCCGATTGCGAATCATCCAGTTGACAAACGATAACCAGATGGTTCGGTGCATAAAACCCCATTGCCCTTCGCCATCCAGGTAATAGCCCGAAACCATCTGCTGGCTCTGCTCTATAAAATTGCGATTTTTCAGGGTAGGATGATTGGCCGTTTTGATCAGGATACGAGCGGATTCATCAGGGTTTTTCATGGCAAACCGGAAACCTGCGGCCGTAGCTTCCAGAAATCGGTGTAATGCATCGGCATTCTGCTCGGCCCAGTCCTGATGTGCCGTCAACACAGGGTTATAGCCATAGGGAATCTCATACTCGTCGAACAGGAATTGATTCAGGTCGATACCATCAATGTCCGCTTTCACGCCCTCCCAGGTCAGCCAGCACCAGGCCGCATCCACTTCGCGGGTTACCAGCGCTCGCCAGATATTCGCCCAGGGTGATTTATGAGGCACAAATTGCCCCCGTCCATCGTCATTCTGAATTAATTGGCGAATAATATCTTCCTCATACCGCGCTCCATACGACGCATAGACTTTGCCGTCCAGTTCACGCGGATGTTCAATGCCGCTCTCTTTCAGGGTCATAATAGCGCTCACATCCCGCGCCAATAGGGTGGCCACGGCAATAAGCGGCACGCCATTAGTCTGATAACTTACTACACTCTCGGAAGGAGTAACAGCCAGGTGAGCATCGCTCTGGGCAACGCGTCGGGAGGGGGCTATCTGATAATTTTCCTGATCAGGTGAGATAAATGTTACATCAAGACCAGCCTGCTCGTAAGCTCCTTTAGCCAAGGCTACATAAAAGCCCGTGTGGTTCGTATTTGGCGTCCGATCGAGGGCTAAACGAATTTTCGTATTCATACGGCGCGGTAGTGTTCCGGCTATGTTAACCATGCAACTGGTTTAAGGTTTGCAGAAAACAATGGCCAGGCAGTTCTGAAGGTCAAAAGTACACTTTTAAGACGAATTGATGTGCGATTTGTAACGATTCGCGGATAGGTATCTATGCCGTAAACAGCGACTCGGTTTCCAGCGCTTTTTCGTATTTTTCTTTATCGAACCGATATAAATAAGGCGATTTGTGGGCGCCACCGGTTTTTCGTTCGTCCAGTCGCTCCAGAATACCGTAGCTAAGCATGCGTTTCTGGAAATTCCGTCGATCCATCGATTCACCCAGAATAGTTTCATAAAGCTGCTGCAAGTCGGGCATGGTAAACTTTTCGGGCAATAAATTATAGCCGATGGGTTGATAGCTCAATTGGCGACGTAGAGTTTTCAGCGCCAGCGTGATCATCTCGTTATGATCGAACAGGAGCGCTGGAATCTGCTGAACATCCCACCAACGGCATTCGTCGGTCAATAAATCGGGGGTAGGGACCACATTCGCAAATTCGACCAGCGCATAGTAGCCAACCGAAATATCCCGGCTGATAACCTCTCTCGCAACATCTTCAGGTAGCCCCAGTTTTGCCATTGTTTCGCTTTGGCTGTAGTGTCGGTATCGATTTATGTCGCCAAAGGTGTGAAACTGCTGTAGAAAAATCTCATGGAGCCCGGTTCGCTCGCGCAAACTCCGGTGAGCCGCTGCATCCATGTTTTCATCTTTACGAATCCGGCCGCCGGGCAAACACCAGTCATCCGTATTTTTCCAGCGTAACAACAACACTTTCAGCTGTCCTTGATGAAATCCAAAGATGACGCAGTCAATAGAAACTGATGGCAGATGGTTGGTTTTAATATCGACAATAAGTCGTTGCAGCTCTTTTTTGTATTCCATAAAGAAAATCTACAAGTAAACATAGTGTGTATCGGATACACATTGAATAAATAGCTGTATCATTGTATTTAAATGCCCCTCCTGCTATGATACGGCTTTTCATCGCCTGTTACCGTATCGGCTGGTGGCACTTTTCGCAGTACCGTTCTGTCGTCAACTGATCTGATTGTATCCCTCATGTCTCAAACGCGTCGTCAATTTCTAAATCAACTTGGCATGGCAGCCGCCGGAGCTAGTCTTTCATCGGCTTTATCAACCGAAACGTTTGCCAATATGGCCCCTAAAAAGTTCTCCTTCGAGATTTCACTGGCTGAGTTCTCCTTTTTCCCCGAAATCATGTCGGGTAAAATGACCAACCTCGATTTTCCGGCCCGTGCCAAAAAAGACTTTGGTATCAATGTGCTGGAATATGTATCGATGTTTTTCAACAACAAACATACCGATCAGGCTTATCTGAAAGACCTCAAGCAACGTTGCGATGACCTCGGCGTGAAAAATAACCTGATTATGGTAGACGGAGCGAACATTGCCGATCTGGATGCGGCCAAGCGACAGAAAGCCGTTGAAGATCACTATGCCTGGGTCGATGCGGCTAAATACCTCGGCTGTGCGGCCATTCGGGTAAATCTGGGCGATTCGTCCAAAGCCCTTACGGGCGTACCCGACGATCCAGCCGAAGAAGCCGCCAAATCGGCTGCCGACGGGTATCATAAGCTGCTCGAATATGCCGCCAAACAAAACATAAACGTCATCGTGGAAAACCACTTCGGCAACTCCACCGACATTGACTGGCTGGTAGGCGTTTTGAAAGCAGTGAATATGCCTAACGCCGGTTTGTTACCGGATTTTGGTAACTTCTGCCGCCAACGAAGCAAACCCGAAACCAACGATATTAAGGGTATTATGGCCACCAAATGCCTGCAGGAATACGACCGATACGAAGGTGTAAAAAAAATGATGCCCTACGCCAAAGGCATCAGCGCCAAAACGCATAAGTTCGACGCCAGTGGCAACGAAACCGAAACCGACTTCCGGCGTATGTTCAAGATTATCAAAGATGCCGGGTTCAAAGGCTATGTAGGTATCGAATACGAAGGTGGCCTGATGAATATGTACAATTCAACGGCGGGTTATCTACCAGTTGCCGACGGCATCAAAGCCACCAAAACACTGCTCGAACGCGTTCGAACCGAGCTGGCGTAAGCAACGACTACCGGATAATGCATTATCCGGCAGGATTAATGGGTAATAGCTACTGAATAATGGCTTTTCCAGTCTAAGCCTAGTTCAGTAACTAGTACCCATTATTCATTACGTATTGCTGAGCCTTTTATGAAAACTGTTCTATTATCTCTTCTGGCCTTCCTGCCGACCTTCACCCCATCAACTCCTCTACCCAAAGCCGGAAAGGCAGCGACGGTAACCCTGACGAAAACCGCTCTTCAGAACAAGATAAAAGGCGGTTGGGCCGGGCAGGTTATCGGTTGCACGTTTGGTGGCCCTACCGAATTCCGGTTTACGGGTACCATGATCAACGACTACCAGCCCATTCCGTGGTATGATGGGTACATCAAAAAAACCATGATCGAAAATCCTGGCCTGTACGATGACCTCTACATGGACTTGACCTTTGTCGATGTTTTCGAGAAAAAGGGAATCGATGCCCCCGTTGCCGAGCACGCTAATGCCTACGCCCATGCCGATTATATGCTCTGGCACGCTAACCAGGCGGGTCGATACAATATCCTGAACGGCATGAAAGCTCCCGAATCGGGGCATTGGCTGAACAATCCACATGCCGATGACATTGATTTTCAGATTGAAGCGGATTTTTCGGGGCTGATGGCTCCGGGGATGCCAAACACAGCCGTTCAGATTGGCGATCCGATTGGTCATATCATGAACTACGGTGATGGCTGGTATGGTGGCGCTTACGTAGGCGCTATGTATGCCTTGGCGTTTGTTTCCAGTGATGTAAACTATGTGGTCAACGAGGGTCTGAAAGTAATTCCGGCCCAAAGCACGTTCCATCAGTGCATTTCCGACGTGATCAAATGGCATCAGCAGTTCCCCAACGACTGGAAACGGAATTGGTTCGAAATTCAGCGGAAATGGTCTGACGAGGTAGGCTGTCCGGATGGCGTGTTCCGTTCCTTCGACATCGACGCCAAAATCAACTCCGCTTATATTGTCCTGGGATTATTATACGGCAAAGGTGATTTCACGAAAACAATGGAAATTAGTACCCGTGCGGGACAGGATTCGGACTGTAACCCAGCTTCGGCAGGTGGTATTCTAGGGACGATACTCGGTTATGATAAGATTCCTGCCTACTGGAAACAAGGATTGAAAGAGGCCGAAGATATTGACTTCAAATACACAACTATGTCGCTGAACGATGTGTATGCCATGAGTTTGAAACATGCCTTGCAGGTTATCGAGCGAAACAGTGGCAAAGTAGCTGGCGATCAGATTACTATTGCCAGCCAAATCCCTAAAGCGGTTCGGCTGGAGCAATCGTTTCCGGGGCATTATCCAGTACAGGCAAAAGTTATCAACAAAGAGATTGGTAACGAATACAGTTTTGATTTTGATGGAATCGGTTTTGCTCTTCGAGGGGAGGCTAAACCCAAAGGCAAAAGCACCTGGGAGTCCACCAGCCGGTTTGTGTTCGATACTGAGCTGTACATTGATGGTCAGAAAGTAGAAACAGCGAAACTACCTACCGATTTCACCCATCGCCGACACGAGCTGTTCTGGAAGTACCAATTGCCCAAAGGAAAACATACCGTGCAGATTAAAGTCCTGAATCCGGATAAAGATCACCTCATCCATATGGGTGACCTGCTCGTTTACAGCGACAAATCGATTACTAACTAACGGTTTACGATTTTTCACCCTATACGTATGCCTGCATTCCGGTTTTGTCTGCTCCTGCTGTTTACCATACCGGCATTTGCTCAGAAACCCGTTCCGCCCGGATTACACCCTGATCCGGCTGGGGCCTTGCAGACGTATCGGGAGAGCTTGACACGGCTTCGGAAAGAGTATCCCAACCAGCATAAACTCCCAGATCTGAAGTTTTTTTTGTTTGGCATGGGCGATCGACTAAAGCTCATTTACCGTAACGGGCGATTATTGAACGCACTAACGGGCAATATAGAAGAGCAATGGCGCGTAAAGGAGGAGCTTATTGTGCCGTCCGAATACTTGGTTCAGCTAACCCTTCCCGATGAGCAGATCATTCAGATTCGGGAAGACGAAACGGGAGTTTGGCTTCTTCAATCGGGAAAACGGCCACGCCTGATCCCCGGCACGCGAAGCCCCGTAAGCTTACCCCGTTTTGCCTCGCATCCGTATGGCCCTATCTTACGCGTGCTGCACCAGGAAGTGCTGATCAACGTGGTTAACGGTCGGCCTCTGCCAAACTTTCTGGTTTATATCAAACCCTGGTATCGGGATGCCGCCATGATGGCCATGGTACTGAAAGCAACGGAAAATCTGCACCTGATCCGTGACTGGATCATGGCTATTCGCGATCCGTTTGATCAAAACAATCAGCGGGAAGTCGATAATCTGGGAGAGGTACTGTTCTTGGTATCGCTAGTCTCCGACAAGAGCCATCCAGTGGTACCAGTCGTGCTGGATTCAGCCAGGCGTTTTCAGAAAGGGGGCGGCATCCTTGGCAAAACCGACAACGTCGAACACCCTGTTTACCAGACTAAATGGCTCAAATACGGCCTAAAATCGCTTGCTGTTCCCGATCCGTATAGTATTCCCCGACAGTACGACAGCTATTCTTCAGTCTTCTGGCTCGACTATAAGCTGGAGTATGTCCCAGCCAGGTCTGCCGACGAAAAACAGCCCGATGACAATTTCGCCAATAATCCGTTTTTTGGCTGGGCCGAAGACCATTTTTATGGACAGAACGCCAATTCGGCAAAACGCGGGATGGTAGGTACAATTGATTACCCGCTCAGTTGGCAACAACGGGACATTGATGCCCATTACCCCGGTGAAACTGTACTCGACCGCGAACTGGTCAAACAGAAACTGGCGTTTCCCCATGCCTGGCACGCAGCCGAAATGTTTCTACTGTTGAAAGAGTTGTAGCAACGCGTACATCTTCCGTTATAGGTAAGATGTACGCGTTGCTACTTTTTATCGTCCACCAAAACGCAAACCAGCCTTGATGGTATAATAGGAATTGCTACCCGTGAGTGTAAGGCCTGTTGATGTGTTTCGGACACTGGTATCTCCAACAAAATCATAGGCTCCTTCCAGATGCGCAATACCAAATTTAACCCCTAAGCGAGCGATACCTCCCAGATTGATGGTGGTAGGCAGCGGATATGTAGCGATGGTAGTACCAATGGTATACGTAGGGTTACTGGATTGAACATAATACAACCCAATACCTGTCCCAATATACGGTTTCAGCGCTCCCGATACATTGAATGTGTAGTTGGCCGTGGCAACAAGCGACATAGTGAACTTGGCCAGCGCCGACTTGTAATAGGTTTTATCAATGTACTCAGGACGTTGAATAAATGCCTGCTCGATTCGGGCACCCAAATCCACGTTTTTGGCGATTTCATACTGTGGTTCAAGGCTATACACAAACCCGGCTTTACCAAGTGATTTATTCCCCGACAAATCGACAGGCGACGCGTAGCCTACTGAAGCAAGCACTTTAAACGGCCGGGCAGGTTTGGATGGCAACAATGCTGTTGCTGTTTGGGCATGAGTAGTGTAGGCAATCAGAAGAAGGACAAATATGAAAAGCTTACGCATAATAAATTGATTTAATGAAAGTCGAACGTGTCACAACGTTTGCCGATCAGCCCTGCAGGCAGTCGATTCCTGCTTTAGGCTGGCATTCGTTGCAAATCTATACAACCAAAGTCGCCTTTGCGTTGCAACCCGACATTAAAAAATGCTAATCTGAGCGTTTCAACTATTTATCCCAAAAAATGATACCCGTCCGAGTGATCCAGGCATGGGTTGTCGATTCATACCGATCAATCTGGTCACCACCTCCATTGAGTCGAGGATCATGTTCATCGTTCATCCAACGCTCCAAACGCTCTTGTAAATCTTTTTTTACGCTGGCAAGCTGAGCATCATTGGCCCGATTGTTCAGGTTATAAGGGTCGCCTTTGAGTACGTATAACTCTTCGGCAGGTCGCCTGGCAAAACCTAACGCAAACAGCGATTTTACGGCCGCATCGTTCCGGTGATCCATCATGTATACTTTTGTAGGCCCACCATCCACATCGCCAAATACGGAGGGCGTATTTGGAATGTTTTCGTCACCGGCTGGCATACGATTAGGCCGAAAATTGCGGATATACAGGTAATCGGCGGTTCGGATAGCTCGCATAGGATAACCCGCACCGGAGTCCATTTCGGCCCGACACAGGCAGTGCCGCTCACGCTCCAGAAATACTTCCGATCGGTGGGTAGTGGTTTGTCCAGTCAGCACCGGAACGAGGCTTTTCCCATCAACTTTAGGCCGTTCCTTCACGCCAACCCAATCCAGAAAAGTGGGCATCAGGTCGATTAGATTGACAAAAGAATCGTTTCGTTTGGGTTGCGTTTCATTGTCCGAAAACCGACTGATCAATAGCGGCACACGAGTACCGTAGTCGTACAGATTCGCCTTGGCGTGCGGAAAAGGCATCCCATTATCCGATGCCACTACAATAATGGTATTAGCCAGTTTACCCGATGTTTCCAGTTTCTTTAGCAGATCACCAATTTCCAGGTCGAGACGCTCCACTTCCGACAGATAATCGGCCACGTCACCTCTAACCTCCGGTACGTCGGGCAGGAACTTCGGCAAATGAATTTTCTGCGGGTCGATACCTGCTTTTTTCCCATTTCCCAAATCGAACGGGCGGTGAGGATCATTGGTCCCGAACCAGAAAAAGAACGGCTGATCCTTCGGCAGCTGATCGAGAAACGGGCCAAAGCCTAGCTTAGCCGAATCGCCCGCCGGATTCTGCCTGTAGCCCATCTTCAGAAAATCGCCTGGTGCCCATCCTTTCCGATCAAAGGCCACCGCATAACCCTCTTTTTTCAGGAGTTGCACATAGGTAGGAACGCTGTAGTCGAGCCGCCCACAAAGATTGACCCCTTCTCCCAGATTGTGTGGGTAACGACCCGTCAGCATGGCCGCCCGCGATGGCGTACAGGAAGGCGAGGCACAATACGCATTGGTGAAGACTGTTCCATGCTGAGCCAGCCTGTCGAGATTTGGCGTTTTGATCGTATGATCGCCATACATACCGGCATAGGGATAACTCCAGTCATCGGCCAGAATGAACAGGATGTTCGGGCGAGCTGGCTTATCTTCTTTGCAAGCCGATACACTTAGCACAATAAGTGCTAACCAACCGATCAGGTAATGGCATGTTTTCATAGAGGAACGGTAATTTCCCGAAAAATAATCGAAAACACGCTCTACTTTACGATATCGAACACAGATGAGTAGGATTCGTATGATCGATTAAGATTTGTGTCAATCACACGAATCCGCGTTCCATTCGATTACTTCGCTACGTCAAAAGCCAGCAGCACATTTCCGGGCATTTCGCCAAACTGCCCGTAACCCGAGTTAACAAACAGCATGCCATCCGCTACGACAGGTGCAGCTCCGTCAAGCGATCCGCCTTTGCCATCTACACCGTTCACGGTCTGGTAGCTATGAGCGGTATCATAATCCCACAAAATCTTCCCATCGACGGTTGAATAGGCCCGAATATGCCCATCCAATGCGCCAGCAAATACAACGCCCGGAATAACCGTAGGGGCAGCCGAGTTCGCTTCAAGGCAACCCGCTTTGCCGTCGCACGATGGCGCGGCTGCTTTCCAGACTATGTTACCTTTCGCAACATCGAGGGCAAAGATGCCAGGCTCGGGTTTCACCAACGAATCAACTTTAGGATTGATCCCGTATTTATTATCGGCATTAGCAGCATACACCAAGTTACCATCGGTCGCCATGCCCCAGTGGATACCGCCCAGCGCCCCTCCCCGACCGATGCGGGTTTGCCAGACCACCTTACCCGTTTCGGGTGACAGACCGTATACAAACCCCGCTTTTTGCCCAACCACCAGCAGATCATTGCCCGACGGTTGTTTGACCAGAATGGGTGCCATACCAAAATCAAAGTCGGGACCAATCTTTTCAGGACAGTTCGGATTTCCCGGACAAGCCAGATTCCAGGTATCACCCTGCGTCGCCTGAAATGTCCAGACCAATTTTCCGGTTTTCAGATTCAGCGCCTGAATGGCGTCGCTGGTTGTAGTAGCGGGGGCCGTATAGTTCTCGCCAGTCCCGAAATAGAGCAATCCTCGTTTGGCATCAACTGTCGGGCTACACCAGACAATAGCCCCCGACGGGCCATAAAAGGGTGCTCCGTTCTTCTTTTTCCCAACTTCCTTCGCCGGTTCGTTAATGACCCGGTGTCGCCAGACAATCTTTCCCAAACGGGCATCCATCGCGACGATTTCACCCGACGATGAACAACAGGGATACGTAGGATCTAATACCGAAGCCACTTCAATAGAGGTGATGGGCACATAAACCAAGTTATCATACACAGCCACGGAGCCCGTATTTCCCGATTGTGGATGTTCGCCAGCTTTACTTTCCCAAATTAGTTTGCCAGTTTTCACATCAAGCGCATAAACATTGGTATTGTTATCGCAGAAAAAGGCCTGTATGTTTTTCCCGGTTTGTATGACCGCAATTGCACCCCGAACCGCGCTTTTCGCCAAGAATCGCCAACCGATTTTACCTGTCTGTTTGTTCAGACAATATACTTCACCAAACTGACTGCCAATAATCAGCCAATCGCCCACGATAGCGGGTTTGCTGCGCACCTGATTAGCTTCGGGGAAGGCAAACGCCCATTTGAGTTTCAACTGACCGACACTCGTTGCCGACAGACCAGCCTGTTCGGCTGAGCGGTATCCGGTTCCCTCCAGATTCCCTCCCCAACCCGAGTGGCGGACTAACCCTTTCGCATTGGCAGGTACTGAAAACGATGTGTAGGCTTCCTGCGGCATGGCCGTTTCCTTAATAGCTTTACCCGTAAGCCAATGCGCTACGGCTTTCCGCTGCTCGTCGGTGAGGTCTTTAGCCTGTACCCGCATTTTACCCGTTTCCAAAGCCGCGACTATAGCTCGTGGCGGCATTTGCGCCAGTACCAGATAGCCCGGTGCCCCTACACCTGCGTCGGCCTTATGACAGTTGTTGCAGGTAGCCATGTACACTTTTTGCCCTTCGGCAAGAATCGTAGGGAGGGGTTTCTGGCTGTAAACCGGCGAAAAAATAAGAAGAAACGATACCAGGGCTACGGTATTCGGTAGCCAACCAGTCTGATTGAACGTTTTCATCGGGCAAGGTTAGTTTAGTTCGTTACGAAGGCGATTTTGCCAACGAACTCAAATAGGCCATCAGCCTAATAGAATCAAAATTAGGCCGTTGCTGACAGTCCCATCAATTTTTATGATGAATCACCACACTACAGGTGTGAAGGCCATATTATGCAGGATGAACTTCAGTAAACACCGCCAGTACGCGAAGGCGCAAAGAATTATAAAGACTAGCCTTTGCGCCTTCGCGTCCTCGCGGTTCAGTTTAATCTACTTCGCCGAGATGATCAGAGCCAGCCCTAACACATAGCATAACCCCATCAGCATCAGGTATCGATTGGACGTTGACGGAGCACCCCGAAATTCATGCCAGATAAATACGCCCCAGAGTACGGCAATAATTGTAGCGCCCTGCCCTAGCCCGTAGCTGATCGCATACCCGGCGGCACCCGAAGCCAGCAAACTCGACGCCATACCCAGGCACCAGACCATCCCCCCCAGAATCCCAATCTGATGATTCCGACGACTTACATCGCTGTACAGTATCTCCCCGTCGGCCGGTTTACTGGCAAATCGACGCAGGACGGGCAGAAAAATGGGCGTGCTGATAACAACCCCAACGGCAAATAGCACCAAAGCGGTGTAGGGCGTGAGCAAGCCCGGCGAGGGGTTAACAAAGTCGGCGGTCATGGATTTAACCACGAAATAGAAAAAGAAACTCATCAAAAACCCACCAGCCAGCGAGCTAATCAACCCCTGTGTGCTAACCGATGCATCGGTACGGCTCTTCGATCGGTACGCCAGCGCACTGAACACAACAGCCAGAAAAATTGAAAAAACCCCACCTGACAATAGCCCGACATGACCCACTGGCGATTGAATGTAATTGACCACTACACCCAGAATAAGCGCCAGGCCAATACCAACCGGCATAGCGACCGACAAACCGGCCAGCTCAATACCAACCACAATCAGGATATTGGCAATATTAAACACGAACCCACCGATCAGCGCATAAACCAGGTTTTGCGTATCGCCCTGTTTCAGATCAGTAGTAAATGACCGCCCTGCTTCACCAAAACTGCCAAAGGTAAAAGCCAACAGCAGACTTAGCAGTAAAATACCGTAGGTATAGTCGCGGTAGAAGATGGTGGTAGGAACGGACTGGGTGGTAAGCTTCTGTGTATTAGCCCAGGACCCCCAGCAAAGCATTGTTACGAAGCAGACGACAACAGCTAATGGGTAATGAGTAATGATGAACATTGAGCGAAGGCTGTTTAGGTAAGGAATGGTGAAGCAAGCTACAAAAGATACCATTCACTTCAAAACGTTCACTCCAACGAAAAAACATGTAACCATTAACGTGACGGACGCCCTTTGGCTACCTTTGTATCATGAATTACATCTATCTGATTTTTGCGTTTATTGTTGGCCTGGCCATCACGGTTCAGGCAGGGGTTAATGCGAACTTACGGCAGGCGATGGCCAATCCAATTCTGGCGGCAGTCATCTCATTTGGTTCAGGGCTTATTGCTCTGGTATTGATGTTTTTGTCAACGGGTGGCGTTGTTCCTCCCCTCGATACCATCCGACAGGTTAGCTGGTGGAAATGGACAGGGGGCATTATGGGAGCCATCTACATGATCACCGTTATTGTTAGTGTACAAAAAATTGGAACAGCCAACATGGTGAGCCTGAGTGTGGCCGGTCAGCTAACAGCCGCCATCATTCTCGACCACTATGGCCTGATGGGGTTCGCTCACCATCCGGCTAATGTCTGGCGGCTACTCGGCATTATCCTGATCGTAGGCGGAGTATTGCTGGTTGTAAAAAACTAAGTCTGACGTTTGCAGTTTACAGTATGCACCGACCCACCACATGGTATGAACTGTAACCTAAAGCCATGATCAACTACCGCTTCTACCCGTCGTTACTGAATGTGTTTTCCCGCTACATGCGCGGTGGAAATCTATCGGCCCAGGAATTGATCGATGCCATCAATCGGGTACCGACACCAACCACAGCCGCTCAGGAACGGGGTATTTCGTTTGAAGAAGCGGTCGTAAAAGGTACCGACGAAGACCGATTCGACCCGGAGCTTCTCAAAAAAGTTCGTAAGCTGCTCCCCCGCCCGATTGTCGATACGCAGGTGTATTGCCAGTGGCAGATCGAAGATGTGCTGTTTTATGGTTATGTCGATCTGATTGGCAAATTCAAAGCAGTCGATCTGAAAACAACAGCTTCGTATCAGCCGGGGCGGTATGTACATAACCACCAGAATTTATACCTCCACGCCCTCAAAGGCAAGGGCATTAAATTGATGGAGTATGTGATTGTAGCTTTTGAATCTGATGGCCAAACGGAGGTGCATGTGGAAAGCTATGCGTTAACGCATCCGATAGAGAAGCAATTGGAAGAGATTCGGCTATTTAAGGCTTTTCTGGAAGAACACCGTCCGTTAATCACCGATCCAAAGGTATTTGTCGCCCCCGGCGAAGAGCCCAGTGCCCGACGGAGACCGCATTCGTGAAGCAACCATTTTTGTAAACTTATTCTTTCACTACCGCAATAAGAAGCATCCGCTGCTTACGATTCGTTGTAACTTGCAGGCATGCTTCAGCGGACACTTCATCTGTATCAACGCGCCTATCAGGGCCTATCGCCATCAGTTTGGCTACTGGCCATAGTGATGCTGATCAACCGTTGTGGTACGATGGTGCTGCCCTTCATGACCCTTTACCTGACCCAGCATTTGCATTACTCCGTCACCGACGCGGGTATCATTATGGCTTTGTTTGGCGCAGGAGCTTTTATCGGTACGTTCATCGGTGGGCGGCTGACGGATCGATTTGGGTTTTATTACATTCAGCTTTTCAGCCTCATGTTCGGAGGTTTTGCGCTCATCGGTCTTCAGTTCGTCACTAATTTTTACCTGCTCTGCGGGAGCATCTTTACGTTTACCCTATTCGGCGATTCGTTCCGACCCGCTAATCAGGCGGCTATTGCGCATTACTCCGATCCAGAAACCCGAACGCGAGCCTTTTCACTGAATCGTCTGGCCATCAATCTCGGCTGGGCGGTTGGAGGTGCGTTGGGCGGTTGGCTGGCAAGTATCGATTATAGCCTACTGTTTTGGGTGGATGGACTTACTTGCCTGGTGGCCAGTATCGTACTCTGGATTTCTTTACCCGTTCCGAGCCGCCCGAAAGCGAAGGTAATGCAATCAATAACGTCCGACTTATCGGACCCAGTAGCCACGAGCCAAAGTCCTTATCAGGATACGCTGTTCATCGGTTTTGTAGTCTGCTCGGCTTTGTATCTGATGGTATTCATGCAGTTGTTTTCAATCGTACCTCTGTTCTTCAAAGAAGTTCTCGGCCTGAACGAACAATTGATTGGCAGGCTGATGGCCCTGAACGGTATTCTGATTGTGCTATTCGAAATGGCCCTGGTGTATAGCCTGGAGCAGCAGAAACGCCCTAAAACCACGCTAATTATTGTGGGAAGTCTCCTAACCGCCCTGGCCTATCTTGCGCTGGCTCTACCAATAAATACGTTTCTATCGGGAATACATATTGCTTTGCTTTTTATTCTGTTTGCCACGCTGGGCGAAATGCTGTCTATCCCATTTCTTCAATCGTTCACCGTAGAACGGTCAAATCCGGCAACGCGCGGCCAATACCTGGCACTATATGGCATGGGAGCTTCCTTTGCCCAGACAACCGCGCCGATTTTTGGCTCCTTTCTGGTTGCGCAGGCTGGCTTTTCAGTACATTGGCCAATTGCCGCTAGCCTTATTCTGGCGTCGTCCTGTGGCTTTTTGTGGCTGGGGAAGGTGTTAAAACAGAAAGAAGCACGGGAACTTTCGATGGAGCAAAGCTCTGAATCATCTTCTTAGAATTGCCCTCCCAACTTTCTTTACGACCTTTGCCCCAATTTAAGGAGTGAAAGAGCGAATGACCGGACTGTCGAACCAGTGAATGAGTGACATCCGGAACAATCGCTCTTTCACTCATTCACTCTTTCGCTCTTTAAACTTTGAAACTCTGGCAAAAAGAAGGCGTTACCACTGCCGAACAAATAGAACGCTTCACCGTCGGTCGCGACCGTGAAATGGACCTGTATCTGGCCCCTTTCGATGTATTGGGCAACCTCGCCCATGCGCAGATGCTCGAAACCATCAATCTGCTTACTCCAGAGGAGTTAACACAGCTAAAGACCGAGTTAAAAGCTATTTACGGTCAAATTGAAGCCGGGCAGTTCGTTATTGAAGACGGTATCGAAGATGTCCATTCGCAGGTCGAGTTAATACTGACCCGCGTGCTGGGCGATGTGGGCAAAAAAATTCACTCGGGACGCTCCCGAAACGATCAGGTACTCGTCGATCTGAAGCTCTTCACCCGCGACCGGCTCTGGCAGGTAGCTCAAGCTGTTCAACGCGTATTCGACCGACTCATTAGCCGTTCCGAACAGCACAAAGACGACCTATTACCTGGGTACACACATCTTCAGATCGCCATGCCTTCGTCGTTTGGGCTTTGGTTTGGCGCCTACGCCGAGGCCCTCTCCGACGATATGCTGACGCTGCAAACCGCCTATCGACTTGCCAATCGGAATCCACTGGGGTCAGGGGCAGGATACGGCTCATCATTTCCCCTCAATCGGACGCTCACGACCGAGCTATTGGGCTTCGAAGGCATGCACGTCAACGTAGTGTACGCACAGATGAGCCGGGGAAAAACCGAACAAACGGCACTCACGGCATTGGCAGCTATAGCAGCTACCCTCTCGCGGATGGCCATGGATATTTGCCTGTATAACAGCCAGAATTTCGGTTTCCTGGTTCTGCCGGATGCGCTTACGACGGGGTCAAGCATTATGCCACACAAGAAAAACCCTGATGTGGCTGAATTACTACGGGCCAAGACGAATCGGATGAAGGCTTTACCGATGGAAGTAACGCTGGTTATGAGCAATTTACCATCGGGCTATCACCGTGATATGCAACTGCTGAAAGAAATTCTGATGCCTGCGTTCGACGAGATTCTGGACTGCCTCGACATCACCGATTTCATGCTCGAACACCTACAGGTAAAACCCAATTTGCTCGACGACCCAAAGTACGATCTGCTGTTCAGTGTAGAGCGGGTAAATGAGCTAGTCTTACAGGGCGTACCCTTCCGCGAAGCCTACCGAACGGTCGGGAAGGAAATTGCCGAGCATACCTATGTTCCACCCCGCGTGCTTCATCATACCCACGAAGGCAGCATTGGCAACCTGGGGAACGATCTTATTGTTAACCAGATGAAACAGACCCTGGATGGCTTTGGCGCTGGGAACGTACAGGAAGCCATAACGCGGTTACTTTCTTAAAAAAGCGTTATCTAGACCTGTAATGGAAGGCTGTATCCTCAATATTAAAACATTACTGGACGAAGAAGGCATCGATTATTAGCTCCGTTATGCAAGTAAATACAGTCGATGAACAGCTACGACTATACTTACTTGCATAACGACACCGTTCCAGTTATTCCACTCGGTACGCCACCAGGCTATTCTTGTAAAACGTCGGAACAATCAGCAGTTTTTTCTTCGATACGTAGTCGATATCAGCCGAGTTGATCTTATTGCTGCGGGTATCCAGCAACTGCTCTTTGGTACCGTCGGCGTTTACATGGAAAATCTGACCATTCCAGTCCGATACAAAAAAGGAACCTTTTCCTTCCGACACAATGCCATCAGTGGCAGCCATGCCATCCGCTACTTTCGTTATCGTTTTCGTTTCGACATCCACCACCTGCAACGCACCGATTTTCGTACTGCCGATCATCAGCTTGTTTTTGCCAACGGCTAGTAAACCATTCGGTTTGTTCAACTGCTCGCCCTCCATCCAGACCTCCAGCTTATCGTCTTTGAGCCGGTAAATCTTGTCGTTGCGATTGTCTGAAACATACACGATACCATCACTGGTTACGGTTACGTCGTTCAGGAAAGCATCTTTACCGACACCATCCCATGTTTTTTCGGCCTGACCATTTTCAGTATTGATGCAAACTAATCGGTACATGTCGGTCACGTACAACCGCTTTTTATAGATGCCCATCCCTTTCGGTGCATTTAGTCCCGATGTCCAGCGCAGGTTTTCAATCTTGCCGTCGAGCGACACTTTTGAAATGAACCCACTGCCATCCAGCCCGTCGGGCTTACCGTCAATATTACTGACATAAATTGTGTTCTTACCGTCGTAAAGCACTGATTCAGGAATACGCAAAGTCGTATCCGTCTCCCATACTTTCACCAGTTTCATCGGTTTGGGAGCAGGCAATGGGGGCGACAGCGCCAGTAGCACAGCGCTACCAACAAAGACTCCGAACAGCGTAAGCGCTTGTTTCATAAGCTAATGGAGATTCAGAATTAAAAAACACTAAAAAAAATTGTTGTAACATATTGGGTCAACAATTACCCTACAAACCACATGTACAACATATAATATAATTTTTCCAACGTCCTGTTCAACAGGTGTGTATACGTAGAAAACAATCTAAAATTACATCCTGTTTATCATCACGCGCACTAAAAATACAGGTCAATGGAAAACAAACGGTCCTTCGCTTCGCAGGTACAGACACCAATCGGGCAACTCAAGGATAGCATCCGTGACATGATACGGCTGCAACGTGAATACCATCTCTCAGACGAACTCTTCTGGGAAATTTTCAACTCACGTGTACTGCTTAACGAGCAGATAGACGTCAATTCCTTTCTCCGCGATCTTTCTACCCCGATCGCTCAAAATTAACTCCATTTTGAACTTCCCGAAACAAACCAGCCGAGCCGCATCGACTCAGAGGGTACCTTGTTTCGGGAAGTTTATTGTACCCCTTTCTCAGTTTAATCGCACGGCAAATAACTCCTTCGATCGGGCATACACATAAGTGACTACCACAAGGGTCACAACGCCCCCCAATGCTACTGATGGTACTGTTCCCAATAGCCGCGCCAGTAATCCCGATTCAAATGCACCGATTTCGTTTGACGAACTGACGAAGATGCCATTGACTGCGGCCACTCGTCCACGCATGTGATCGGGTGGAAAAATCTGTAGGATCGTTTGCCGGATCACAACACTTACACTGTCAAAAGCACCCGTCAGCGCCAACATAATGAGCGACAGGTAAAAATTAGTTGAGAAGGCAAATACGATGGTCGCCACACCAAAGCCTAACACGGCCAGCAACATATTTCGCCAGGCATTCTGCGTAGGCGGAAAGCGAGTCATAAACGCCATCGTCAGCAGGGCACCAACCGATGGAGCCGCTCGCAGAAAACCGAGCCCTTCGGCCCCTACATGCAAAATATCTTCGGCAAAAACGGGCAAAATAGCGACGACGCCACCAAACAGGACAGAAAACAGGTCAAGCGAAATGGCATAGAGTACGATCTGGGTTTTGAAGACAAACCGAAATCCTTCTTTCAAACTTTCCCGAAGTCCCAACATCGGTTCGTTGCTTACCGGAACAGGCTTCCGTTTGATCAGAGAAAGCAACAGAAAGCAGAAAACAAACAAGACAATGATTACAATCAGGGTATTATCGAAGCCGAACCAGTTGTAGAAAAAACCGGCCAGACCCGGCCCTACAATAGCCCCCGCCTGCCAGAACGAACTATACCAGGTAGCAGAATTGGCGTATAATTCACGCGGTACCAGAAAAGGTTTTAGCGATGAACTGGCCGGAGAATAAAACCCCTTCGCGGTACCAATCAGCATTAGTACCCCATAAATAGTAGCCAATCGGGCTGTTGTTGATAGCTTGGCAACGACAGATGGCTGAAAAACGAAATATAGAATAACAGAACCCAGGATTATGACCAATAAACTCCATTGCAGAATCCTTTTTTTATCACGCCGGTCGGCCAGGTGCCCCCCAAAGAGCGACAAAATAATGAACGGTATGGCTTCAGCCAGTCCGACCAACCCAAGCATAAGCGGATCGTGGGTGATCTTATACAGCTCATACCCCAGAATCACTTCCTGAATCAGCAACGTGACCGTAATCAGAAAACTGTTCATCACGAAGTAGCGAAATTCGGCAATTCGGAGCGAGGCAAATGTGTCGTTAGGAGAGTGTTGCACCATACTATGGACGGCGAATCGTATGTTTGTCGCCTGATCTTTAGCTTGTCAACCTAAAATAGTAGAATCTGTGTTCCGTACGCGCGTAAAAATTTGCTGCATCAGCAGTCTAGACGAAGCACGACTCGCCATCTGGTTCGGTGCTGACGCACTCGGATTAGTCGGTCAAATGCCTAGTGGCCCCGGTGTAGTACTGGACGAACTGGCCGCCGAAATTGTCCGGGCAGTGCCTCCGCCTATAACCACATTTATGCTAACGAGCGAAACCGCTGTGGATGCCATTATCGCTCATCAGCATCGGGTTAAAGCCAATACGATCCAGCTTGTCGATGCCGTACCGGCCGACACCTATACTCAACTTCACGCGGCACTACCATCGGTTAACGTCGTTCAGGTAATCCATGTGATCGATGAGCAAAATCTGGACGAAGCTTTACAAGCTGTTGACAATGGAGCCGACGCCCTCCTGCTCGACTCGGGCAATCCAAATCTGGCCATTAAGGAATTGGGCGGAACAGGCCGGGTGCATAACTGGCTGGTAAGCCGAAAAATTGTCGAGCAATCGCGGATACCTGTCTTTCTGGCGGGAGGGTTGCACGCCGGTAATGTTCAGCAGGCTCTTGATACTGTCCAGCCATTTGGCCTTGACATCTGTAGTGGTGTTCGAACCAGCGGCCAACTGGACGAACAGAAACTTGACACATTTTTGCGTCAAGTGTGGCGGTAAATTTTTGTGTCCTTACACCCCTATCCAAAACTAAAAAGGCCCACACCAATTGGCGTAGGCCTTTCCTATTGAATTACAGTACAATCACTTATTTGTACACCTCGCTATCGACCTTCGCTTAGGCAATAGCAATCTCCTTTACCTGCTTCTCTTCTTTCACCTCAATTTTGGGCAATTCAACCGTCAGAATCCCATCGGTATAAGCGGCCTTGATAGCATCAGCATTTACCGTTTTAGGCAGGCGGAAACTCCTTTCGAAGGACGTAAATCCGAACTCCTGACGAGTGAATTTTTCTGTATTTTCTTCGCTTTTCACTTCCGACTGATAACCAATCGTCAGTTTATTAGCCTCTACATTTATTTTCAAATCTTCTTTCTTCAGACCAGGAGCAGCTAGCTCCAGAACAAATTCGGTTTCGGTTTCTTTCACATTAACAGCTGGTACATTAGGTGTGGTATTGTGAAACCGATTGATGACCGGACGGTTGTAAAATGGGTTGAAGAATGTAGGAAAGTTGTTATATCGAACTAAGGTTGCCATTGTCTTATTTGGTTTTATTTGGGGTTTCAAGATCAAATACATTCACGTTATGTCAAATGATGTACCAAAGCCCAACAACCAACCAATAACTGACATTATGACCGAAAAAGACAGCTTCCTCTTCCAAAATAAGACATAATGTCATTTTTCAATCCATTTATTATATACACTACGTGCCAATTTGTGCTTACAACCTCTTTTAGCCAGCTAAGTCGATCAGCAACAGGACCATTCCCTTACTTTTAATAACAATCCTACTTGGCTAAGCAGCGAGAATCGGCTAATTTTAGCCGCTCATTGCGAGACTGACTTACCTAAAACTTTATATCTACTTTATATGAAGCGACATTTACTGCCGCTGGTTACCTGTGCATTTTGCGCCAGTTTAACTTTTTCTGCCACTGCCCAGCAAACCGCCGTCGACTACTTTGAAAGTGGCATTACCAAGAGCAAAGCCAATGATTTTACGGGGGCTCTACAAGCCTTTAGTATGGCTATTACCATGAACCCCGAAAACTCGGCCAGCTATTACAACCGGGGACTTGCTAAAGCGAACCTGAAAGATCACCGGGGAGCCATACTAGATTATGACCGTGCCATCGAACTCAATGGGAAAGACGCTCTGGCTTACCTAAGCCGTGGAGTCAGTAAAAGCCGACAGGACGACCATCGGGGCGCCTTACTTGACTTTAGCCGCTCCATCGAATTGAATCCCGATGATCCACAAGCCTATTATAACAGAGGTCTAAGTCGTAGCCGGATTGAACAGTATCGGGGAGCACTGGCCGATTTCAACAAAACGATTGAACTTGACCCTGGCAATGCACAGGCGTATTATGTACGCGGCATAACAAAGCAAAAGTTGGAAGATTTTGCCGGCAGCTTACCTGACTTTACAAAAGTAATCGATCTAACACCGAAACGGGCGCAAGCCTATGCAGGCCGGGGTATTTCCAAAACGGAACTAAATGACTTTACCGGGGCCGTAACCGATCTGAACAAAGCCATCGAGCTTAGCCCGGAAGATGGAGAATCCTATTTTTATCGGGGTTATGCAAAAGGCAAACTAGAGGATTACAAAGGCGCATTACCGGATTATGACAAAGCAATAGGGCTCAAAGCCGACAACTACCGGGCCTATTACGGACGAGGTTTTTGCAAAAGCAAACTAGGCGATCAGAAAGGTGCTGTTCTGGACTTCAACCAGGCCATTGAGATGAATAACGTCAACGCTACTGATGCTAAACTAGTTTACAGTGGTCGTATCAACCGCGCTACGCTGGATAAGCTGCGGGATGTTGTCCAGGAACGGAATAAGATTAATGAGCTGGGAACCGAACGGGCTGAAGCCTATTTTAGCCGGGGTATCAGCAAGAATAAGCAGGGGGATCAAAAATCGGCCATTATCGACCTGAATAAAGCCATTGAACTTAGCCCTACTTACGCCGAAGCGTATTTTAGCCGGGGTCTGATCAAGTCGGCGCAGGGCGACCAACGGGCCGCTATTATGGATTGCAACAGTGCTATCAAGTTGAATCCCCGATACGCTGAGGTGTATTACATCCGGGGCATTATCAAACATAGCCTGGGTGATGAAAATGGCGGTTGTCTGGATCTCTCTAAAGCAGGTGAATTAGGATACAACCCCTCCTACAAAGTTATCAGCGACTATTGCAATTAGGAAGATACACAATGAGTAAGGGGCGACAGAATAATAACTAAATTCTGCTGCCCCTTACCATTGTATGCTGTAAACTTATTTTAATCGCTCCTGAATCAGTGTGACAAGCTGATCAAACCGCTGATTCATTTCCTGCCGTAGACTCCCAATTTCGTGGTCAATTTTTTGATTAACTTCATCGAATCGCAGGTCTACACCAACGAATTTTTGACTGACTTCATCAAATCGTTGATCGACATCAGCAAACTTCTGATTAACACCTGCAAAGTTCTGATTGACTTCATCAAACTTCTGATTGACTTCATCAAATCTCTGATCGACACCAGCAAAGTTTTGATTGACTTCGTCAAATTGCTGGTCAACTCCGTCGAATCGCAGGTTAACCTCATCAAATTTCAGGTCTACCCGGTCAAATTTCTGATCAATCGCAATAAATCCCATCTGCATTTCCTGCCGAAGTTCATTGATCTGCTGTTGTTGCTGATCAAATTGTAACCCCATTTGAACTGTCAGATTGGCAAGTCCTTTAGCAGTCGTATCAGCCTTTTGATCTGCATGGGTGGCAATTTCCAGAATTTGCCCCTGGCCTTCAATAAGCCGATCAATTTTTTGAAGCGATTCAGCCATTAATGGCTCAAGCTGGTCAAGTCGTTGGTTAGGTGTCATGATGTAAAGATAGAAAATCACTTAATCAACGCAAGTTACTTTGTAAGTAAAAAATCAAAAAATACATACAAATAGCTACCCGACTTTTACTAACTCATGTAAACCGATTGATAGCTACTCGAATCGTAAGTGTTTTACTGAATCGCCAGATGATTCAAGCTCGACCAGTGCGTCGATACCGATTTCCAGATGGACATTCACAAACTGACTGGTCACGCGTTTGTCGCTTTCTTCCGTTTTTACGCCTTCGGGAACCAACGGATTATCAGAAACCAGCAATAAGGCTCCGTGCGGAATGGAATTAACAAAGCCAACCGTGAAAATCGTTGCCGTTTCCATATCGATAGCCATCGTTCGGATTTCGCGCAGGTAATCCTTAAACTGCTCATCATGTTCCCAGATACGCCGATTTGTGGTGTATACAGTGCCCGTCCAGTAATCCAGTTCGTATTTCTTAATCGTTGACGAAACGGCTCGTTGTAGTCGGAACGAAGGAAGGGCCGGAATCTCAGGCCGCATGTAGTCGTTACTGGTACCATCCCCCCGAATAGCCGCAATGGGTAAAATCAAATCCCCTATCTGTGTTTTTTTCAAGCCTCCACACTTACCCAGAAACAGGACCGCTTTTGGATTTACAGCCGACAGCAAATCCATCACCGTAGCAGCCATGGCGCTACCCATACCAAAATTGATAATCGTGATATTATTGGCCGTTGCCGTTTGCATAGCTCGACCAATACCAAAAATTTCAACGTCGAATTTCTTCGCAAATAGCTCAACGTAATTGATAAAATTGGTCAGCAAAATATATTCACCGAACTGTTCGATGGGGGTTCCGGTATAACGAGGAAGCCAGTTCTGAACGATTTCTTCTTTTGTTTTCATTGATAAAGGGCGAAAGAGTGAGTGGTCGGGCAGCGTACAAGCGAAAGGAATGGTAAAAAGAATCACTCTTTCGCTCATTCACTCTTTCGCTCTTTCGTAACTTCGTGGTATGGTCCCATTGAACCTGCCAGCCTTTGATTGCAAAACTAAGCAAGTCGAAGGAAAACCGTATATTTTTGACTTGATCCGCCGAAAGTATGTGCGTCTATCGCCCGAAGAGTGGGTTCGTCAGCACGTCATCAATCTGCTGTTAACGCATTATGCCTATCCCAAAGCACTGATCAAAACCGAGGGTGGGCTAACCCTCAACCAGACTCAGAAACGAACTGATATTGTTGTTTTTAACCGGGAAGGCAACCCATTTTTACTGGTTGAGTGTAAAGCGCCCCATATTACATTGACGCAAACCGTTTTCGATCAGATAGCCCGTTATAATCACGTCCATCGGGCACCGTACCTTGTTGTTTCGAATGGACTGATGCATTACTGCTGCTCCGTCAACCACACTACTGCCGAGATTGCCTTTCTGGATGACTTCCCGGCATTTGTTTAGCCATTTCTAACCAATTGCCAAACAAAAATCCCCGTCACCAGATAGGTAACGGGGATTTGTAGAATCCACTATCGCGTACAATTATTGTTGCTTCACCAGCTCGCCCGTTGCCCGGATAGCAATTTCGTCACTAACAACGGCCGTAGGCGCAGTACCCAGCGAGAAATCAGCCCGTTTTACTTCGCCTGTCACTTTAAAACCAGCCTTGGTTTGCTTGTTCTGCGGGTTTGTAACCGGACCATTGATAACGGCATCCAGCGTTACAGGCTTGGTAACACCGTGCATGGTCAGGTCGCCCACCAGTTTGTACTTGTTGCCCGATACTTTGCTGATCGACTTGCTCTTGAACGATAGGGTCGGATATTTAGCAGCATCGAAGAAATCAGGGCTTTTCAGGTGCGTATCCCGACGATCCTGGTTCGTGTTCACGCTGTTTACATCAGCAGTCAGGTCGATTTGCGCGTCTGAGAAATCATCTTTCGATGAATTCATTTTAACGTCGAAGTTGGTGAATTTACCGTCTACTTCGGCCAGCATCATGTGTGTTACGGTGAAGCCCAGGTTTGAGTGAGCTTTGTCGAGCCCCCAGTTTTGAGCGAAAGCGCTCACAGAAGACAATAAGAGAGCTGCAAAAAAAGTTGCCTTTTTCATTGGTTGTAAATGGATGATTAAAAATTGAAAAAAATAAAAAGTAAAGTAGACAAGTGAATTCGTTAGCCGCGAAGCTTATCTAACAACTGGCTTAGGTATACGGCCTCATCTTCAGTGAGTTTGCAACGCTGATGCTGATCCCACTCATTTTGATGTGTATCCAATTGTTTGAGCAACTCAAGCCCTTTTTCAGTAATGACGACATCAACTGCCCGTCGGTCACTGGGGCACTCCGTGCGTAAGACTAATTTTTTAGCAACCAGCTTATCGACCAGCCGGGATGCATTCGACATTTTATCGAGCATACGCTCAGTAATGTCACTCACTTTCACGGGCGAAGGATATTGTCCGCGTAAGATGCGCAACACATTATATTGCTGCAAGGTTAGCCCCGATGGCTTTAGCAATTGGGTCTGAGCCGCTGTTACCCAGTTGCTTGTATAGAACAAGTTCACCATAACCCGATGATAGGGGGTTTTAAATGGTGTTGTTTGCTTGATGTCAGTTTCGATGGACATACCACAAAGATAAAGTATTTGTATTTAATGTAACAACATTAAATACAAATAAATTCATTATTGGTAGGGGATGATTTGAGGAGCCGATAAATCAAAGTCGCGGAACCGCAATGTAGGCACACCTTCAAATACCTGACGGAAGGGTATTGTATTATTGGGTATGTTCGGATAATAGGCTAACCGGATCTGAAAACTATTGAATGTCAGGTTTTCATTTCGGAGCCGAAAGCCAATGCCATATCCTTGGTAAAGCGGTCCGCTCAACAACGGACGATCGGGAAAACTGACAAGCCCAAGGTTAACAAATGTGATAAATGCCACCCGGAAACCAATCAGATTAAGTTTAGAAAACAGAATATTCTCGTAATTAATGAACCACCGCTTGGTGCCAATGAGGGCATCGCTATTTACCCCTATACCGTCAGTATTTATGCCGCTACCCGTACTACCCAACGAGATATATTCATTAGCAAATCGACCGATGCCAGTTGTGTAACGTGTATTGAAGAAATGACGCATATTGCCCCAGTGGCTTTTTACAAGAGGACTGAAGTAGTTGGATTCAAGCGAAAATACGCCCTGCTCAATTGTGTTTGACCGAATGTATCCCCCCAGGCTGACCAATCCATAGAGATACCCCATCTGCCGCACGTAATTGCCCTGCGAAAAATTCAGGCCCATATATTTTCGTCGGCCCAGTTCAGCATCATCAAACCCAGTAATAAGCGCAATTGATTCACCCGTAGGAACGTCCTCAGTACGTCCGAATCCATAAATCAACACATCGCGAACATACTTACGACGCGAATAGCCAACACTGAATAAAGTTGTACGACTGTCCTGGTAAATCTGGTTGGTATCGGCCGTTACCGTAGGACGTCGGCTATAGGAATAATCTGTATTCCGCAGGGCAATAATGAGTCGTGAACGGCCTTTCTTCTCAATATCATTATCGTTTTCCCGGTAAAACAGGCGGAACGAACGGCCAATCCAGATATCGGTATAGTTGTAGGAAAGAGGCACGAAGAGCACCGTATCATTACGCGTAATCAACCGATTATTCACCTGTGTGTGGTTTAACTCAATAGACCCGGCATATTTAGTATCTGGTGTCAGAAAAGGGCGATAAATTTTGGCAGATATCTGTTTAAGGTCGCGTAGATATAACAGATCAGCCTGCGCTGTCAGAAATGTTTTTGCGATGAACGGTACCTTATAGTGTGCCTGATACTCCATCGTTTGGCGGGGGTCGGTACCATTATAGGCTACCTGAGTCCAAAGCTGATGCCCCAGACCTCTGAAATTCAACTGGTTAAACCCAACACTAAAGTTCTGAAAACCACCAAAACCGCCAATGGGCAATAACGACCAAACGTCCTGCGTAATCACATAGACGTCAACAAACTGGCGGCTTCCAGATCGGGGAACGATCAGAATACGGGCATCGTGAAAAATTGACGTGGTTCGTAAGAGCCGCTCATTATCGCGCAACACCGTGGGGTTTACCACATCGCCCTGCTGAAAAAGCAGGTAGGATCGCCGGATGACATGCTCGCGTGTGTTGGTATGCAAACGCCCTCCTAATCGCTCAATCCAGTTTCCGGGTTGGCGAAGTGTATCATACACCGTCTGCCCGAACACGCTCAACCGCCGAATATAGATATTCCCAATAATCCGCCCTTCAAAGGGCTTGAAGGGATTGGTTTCAATCTGATTAACTTCTCCTGTTTTTAAGCGACTGTTGTATACATCCTGAAAAACAGCATCGTATAACTGCCGAGTCAGCCGATGCCGATACATCCGTTCTTTCAGGCGGCTATAAAAAATGCTATCCCGCAGGAGTGAGCTGTCTGTAACGGCCGTCAATTTAATGGCCATCAGCGAGTCGGTAGGCCCATATTGTATCGATTTGGGCTGTAGGCTATCTACCCGAACCCGGTCTGGATTCAACCGGAACCGTGTGCTGTCTGTCCGTTGCCGATTTGTATCCTGCTGCGCCCTTACCTCTACCACATAACCGACAAATAGTATCAGGTACACTGCAAAACAGCGTAGCCTAACTACATATCTATTCGGATATACCTGATACATGGACTGACGAGCTGGCACTTAGAGTATGATGAGCCAAAATAGTTTAATACTGATAACTCCCGATCAAGAACGCTTGAGGCTATATTTCTTAATTATAATGCTATTAAAACCCGATTCAACATACGTACGCAGACAAACCTGTTCAGGTTTCGGATCAACCGTGAACCCAAAAACTGATCTGTTAGTCAACTTAAATCAACTAGTAGCACCCGATCACCCTACCAATTAACCAACTAAGTAGTCAACTGTTTTTGAAGCCAGTAATCTCGCTGACGCTCGGCACCAAACTGAAAATAATGGAAACCCAGTCGCTCGAAGCCCATTTTCTGGTAGAACGCTATGGCCCGTACGTTACGCTCCCATACCCCTAGCCAGACGGATGTATACCCCTGATTACGCGCCCACTCAAGACAGTGATGCATAAGCATACGGCCCTGCCCTTGCCCGAGTTGCGTTTGTAACAGATAAATACGCTGAATTTCGATGGCGTTCCGGTCTTTCATTCGGCGAGGTGGGCGGCCACGGCGGAGCTTGGCATACCCAACCGGGTGTCCATCAGGCGTTTCCATCACAAAGAAAAATGACTTAGGGTCAGCCAACTCAGCTTTCATAATCGGCAACGAAAAGGCCGACTGGATGTATTCCTCAACCAGTTCGGCAGGGTTATATGGCGGTCCAAACGTATCACGCATGGTTACCGCCGACATATCAGTAAGCAGGGCCGTATCGGCCAGCGTAGCAGGGCGGATTGTCAAAGGAATTACGATTAATAGTATACGATGTGCGATTATAGCCCGAAATTCGCTTTATTGTTCATCATTTATTGTTTGGCCGTTGCAAATGCAATTAGTTTATCCCCTTGTACTGGCATCCGGTTCGCCCCGACGGAAGCAACTCATGACCGATGCCGGTTTTTCATTTTCCATCGAAACCCGACCAACCGACGAACTTTTTCCGGCAACCATGCCCGTCGATGAGGTAGCTGAATACCTGGCCTGTGAGAAAGCGACTCAATTCCAGGCTGATTTAGGCAATCGAATCATTCTGTGTGCCGATACGGTCGTTATTCTGGATGATCAGATTCTGAACAAGCCCCAGGATGAAGCCGATGCCCAGCGAATGTTACGTAGCCTGGCTGGTCGCACCCATCGCGTCCGGACGGGCGTTGCGATTCTATCACCTAATAGGCTGGAGTCATTTACAGATGAAACTATTGTGCAGTTTGCCAACTTATCCGACGCCGAAATCGCGTATTACATCCGTACCTGCCACCCCTTCGATAAAGCCGGTTCTTACGGCGCCCAGGATTTCATCGGGCTGGTTGGTATCGAGCGGCTGGAAGGCTCTTTTTATACCGTAATGGGATTGCCTACGCACCGCGTTTATCAGGCATTGAAACGATTTTTAAAGGGTGAAAGTGCGAAATACTGACGCAAGCTACTGTTCGCTCTTTCACTCTTTCGCTCCGATTCGGCGTTCCGATTCACTCTTTATGCATCTCCCTATTGGCCATACTGGCGTTCATTATGAAATTTTCGTCCGGTCGTTTGCTGATTCTAACGGCGACGGCATTGGCGACCTCAACGGCCTTACGGCCAACCTTGATTATCTGAAAGACCTGGGCATTTCGGCCATCTGGCTCATGCCTATTAGTCCATCGCCCAGCTACCATAAATACGATGTTACGGACTATTACAGCATTGACCCGGAATATGGCACGCTGGATGATTTCAAACGACTGATTCGAGAAGCTCACCAGCGGGGTATTGCCATCATTATCGATCTGGTTTTACACCATACCAGCGTGCAGCATCCCTGGTTTCGGGAGGCAGCCAAAGGACCTCAGAACCCCTACTGGAATTTTTACAAATGGCTTCGCCCCAACGAAATCAAGGCGCGCAACCTGGCCACCCGCGATATTACAGCCGACTCCGACGAACGGAATCCCTGGCATTCAGTGCCTGGTGCCAGATACCCCGAGAGATACTACGGGATGTTCTGGCAGGGGATGCCCGACCTGAATTTCGACTACCAACCCGTACGCGACGAAGTTTTTAACATTGTGCGTTACTGGCTCAATGACATCGGTGTAGATGGTTTTCGGCTCGATGCAGCCCGACACCTCTACCGCGATTATGAGGAAACCAAAAATCATGATTTCTGGGAAGAGTTTGGCCGGGAGGTCGAAGCAGCCAAGCCGGGTGCTTATACGGTGGGTGAAGTCTGGACTCGACCCGAACGCATTGCCCCATATTATCGGGGGTTGAAAGCCAACTTCAATTTCGATCTGCGGCTGATGATTGAAGAAATTGTTCGGCAGGAAAACGATACGGAAGATATGATTCAGTTTATGGCGTATGTCCATGCTGCTTTCTGCCATGTAAACCCACAGTTTATCGATGCCCTGATTTTGTCGAACCACGATCAGAACCGGATCGGCAGTTTGCTGAAAGGCAATCCAAACCATCTGAAAGTGGCGGCCAGTCTGCTGCTAACCTTGCCGGGTCTGCCGTATCTGTATTATGGCGAGGAAATTGGCATGCGAGGGGTAAAGCCCGACGAAAATATCCGGGAACCCTTTCTTTGGGATACCCGTGACCGTGACAAACAGCGCACTTACTGGCGACGCGGGCGCTACAGCACTAGCCGCAGCATTCGTCCTCTGGCCCAGCAGAAGGTCGATCCAGACTCGTTGTTCGCCCATTACAAACGACTGATTCATTATCGAAACAGTCATCCGGTGCTGAATAACAACCTGAGCCGGTTAAAGCAATCGGGCATTCGCCAGAAAGGTACAGTTGCCTTTGTCCGCTATCTGGAAAATGGACCACGGGTTCTGATTATTCATAACCTCACCAAAGAACCCATTGATGTTGTGCTTTCACCCGATGAATACTGGTGTCATCAAATCGTGTTTGATACCGTACCAGGTAGTCAATTTAGCAAAGATCGGATTCAGATACCGGCCTATGGGTGCGTAGTACTGGAATAAAGACGATCGCCCTTGTTAACGTAGTTGTACACCAATACCATCACTAATTTATCTAGCCAGCCTGGTTAGATACGCTTAAAAAGTATTCATGAAATTCTATCTTTTTTTTCCACTGCTTTTACTATCCACATCGCTGTTCGGGCAGGAACCATCAGCAAAACAAATTAACCAACACATTCGCTACCTGGCTTCCGACAAGATGCAGGGACGCGGGACCGGTAGCCCCGAGAATGCAAAAGCCGCTCACTACGTTGAAAAACTATTTAAAAAATACAAGCTGGCCCCGTTGGGGTCCGATGGATATTACCAGTCCTTCACGGCCAAAGTCAGGCGGGTCATTGTGCCAGACAGTCTGCGGGACGCCCGAAACGTAATTGGTTTTCTGGACAACAGCGCACCCTATACCATTGTGATTGGGGCCCATTATGACCACCTGGGTTTAGGCCGACAGGGTAGTTCGAAGGATTCGATACCGGAGGGTAAAATTCATAATGGAGCCGACGACAATGCATCGGGCGTAGCCGGACTGCTGGAAATGGCCCGTTACTTCAGCCAAAACCAGGTAAAGGAACCGTATAATTTTCTGTTTATCGCCTTTGGTGCAGAAGAGCTGGGGTTGCAGGGCTCGCGCTATTTTCTGAACAATCCAACGCTACCGCTCGACAAGATGAATTGTATGGTTTGTATGGACATGATTGGCCGCTACAATCCCGAACGAGGTGTGGGTATCGGCGGATATGGCACCAGCGATGCCTGGCCTACTGTTTTTAAGGGCGTTGAGAGCAGCATTAAATTCTTTACGGATCGAGCTGGAAATGGAGGTTCCGACAATGCGGCTTTTTACGCCAAACAGATTCCGGTACTGTTTTTTCATACGGGCGGCCATCCCGATTACCATATGCCTTCCGACGATTCGGAGAAAATTGACATAAACGCTGAAGAAGCCATTCTCCGGCTGGAAATCAAGCTCCTGGAAAATGCCATGCAGTTACCTAAAATGACGTTTACCCCCGTCAAGTAAGGCGGGAGGGAACCCGTCATTTAGTATAAACCTTGTGGATTCCACCGCAATGGCAGCCTTTCCGCCCTACCGTTATGACAAAATACATTCTTTCAATCCTTCTTCTTGCTCCGTTTTATACTAACGCGCAAAACCGTCCGGCAACTCGTCCGAATATCATTTTCATTCTGGCCGACGACCTCGGCTACGGCGATGTAGGTATCAACGGACAGAAACTGATAAAGACGCCCAACATTGATCGACTAGCCCGCGAAGGCATGCAGTTTACGCAGTTCTATGCCGGTACGTCGGTCTGTGCCCCTTCACGGTCATCCCTTTTGACCGGAAAACATACAGGGCATACCTATATCCGAGGCAACAAAAGTGTTGAACCTGAGGGGCAGGAACCCATTGCCGATTCGGTGACGACGGTTGCCGAGTTATTGCAAAAGTCCGGCTATACAACAGCGGCTTTTGGCAAATGGGGCCTTGGCCCGGTTGGCTCTACGGGTGACCCAAACAAACAAGGGTTCGACCGATTTTATGGCTACAACTGCCAGTCTCTAGCCCATCGATATTACCCCGATCATCTCTGGGATAACGCCAAAAAGATTGCGCTACCTGGGAATAAGGATTTACGTGAGGCAAACGAATACGCTCCCGATCTGATTCAGAAACAGGCACTGCGTTTTCTGGATGACCGTGACGGCAAGCAGCCTTTTTTTCTGTTTCTGCCCTACATTTTACCCCACGCTGAATTGTTGGTGCCTAACGATAGCCTTCTGGCTTATTACAAAGGCAAGTTTCCTGAAAAACCATATAAGGGAGCCGACTACGGCCCCGATGCAAAAACAGGTGGTTATACATCGCAGGAGTATCCCCGCGCTACATTTGCAGCTATGGTGGCCCGGTTGGATCTATACGTTGGTCAGGTAATGGCGAAGCTGAAAGAAAAAGGACTCGATCAAAACACGCTGGTCATTTTTACGAGCGACAATGGTCCTCACACCGAAGGCGGAGCCGACCCGGCCTTTTTTAACAGTGGCGGAAATCTGCGCGGTGTCAAGCGGGATTTGTATGAAGGCGGCATCCGGGAACCGTTTTTTGCCCGCTGGCCGGGTACCATTCAATCGGGCTCGAAAAGCGACTACATCGGAGCGTTCTGGGATTTGTTGCCAACGTTCACGCAATTAGCTGATGATCAAACGCCTGTAGGCATTGATGGTCTTTCGTTCGTACCAACACTGACGGGCAAAGGCATACAGAAAAAGCATGATTTTCTGTATTGGGAATTTCACGAAAATGGTGGTCGGCAGGCCGTTCGGCAGGGAAACTGGAAAGCTGTTCGCTTGCAGGCCATCAATAACCCGACTGGTCCGGTCGAATTATATGATCTGAGTAAAGACCCTGCCGAAGCGCATAATCTGGCCGCCCAATACCCCGATAAGGCGAAGGAGCTTAGTCGTCTGATGGCTCAGTCGCACATCGAATCGCCCCTATTCCCGTTTGCGAAACAATAACGCATACAGCCAGGCAGATTCACCCCATTTTCTGGATTGTTCATCCCATTTCGCCCACACGCCTGTCGGTTCCACCTAGTTTTGACCCAAACTTAATTCTATGTGGAACCTTACCTTCCTTCGCCGTTTTGAGCCGCTATTCTTTATTGTCATAGCGATTATTTACGTTGTCCGACGTCTTTTCCAGGAGGTTCACCGGCTCGACCAGATGATTGAACAGGTACAAAGACTTCGATTACCTGCTTCGACAATCTGGCATGACGTGGGGGACTACAATTATATCCTGAATAACAATATTCCCCTGATTGCGGGGGTGTGTTTCTTTCTGGCAGGCTGGTATAGTTTTCATCAGCGGGCCTATCCTCAGCTGAGCTTATCCATTCAGGATCAAAAGGGATGGGTGTCCCTTGCACAGGCTCTTTTACTGCTGTTTGCCAGCGCGTTCAGCTATCATTATCTTAAGCAGTACGTCCGTTTTCGACATGACACCATGCATCAGATCATCGGGCTGAAAGTTTATTCGTTGTACCGAAAACGTACGGTTCTGGCTGATACAATCGGGCTAGGCATTGTTGTACTGGCCTACGAATTGGTTTTCCAGTTCTATTCATTCCTGAACCAGAAAATAGAGCAGGAAACGCAGCGCTATTTACAGCCACTTAGTTACGTGTTTCTGGGCGGAGCTGGTCTGTTTCTGCTCAGTTTTGCATTGGATGGTAACCTCCCTCCTACATTATGGCAATTCCATCTACAGAATACGCTCACCCTACTGACACTATTTATCCAGGTCTATTTCTTGCATATCTATTGTTTCAGGTATATTCTTCCCAATATTCGCAATCCCTCCCCTTCCTTCCCTTACCATCTGCTTATTTATGTCCTGCTTGGTCTGGCAGGGCCACTACTCATCTGGTTTGCTTCGCCCTCCTTCCATTATTTTGGCAATATTGTTCTGTTTCTGCTGGTCAGTTACGTTGGTTCTTTTTCCATCGCCTATCTGCGAGAAACATTTTCGGCTGAAAAAACCGTACTTCAAACACAGATATCTTCGAAAGCTGCCGAACTGGCCAGCCTTCGGGCACAGATCAATCCGCATTTTCTGTTCAATGCCCTCAACAGTCTATATGCTACTGCATTGAAAGAAAATAGCGAAAAAACAGCCGATGGTATTCAGAAATTGGGTGACATGATGCGGTTTATGCTCCAGGAAAATAACCGTGAACGGATTCCTCTAAGCAAAGAGATTGCCTATCTGCAAGATTATATTCAGCTCCAGCGGATGCGGCTGGATGAATCGCACAACATCGAAATTCGGGTGACGATTCAGGAGCCTGAACGAGAGATTTATCTGGCTCCCATGATGCTGGTTCCGTTCGTCGAAAATGCGTTTAAGCATGGCATCAGCCTTCGCTATCCGTCGTGGATTTACACTACCCTCACTCTCGACGCTACCCATCTGTATTTCAAAGTTCATAACTCCCTGCATCCCAAACACGCGAATGATCCCGAAGACGAACAATCGGGATTGGGACTCGACAATGTTCGGAAACGCCTAGAGTTGATTTATCCCGGTCGGCACCAGCTTACCATTCAGCAGTCAGAACAGGACTATTTTGTAGGGCTCACGCTCGTGTTTTGGTAGCCCCTTCTCCTGACTTCCTAAAGATTCTAATATGTAGACCTGTTGTAACGCAGACGTTTCGTCGTTGCGATGGAAGCCTGCAATTTTCAATCAACTAGCGCGGGTTTCCACCCGCGTTACATTTAAATCGCTGATCATCATGAGACAATTCGCTGTTGCCCTACTGTTGATGTTACTGGTTGCCAAAGTCGTGATCGGCCAACCGCTTTCACCAGCCGTTTATTTGGCCCCTGGGAGCACCCATATCGGCTATGCAAGTTGTATTTACAGTTATGCTAAAACAAACCAGGGTAGTGTACGTATGACCAGCCAAAATCAGCACATCGGCGTGGTTATCGAACGAATAAGTAGCTTATTCTATGCGCTGGACTGTACTGATTTTAAATTAATTACCAAAAAACTGGTTCGTTTATCTTCTAAAAAACTAGCCGCTTTTACCAGACAGTACATACCTCACAATCGTCTGGTCTACATTCGGCAACTCATGCGCAAAGGCCACATCGTTACGAGAAACCAGTTTTGGAAGCAAATCCAATATACGCTCTGTCATGAATCGAATATCGCTTTGTTCGTAAAAAAACATAGCGACCGCTTTACCTTTGAACGCCTGTCTGACAAGAACCTTATTCGTGCAGGTCATCAGGTGGAATCAAAATGATTGAACATGCAGTACCGCTGACGCAATGACACTAACCGCAATCGCTATCGACGACGAACCACAGGCGCTGGAAGTGATCCGGCTCCATGCCGCCCGAGTAAATTTTTTGGCCCTCAAAGCCACGTTTACCGACGCGTTCGAAGCTATTACCTGGCTACAGACCCATAAAGTGGACTTGCTCTTTCTGGACATAAAAATGCCCGACATTTCCGGCATTGATGTGGTCAAGTGCCTGTCCAGAGTACCGATGATTATCTTCACAACCGCCTATTCGAGCTATGCCGTTGAAGGGTTCAATCTGGACGCAATCGACTATCTGTTAAAACCGTTTCCACTGACACGGTTTTTGAAAGCCTGCAATAAGGCGCTAGAGTATAAAACCGCACACATCGGCACAGAACCCGCCTTTCTGTTCATCAAAACAGGGTACGACGAAGAAAAGGTTATGCTGGAGGATATTTTATACATCGAAGCCGATGGGAATTACCTGACGTTTGTGCTCAAAGCCCGAAAGCTCCTGAGCCGACAAACCATGACCGAGCTTCAGCAACTCTTGCCTGCGGATCAATTTGTCCGGGTTCATCGTTCCTATCTGATTGCCATTCATAAAATTGATAAAATCGGTCGCCAGGAGCTTACAATAGCAGGCAAACAAATTCCTATCGGGGCTTCCTATGAAGAAGCGGTAGCGGGCATACGCGCCAGAATTACCCAGCAGTGAAATCCGTGCCCCAAATAAATCTGGTAATCAACCGATTACTGAATTTCTTGCAGAGAAGTAGGAGGCAATGCGGTTAATACGATTCGGTTTACCGACATGAGCCTTATCTTTGCCCGATTTTTACCCGTATCAATCGCATGGCCCAATCGCTCAGCGTCCGCCATTTGGTGGGCATCAAAGACCTGACCGAGTCTGATATTCAGCTCATTCTGGAAACGGCCAGTCAGTTTAAGGAAGTCATCAATCGACCGATCAAAAAAGTCCCGTCCCTGCGCGATGTGACGATTGCCAACGTTTTTTTCGAAAATTCGACCCGTACACGACTCTCGTTTGAGTTAGCCGAAAAAAGACTCTCGGCCGATGTGGTCAATTTTTCGGCGTCGGGGAGTTCGGTCAAAAAAGGTGAAACTCTGCTAGATACGGTCAATAACATTCTGGCGATGAAGGTCGATATGGTGGTGATGCGGCACAGCAGCCCCGGCGCTCCTCATTACCTGACCCGGCACATCAAAGCCAATGTCGTCAACGCGGGCGATGGCACCCACGAGCACCCCACCCAAGCCCTGCTCGACTCGTTTTCGATCCGCGAAAAACTGGGCGATGTAGCCGGAAAACGGATTGCGATCATTGGCGATATTACGCACTCCCGCGTAGCGTTATCCAACATTTTCTGTTTGCAGAAACAGGGAGCCGAGGTAATGGTTTGTGGCCCCAAAACACTGATTCCTAAATACATTGAAGCACTAGGCGTAAAAGTCGGGCATGATGTTCGGGCAGCACTGGCCTGGTGCGATGTCGCCAACGTACTACGCATTCAGTTAGAACGGCAGCAAATCAAATATTTTCCTTCACTTCGGGAATATTCGCTGTTTTTTGGCATCTCTAAACAGATGCTCGACGACCTCGACCGACCTATCGTACTGATGCATCCTGGCCCCATCAACCGGGGTGTCGAACTGACTTCTGATGCCGCAGATTCGGCGCACAGCATCATTCTCGACCAGGTCGAAAACGGTGTAGCGGTTCGGATGGCAGTACTGTACCTGCTGGCACAGTTGTAATCGTGTTTTGCATTAAATTTTGATTTAATTCATGTGCTAACGGGCTTATCGCAAAAACGAAATAAGCCTTCTGAGGTTTAAGGGATTACCCAATAATTCCGTCAACAACAAACCTCAGAAATGTCATGAAAACGATCTGTGCTTCGCTCATTTTTGTGAGCTTATCGGTGCCTATAGCGTCAATGTGTTCGGCTAGTCCGGGAATAAACCAGCCCCTCAATAATCCGATCTATTCAAGTCGTAATTACAAGCAGGTGTATTCTTCCAAATGGCAGGACCAGTCAACACTTACGAGCACTACCTGGGCTCATTACAATACCAGAATAGCTGATTACAAACATTCAATAGCTGAAACCAATCTGGCCATTGGTAGCTTAGCTTCCAATGCATCGACGAGTAGCCTCGTCAACCGAAATTATAAAACGCAGCATGAGTCAACCTGGCAATTATCCCCTACACAGGAGAACCATCCTGTGAGAAAGCACCATAAACATCATCACAATACAGTAGGGAGTTAATGGTTGGTCGTGCAGTATGCAAATTCGGTAAGCAGCGTGGCTTTTGAGGCTACGCTGCTTTGTTTTATGGCTATAAATGCGCTAATTCAACCGATTGCTTCTCTTCTTAACTAACAATGGCTGAATGAAACAGTACTCCTCTTTGACAAGCCTATTACTCACTTTCCTGATCGGTCACATTTGTCTGGCTCAGGCCCCGCAGGAAGACCTTTTCAAAAAACTTCAGGAAATCGCCATCATTGAGCAGAAAGTTATGATGCCCATGCGCGATGGCGTCCGGCTCGCTACCGACATTTACCGCCCTAAAACCGACCAAAAAGTCCCAATTATTTTCTCCAAAACGCCCTATAACTTCAACGCCTGGGGCGATGGCGAACAACACCAAAATGCCTACCAGGCAGCGCTGGATGCCGTAAAACGAGGCTACGCGTATGTTGTTCAGAATGAACGTGGTAAGTTTTTCTCCGAAGGCGAATGGGATATTCTTGGCCCGCCCACAACCGATGGGTATGATGCCTTTAGCTGGATGGCCAAACAACCCTGGTCGAATGGCAAGATTGGCACCTACGGCTGCTCATCTACAGCCGAATGGCAAATGGCGGTAGCGGCTCTGGATCACCCAGCACATGCCGCCATGGTTCCGATGGGTTTTGGCGCTGGCGTAGGGCGGGTAGGGTCGTTTTATGAGCAGGGCAACTGGTACCGGGGTGGCGCTCAGCAGATGCTGTTTACAACCTGGCTATACGGCACACAAACCGATGCATTTGCCCGGCCACTCTTCCCCAAAACCGCTACCAGTGAAGACTTAACCCGTGTATCGCGCTTTTATGACTTAGCTCCCGAAATGCCCCGCGTCGATTGGGCGCAAGGCCTGAAGCATTTACCCGTTCAGGACATCATCAAAAATGTGAATGGTCCGAAGGGCGTTTACGAAAAGATGATTGTTCGCAAACCGAACGACCCCGAATGGTATAAAGGAGGTCTGTACCATGATAACATGCCGTTTGGCGTGCCCAGTTACTGGTTCGCATCCTGGTATGATGTTTCTACAGGGCCGAATCTGGCGCTGTTCAATCACGTTCGAAAAAACGCAACCGATCCACAAGTACGCGACAATCAGTATTTAGTAATTGCTCCGACCCTGCATTGCGCTTACAAACGCGCCACCGAAAACACCGTAGTAGGCGAACGTAGTGTTGGCGATGCTCGACTGGACTATGACGGTCTGATTTATGGCTGGTTCGATTATTGGCTCAAAGGTGAGGCCAACGATGTATTGAAAAAGACTCCGCACGTTCGCTACTATACGATGGGTTCGAACAAGTGGCAAACGGCCGATACCTGGCCCCCAGCCAATGCCGAACTGACGACCTATTACCTCTCCAGCAACGGACGAGCCAACAGCTTGTATGGCGATGGCAAACTCAGTCTGAAACCTCTGGGCAAAGACGAAAAACCCGATGCCTTCACATACGATCCGATGTATCCCGTGCCGTCTTACGGCGGTAACGTTTGCTGCGCGGGCAATTCTGTACAGGGTGGCTCGTTCGATCAGCATCAGATGGAAACCCGCCAGGACATTCTGGTCTATACCACCGAACCGTTTGCCGATGGCGTTGAAGTAACGGGATCGATCGAGTCGACACTCTATGTTTCGTCTGATGCGAAAGACACCGATTTTACCGTTAAGTTGATTGATGTATATCCCGACGGCAAAGCTTATAATCTGGACGAAACCATCCTGCGGGCCCGCTACCGCGAAGGGTTCGACAAAGAAGTCTGGATGGACAAAGGGAAAGTTTATAAACTCACCCTAAGCCCGATGTCGACCAGTAATTATTTTGCACCGGGGCATCGGATTCGGGTTGAAATAGCGAGCAGTAATTTTCCCCGATTTGATCGAAACCTTAATACAGGTGGCAATAACTACGACGAAACCAAGGCTGTTGTAGCCCACAATCAAGTGTTCCATTCGGCACAATATCCATCCCAAATCCGTTTACCTATTGTGAAGAAGTAAGACGAACAAATCCGCAAACCATACTGTTCTCTGAACAGTCCATTAGCTCTATTCACACATTCACTCTTTCGAAATTCACTCTTTCGCTCTTTAACAATGAAAGGCTTTCAATTTTCCGACTATATACCGCCCGAGCAGAAAGGAGGCAGCAACTTCGATAAGCTGCTCAATATATTTCAGCAACTACTGCTGATGACCTCCGGCGATGTGGAACAGGCCATGTCGTGGATGAGTCAGCTCGACCGGCAGTATGGCCTCACCGATGATAAGTACGGCATCGGTAACTTCTTCGACGACCTCAAAGAAAAGGGGTATATCACCGACGAAAATCAGGAAGGCCGTATTGTGATGACACCAAAAAGTGAGCAAACCATTCGGCGAAGTGCGCTGGAAGAAATTTTCGGTAAGCTCAAACGCTCCAAATCGGGGGGCAACCACAATACGCCCTATACCGGTACTGGCGACGAACTAAGCAGTGACCTCCGCAGCTACCAGTTTGGCGATACGCTGGAACAGATTTCGATGACCGAATCGATCAAAAATGCGCAGATCAACAGCGGTGTCGAGGAATTTCGATTGATGGAGCGCGATCTGGAGGTTACGGAAAAAGAGCAGAAAACCCAGACATCGACCGTGCTGATGATCGACATTAGCCACTCGATGATTCTGTATGGCGAAGACCGGATTACACCCGCCAAAAAAGTAGCGCTGGCCCTGGTCGAACTGGTTAAACAGAAGTACCCGAAAGACACGCTCGATATTGTCGTTTTCGGCAACGATGCCTGGCAGATTCAGGCGAAAGAGTTGCCCTATCTGGAAGTTGGCCCTTATCATACCAACACCGTAGCCGGACTTGAACTATCGATGGACCTGCTTCGTCGGCGGAAGAACAAGAACAAGCAGATTTTCATGATCACCGACGGCAAACCGACCTGTTTAAAAGAAGGCATCAAATACTACAAAAACTCGTTCGGACTAGACCGAAAAGTAGTTAGTAAAACCCTGACGCTGGCAGCCCAATGTCGCCGGTTGGATATACCGATTACTACGTTCATGATTGCTTCTGACCCCTACTTAAAACAATTCGTGCAGGAATTCACGAAGGTCAATAATGGTCGGGCCTATTACAGCGGCTTACAGGGTCTGGGCAACATGATGTTTGAAGATTTTCAGCGCAACCGCCGGAAAAACATTAAGTAAAGGGCTATCTGATTCACTGCTATTTGGTAATCTTTCTGCCATTCCTCCTATCGCCGGAATGACAGCAAACAAAGTCGGGATTAGAGGCCCGACTTTGTTTTTATCCCCCAATAACCCTATGTCAACCTTTGCTGATCAGGCGATTGCCTATTATAATTCCCTTGCCGCTCCAACGAATCTTCCGGCTAGTGTAGACGTTTTGAATCCCTACCAAACCCCGGATGTACGTCGGATTGTCGAGGAGTTTTACGGCAATTTTTTCAACGACAATCATCCGCGCGTATTTGTATTAGGTATCAATCCGGGTCGGTTTGGTGCGGGCGTAACTGGCATTTCATTTACCACTCCCCAGAACCTGCGTCGCTATTGCCACATTGCCAATACCCTCGCCGACACACCCGAACTATCGAGCCGATTTATTTATCAGGTTGTAGACGCATTTGGCGGAGCTGAGGCTTTTTACGGGCAATTTTTTCTAACCTCACTGTTTCCTCTTGCCCTGACGAAGAGCGGAAAAAACTATAACTTTTACGACGACCGTGCCACCACCAAAGCGCTGTGGCCGATTATTACCGAAACCGTTCGGACACAGATCAACTTTGGATGCGACCGCCGGGTGGCCGTATGCCTGGGAAAGAAAAATGAAACCTATCTGAAACGATTGAACGACGAGCAAGGCTTTTTCGGACGAATCGTAACCCTCGACCACCCACGTTATATTTTGCAGTACAGAACAAAAGATGCACCACTGTATCTGGAAAAATACATCACTACTCTGCACGATTGCCTTCAATAATCCATAAAAAAGCCGATCGGCTATGAATAGCCGATCGACCGATACTTGATATACTAATTGTTTAATGAAATCAGCCCTACACCTTCGTTAATTCCATCGTGTACGTATACGTCTCATCTTTGCCATCGCCATCCAGATCTTCAGACTCCTGGCTCGACAATTTCAATGTATTACCACTTACCGTTGCCGTATAGACCGACGTGTCGGTACCGCTGGTAATTGTCAGTTTAGTTCCGTCCAGTTTCCAGGTCGAATTATCCTCAATTGGATTCACATCATCCGTCGACGTGTTGCATTTGGGCCCTGCTTTACCCGTTATTTTACCACCGCTATTGAACGTGACTACCGTGGTTGTCAGACAATCGACAATGTCGTTGCCGCTGGGGTATAATCTGTAAATACTCAGTAAGTCATTCGTTTTCTGACCATTTCCGAGATCGATAGACGGATCAATTTTATACCCTGAAATCCGCCAGCTTCCTTCTACGGCCGATGTCGACGGAGTCACATTGGTATCACCACCGTTTTTACAGCTACTAAACCATAGGGGCAAAGCGAGTACCAGCGCCCATGCCATCAACCGAATTGCATTCGTATTTTTCATAGTTCATTAATAATGTTTGGGCCAAAAGTAGAAGGGCCTTTAGACGACAGAAAATCATGTTGAGCAAGCGGTCGAGAACGGCTTTAGCACTTATTGAGCGGTCGAAGACATAAAACCGATGCCTTTCCCTACTAGCTCAATCAGGCTATCAACCGCTGCCTGGCTAAAGGTCGGACCCATTGCCTTACGTGTACATCCAGCCTAAACTTGTACATGATGCGTTTCGTTTACAGTGGGGCGGACGCATAATTGCTTTTACAATGGCCACCCCGTAAACGGAAAACCGTATACTGAAGACATTTTATAACTTTACATTCCAAAACTGTCTTCCCCCTCAACAATGCTAATAACAACTACGCCTAATATTGAACACAAACAAATCACAAAATACATTGGCCTGGTCAATGGTGAAGCCATCATTGGTGCCAACCTCGTAAAAGACTTTTTCACCTCTATAAAAGATGTGGTCGGTGGTCATAGCGGGGCCTATGTACAAGCCTTGCGCGAAGCCAAAAGTATTGCCATTAAAGAAATGATTGATCAGGCATCCCGGCTTGGAGCCAATGCCATTATCGGTGTCGATTTAGATTATCAGACTATTGGTAGTAATGGAGCCATGCTTATGGTCAGTGCCAATGGTACTGCTGTAGTCGTCGAATAGTCTGTAATGTGTTTGGAAATACGCCCTGTCCTGCTAAAAATCTCCACTCCCAAGCATAATCCAATCAATCTGCTTATCGGTAAACTATAAAAATCAGATGAAGGTACAGAGTCCTGAGCGTCTATGTACCTTCATCTGATCTTCTATAAGAAAAGGACTTTAAATACCCTATATTTAATTATTAATACATATTTAATTATATTTTATAGATCAATCTGCAACGTTGTATAAAATTTGTAGGTAGTGTTCTGTGTATTTAGCTCACTACGCTATGAAAATGGTCATTATTGGCGGTTGTCATGTCGGCAATTACGCCATACCTCCTCAGCTTGGTTTTGTTCAAAAATGGATAGAGCATGTAGAACATCTGACAGGTGATCCTGTCCAAACCATATGTCATAGTATGGTTAGCCTCAACCAGGTAGCTGATTTGATTACGCAACACAAAGTCGAACTGATGCAGGCCGACCAGATTGTTCTTCAACTAGGCCATTATGAGCTTTCATGGCGCAAATGTTTTCGGGAGATTTTTCAGCAACAACCGTTTACAATAACGCCAAAGCCCTATCAGCCCAAGCCCTTACCAAGCGTTGCCGGAACGGCCCCGACTCCCTATCACCAACAGCTAAAAAATTGGTTCAAAGCGGCCATACTGACCCTGTACAAAGCCCAGAACGGCCAGCTGCCTTATTTAAAGCAGTTCGACCAACGGCTAATGCAAATGCTGGCTTTATTAGCTCCGTACGGCGATAAAGTGATTGTTATGACCCCTTTCCCTAGTTTACACCCTGTAGATCAGTGGCTTCGGCGGGAAAGTATCCCCACTATGTACACGTGTGCTCGGCAAAATGGGTTTCGGCTGGTCGATACGTTTAGCGCCATTCCCCGACAGGCAGCTTATTTTCTAGCCGATGGGGCACACCTGAATGCACAGGGCCATGCGGTCGTTGCGCTTCTTTTGAGCCAACTCCCTGTTTACACGGCCCTCCTGGAAGAAATCAATTGTCTATAATCTATACGAAAGGGCGCTCAAAGGGTCAAAAAATCCCCTGTGAGCGCCCTCTAAGGAAAACATCGCAACCACACTCAGCCAATTACAGGCTTAGTATCGGTCATCATCTTCTTCATCTTCCTCTTCACCAAAGTTTTGGCCTGGATTAAACATCGAGCCAAGTAAATCTTTAAACGACTGGCCAGTATCCATCGCTTTTTTACCAACCAGCGAATGCTCTGCCAAACCATGCAGGGCAAACTCCATCATAAACAGTTTTTCAGGTTTACTCAGCCGGGAATGAAACTGGTCGACAACATCATCCAGACCGTCAATGGTTCGCAAACGAGCCTCGTAGTCGCGGTTACTCAGGTCGTTCAGGATGTCCATCGTGTTACCATCGCCAAACCAGTCTGTTATTTTCTTGTATGGATTGCCCCGCTTGTCTTTTTTAGCTTTCTCCGGATTAGGGAAATACTGCAAAAACTGATTTCGGATGGCCTTACCAATCAGATTCTGCGCCACAATTACCGGGCCCTCTACTTCCCCCTCATACACCAGTTCGACTTTACCACAAATCGCCGGAACAACCCCGTACAGATCAGCTATACGCACATACGTATCGCGTTCGCCATTGAGTAACGCCCGTCGCTCGGCCGATGAAAGAAGATTTTCATAAGCCGAAATAGTCATCCGGGCTGAAACACCGCTCTTCGAATCAACATATTCACTCTCACGGGCTTCCAGGGCTACCTGCTCAATCAAATCAGCGATCAGATCGTTGGTTTTCACCATACCTTTCTGCTCCGTTTTGACAATAGCTTCCTGCATCGTGATTTTCTTCCCAATTTCGATCGATTTCGGATAGTGCGTTACAATCTGTGAATCAATCCGGTCTTTCAAGGGTGTAACAATACTGCCCCGGTTGGTATAATCTTCGGGGTTAGCCGTAAACACGAACTGAATATCGAGCGGCAAACGGAGCTTGAAACCACGTATCTGAATATCACCTTCCTGCAGAATGTTGAATAACGACACCTGAATACGAGCCTGTAAGTCAGGCAATTCGTTAATTACGAAAATACAGCGGTGCGAGCGAGGTATCAGTCCGAAGTGAATCGTCCGTTCATCGGAATAGGGCAATTTGAGCGTAGCAGCTTTGATCGGGTCCACATCGCCAATCAGGTCGGCTACCGATACATCAGGTGTAGCCAGCTTCTCGGTATAACGATCGTTCCGATGAAGCCATGCAATGGGTGTCTGATCGCCTTTTTCAGCAATCAGGTCGACCGAATACCGTGAAATGGGGTTCAGGGGATCATCGTTGAGTTCGGAACCAGCCACCACCGGAATATATTCATCCAGTAAGTTGACCATCATCCGGGCAATCCGGGTTTTAGCCTGTCCACGCAAGCCCAGCAGGTTTATGTGGTGCATGGATAGAATAGCCCGTTCTACATCGGGGATTACTGTATCTTCATACCCCCATATACCCGGAAAAACAACTTCCTTTTCCTTGATTCGCTCAATTAAATTTTCCCGCAACTCCTGCTTGATTGAGCGGGATTCATACCCGGCCGCTTTCAGCTCACCGAGTGTAGTAATGGCCAATAGTTTTGATGATTTCAGATTGCGGTAGTTCATTCTGTTTGTAATGGATAATGTATTATGGACAATGTATAATGAAGGTTAGGAGCCGGGTGGTCATTATTCATTTTACATTATTCATTGTTCATTAAGTCTAACAGGCTTTCGAAAGAAATGGTTTTTGGACGCTTAAAATGACTAATTTTACCAATTATACGCGCCGGGAAGATAAGCCCGTTGCTATCTATGAACTCGACACGAACACGCTTTATTCTCTTTCTTGTACTTATTGGCCTGGTGGGCTGTCGCGTACAAAACAACCCTCCTGAACTTATCAGCATCGCTCCCAAAGAGGCTTTTGTAAGCGATAGTGTTCGATTAAAGGGGTATCAGTTTGGCTCAAATCCGGTTGTAACATTTAGCACCTCCAAGTCGATTGTGACGGCCCCTATCCAAAGTTATGATGACAATACAATCCTCATTCGGGTGCCTACAACTACTCCCGATATAAATCAGGTCAGAGTTCAAACGGATCAGGGTATATCGGATCCACTTCCCTTTACCGTCAAACAACCCCCACCGAGGTTGACCACAGTAACCCCTACCAACGGCTTGCCGGGTACAGTTGTGACCATTACAGGCAATTTTCTTAACCAGATTACCCGCATTCGCTTCGATAACATCGATGCAATTGTAAAAGATAGTACATCAAATCAACTAACAGTTATTGTCCCGCCAAACACGCCACGCGGCCCATCAGCCCTCGCCGTTGAAACAAAAGGGGGCAATCTTACCACAAGATTTATTGTTGCCGGAACCCCACAAATTACCCGGATCAATCCTACACAAGCTAAAGCAGGAACGGCACTGATAGTACAGGGCAAAAATTTAACCGACGGTATTCTAAGTATAAATGGGCTCGTTACGGATAAAGCCGTCACAACGGTCACCGATACAGTAATCCGCACAACGATTCCGGCTACAGCTACCTCTGGCCTGGTGTCGGTTCGGGTTTTCGAAACCCTCGTTGCCACCAGTACCGATTCGCTAAAGATTATTGCACAGCCGTTTATTACCAACCTACTGGCGCGTGACGGCATTGCTGGCGATAAACTCATTATTCAGGGCCTGAATCTATCGAGTGTAACAAGCGTGTCGTTTGGCAGCGTGGTTGTTCCCTTCCGAATTCTTAGCAGTACCCAAATAGAAGCCACCGTACCCGCATTAACTAGTTCGGGCAACGTCACAATTTCGGCCACTAGCGTTGGAGGCACAGCTACGGCTACCGACCCTTTTTTCTTTTACCTGCCTCCTTCGAATCTGTCTTTAACCCCAGCCCGACAATTGAATGGACGCCCGTTAACCGTTTCGGGTAAAAATCTGTATCGGATTACAGACGTGAAAGTGAGCGGTATAGCCGTACCCATTACCAGCCGCAATGAAGGCATCGATTTATTGATTGGCATACCCGACAATGCCGTTAGTGGCTCTGTCACCGTAACCAGCCGGGCGGGTTCGGCATCTGTACCAATCATTATTGTTCAAAAACCAGTGGTTACGAGTTTGCTTCCGGCCAAAGCGAGAGCGGGCGAACGGATTGTCTTAAACGGTGATTTCCTCCAGGATGCACAGATTTATTTTACTGGCTCAGCCAGTCCGGCAGCCGATGGTGGCAAAAATACCGATACCGAACGATGGGTACTGGTTCCTGCCGATGCGCAGGTCGGCCCGTTGCGGATTGTGAACATAGCGGGCGACGTCACAACAACGAGTTCGTTTACCCCCATTCGCCTGGCTACCATCACCGACTTTACGCCCAAAAGTGCAGCAGTTGGAGCCGAAGTTACTATAACAGGGCAAAATCTATCAACGATTACCGCTGTTCGATTCAGTGGAGGGAACTCTGCTCCTGCTACGTTCCGGCTATCGGGCAGTTCGCTCATTGCTACAGTGCCCACTGGAGCTACCACAGGGCAAATCTGTCTCACCAACGATGCAGGTACAAGTTGCACGAGTTCAAACCTTACAGTAACGAAGTAATGTATTGGCAGGCATCGGAAACAGTCGTGCCTACCAATACTAATGGTTACCGATTAACGCTATCAACCAATTGCTTCACGAGGACTTCATTGATTCGTACATAGCTTTCATGGGTCCAGCCAGCAACGTGTGGGGTTAACACGACTCGGTCCGATTGGCGAAGGTAGTTGAAGCTAACCTGTTGATCGGGTGTCAATTTGGCCAGTTTTTCATTTTCCAGAACATCCAGAGTAGCTCCCCGGATTTTGCCACTTTCGAGTCCGCGCACAACAGCTGCCAGCGATACGATTTCGCCCCGAGCTATGTTGTTGAGGTAAAACGGTTTGGCAACCTGCTCAATAAACGCATCATTCACCCACATTCGGGTTTCATCGGTCAGGGGAATATGTAAACTGATTATATCCGCTTCTGCCATAACCTGCACCAGCGTTGCTTCTTCGGCAAATTCATCGCCGTAGTTGGTCAGAAACTTATCGTAAGCCAATACCCGGCATCCGAAACCGCTCAGCCGTTTTGCCGTGGCACGACCGTTGTTCCCATACCCAATTAGCCCGACGGTCAGGCTCCCGAGTTCATAGCCACGGTTTCCTTCGCGATCCCAGATGCCTTGTCGCACCTCCCGATCGGCTTTAAGAATATTGGCTAACAAGGCCAGAAGCATACCTACTGTATGTTCGGCTACCGCGTCCCGATTTCCGGTACCGGCATGAAACACGACAATACCTCGCTTTTCGGCAGCCTCCAGATCAATTAAATCCAGGCCTGCTCCGGCCCGCCCAATAAACCGTAGATTAGGGGCATGGCTCAACAATTCTTGATCGACCGTAGTTTTGCTTCGGATAATCAGTCCTTCAAATGGCTCAAGAGCAGTTATTAATTCAGCACGGCTGATTTTTGGTTGATAATCATATTGAAAGCCAGCTTCAGTGAGCATGGCAAAAAGCGACGGGTGCATCTCGTCGGCAATGAGAATAGATCGTTGACTCTGGAACATCCGGGGTTATTCGTAACTTGCAGCACGCATTAAGTAATTGACAATGAATAATGGATAATGAACATTGAATAATTGTATGGACAACCCATCCAATTCATGCATGACTTGCATTATCTATTAGTCATTTTACATTATTCATTAATTCTTGGCGAAACTACAAAAAGTACATGGAACAACGCCAACCCAACGAATCAAACCAACCCCGCACCAACCCATCAAACGGGTCGAAGTCTGATGCACGTCCTGCCGAAGCTCAGTCGCAGCCATCGACTGAACAACGGCCTGGCCATCAACACCCTAACAACCGTCAGGGTGCTCCTTCCCGAGATAATCGTTCAGGGAACAACACGCCCGACACAGACCCAACTAATCGGCCCGAAAGACCTCAAAAGCCCGTTCAGAATCAGCGTGAGAATCGGCAACAGAACGGGCGGCCAGACGATCAGCGTCAAAAAAACCAGCAGAATCAACGGGAAAATCGGCACGAAAACCGACAACCCAATCCGAATCAGCGGCCTAATGAAGCCCGGCAACGCGACGACAATCGACCCAGTCGGGAGCAAGCGCTTCCCCTGCCCCGCGTACAGGAATCGCTCCTGGGCGAAGCCACACTGCGCGATTTGAACAACCAGCCGAACCAACCGGCCGAACATACCAGTCGTGAAGAACGATTAGTGATTGGCATTTCCCTGGGCGATTATAATGGCATTGGGCCCGAAGTTATTCTGAAGGCGTTACAGTACAACCGATTACAGAAAATCTGTACACCCGTTATTTACGGCTCCATGAGGATTTTGAATCGCTATCGCAATCTGCTCAATTTCAAAGATTGGAATCTGAACGGGGCTCAGTCGATAGGCCAGATCAGCCATAAACTAACCAACGTCATTACATGCTGGCCCGATCAGAATCAGGATATCCAGCCGGGTCACGTAACTCCCGAAGCAGGGCAGGCTGCGTTTGTCTGTCTACAGCGAGCCGTCGATGACCTGAAAGCCGGTAAGTTGGATGCACTCGTAACGGCCCCCATCAACAAGTACAATATTCAGTCGGAAGAATTTAAATTTCCGGGACATACAGAATACCTCGCTCAGGAATTTGACGTTCAGGACAACCTAATGTTTATGGTCAGTGGAACCTTACGCGTTGGGGTCGTAACGGGTCATATCCCGTTGGGGCGGGTTCGCCAGAATATTACGCGGGATCGCATTGCCCAAAAACTTGCTCTGATGATGAAGTCATTACGACAGGATTTTGGCATCGACAGACCCCGAATTGCGGTATTAGGGCTTAACCCACATGCTGGCGAAGAGGGACTGCTGGGAAACGAGGAGCAGGAAATAATTAAACCGCTGCTTGCCGATTTACTGGACAAGGGCGAACTCGTATTTGGTCCCTATCCCGCCGACGGCTTCTTTGGCACAAGGGCTTACAAACACTTTGATGCCGTACTGGCCATGTATCACGATCAGGGACTGATTCCGTTTAAGGCAATTGCTTTCGAAGAAGGGGTCAACTTTACCGCTGGAATGCCCGCAGTCAGAACCTCTCCCGACCACGGCACGGCCTACGATATTGCGGGAAAAAATCTTGCCGATGAAACGTCTATGTTACAGGCTATTTATACCGCCATCGACGTAGCCCGACATCGTAAAGAGTTTATTGAATTGGAGGAAGGCGCACTCAAATAAGTTATGTCGTTTACAGTTTTCGGTTTATAGTTGGCTAACGCAGGAAAGTAAGAACTTGATAGCCAGCTGTAAACCGAAACCTGTAGCCAGAAAACTATATATCGAATGTTAAAATCAATGACTGGCTTCGGTAATGCAACAGTAGAGGCTGGAGGCCTGTCTGTCACGGCTGAAGTTAAAACCCTGAATTCAAAATTCCTGGACATTTACTGTCGAATTCCGCGTCAATTCTCGGATAAAGAAATTGAGCTACGTGCCCTACTAACCCAGCACCTGGAACGTGGTAAGGTAGAGCTTTCCATTAACCTTACCCGAACGAATGTGGTACGGCCGGGTGTAACCATCAATCGCCCGCTGGTTCAGGCTTACGTTAGCGATTTAAAGGAAACGGCCAATACCATGCTTATGAGTATTCCCGACAGCAATATTCTGCAACTAGCTCTCCAGCAGCCCAATGCGTATCTGACTGAGTCGGCCGATCCAGCCGCCGATGCTTCGGACTGGACAACGGTACAGACTGCCGTTCAGGAGGCTATTCGCCGTTGCGATGCCTTTCGGAAACAGGATGGAGCCATGCTCGAAGGCAAGTTCCAGGAGTACATTCAAATTATTACCGATCGGCTGGCCGATGTAGAAGAACAGGATGTCCGACGGATTCCGGCCGTCCGTGATCGAATGCGCAATTCGGTTAAAGAATTGCTCGACAGTGAAACCTTCGATCAGAATCGGTTTGAGCAGGAATTAGTTTACTACGTGGAGAAGTTCGACATATCGGAGGAAAAAGTTCGGCTCAAGAATCACCTGGCCTACTTCCTTGAGGTTCTGATGGGCGAGGAAGCCAATGGCAAGAAACTGAATTTTATCTCCCAGGAAATTGGCCGCGAAATCAATACCATTGGCTCGAAAGCCAACGATGCAGCCATTCAGCGGCTGGTTGTCCAGATGAAAGATGAACTGGAGAAAATTAAGGAGCAGACAATGAATGTAATTTGATATACACTCCCCATAAATTCGCCTACATTCGAAGGTTACCTATTCCTTTCATTGTCCTTTTTCATGTGTAGAACTCGTCTGTTCGGTTTTGGATTGTTAATCTGTTGTTTTCTTTCCAGTTGTACGAAGTACGCTTTTCATTTTATATCACCCGATTATAGGCCTGAACTGTTAAACCAGACTGCTGTAATAACCCCTTATCTATATCAAGGAATTATTCAATCTGGTAATAAGGTCGAGTTGAAAGACTCCTTAAATTATCAGGTTGCTACCTTGCTGGAAGAACAGCTTCCAAAGTATTTGACAGGCATAGAAAACATGCTGCCCATTAGTCTTTCTCCAAAAACTCGCCGTGATCTGGAAAAATATTTATTCAGCGTTCGGCTCGACAATGAGTATAATCTAAAGAAAACAAGACGGGTTAGGGTTCCTGAGCAAATTTGTGAAGAAATCCAGCAGGATGGAAGCCGATTTGTTATCGTGTTTGTCAGTGATGGCTTCTCTCGAACAATGAACAATTACAGTAGTTTAGCCTCATTAGAAAGAGTTACCAAGACAGCATTATCAGCGTCAGCGATGGTTCTTTCACCTTATCGTACAGGTATGACCAGTAGACGGTCTATTCAACCGCATTCTAGTAGCTTGGAATTATTTGTACTAGATGTACTAAAGCAGGAGATTCTGAAATACCAACGGGATAGACTTGATTTACCACCAACGAATCCTTTCACCATCAGACAACATCTAACAGCGCTCTTTTTAGAATAAACACTGGTAATAGCTGTCTAGATCAATCACTATGACTAAGCTCCCTCTTGAATTCTACCAATCCCACGACACGCTTACGTTAGCCCAGTTGTTACTGGGTTGCGAGCTGGTGCATGAATCGGTAGAGGGCACAACGGCGGGTATTATTGTTGAAACAGAGGGGTATCTGACGGGCGACCCGGCCTGTCATGCGTACCGACGGCAAACGATCCGCAATGCTGCCATGTTTGGCCCTTCCGGTACACTCTACGTCTATCAGATTTACAATCACTACAATTGCATCAACGTCGTGACCGGGCCACAAGGCGTGGGTGAAGCGATACTGATTCGGGCTCTTGAACCTACTGAAGGCATTGACCTGATGGGACTTCGGCGAAACGAAGCGTTCAAAACCGGTTTTGCCCGCTACCGCAATAATGTCCTTGACCCAACTACTGCCCAAGGCCAGCGGAATCTGGCAAATGGCCCCAGCAAACTAACCATTGCTATGGGAATTGACCGGGCGCGGGATAATGGAGTATCGCTGACAAACGGGCCTCTCTACATACGCGGCCCCGTGCTACACGACTTCGATATGGTTACAACCACGCGAATCGGTATAACCCACGGGGCCGATTTACCGTATCGATACTACATCAAAGAGAATCCGTTTGTCAGCAAGAAATAATCGGTGACCCTACATATTCACCAGCGCATTGCCACGCAATACGGGCACAACATCGTACAGATCATGCTGGAGGCAGTAGGGAATATCTTTTTGGATACCCAATCGCTGGAGTCTACGGATGTGTGAGGCATTTGCCATGTAGGCCACCAGGTTGTCTTTCCCCTGAGCATACAGCCGCCAGGCCATAATGGCGCTGTCTTCGGCCATGGCATAACTATCTTTCAAGCGGTCGACCAGGGCACCGGCAAAGAGCGTATCTTCCAGATTCACCCGACCCTTCCAGCCTGCACAAAGCACCATGACATCGTAGCCCTCGGTTTTGAGGTAACGCACGATGGCATCCAGGTTCAGAAATGAGCCCACCAGCACTTTCACCGCCGACCGCGATCGGGTGATGGCCAGCGTACCATTGGTGGTCGTCATAGCGATATTAGCGCCCCGAATCCGCTCGTCCATGTAGGTAAACGGAGAATTGTCCAGCTCGAACCCGTCTACCTTACGGGCATTGCGTTCGGCAGCGGCCAGATAGCCGCGCTCCTGTAATTCCTTACATTCCTCGACTGTAGCGACGGGAATAATGCTGTTGACACCATACGCAAAGGCTGTCACCATGCACGAAGTAGCCCGAAATACATCTGCCACTACCACGATGGTATTTTCAACCGTGTGCAGATGGAGTAAATCGGGGGTAAAGCAAACGTCAATTTGTTTCATATTGTCTGAACCTGGATTTATAGGATTTAACTGACCGGCCTTGACTGACTTTCGTTGAAAGCTATCTACTCAATTAAGGTTAGTCTGTTAAATCCTGGAAACCCAGCCGGATCGCCGGAGCGATCATTTTTTAACGAAGGGGAGTTTAACGACCTGGGCTTTGAGAAGCCGATCACGAACTTTTACGAAGATTTCGGTGCCAGGTTTACTAAAAGCGGTTTTGATATAGCCTAAGCCTATGCCTTTACTCAGCGTAGGCGATTGCGTACCCGACGTTACTTCTCCGATTGGGTTGCCGTCGGCATCGGCCAATTCATAATGGCTACGGGGTACACCCCGATCAATCAATTCAAATCCGACGAGCCTGCGTGGAACACCCTGTTCTTTCTGTTCTTTCAGCACATCGGCATCAATGAAGGGGTGCGTAAACTTGGTAACCCAGCCCAGTCCCGCTTCAATGGGTGATGTTTCGTCGGTAATGTCGTTGCCGTAGAGGCAGTAGCCCATTTCGAGCCGGAGCGTATCACGGGCACCCAGACCAATTGGCTTGATACCGAAGGGTTCTCCAGCTTGCATAATGGCGTTCCAGACTGATTCAGCCTGATGGCTGGACACATAAATTTCGAATCCGCCTGCACCCGTATAGCCCGTTGCTGATATAATCACATTGGCGCATCCGGCAAAATCGGCTTTCTCAAATGTATAGTACTCCATCAACGCCAGATCGACTTTTGTAAGTGACTGTAAGGCTTCAGCAGCTTTTGGTCCCTGTACGGCAAACAGACAGGTATCGTCGGAGATGTTGGTCATCGTTACGGCATAATCCGACGCATACTGGCTGATCCAGCTCCAGTCTTTCTCGATGTTGGATGCATTCACGACGAGCATATACTCCTGATCGCTAATCCGATAAACCAACAGATCATCCACTACACCACCCCGGCCGTTGGGCAGGTAGCTGTATTGCACTTTACCATCGTACAGAATACTGGCATCATTGGCCGATACGCGCTGAATCAGATCCAGGGCGCCCTCGCCTTTGAGCACAAACTCGCCCATGTGCGAGACGTCGAAGATCCCGACGCCATTGCGTACGGTGTTGTGTTCTTCCAGATCGGAGGAATAGCGAACGGGCATTTCGTAACCCGCAAACGGTACGATTTTCGCACCTAACTGCTGATGAATGTGATGGAGAGGAACTTGCTTGAGCGACATGTGCGCGGAGGTTATCCGGCAAATTTACAAACAGATCACGGGTTTTAACGAAACTTCCTGCCCGAAGTCAGTGCAGACTGAAATTAACCGGCAAATTATACTTTACCCGAACCTTTTCGCCACGATGGTAACCGGGCGTCCATTTGCCACTCATTTTCTTTACCACTCGTACGGCTTCTTCGTCTAAATCCCGATAAACGCTTTTTATCACCTCATAATCGCATAACGTACCATCTGTACAGACAACAAAACTGACAAAGACACGTCCCTCAGCATTTGCCCGCTGGGCTTTTGTTGGATAATGCAGGTTTTCAGACAAAAACTTTCCTAATCCCGACATGCCGCCCGAAAATTCGGCTTGTTTGAGAACTTCATTGTACTGTACGGTATCTTTTCCCAGGCTTTTAGCCTTACCTGACTGGCAAACGCCTTTGTCGTATTGCTCTTCGTAATAATAAGACCCATCCTCATAGCGCCCAGTCCAGAGGCCTTGCTTGAATCCGTTTTCGTAATTACCTTCCTCGATGAACATCGTGGACGTTGTCGTATCCCGATTTGATTCTTCACGATTTCGGTACGTAACTCTACCATTACCTTCTTTGATCATCTGACTACCCGTAGAATCCCACAGGGCCGTAATCTGTTCAGATTCAGACAGAGGGCTTTCTTTATTGAAAGTTTTTACGTGCTTGATCTGCCCGTTTGCGTACCAGGCCGTCTCTACAGTTTTTTCGTCGACCTTGTCCCCTTTTTCAGCTACCATCCCAGTAGGGTAAAACTCCAGTGAGGGGCCAACAGGCATACTTTTTTCATAATATGCTTCACTGATGCGCTTATTGTCTTCATCAACTACGAGCCGAATTCCTTCCCAATCCTGTTTATAGTTTTGCGTACCAAGGGTATACTGGAATTTGCCCGACGAGTTCTTCTGAGCGTGCTTTTTACGGACGAGCAATAGCCTGAAATACTCATTCCATAGACCATTTTTTCGTTCATACACAACGACATCCCCAGTAGGAATTTGATTGGTATCCAGCGGAGTCATTCGTCTGTAAACGGCCTGGCTGCTATCTGCCGAAAGGGGCTTCCCATCTTTCCCAAAATAGTCGATCCGAACGCCATTACGATACACGAACGGTGTGCTTTTCTTAAACTGAACCGGAATAGTAACGAGCTGCCGGACGGATTTACCAGCTTTAGTAGCGGGTTTCCAGGCTTTAAAAAGATTGAATACCCGCATAGCCTCCCGGTCACAATCGGGCTGAAGGCTCGTTAGGACTTTTATATCCGACACGCTACCATCGGTTTCAACAACACCCGTCAACACTACCCGGCCACCAATACCCAGCGCTTCGGCCTGTATGGGTTTACGCAGATTGGCCTGAATGAAGGACCCAAGATAAGATAGCCCACCTCTGGGTTCGGCTACCGAATCGACTTCAAATGGTTGATAAAATGTTTGCTGAGCAACTAACAAAGACGGGACTAAAAGTAGAAAGAACAGGGATAGATAACGCATAAACGAACGAGAATTACATAGGCGCAAAGTATATCATTACCTCTTTATCACCAAACTTTCCTTCATGTGTTTATAGCAGCTCTCGGTCTACACAGCGTTATTTTTTACCGGCCATGACCAACTTCATACTCAGGATTTGACACGCGCAATCAGCTATCACGTTATCAATTGAGATGCTTATACATGGAATCGCCCGACCTTTACCTGAAAAGCCGGGCGATTCCATGTAACTTGTAAGATCAGACTAAACTAGCCGGGTCGATTTCGTCGAGGTTAGCCCGGTTGGCATTCGTATGGTTGCCGAATCGTTTTTCCAGTTGACGTTGCAATTTACCAACTACGCTGTGGATCAATGCATACCAATTATCGCCCGATTCGTCAGCATATACATCGTTGCCGGGTACACCATATTTAATACCCACATGCTTCTCGTTGCTTCGCTGGTTAGGCTCTACTTTTAAATACACATCGGCCGTGATAACATCGCCCTTGTAGAAACGCTGAAGTTTCGACAGCGAATCCAGTACCGAAACCCGGAGGTCGTCGGTTAATGTAAATCCTACGGCTTCAATGTCCATTCGAACATTATCTAAACTCTGGTCTTGTTGCATAACTTGCTTCGTTTACGTTGAGTAATCTGTTGGGTAAATACCAACGCTCTTTTTATAAATCCCAGCGTCTGTATTTTGTTTGAAGCCCGACTAGTTTGCCAGAAAGACCCTTCGTGCAACTCTCTGACTCACTGAAGTGAAAAATTGATTGGCAGATTATATTTTACCTTAATATTCTGCCCACGCTGGGCCCCTGGTACCCATCGGCCACTCGATGCTTTTACCACACGAACAGCTTCTTCATCGGTTCCGAAGCCGATACCTTTCAGCACCTCAACGTCCTCCACCTCTCCCTCTTTATTGATGACAAAGCTGATAAATACCCGACCCTGTACTTTGGCTCGCTGGGCAGCGGGCGGGTAGTGTAGGGTCTGACTCAAAAATTGCCCGAGTGCAGGCATTCCACCTCTAAACTCAGGTAATTGCTCAGGAACGGAATACTGCACCGTATCTTTCCCAATCGTTCGGGCCTTTCCTTTCTGACAAATCCCTTTATCATAGATTTCCTCATAGAAATAAGAGCCATCGGCATAACGCCCTGTCCAGATACCCTGTTTCAGTCGGTTCTGATAAATCCCCTGTTCAATAAACGATGTCTGTCTGGTCGTGTCGGCGTAAGAACGAACGGTTTCTCTAAATACGGCCAACCCGTTGCCGTCTTTAACCTGCTGATTCCCTGTACTATCCCAATAGGCCGACAAGCGCTCTGGATTCCTGGTACCCAGTGGTGCAGAACTATCAATTTCCCGTACCAGTTTAATTTGTCCAGTTGTATACCAGGCCGTTATCATTCGTTTGGTATCGGCTTCGTCACTCTTTTCAGCCACCAGGCCATTAGGATGATACGTGATGCGGGGCCCTTTTGGTCGCCCGTGCTCGTAATACGTCTGCTCAAGAAGTCGCCCATCGCTGGTCAGGCTAAAGGTCATACCCTGCCACAAGCGCTCAGCATCCTGGTAACCAATTCGATATGTCCGCTGCTTCAGCTTGTTCCCCGACTCGTATTTTTCACGGACAAAGGGTAATCGACGTTCTTCTTTCCAACTTTTGCTCCTTAGTCTGTACAGCACTATATCGTTGGAAGGCAGCCCGTTTGTATCGAGCGGGATCACCTGTCGAAAAGCCGCTTGCGTACTATCGGTTATAAGCTTATCCGCATTATCGAAATAGCTGATACGATTTCCATTTAAGTATGTAAATGGCTCATTCGCCTTGAATACGATGGGCATATTAACGATCTGGCGAACGGGCTTACCACCTTTACTAGCTGGTTTCCAGGCTTTAAACAGGCTAAGTACTCGTATGGCTTCCCGGTCACAATCAGGGCGAAGGCTTGTTAGTACCTTTATATCCGATACGCTGCCGTCAGTTTCAGCAACACCTGTCAGCATGACCCGGCCACCAATACCCAGCGCTTCAGCCTGTATGGGTTTACGCAGATTGGTCTGGATGAAGACATTGAAATAAGCCTGCCCACCTCGGGGTTCGGCTACCGAATCGACTTCGAATAATTGATAGGGCTTTTGCTGGGCAAACAGCAGCGAAGGACAACCAATTAGTAAGAACAAAGTTAGGTAACGCATAAAAAGATGTGGCTATGATATATGCAAACTATACAATCGGCACATGTTCACCAAACTTTCCATCATGTGTTTACAGCAACATTCGCCCGATCGACAGCCGTTCTACGCCAACGGCAATTAAAGCTTCCAGTTGGCTTTCTTTAGCTCCGTCGGCAACTACTTTAACCCCCACTGTCTGGGGTACTTCCCGACGAAACTGCAACGCCGACTCCAGAGAGAAGTCGGTATGAAGGGCGCCCGTTGCGTTTTTAATAAAGTCAGCACCCGCGTCGGCCGCGAGTTTGATCATGTTCCGACGTTGCTCTGTATCCAGCAAGGTCGATTCCAAAATAACGGTGAAGAATTTCTCCTGTGCGTGAACCATAGCCACAAGCTTGGCCAGTTCAATTTTAAGCCAGACTGATGTAGGCGAAAACAAAGCAGAGGTATTCAAAACCACTTCAATCTCATTGGCCCCGTCCTTCAACGCCCAGTCAATTTCGGTTTGCTTGGCTTCGGTACGCTGATACCCAAACGGATAGCCAATCACCGTCGATAGAATAGCCGGATGAGTATCGCCCAATTCCCGGCGGATTTTTTTCACCCAAAAGGGCGCAACGGTCATTCCTGCCATCCCCAACTGAATCACCTCATCAAGCACGTCATATTGCTCGTTGATCGTTACCCCAGGATGCAGCAACGTCCGCTCGATATACGGAAAAAGGTGATTCATAGGATTGTAAAAGAGTGAAAGAGTGAATGGGTGAAAGAGCGAAAAAAGTTTGCGTCAGCATTTCGCTCTTTCACCCATTCACTCTTTCACTCTTTAGTTAAAGTATTTCAACTTCACAACCTCTTTGGGCTCCAGGAAGCGCCATTTGCCACGGGGCAGGTCTTTCTTGGTTAGCCCGGCGTAGGTTGTCCGGTCGAGTTTGGTTACCTGATAGCCAAAGTGTTCGAAAATCCGACGGACAATCCGGTTACGACCCGAGTGGATCTCGATACCGATCACCTGGGCATCGGGCGTTATGATACTCAACGCATCAGGCTTGATGGCACCGTCTTCAAGTTCAATACCGTTACGAATAGCCTCAAAATGCTCCTCGGTCACGGGCTTATCAATTTCAACCTGATAGATTTTACGAATGTTGTTCGATGGGTGCGTCAGTTTATCGGCCAGTTCGCCATCGTTGGTCAGCAGCAGCAGACCCGTTGTGTTACGATCCAGCCGGCCAACGGGATAAATACGGAAATTACCGGCATCGGCTACCAGTTCCATCACCGTTCGCCGATCTTCAGGGTCTTCTGTAGTGGTGATGTAATCCTTAGGCTTATTGAGCAGTACGTACACAAACCGCTCAGGATTCAGGATTTTAGTGCCATATTTTACCGTGTCGCCTTCTTTCACTTTGTAGCCCATTTCGGTCACGACTTTCCCGTTTACCGAAATGTCGCCCCGGGCAATGAGTTCATCCGCTTCCCGACGCGAGCAAACGCCCGAATTGGCAATGTATCGATTGAGCCGGGTAAGGCCCGGACCATCCTGATGTTCTTCCGAATCGCTGCGCTTTGGCCTTGGCTCACTTCCTTTCGGCTTGCCACGACGGTCGTCCGACGATTTCTGGCGAAAGGATGGCTGCTCACGACTTAACTCCCGATCATAGTTTGGTGCCTGGGTATATTTTCCAGTACGTCGATCACTTGACTCTTTGCGTTGCTGACCCGTAAAACGAGAAGAGTCTTCATCGCGATTCCAGGCCTCATCATTACCAGCGCGTCGGCCTTTACCCCGTTGCTCACCAGCATCGAACCGATTTTTAGGTCGGTCGTTATCTGGCCGTTTACCGTCATCTGATCGCTTAAAGCGGGGTTTATCGTCCCGGTCGAAACGAGCCGGACGCTCGGACCGATCGGCATCCTTCGAGAAACGGCTGGTGCGCGGACGCTCGTCATTGCCAAAGCGGTTGTTGCGTGAACCGAATCGTTCGTCGTTCCGGTCTCCGCGTGTATTTCGGTCGAAACGGGGGCGATCACCCTCCGATTCAGTACGGAAACGAGGCCGCTCCCGTTGTTCATCACGAAACCGACGTTCGTTGCCCGATCGATCATTACTACGGTCAAACCGAGCGGGCCCACGACGATTTTCATCGCGTTCATCAAACCGGCGATTTCCTGTATCTCCTGCCCGTTTTGGGCTAAACCGCTTGTCATCGCGGGGGCCTCTGGCTGGCCGATCGGTTGCATCACGGTCAAAACGGGGCCGACGCTCGTCAGAATCGTCCCGACGCCCCCGATCAAAGCGAGGTTTATCATCGCGATCAAACCGGGCAGGCCGCTCATCCCGACGTCGATCGTTGAAGCGACCATCATTCCGATTCCCACGCTCGTTATCACGCGGTGTTGGGTTTTGACTACGTTCCCGACTGAAACGCGGTTTATCATCTCTGTTGTCCTGCCGATCATTGCCTCGGCTAAAGCGTGGCCGATCGCCATCTTGGCTACGGTTGAAACGTGGGGCATCATCCCGACGGCCCATTGAACGACTACCATCACGGTTTTGTCGGGTACTCCGGTCGTTCTTTTCTGAATCCTGATTCATGGAAAAATACAGTAAATCGCCTGTTTGTATAGATAAGCAACACTGATTTTCAGTGTACTGTTCTAGGCAAGTAAAAAATGGGTTACAAATTTAGGTTTTTTCAGGATAACCCCGTAAAACTTCTTTTTCCGAAACGCATTTTATTGAAAAAACAATCCAGAGGAGTGCTTGGTCGTTAGTCGATAGTTGAACGACTCCCTACCGCCAATGTCTACTCCTACCGAAAAACCTCTCTACACGCCCGACCGGCGGACCATTGAGCAAACACTGATGAAACGCTATATGGACTGGCTTTTCATAAAAAAAGGCCTGTACTTCCGCGACTATGATGACCTGTGGGACTGGTCGGTAACTGATCTGGAAGCGTTCTGGGAAAGTATCTGGCAATTTTTTGATGTGCAAAGCCACTCCCCTTATCAGCAGGTACTATTCAGACCGAGTGATGCCGATATGATTGGGGTAGAATGGTTTCGGGGAGCTACGGTTAATTATGCTGAACATATATTTCGGCACAAAGCGACTCATCAGGCAGCAAATCGACCGGCGCTTCTGTTTGGTTCCGAGCAACAGTCGTTAACCGCCATCTCCTGGGCTACACTGGAACGGCAGGTTGCGGCTGTAGCGGCTTATCTGCGACAGGCAGGGGTAGAAAAAGGTGATCGGGTTGTGGCTGTTCTGCCTAACATACCCGAAGCGGTTGTGGCATTTCTGGCAACAAACTCAATCGGAGCCATCTGGTCGAGTTGCTCACCCGATTTTGGAACCGATAGTGTTGTTGACCGATTCTGGCAAATTCAGCCTAAACTACTCATTGCCATCGACAAGTATCAGTACAATGGCAAAGTCATCGATAAGGTTGATGCTATAGGTGACTTAAGCACTCGGCTACCTTCGCTTCAGGAAGTGATCTGGGTTCCTTACCGCACCTCAACGCCAAACGACTGGTTGACTCAACTAACTGACCACACAGTAGGGCGAACGGCCAAGTTTGTCCATTGGCAGGACGTCCTGACCACTCCGGCCCCTGATGGATTGACATTCGAACCCGTACCGTTCGAACATCCCATATGGGTATTGTATTCGTCAGGAACTACCGGCAAACCCAAAGCCATTACCCACAGTGTGGGCGGCTGCCTGCTTGAACACATGAAAGCCCTGGCTTTGCATCAGGATGTTCGTATGGGGGAACGATATTTCTGGTATTCGACGACGGGCTGGATGATGTGGAATTATGCCGTGGGGTCAATGCTGGCAGGAGCTACGCTGGTGCTATACGACGGAGCGGCTGGTTATCCGAATCTGAATGTATTATGGAAACTGGCCGAAACGGCACAAATCAATCACTTCGGAGGAGGAGCCGCCTATTACCTGGCCTGTCTGCGAGCGGATATCCACCCTGGTCAACTTGCCAAACTATCAGCACTACGCACAATCGGATCAACGGGCTCTCCGTTGCCTCCTGAAGGCTTTCGCTGGATCTATACAGCCATTAAGCCAACTATCTGGCTAATCTCGCTCAGTGGTGGCACAGATGTATGTAGTGCGTTTGTGGGCGGCAATCCACTGTTACCCGTATACGAAGGTGAAATCCAGTGCCGGATGCTGGGAGTCCATATCGAAGCGTTCGATGAGCATGCAAAGCCCGTTCGGGAATCGCTGGGCGAAATGGTCATTCTGGAGCCTATGCCCTCCATGCCTATCTATTTCTGGAACGACCCGGATAATGACCGATACCGAAAAAGCTATTTTACCGATTATCCGGGCATCTGGCGACATGGCGATTATATTCAGATTACCAGCCACAACGGCGTAATTATCTATGGCCGTTCCGACGCTACACTTAACCGGGATGGAGTTCGTATTGGCACCAGCGAGATCTACAGCGCGGTAGAAAGCTTACCCGAAATTGCCGACAGCCTGATTGTTGGTCTGGAGCAGCCGGGAGGCCGCTACTTTATGCCTTTGTTTGTCGTTCTTCGCGAAGGGTATGCCCTTACTGACGAGCTGATAGGGCGCATAAAACAAACGCTCAGAAGCCAGTTCAGCCCTCGCCACGTTCCCGATCGGGTGTATTCAATTCGGGAAATCCCCTATACCATCAGCGGTAAAAAGCTGGAAACCCCTATCAAGAAGATTCTTTCGGGGATGGATGCATCACTGGCAACCAGTAAAGACACGCTTCGGAATCCGACCGCCCTGGATCAATTCATCGAGTTTGTTCAATAAGCAGTCAAATTCTCGCGTCTATGCCCGCACCCTGAACGACTTATAAACACTACGACTCCTTTTCAGGCTAGTCGTAATAGGCTTTCGAGTAGAGTTGCTGTATTTTATCCCGGCTTCGTTTTAGTCGCATTTTTACCGTACTCGGATTCAGACTATACAGGTTGGCAATGTCATGTACACTTAGCTCATCTTCGTATTTGAGTTGCAACAACATACGCTCTTTTGTCGAGAGTGTTTTCCAGATTCGGTTCACAAGCTGCGTAGCATCGTCATGCACCGATGCATCTTCTGGTTCTGGAATATTCTGATCTAGCTCCTCTTCAACCGTAATAAAATTCATCCGTTTCGCCAATCGGATTTGATCAGAGCAATAGTTAAATGAAATAGCGTACAGCCAGGTTGAGAAGCTCGACCGCTCCTGAAAGGCCTCCAGCCGATGAAATACTTTCAGAAATATGTCGTGGGTGAAATCTTCGGCCTTTAGTGGGTCCTTTGTCATAGACAGACAACGTCTATAGACCTTGTTGACATACCGTTTATACAATATCTCAAAACAGTGGTTAGGCTGACTCGACAGATACTGACGAATCATATCCTCATCGCTGATCAGATCAGTCATAATACAATAAATTATCTCTATGGGTTAGGGCGTAATGCCATTGAAAAGTTACGTTAAAACGCACATACTTAAGCCCTTGCTTTTTTAAAAATATATTAAAAGGTAGGTGACCTAAAATATATTTAATCGTACCCTTTTATAATACAATACTATGTTACCAAATACACCATTAAAAATATATTTAGTAACCACCAATTATAAACAAAAGATCAGCTAGCGCTTATATAATAGTCACAATAAACAATAATGTATATACTAAATATTTCTCGAATTTGCTTATTAGCCTTAACAGCGCGTTACACATAGACAAAAAACAAGTGGTAAAAAAGGAGGGCTAAACGGGTAGTATCAGGAAACTATAAAGCCAAAAGCGGGTATTAAGACGGCTTCCCTCTCAATACCCGCATGATGTAAAAAATGTATGTATTCTCTAGTTTCGTAGTGCCTTACCGCCAGTCAGCAGACTCTGAATCCGTTCCAGCGTTTTCTTTTCACCTGTTAACGATAGGAAAGCCTCCCGCTCCAGATCGAGCAGATATTGCTCCGAAACCGTCTGTGGTGTACTCAAATCGCCCCCGCAGATAACATAGGCCAGTTTATCGGCAATTTTCCGATCATGGTCTGAAATATACCGTCCCATGTGCATGGCCGTAATCCCTGCTTTGAACAAAGCAATACCCGTTTTTCCCTGTACTTTAATATCCGTTCGGGGCTTGGGCTGTGTGTATCCATTCTCGGCCAGTTCAATAGCGGCCTGTTTCGCTTCGGCCAGCAAACGACTCCGGTTCAACACAATCTGGTCCGTTGAGCGGAGGTAGTTCATTTCGCGGGCCTCCTGCGCTGAAGTCGACACTTTTGCCGTTGCGATGTTCATGAACACATTTTGCACGATGTTTAGCTCGGGGTCACCAGTCTGGTAAAGATCCGATGCACGGGCAGCCATTTCTTTAGTTCCACCACCCGCCGGAATCAGACCGACCCCTACTTCAACCAAGCCAATGTAACTTTCGGCATGGGCCACTACCCGGTCGGCATGAAGTACGGCTTCGCAGCCACCGCCCAGGGTTAAGGTATGGGGAGCCACAACAACCGGAATGGATGAATACCGAAGGCGGGTAATGAGCTTCTGGAACTGCGCAATCATCAGATTGACCTCATCGAACTCCTGCTCGACGGCAAACATGAATAGTGTAGCCAGGTTGGCGCCTGCCGAAAATGCTTCGGTTGAATCGTTGCCTACAACCAGTCCCCGGAAGTCTTTCTCAGCCAGCGAAATACCTTTGTTCAGCGCTTCAGAAACCTCCTGCCCAAAGGTGTTCATCTTGCTGCGGAATTCGACGTTCAGAATGCCGTCGCCCAGATCAACAATATTCGCTCCAGCATTTTTCCAGACGATATTGTTACTAAGATTTTCCAGAATGGTAAACGCTTCGGTACCCGGAATTACCTTGTAGCTTTTCGTCGGAATGTCGTAATACTTCCGTTTGCCGTTTTCTACTTTGTAGAATTGATCGAAACCCGCATCGAGCATATCGTAGACCCATTGGGCGGGCTTCTGACCAAATGATTCGATCAGTTCGACGCCCTTCTTCACGCCAATGGCGTCCCAGGTTTCAAACAAGCCCATTTGCCAGCCAAATCCAGCGGTAATAGCGGCATCGATGCGGTAGAGTTCGTCCGAAATTTCGGGAATGCGGTAGGTAGCATAGCGGAATCCATCGGCAAAAGTACGCCGGTAAAATTCGCCTGCTTTATCTTTCCCGGCAATCAGAACCGGAAACCGATTCTTCAGGTTATCGATCGCTTTGGTACTTTCGAGCGTCGCGAATTTGACCTTTTCCGAGGGCTTGTATTCAAAGGTTTTCAGATCGAGGGCCAGAATCAGCGTCTGCCCTTTTTCGTCTTTTGTCTTCTTATAATACCCCTGCCCGGTTTTGTCGCCAAGCCACTTATTTTCCATCAGTTTCTTCACCGATGCGGGCAATTCGAACGACGCTCTCGACTCGTCGTGTTCCATTTTGACGAGATTACTGGCTACGTTGACGGTCGTATCCAGCCCTACTACATCCGACAGACGGAACGTTCCCGATTTTGGACGGCCCACCACCGGCCCGGTCAGCTTATCAACCTCTTCGACCGACAGACCCAGTTCTTCGGCTACCCGAATGGTTTGAATCAATGATTGAATCCCGAGCCGATTGGCAATGAAGCCGGGGGTATCTTTACATAAAACGGTCGTCTTCCCCAGATACAAATCGCCGTAGTTCATCAGAAAATCAACCACTGCGGGGTCGGTATCAGGACCGGGGATGATTTCCAGTAAACGTAAATACCGGGGCGGGTTAAAGAAGTGAGTACCACAGAAATTCCGACGAAAATCTTCGCTACGCCCTTCGGCCAGCAGCTGCATTGGAATCCCAGATGTGTTGGATGTAATTAGGGTACCTGGTTTCCGAAACTGTTCAACACGTCCGTAGACCGACCGTTTAATATCCAGCCGTTCTACAACCACTTCAATCACCCAGTCGTAGGCCCCTATTTCTTTCAGGTTATCATCGAAATTACCCAGTTTGATCCGGTCGGCAAATTTGGGGCTATACAGCGAAGCGGGGCTGGCTTTCAGCATCGCCTGAAACGAGTCGTTCACGATTCGGTTCCGAACGGCCGGACTAGCCGTAGTTAAGCCTTTGGCCTGTTCTGCTTCGCTAGGTTCTTTCGGCACGATGTCTAACAGGAGCACATCAACGCCAATGTTGGCAAAATGAGCCGCAATACGCGAGCCCATAATACCCGAGCCCAGCACAGCCACGCGCCGGATCGTGCGATTTTTGGTCTGAAGGGACCTCCCCTCCGATTTGGTTTTTTCTAAGGTAGTTTCCATGGTTTAGTTTAACGCAAATAGAATAGGCTGAACCCATCTGACAGAATGCGTTCAGCCTTAATTGACAGTAGGTTAGTCCAGAGAAAGTTCTTCGGATTCAGTTGTTTTGATGCGGGTATTTTCGTCTTCCACCATCTGGATAATATCTTTCATGACCTCAAAAAAGATAACCAGTTTATCCAGTGGGATTTTCTCGCGAACCATATTATTGAACAGGATGACCCCATCGCGGGCGAGTTCGCGCTTGGCTTTACCTTCTTCAGTCAGAAAAATTCGGACAAACCGCTTATCGGTTTCGTCTACTTCCCGACGAATCAGGCCCCGTTCTTCCAGACTTTTCAGCATTCGTACCAACGAACGGGGTTCCATGCCTAGCGTCGGGCCAATTTTGGTAGCGGGCGTACCTTCTTCCAGGTCGATGTTGAGCAGCACATACCCTATCGCCATGGTGATGTCGTAGCGGGCTGCATAGGCGTTGTACATGCGTGAAATGGCATGCCAGCCCCATTTTATATGAAAATCAACGGTTTTCTCCTTCTTCATGGTCGATGTCGTCCTATCCCTTCTGGACGTAAATCTACCAATTTTTACCAAAAATAGTATGCATGCATACGGATTTTATAAAATAGATGGCTGCCTTTTAATGCATTCGTGGAGTCGTGTAGCCGCTCAAACAGGCTATACAACTCCACGAATGGATCAGTCAACTACTCTGCCAGCAATTTATCGATAAGCCGATTGAACTCTTCGACGTACTGGTCGTAGTATTTGCCGGTACCGGGGCCTGAGAAACCTGTATGGATGTGACGTACCTGACCTTTTTTGTCGATGAAGATGGTTGTCGGGAAAGCCACAACCGCATTCAGATCGGGCAACGCTTTTGACGCCTGAATCTTATCGTTGGTTCCAGCCAGTACAATAGGATAATCAATTTTGAACCGTTGTTTCATCCGCTCAATTTTTGGCCCCGACTCGGCCATATCTGGCGAACGCTCGAACGATAAGCCTAGAATTTCAACCCCACGGGATTTATTCTTTTTAAACCAGGGGCTCATAAAGTTCGTCTCGTCCATACAGTTGGGGCACCACGAACCCATGATCTGTACAATAGTCACTTTCCCTTTAAAACGCGGGTCTGTCAGCGAAACGACATTCCCATTCGGTTCGGGGAACGAGGCTTTGAGTGTCTTTGAGCCAGGTTTCAGGTAGGTTAGTTTAGCAGGGTCGGGTAAGTCTGCTTTGGGATCGAAGCGAGCTACCCAGGCCTCATATCCCGAAATACCAGCCCATAAGCCGCCCTTGAGGGTTTTAGTAGCTGGATCGTGTTTCGCTTTAAACAAGTACACGTGCGACCCATCGAAGCAGGACAAAAACAGGCTATCCCCCACTACATTGCCTTCCAGATACCGATAATCGCCCGTGGGTGTCAGGAATGTCCCCGTCAGCCGATTCCCTTTCTGATCGAAAATACCGACCGCGTTAACAGTATCGACCTTGCCCGTTTCGCTGCCGAAATCCGTAGCCCATTTGCCTGTAACGTTTGTCGATGCCGACCGACCTGCTGATTCGCCCTCTGGTACGAACCGATACGTCTTTCCATACTCGGCTTCGAACGGCAAGGTTTGTAGAGGTTGTCCGACTCGTTTTCGACGATACGTCCCCCGGAGCGTATTACCATCTATCTTTGCAACCAGTTCCGACTCAAACAGGGCATTCGGTATGCGGATCGAATCGCCCTGTACGGTAGCTGCATCCAGTGGCAATCGTTCATTGCCGTTTAGAGCGAACACGGTGTATGTATTGGTAGCAGAACCGGGCTGAATCGACAGGCCAAATGGCAGATCGCCACCTTTGGTTTTGAGCACAGCCCGATATTGGCCCGGTTTGACGGAAGATACCTGCCCGAAACCGACCGTAATAAACGAGATAAATAAGCAGACTATGATTCCAACTCTACCAGCTTTGTGATTCATAGAATTTGTGAGATAGCTCCTGTTTGATAGCTTTGTACGTTGTCATTCCTCGCAACGTGTTATCCTCTAAAATAGTTGTTATCGGGCTGCGTTCACACCAAATTCCTTGAAATGCGTTTTCTTTTCACTTTTTTATCCTGTATTTTGTCTGGAACCTTATTTGGGCAGTATCAAAATCGTCCAGTAGCGCTAACGGATAGAAACGATAAAACAACAACGGGCTTTATTCATTTTTACGACTGGGATAAAAGCCCAGGATACATTGAGTTTGGGCGCGACTCACTGAGTTACTACACGCGGATTCAGGCCAAAGACATACAAAAACTGACTATCAACGATGGTCCTGTCTATGAAGGCTTGTACTTAAAAATGCCTTATTATGTTAAGACCCCGATAAGCGTGGGCGAACGTATTTATGAGCGTGTCGACTCCACCTATTATTTGTCTGAACTGCTGCTGGATAGTCAGTCGATCAAACTATACCGAATCTTCGACGCGAACGCTACCGCTCGATTTGTGATAGCCAAGTATGACTCGCTGGCCCTGTTGCACAACATTACGATCCCATTAATTAAAGGCCCAATGCTTTACACCTACAACGATCCGGCCTATCGAAAACAACTTAGGGAGCTTTTATATGAATGTCCAACGTTACGTACAGATGCCGCTCAGTACACAGAGTCCAGCATTATTAAGCTTCTTAAAGAGTATCTGACATTTTGCCGGATAGATTCTAAAATATACCTGGAGCAAAAAAAATGGAGCAAACCCATTGTCGGCGTCGGTGGGTTTGGCTCTATCTGGCAAACAAAGTATCAACGTACTGTTGGCTATGGCGTAACCGCTCAAATCCTTTTTCCAAGGCAATTTCATAATGTCTTTGCGGTGATTGACCTAGGTAATGTCCGCCAGACGACGTTTACCGGCGACGAAAATGTTTACCAAATTGGACTCTACGCCGGGCGTTATTTTGGCAAAAAAGCGATTCAGGCTAAACTTTATACAGGTTTATCCACCGTTTTAGGTTTATTCGATACGGGGGCTGGAATAAGTTATAAGAAAATGCTTTCGGCCGAAATTCGGTACTCCCCTCTTATGAACAAGATTTACGACAGCTTTCTTCAGGTAACTCCTCTGATTAACCTGAGGGCAGTTGTTCCGCTTAGCCGTTGAACCAACGAATCGAACCATTAGTAGCCCTGATCAAACAGGGATTATAAATGACGAATTACCACGAACCTGTTTTATTACAAGCCTGCATCAATGGGCTGAATTTACAAGCCAACGGCACCTATGTCGACGTCACCTTTGGTGGTGGTGGACACAGTCGTGCCATTTTACAGCAGCTCGAAGGAGGCCGCCTGTTTGGATTTGACCAGGACCCGGACGCCCGCGCCAATGCACAGGCGCTTAATGATCCACGACTGACGTTTGTAGCGGCTAATTTCCGTAACATCAAACGATATTTGCGACTTTACAAGGCCGAGCAGGTCGATGGGATTCTGGCCGATCTGGGCATCTCGTCGCACCAGATCGACACACCCGAACGAGGATTCTCGACCCGTTTCGACGCCGACCTCGATATGCGAATGAACCAGCATGCCGACCGGACGGCCCGCGATGTGGTCAATACGTATCCAGAAGCTGACCTTCACCGCATTCTGGGTATGTATGGCGAGATTACCAACGCCCGTACAGCAGCCAGTGCAATTGTGTCGGCCCGATCAAACCGACCGTTGAAAACGGTAAACGATCTGAAAGCGGCCTTGCAACGACTGGCACCACGCGGTAAAGAGAACAAGTATTTTGCACAGGTTTTTCAGGCATTACGCATCGAAGTAAACGAAGAACTACAGGTGCTGGAGGAATTTCTGGAGCAAGTACCGGAAATTTTGAAACCGGGTGGTCGGCTGGTAGTCATGTCGTATCATTCATTGGAAGACCGGCTGGTGAAGAATTTCATCAACAAAGGAAAATTTCAGGGCGAGGTAGAGAAAGATTTATTTGGCAATGAAATCAAGCCGTTGCAGTCTGTTACCCGCAAACCTGTTGAAGCCACACCCGATGAAATCGCCCGTAATCCACGCGCTCGTAGCGCCAAATTGCGTATTGCTGAAAAGATTTAGCCGTTGCTTGCCTTTGTGACGTCAGGTTTAAGAACCTGACGCGTGCGGTTTCTCAAAACCGAACGGTTCGTCTGACGCGGTTTTGAGAATCTGACCTCACCCTAACTGGGTACAACGCAGTACATTGACTATTACAAGACAACGTCTTATGTAACGCGGGTGGTAACCCGCGATGTTGGCTAAAAATCGCGGGTTGCCACCCGCATTACGTATGAAACTAGTCTATTCCGGCCTTTTCGCGCTACTGCTGCAGTCGGCTTTTGCCCAAACAGCGCCACCACGACTCATTGTTCGTGGCGACGACATGGGTTATTCGCACGCGGGTAACGAAGCGCTGATCAAGTGTTTTAATGAAGGAATCGAAACGTCGATTGAGGTTATTGTTCCGTCGCCCTGGTTTCCAGAAGCCGTTAAGATCCTGGCCGAAAACCCGACGGTCGATGTAGGCATTCACCTGGCCATCACCAGCGAATGGGATAACGTCAAATGGCGGCCCGTATCCGATTGCCCGAGCCTGCGCGATGCCGACGGGTATTTCTATCCGATGGTTCGCCCGAATAAAAACTACCCCAAACGTTCGATTGTCGAAAACGACTGGCAGTTGGCCGACATTGAGAAAGAGTTTCGTGCCCAGATCGAATTAGCGCTCAAGAAAATCCCGCGTATCAGCCATTTTTCCAGCCATATGGGCTGTTCGGATATGAGCGCTGAAGTAAGTGCATTGACCCAGAAACTAGCCAAAGAGTATAAGATCAACATCGTTCCCAAAGATTTTGGCGTCCAGAACGTAGGCTATATTGGCCCACACGCCACTTCGCAGGAGAAAATCGACAGCTTTAGCAAAATGCTCGAAAGCCTGGAAGCGGGTAAAACCTATCTATTTGTCGACCACCCCGGACTCGATACGCCCGAAGTACGTGCCATTCACCATATCGGCTATGAACAGGTAGCCGTCGACCGCCAGGGCGTAACCGATACCTGGACCGACCCACGCGTAAAAGCCCTGATCAAAACCAAAGGAATCCAGCTCATTAGCTACAAGGACCTAGCCAAGTAATGATAGAATGATTGAATTGTTGAATGATTGAATAACTGACACAATCCCATTCAACGATTCAATCATTCTATCATTCAACATTAATTTACGCCCACACTTTTGTGCCTTCGGTGCAGTTTCGGCACATGTCGATTTCGGAACGGGAGCGGAGCAGTGTCTGGCGAAAATCCTGATAAGCTGGTCCCTGCCAGAGATCGGCGAAGGACTGGGTTTGCAGGTCACCAAGTCGGTGGTGCGCATCTTTGTCGAAACAACAGGGCACTACGAGCCCATCCCAGGTTATGACGCAGGAATGCCACATTTTCCAGCAATGGTCACCAAAGCCATTTTTGATACGATACGTACCATCCGTTTGTTGGGCATACCGACTGTACTGATCCAGCGTCGGGATTAGGTCAGAGCCCTGTTCGTAATCGTAAATCTGAGCCGTTTTCAGGCCAACTTCATCTACGCCCAGCTCGCGGGCTAGTTTTTTAACTTCGGCAATCTGATGCTGATTGGGTTTTACGACCAGAAACTGAAATACGACGTGTGGTGTACGTGATTTCAGCTCTTTCTTCCAGCGTAGGATGTTCTTTGTACCTTCCAGTACTTTTTCCAGCTTTCCCCCAACCCGATACTGCTGATACACTTCCTGGGTGGTGCCATCGATGGAAATAATCAGCCGATCCAGCCCCGATTCGACTGTTTTACGGGCATTGGCATCCGTCAGGTAATGGGCATTGGTGCTGGTAGCCGTGTAAATATTTCGGTCGGTGGCATATCGTACCAGATCCAGAAATTGCGGATGCAGGTACGGTTCCCCCTGAAAGTAAAAGATCAGATAAAGCAGGGTTTCGTGCAGTTCATCGATGGTCCGTTTGTAAAGGTCTTCACCAAGCATACCTGTTGGCCGGGTAAACGAACGCAATCCACTGGGACATTCCGGACAGCGCAGATTGCAGGACGTAGTCGGTTCAAAAGACACCGACATGGGCAAACCCCGTTGCTGTGGTCGGCCGGTTTTCCGGGCAATATAATAACTCGACAATACCTTAAGCGCATTGGCCACCCGCTTAGGTGTGAGCTTGGACGCGAAATTAAAGCCGTCGGTCAGGTTGCGATTCATGTAGTAAGGCCCTCTCAGGCCACAGCGTAACCCGTAAATGGTCGTTTATAAGGGGCTTGAAACGCTAACACTATATCACTTTTGGCAACACCGCGTCGTTCAAGTTCACCGACTAGATCAAAGTCCGTGGCGTCTTCCTGCACCCAAATTTTACCATCCCGAATATCAATGTGAAAAATAGGGTAATAAACCCGACGGCCATTTTCCCAGCCAATCGTCAAAATTTGGTAATGATCGCGTTGCGTATCCAGAATCAGTTGTTCTTCGACCTCATCATGAATGGCTCCTACCGATGGCATCCTAGCATATGACTCCAACAAGTCAACTATAATATCGCGATAAGCATTTACCGGGTTATCCATTGCACAATGCGTTTCATTGGTATATCATACACGAGTAATGAAATCAATTCGTCTTCTAATAGTTCAGCAATCAACGATTTTTGAAAGAACGTTTCATAGACATCTACATCAACAGCCAAATAAAGTTTGCGCTGAACACCTTCTTTCTTCAATCCTCTCCGATAGACGTCATACTGGCCTTTTGCTTCATAAAAATCATTCAGCTTCGATTTACCAATGAAGCTCTTGATTTCTACAACAATTTTTTCATGTCCAAGCTCAGCAGCAAGCATCTGCTCGGCAGCTAAATCGACCTCCAGTCGTAAGCCCCCTGATTTTAAAACAAATGGGTCATGGGTAATTATCCAGCCATCTGCCTCAAGAGCCTCCCGAACGAGCTCATGAAATAAATCACGCGCCATTTTGTCCTATAAGAGCGAGTTTACAAAATTAAAGCCGTCCGGTCAGGTTGCGATCATGTAGTAAAGGTACAACTCCCCTGCCAACAATCAGGCAGCAGCCGCCATCATGGTCATGTATAGGTTGGCACCGTATCCACAGGCTAACAGAAGTGTAATCGAGTCGGTATTTAAGGCTGGGGTAAAAGTTTCGGCAAAGTCAACGCCGTAATTATAAGCCAGTTTGTTCCACCGAAATTTGGGAATCAGTTGTATCAACTCCATATGCTGCTCATCTTCGAGCACAAACCGAAAGTCCCAGAAACCTTTGCTTTTTAATCGATAATTTTTCGTGATCCCTGATTGCTCCTCTAAACGAATCAGGATATGCCCCTGCCAATTAAAGGTAATATCCCCTTTATCGACACCATTGATCAGCAAATCGAAGGCCGAATGCCAGAAATTTCGTGGCTTAATGGTGATCTGATCATGCTTTAGGCTGGCGGTACCACTACTCGAAAACCAGTTTTCGTATTGAAAGTGTGTGATTAATACCTCCTTGTTGTCGATGAGGTCGAAGCTGCCGTTACTGGCGGTTGATGAAAGTTGATAGTTCACTGTAAAAAGGGAAGAGTTTAGAAGTTGTTTGAGTTAGTCAACTTACAGCGTTTTACCCAGGTAGGGTGAGGGCAGATTCTCAAAACCGAACGGTTGGTCTGACTCGGTTTTGAGAAACCGCACACGTCAGGTTTAAAAACCTGACGCCACTAAATCAAACAGCTTCTTACCGAAAGACTTTTTTTAGATCAATTGAAATAGCGTTGGTCGGGTCAGTAAGTACATCGTTATGGAAGACCAGTTCGTCGGCATTAGGCTGGAGAATAACTACTGTCCGAAATAAAGGTTGCACAAGCCAGTATGACTTCGTTCCCGCAGCAAAATATTCCTTCGCTTTTGCCGTCAACTCCGTATCGGATTGCGATGGCGACACGATTTCGATCACGGTCAATGGTACGTTACTTTCCTTAATCTCATCCTGCTGCCAGTTGGAGATTTCGGCCGGAAAAATGCTTAAATCGGGTACCAATGGCGGATTGGGTGGAGCAAGCGACTGTTCGCTCCGAACATCAAATTGGTCTTCGTAATGGACAAGTATCTCTGAGCCAAGTCTGATTTGCAGTCTTGAATGGTTTTTACTAGGCATAGGCTTTCCGCGCTCAATTTCATAGGTTGAGCGGGTGACGTCCTCTTCTACCTGTTCTGCTGCTATAACCGCTTCCATAATTTGTGACATATTCTTGCGCGAAAGATACAATAAATCAAGCCCATTAAAGCGACTAATTTTACCAATATGCCTACTTACTCAATTAGCACTGCTCTAACTGGATTAATTAACACTGCATTCTGCAATATACCAACCGCAACGGTTTCGATCAAGCGCTTGCCACTCGCCAGATCCGACACCCCGCTTCGTCAAAAACCACTTCGCTTTCAGGCAATTCTGGTATTTCATCAGGTAGATTGCCGGTCATAGAAGCCGCGAAAATGTATTCCGATGGGGTGGATTCGCCAACTACGCTGGTATGCTTCCAGGCAATATAGTCAGACTCGCCAGGAGGAACCAGCCATTCTGTTTCTCGGCCTACAATCTCTGCCCAAATGCTTTCAGCAAACGCACGTATGTGTAGAATGGCCTCAAACTGCTCAGCGTTTTGTCCCCATCTGAATGGCGTGTGCGTTACTTTATCGGTTTGTCGATCATCGCCAATCTGGAAAACATACAACTTACTGTACTCTTCGTTTTCACCCCGTTGCTCGTGCAGATTCCGTACCTCAAACCCCATACCGACATAACTTGGCATATCGGTCAGAAACAGGGCCGTGAAGTAGCGAAACAGATTGCCGGTTCGATAAAACTCATCGAAACGGGGGTCGTCCTTATCCGCTGTCATAACGGTGAAATTGGGAGCGAACCGACGGGTTTTCAGGTAGGTATAGTAGTCGAAAAATTGGCGCTTGAACTCCTCCGACCCAACCACCATCGACTGCAAATCACCCAGCGTCGAATCGGCTTCGATGGCTTCCAGGTGATCGAGTTCGTTTCCATACCCCATTGTATCGGGCGGGGCCAGAAACGTTTCGGCAAAGAAGCCGTAATAGGGTACTCCATTGGCCTGCACGTATTTTTTGATGGCTCGCAGGGGGTCGTAATAGGCATCCACTTCGGCCGGAACACCCGTAGGGCGCATCTGTACGTGGGCCATATCACCCCGCATGAAGTCAAAATTGTACGTCCGCTGGCAATCGTACACTTTCCGGCAGATGTAGTCCCAGGCCGGTTTGTTTGGCTGGTCGAAGTCCAGCTCCCAATGCTGATTGTTATCCTTCGACTCATAGAACCGATACCGGGCCAAGGGTCCAAATACGCGCGACATAGCCTCGGGTTTATCAAATGCGTACTGATACCAGGTCTGTCCGAAATCGTCAATCACGTAGTCATTGGGATCAATGTGTATGCCCCGATACGGTGGAGCCATGGTCATCGGCAACGTCTCATATCCCTGTGCAACCAGATGTTTAATCAGCGCCAGTCGTCGCCGGAGTCGCCCGCCGTAATCATGTGGATGTCCAAATAGCATTCTCAGCCGCTGGTTGTCCGTCAGAACTGCCAGATCGGTCGAGAAAAAAGCATCTTTGGCAAACGCCAGCGGAGATCCATCAGCCGATCCATGAAATTTCAGGAACTGCCAGATCGACTCTTCTACACAGCGGTGGATGAAGCCTGAATGATCGGCAAGTGTATCAGGATGCCCTCCTTTTACGTCGCGCTGTACCCACTCAAACAAGCTCGGACAGGCCAGTACCATCTCCGAAAATCGGTCGGTATGAGGTATCACATCCATGCCCACCGTACGGCCCATGGCATGAAGCAGGTTGACAACGACCTTAAGCTGTTTTTCGACCGAATCGAGGGCGGGCACCAGCCGGGCCAGTTCAACATCGAAAAATTCGGGATTGATTTCCCAGCTTACCATGCCATATAGACTACCCACCACACCGGGTTCCCAGATCGGCAGCAAATGGATACTGTCGTGGCTGGCAGATAGCGTCAATGTATAATTGATCAGCTTCCAGAACGAGCCGATGGTACGTACATTGACGCCAACCATATTGCTCCGTTTGAGCCATGACCCATCCGTGTTTCCCCTGGCAGGACTATCAATGGTTTCGTTCGGATTTAACGCCCGCCGTAGAATGTCGTTCCCCAATCGTTTATGCAGTATATCAAGGGTTTGATAGACTGAAAACTGGACAGCCGTTTGTGGTAAAAGGCTTGAAATAAACGACATACGCCCAGACTCATAGGCGTCGGTATGCAACCTATACTGCTGCTCCCAGCGAGCTTGACTAGTGGCGATTGAGTTCGGCATAGGGCAAATGTAAACGCACTTTTTTGAAAACCAAATGCCGATCGTTTGTGTCAAAAAGACACGTAGCGGTACATTTTGTACGTACCCGGTTACGCGTACCGATTTGTTTTCACGTCTGGGCTATCTAATACGTCCGTAGTACTTTTAGCCGATGGTTTTTATTGACACGTATATGCGGATTACTGATCAGGTGAAATAAGATACCACTCAGCACCAGCGAGCCTACTACGGGCAATGTATTGCTGTAAAAGCCTCGGTTATTGACAACATCCGCCAGCAGATAAACCCCTC
>Ga0209933_1000429_pt1 | contig 80150 bp, 82 predicted proteins | sample ThiBiot_300_biof_FD_183944 | JGI IMG/M metagenome (GOLD analysis project Ga0209933, IMG submission 183944) | Wastewater bioreactor microbial communities from Cape Town, South Africa - Thiocy_cont_300_biof (SPAdes) | ecosystem: Engineered > Bioremediation > Thiocyanate > Unclassified | place... | reverse complement strand
CCCGCCGCAATCGCTGCAGCGTGCTGCTCGCCATGCTCTGCACGCTCATTGTCCTCAGCCCGCTGATCGGCGGGTCGACGATCGGTGGAGCCGTGCTGGTCGCGGCCCTGGTCTCCATCCTGGTGGTCGCGCTCTGGGCATTGCGTGTGCGCCGCTGGGCGGTGCTCAGCGCGGCGATCCTGGGCTTCATTGCCGTCGATGCAGTGGCGCTGCGCGGTATCGGCGGCTCGCTCGTGGTCAATATCTCGATCGTGGCGATGACCGTCACCCTGATGATCGTGACCGTGGCCCTGCTGAAATACGTGCTCGACTGGCATGTCATCACGGTCGACAAGGTGTTCGGGGCGATCTCGGCCTATGTGCTGATCGCCTTCACCTTCGCCAGCCTGTTCGCGCTGCTGCAGGTCTTCGAGCCGCACGCCTTTGCCTACAACGAGCCCGACAGCCACCTGTCCTGGGTGGACCTGATGTACTTCTCGTTCACCGTGCTGACCTCGACCGGCTTCGGCGAGATCACGCCGCGCACCGGCATGGCGCGGAGCTTCATCATCCTCGAGCAGATCGTCGGCGTGATGTACGTTGCCTTCCTGGTCGCGCGGCTGGCCAACCTTTACGGCCTCAACCGCGCCCCGAAGTAGCGCACCCAGGCTCACTCCAGCCTGATATCCAGCTCCTTCAGCAGCTTGGCGAAGTAGGCCTGGTCGTCGCGGACCTGTCGGGCGTACTGGTCGTAGGGCTGATGGTCGACGTTCTGCGCCACCATCAGGAGCTTCTCCTTGATCTCGGGCAGGGCGGCCGTCTGTCCCGCGGCGTCCGACAGACGCTTCAGCACCGGCTCCGGCGTCCCCTTGGGCGCGAACAGGCCAAACCAGCTCCGGGAACGGAAGCCCTTGAGGTCGAGACCGGCCTCGGCGGCGGTCGGCGTGTCGGGCAGGTCGGCCAGCCGCACAGGCCCGTCGACGATCACGGCGCGGACCTTGCCCGCCTTGGCGTAGGGCATGAAGGAGGGATCGAAGACCATCTGGATGCGGCCGTCGAACACGTCGCCGGTGGCGTCGACGATGGTCTTGTAGGGCGAGTGCTGCATCTGGATGCCGGCGGCGCGCGTCAGCACCTCGCCGGTGAGGTGGGTGATGGTGCCGAGGCCGGAGGAGCCGAACCAGAACTTGCCGGGATTCTGTTTGGCCAGGGCAACGAATTCGGCCCAGGTCTTCACGCCGAGGGCGTTGGTCAGGGTGACGACCAGGATCGGCGTCGACAGCCGCGAGACGGCGACCAGATCGTCGGGATTGTAGGGGACCTTGCGGGCGGCGGGCGTGATGGCGAGGACGGCCGTCGGGGCCAGCAGCAGCGTATAGCCGTCGGGCGGACTCGACGCCACCATCTGCGCCCCGACACCGCCCGAGGCGCCCGGCTTGTCCTCGACGATGATCTGCTGGCCGAGGAAGCCGCTCATCTTCTCGGCATAGAGCCTGGCCACCTGATCGGCCGATCCGCCGGGACCGTAGGGGACGATCAGGCGGACCGGCTTGGCCGGCCACGGCGCTTGTGCGTGTACGGCCGGCGAGGCCAGTGCCGCGAGGCTACTGGAAATAACGAAGCGCCGTCGGAGCATTCTGATCGTTCCTCCTTCTTGATTGTCATTCTTGTCGAGCGGTCGGCGTGGCTAATCCAGCTTGATGTTCAGCTCCTTCAGCAACTGCGCAAAGTAGGCGCGATCGTCGTGGACCTGGCGGTCGAACTTGCCATAGGGCTGATGCTCGACGTTCTGCGCCACCATCAGGAGCTTGTCCTTCATGTCGGGCAGGTCAGCCACCTCGGCGCAGGCGTCGGACAGCCGGCGCAGGATCGGCTCCGGCGTACCCCTGGGGGCGAACAGGCCGAACCAGCCCCGCGAGCGAAAACTGGTCAGGTCGAGACCGACCTCTGACGCCGTCGGGACGTCGGGCAGGTCCGCCAGGCGCGTCGATCCGTCGACGAAGACGGCGCGTACCTTGCCGCTCTTGGCGTAGGGCATGAACGAGGTGTCGAACACCATCTGGATGCGGCCGTCGAAGATGTCGGCCGTGGCATCGACGATGGTCTTGTAGGGTGCATGCTGCATCTGCAGGCCGGCGGTGCGCGTCAGCACCTCGCCGGTGAGATGGCTGATCGTGCCCAGGCCTGAGCTGCCGTACCAGTATTTGCCGGGATTCTGCTTGGCCAGCGCCACGAATCCGGCCCAGTCCTTGGCGTCGAGTGCATTGGTGATCGTCACGACCAGGATCGGCGTGGACAGCCGAGCCACGCCGACCAGCGCCTCGGGGTCGAACGGCACCTTGCGGGCGACCGGCGCGATCGACAGCACCGAGGTCGGCGCGACCATCAGGGTGTAGCCGTCGGGCGGACTGGCGGCCAGTATCTGCGCGCCGATGCCGCCGGTTGCGCCCGGCTTGTTCTCGACGATGACCTGCTGGCCGAGCACGGCTGGCAGCTTCTCGGCGTAGAAGCGACCGACCTGATCGGTCGAGCCGCCGGGGCCGTAGGGCACGATCAATCGAATGGGCTTGGCGGGCCACGCCGTCTGTGCCTTTGCCGTCGATGCGGCGAAGGCGGCAAGTGTGCCGAGGGCGGCCGTACGACGGCTTATCATTTGCTTGCTTCCCCCTTTTTTGATTCTTTTCGTCCTCGCGTGTAGAGGCCGGGATGGGTTCATTGAACGAGACTGAACGACTCCAGGAAACGCCTTGTATCGTCGGCCTTCTCGATCCCTTGCTTGCCGTCGACGACCAGTTGATAGAGCCGGCCGCGCACCCAGTAGATGCGCGTGACGGCGACGTTACCGCTGGCCTGAACCACAGTGTACTCGCGGCCTTCGGAGCGGCCGAGCTGCAGCTTCTTCTCGTCGCGCCAGCTGTTGCCAGCGGCGGATCCGTTGCGCACCTGGGTCAGTATGATGTCGGCCGCTGCATTCTTCGTCACGCTCGCGGGATAGTCGACATAGGAGGCGATATAGGCGATGCGGTCGACCATGGCCGATGCTTCCGCCATGGGCACCGTCGCGCCCCCGCCGACCTGCACCGGGACGGTGGTGGCATTGGGAGCGGCCGGCATGTCGACGCGATAGCGACCGCCCGCAGGCTTGTATTCGATCCAGTGTTGCGGGCTCCGGGTCTGGGCCGACACGGCAAAAGACGCCAAAAGCGCGAGGGCCATAACGGCGCACCGCGCCAGGGTCGTGCGATGCATGCTCGGCTCCTCCAATTGGTTCGCAGAACGAAGTGTTCCACATCCGGATTGCAGCGGTCCATGGCCGGCGTTAAGCCTGCGGTCAGCAAGGGAGGAAAATCGCCATGGCGGTCGGGGACAAGTATCGCGCGGTACATGCGCGTTCGCTGAGCGATCCCGAAGGCTTCTGGGCCGAGCAGGCCGCGGCCATCGACTGGTCGCGGCGTTGGGACAAGGTGCTCGACAGCTCCAATCCGCCTTTCTACCGCTGGTTCATCGGCGCCGAACTCAACGCCTGTCACAATGCCCTCGACCGGCACGTCGAAGGCGGCCCCAACAGACCGAGCCGGGCCGACCAGACCGCGCTGATCTACGATTCGCCGCTGACTGGCACGAAGAAGCATTTCACCTACCGGGAGATGCGGGACCAGGTGGCGCAGATCGCCGGCATGATCGCAGCCCAGGGCGTGGAGAAGGGCGACCGGGTCATTCTCTACATGCCGATGATTCCCGAAGCCGTGATGGCGATGCTTGCCTGCGCGCGGCTGGGCGCCGTGCATTCCGTCGTGTTCGGCGGCTTCGCTGCCAAGGAATTGGCGAGCCGCATCGACGATTGCGCCCCCAAGCTGATCCTGACGGCGTCCTGCGGCATCGAGCCCAACCGCATCGTGCATTACAAGCCGATGATCGATCAGGCGATCGAGCAATCGAAGCACAAGGTGCCGCGCGTGATCCTGCTGCAGCGGCCGCAGGCCGAGGCAACGATGGTCGCGGGACGGGACCTCGACTGGGGCGAGGCCCTGGCGGCGGCCAAGCCGCACGGCTGCGTGCCGGTGAAGGCGACCGATCCGCTCTACATTCTCTACACGTCGGGGACGACCGGCCAGCCCAAGGGCGTGGTTCGCGACACCGGCGGCTACTGCGTGGCGCTCGCCTGGTCGATGAAGAACCTCTATGGCGTGCAGCCGGGTGAGGTCTATTGGTGCGCATCGGATGTGGGCTGGGTGGTCGGCCACAGCTACATCGTCTACGGCCCGCTGATCCACGGCGCGACGTCCATCCTCTACGAGGGCAAGCCGGTCGGCACGCCCGACGCCGGCGCCTTCTGGCGGGTGATCTCCGAGCACAAGGCGATGGCGCTGTTCACGGCGCCCACGGCCTTCCGTGCCATCAAGCGCGAAGACCCGGACGGCAAGCTGCTCAAGACCTACGACCTCTCCAACTTCCGTACGCTTTTCCTTGCCGGCGAGCGCGGCGATCCGCCGACAGTCGAATGGGCGCAGAAACTGCTCGGTGTGCCGGTGATCGACCATTGGTGGCAGACCGAGACGGGCTGGGCGATCTGCGGCAACTTCGTGGGCCTCGAAACGCTGCCCGTGAAACTCGGCTCGACCTCGGTACCGTCGCCCGGCTGGCATCTCGACGTGCTGGACGAGGCCGGTAAGCCGATGAAACGCGGCGAGGTGGGGGCACTGGCCGGCAAGCTGCCCCTGCCGCCGGGGACATTCCCGACTCTGTGGAACGCCGACGAGCGCTACAAGCAAAGCTATATGGCCGAGTTTCCCGGCTACTATAAGACCGGCGACGCCGGCTTCATCGACGAGGACGGCTACGTCTCGGTGATGACCCGCGTCGACGACGTCATCAACGTTGCGGGACACCGTCTGTCGACTGGGCAGATCGAGGAAGTGCTGGGCGCCCATGGCGATGTCGCCGAGTGCGCCGTCATCGGCGTCGCCGACGAGTTGAAAGGGCAGGTGCCGCTCGGCTTCCTGGTCCTGAAGGCCGGCGTCAACCGCCCGCACGAGGAGATCAGAGGCGAGGTGGTGCAGATGGTGCGCGACCGCATCGGCCCGGTGGCCTTCTTCAAGAGCGCGCTGGTGGTGCAGCGCCTACCCAAGACACGCTCCGGCAAGATCCTGCGCGGCACCATGCAGAAGATGGCCGACAGCCTGCCCTGGACCCTGCCGGCCACCATCGAGGACGCTTCCGTCCTCGACGAGATCAAGGATGGGCTGAAGGAAGCGGGGTTTGCCAAAGCGTAAGGGATAGTCCTCGTCCTGAGGAGCGCATCCTCGGGATGAGGCTGGTTTTGTAGCGAAGAAGGACAGCAAGATGACTCTCGATATCAACCGCTCCGATCTCACCGTAGGCGTGGTCGGCACCGGTGCCATGGGCCGCGGTATTGCGCAGGTGACGGCGCAGGGCGGCATGAAGGCGATCATGTTCGATGCCGCACCGGGTGGGGCGGCAAAGGCCAGGGCTGCGATCGTCGAGACCCTGAAGGGTCTGGTTGCCAAGGGCCGGCTGACCGACGCCGATCTCGCCAAGGCGGACGCCAATCTCGGCGTCGCCGACAAGCTCGAGGACCTCAAGGGCTGCCATGTCGTCGTGGAAGCCGTATTCGAGAACCTCGAGGTGAAGCAGAAGCTGTTCGGGGAACTCGAGGCCGTCATCGCGCCCGACGCCATCCTGGCGTCCAACACGTCCTCCATCCGCATCGCCTCGATCGCGCGGGCGCTGAAGCACCGCGACCGCGTCTGCGGCATGCACTATTTCAACCCCGTGCCGCTGATGAAGCTGGTCGAGGTCATCCGCGCCGCCGACACCGCGCAGTGGGTGGTCGACGCCATGGTGGCGCTGGGCAAGCGCCAGACGCGCGTGCCGGTGGTCGTCGGCGACACGCCGGGCTTCCTGGTCAATCTCGGCGGCACGGCAATCGGCACCGAGGGGCTGCGGATCTACCAGGAAGGCCGCGCCACGCCGGCCCAGGTCGATGCCGTGATGCGCGACACTTGCGGCTTCCGCATGGGCCCGTTCGAGCTGATGGATCTCACCGGCATCGACGTCAATTTCCCGGCGCGCAAGATCATCTACGAGGGCTTCTTCCACGATCGGCGCATGACGCCGAGCCCGTATCACGAGAGCCTCTATGCGGCAGGCAAGCTCGGCCGCAAGACGAGCGGCGGCTGGTACGCCTACGACGCCAAGGGCGCCAAGGTCGATCCGGGCGCCGATCATCTGCCGTCAGTCGAGCCGGCCAAGAGCGTCGTCATCATGGACACGCACAACCAGAAGCTGGTCAGCCTGGTCAACGCCGACGGCGCCAAGATGCTGGGGGCCGACGACGGCAAGAGCCCGATCCTGGTGGCGCCGATCGGCAAGGACTGCACCACCACGGCGATCGAGCTCGGCCTCGACCCCAAGCGCACGGTCGCGGTCGACCTCACCGGCGACACGGCCAAGCGCCTCACCATTATGACCGCGCCGGGTGCCGATCCGGTGGTGCGTGATTCGGTGGCGGCCCTGCTTGCCAAGTCGGGCGCCAAGGTGACCCTGATCAAGGACTCGCCCGGTTTCGTCGCCCAGCGCATGGTCGCGATGATCGCCAATCTGGGCTGCGAAATGGCGATGATCGGCATCGCCTCGGCGGCCGACGTCGACACGGCGATGACCTTGGGCCTCAACTATCCGCGCGGGCCGCTGGCGCTCGCCGACTGGCTGGGTGTCAAGGAGTGCCACGAGATCCTGGTGCAGGCGCAGGCCATCACCGGTGACGATCGCTACCGCCCCAGCCAGTGGCTGCGCCGCCGCGCCCAGCTCGGCCTCAGCGCGACGACGGTGGAGTAGGGACACGCCTTTCCGGGCCGCGCGCCGCCGGCGCGTGGTCCGGGCGAGGGCGAGACCAGAAATCGCTGCGCCACAGCAGGGCGAGGATCGCGGTCTCGACAACGAACAGGGCAAGCCTGACGGCGGCAATTCCCGTCAGGCCGAAGCCGAGATGGATGCCTGCCCACCAGACGAGCGGCAACTGGACCGCCCACTGGAGCAGGAAGGCGAGCGATGCCACCAGGCGCGTCGCTCCTGCACCGCGCAGAGCAAAGCCCAGAATGCGGCCGAGCACATCGATACTCATGCCGATCGCCAGCAGGCGGAGTGGCGTGGCGGCGAGATCGGCCGTCGCGGGATCGGCGACGAAAAGGCCAAGGAGTGCGTGCGGCGCGACGGCGAGGCACAGGCACGGCGCCAGCAACGCGAGCATGCCCAGTGTGGCAACCTGCCAGCCCCACTGCCTGGCGTCACGGGGATCGTTGCGGCCCAAGGCCATGCCGACCAGGGTCGCCGCAGCGACGCCCATCCCCGACGCCGGCAGGATCGACATCAGCATAAGAACGAGCAGCACGTTCATGGCGGCGACCGCCTCCGTGCCGATCAAGCTGACGATCGCCAGAGTGATCATCGCGCCGACATTGACCAGTGACTGCTGCAGGCCGATCGGCACGCCGATCCGTAGCACCAGCCGAATCCCCGCCCAGCTCGGCGGCTGGCCGGCCAGGCCGGGAATGGGCGCGACGCCCGCTGTGATGGCGACATGCACCAGCAGTCCGATGAGTGAGGCGAGCGCGGCTGCGAGGCCCAGCCCCGCCGTGCCGAGCGAGGGCAGGCCGAACGCGCCGAAGACGAAGGCGTATCCAAACAGCACATAGCAGGGAAACTGGATGAGGACGGTCAGCAAGGAGAAACGCGGCATGCCTGTTCCATTGCGGTAGGCGCTGAAGGCGAGACTCGCACCCACAAATGGAAGCATCGGCAGGGCCGCGTTCAGATAGGCAAGTGCCGGCTCGACCACGTCGGGATGGGCATTGACGAAAGGCACGAGAACAGGGCCCACACCATAGCCTGCCGCCGCAAGGATCACGCCGGCGCCCGTGCCGATCGCCAGGCCATCCACCAGAACGGCGCCTGCTTTCTGGATTTCGCCGCCGCCCGTTCGCCGGGCAACCAACGCCTGCACGCCGGTGTCGATCCCGAACAGCAGGGCGACCAGCATCGAGATCAGAGTCCCGGCGATCCCGATCCCGGCAACGGCGGCGTCGCCCAAATGACCGACCAGGGCGATGCCGATGAGGGTCATCAGATTATGCAGCAGCAGGATCAGGGCGATCGGCAGCGACAGGCCGACAATGGTCCGCAGGCGCCATCCGTCGATGATCATGCGGCAAGGCCTAGCGCTTGCGGTATCTTGTGAATAATGATTTCAGAGCATAGAGATATGAACATCAACGATATCAGGAAGCTCGACGGAAATCTGCTGCTGGTGTTTCGCGAGCTGGCGCGCACACGGCGCACGACCGAGGCTGCCCGTCGGCTGGGCGTCACTCAGTCGACGATCAGCCATACTTTGGCGCGCCTGCGCGACCTCTTCGGCGACCCGCTGTTCGTGCGTCGGTCGCACGGACTGGAACCGACGCGCCGGGCGCTGGAGCTGATGCCGCGAATCGAAACCCTCGTCGACTTGGCGGGGGCCGTGGTTTCCCGCGACGGCTTCGATCCGGCACTGAGCGAACGGCGCTTCCGCATGGCCGCGGCGGAGTTTGTCGGTGCGCTGATCGGCGGCCCACTGGTCGAGACCTTCCGCCGCGACGCGCCTCGCGCGTCCTTTGCACTGGATTTTCTCCAGGGCGGTACCTCGCTCGAAGAGCTGAGGCGGGGCGAGATCGATCTGGTCGTCGGCGAGTTTCTCCGCCTGCCACCGGGCTTTGTAACCGAACGGCTCTACGACGACCGCTACTGCATCGTCGCGCGCAAGCGTCATCCCGTCGTGAAGGGCACGATCGACAGGCGGACCTATGCCAGGCTGCCGAACGTCTTCGTCGGGCGATCGGGAGAGACAGGCATCACCGCAGCGACGATTCCCGATGCCGCTCTCGTCTCGACGGTGGCGCTTGTGCCGCGCTGGTTGACGGCGCTTGCCATGGTGTCGACCAGCGACGCCATCGCGACATGTCCGCGGCGTCTTGCCGAGCGGATGGCCGGCATTCTCGGCCTGCAGATCGTCGATGCCGACTTTTCGGGGCCGCGCTTCACCGTCTCCGCCGTGCGGCGCGCACGACACGCAGATGCCGGAGTCGATTGGCTGTTGTCGGCGGTGCGTCGCGCCGTTCGATAGCGCGCGTCGCTGCGGACCGCTTCTTCGATCTGTGCCGCGTATGTGCGTGAAGGCTGCGCGCGAGCATTACTCACTTTGGCGTAACACGACGTTTTTCGAATGCAGCCTTCAAAATATCTCGTTCGTTGTCGCCGCATTCACTTCCCATGTCGCAGGCGTCAACTTTGGAGATGCGTGAAAATGGTCAAGCAGACTCTCTCAGCACTCGCTGGCATCGCGATCGTCGTCGGCGGGGCGAGTGCGGCCTTCGCACAAGCCTCGGCCGGCAATCCGGCGGAGAACAACGCGGCGCGGTGCCAGCAGCTCTATGGTCTGTGGGCGAAGCACAACGGTACGTCCGCCTACGGTAGGGTGCTCGAAGCCGACATGGGCCTCGAACACTGCCGCAAGGGCGACTACGCGGCAGGCGTCAAGCAGCTCAAGGAAGCGCTGAACCGCCAGCAGATTCCGGTGCCGCCGGTCGTCGAGACCGCGAACAACCGATAACGATCGCTCGACACACGGTGGCAGGAGTTTCTTCCTTCTTCTCTCTCCTGCTGCCGTGGCGTCGATGCTTCAAGTTTCGAACAGCTTGCCGATGTCTTCCAGAGCCGAGACCGGGATCTCGGTGTGGCGACGATCCATGACGATGGTCTGGCCGAGATAGGCCCAATAGAGGAAGGTGGCACGCGGCAGTGCCAGCCGACCGGTCACGCCGGCCGTGACAAGCAGCTTGGCGATGTAGGCAATCCTCTCAGCGTCGACGGATGCGACGATCGCTGCCACGCTCCTGTCTTCCATTGCCCATGTCCGTATCGCGCGATCCAGACGCGGCTTTGCGGCAAAGGCGCGCTTCAGGAGAAATTTCAGACGGTCCGGCTCGTCCTTGCCGGCGATTTCCCGGATGACCTGATCCGTCATCCGCTCCTGCCAGCTCCGCAGGAGCTCCGACTTGAAGTCCGCAATGTCGCGGAAGTGCCAGTAGAAACTGCCGCGCGACACTTTCAGGTTCTCTGCCATGAGGCCGACCTTCAGCGCACCGGCACCCCCGGTCGCGAGCGTGCGCAGGCCCTGGTCGATCCAGTCCGACCTGGTCAGGCGGTCGTCGTTCCTGGCGTCGTTTGTCACAGCCCAACCATACAGAGCTGTATTGACTGGCGCCATGCCGGCTGCCATCGTCGTGTCCATACAGAGGTGTATGGTCATGAACTGGCAAGACACGGCTCTCGTATTGGCGGGGATCATCGGCAGCGTCGTCGCGGTGATCCACGGCGTCCTCGTGCAGCGTTACATGGTCCGACCGGTCGGAACGTTTCTCCAGGCGGAGAAGCGGGTGGCCGCGTCGACCGGGCGGCTGGTACCGCTGCTCCTGCATTTCAGCACGGTGAGCTGGTTCGCGGGCGGGCTGGCGCTGATTGCCGCGGCCGGCTGGTTCGGATCGGAGGCGCGGCTGTCGACGAGCCTGCTCGTCGGTGGGCTCTATCTATACGGCGCGCTCGGCAATCTCTGGGGAACGCGCGGCCGCCATCCCGGCTGGATGCTCTATACAGTCGCGCTGGCTTTGATCGCTTTCAGTGCGGTGAGGTAGGTTGACGTTTACGTAAAGGTAAACTACATCCCGAGCGCTGGCGCGTGAACCGCTGACGGCCCAAAGTCCCTGTAAGAAGGACTGCAAATCAAGCTCTGGAGGAAGAGACAGTGACCGCTTTGGCTGCCCTGTACACGCCCGAACACCAGATGTTCCGCGAGACCTGCCGGCGGTTCTTCGAAAAGGAAGTGATGCCGTTCCACATGAAGTGGGAGGAGGAGGGCATCGTGCCGCGCGACCTGTGGCGCAAGGCCGGCCAGCAAGGGCTGCTCGGCATGACCATGCCCGAGGAATATGGCGGTGCCGGCGCCGATTTCCTCTACAGCGCCATCATGATCGAAGAACAGGGTCGCGCGCTCGCGACCGGCCCGTCCTTCTCGCTGCACAACGACATCGTCGTGCCCTATCTGCTTCACTACGGCAGCGAGGAGCAGAAGAAGAAATGGATCCCCAAGGCATGTGCGGGTGAACTGGTCACCGCCATCGCCATGACCGAGCCCGGTACCGGCTCCGATCTACAGTCGGTCAAGACCAATGCCGTGATGGACGGCAATCATTGGGTGATCAACGGCTCCAAGACCTTCATCTCCAACGGCCAGCTTGCCGACCTGGTGATCGTGGTGGCCAAGACCGATGCCAAGCTCGGGGCCAAGGGAACGTCCCTGATCGTGGTCGAGCGCGGCGCCGAGGGCTTCACGCGCGGCCGCAACCTCGAGAAGATCGGCATGAAGGCGCAGGATACGTCGGAGCTGTTCTTCGACAATGTCCGGGTGCCGGCCGACCACCTGCTGGGCGGTCCCGGCATGGGCTTCATCCAGTTGATGCAGCAATTGCCCCAGGAGCGGCTGGTGATCGCCATCCAGGCGGTCGCCGCCATCGAGGCGGCGCTCGAGCACACGCTCGCCTACGTCAAGGAGCGCAAGGCCTTCGGCAAGGCGATCATCGATTTCCAGAACACGCGCTTCAAGCTCGCCGAGCTCAAGACCAAGGCCAAGATCGCCCGCGTCTTCGTCGACGACTGCATCGCCAAGCACATGAAGGGCGAGCTCGATGTCGCCACCGCGGCGATGGCCAAGTACTGGACCACCGACCTGCAGTGCGAGCTGATCGACGAGTGCCTGCAGTTCCACGGCGGCTACGGCTACATGTGGGAGTTTCCCATCGCGCGCCTCTACGCCGACGCGCGCGTGCAGAAGATCTACGGCGGCACCAACGAGATCATGAAAGAGCTGATAGGCCGCACGCTCTGAGCGGCGAAGAGAACGACCTCATCCTGAGGAGGCCCGAAGGGCCGTCTCGAAGGATGGGCAACAGCAAGACTGGTTCCGACCCTTCGAGACGCGGCCTGCGGCCGCTCCTCAGGGTGAGGCGGTAGGGTAACGAGCGCATTCGACTAGGAGAGAAGCGATGACCGACGCATATATCTACGACGCCGTCCGCACGCCGCGCGGCAAGGGCCGCAAGGATGGTTCGCTGCACGAAGTGACGCCGGTACGCCTGGCCGTCACCGCCCTGCAGGCGGTGCGCGACCGCAACAAGCTCGACACGCACCTGGTCGACGACATCGTGCTGGGCTGCGTCATGCCGATCGGTGAGCAGGGCGCCGACATCGCGCGCACCGCTTCGGTGATGGCGGGCTTCGCCGAAAGCGTGTCGGGCGTGCAGATCAACCGCTTCTGCGCCTCGGGCCTCGAAGCCACCAACATGGCGGCCGCCCAGGTCATGTCCGGGCAGAGCCAGGCCACCATCGGCGGCGGCGTCGAGTCGATGAGCCGCGTGCCCATGGGCTCCGACGGCGGCGCCTGGGCGGTCGATCCCGGCGTGTCGATTCCCATGTACTTCGTGCCGCAGGGCGTCTCGGCCGATCTGATCGCCACCAAGTATGGCATCAGCCGCGACGACGTCGACGCCTATGCCGTTGAATCGCAGAAGCGCGCCAAGGCCGCTTGGGACGCCGGTTACTTCAAGAAGTCGATCGTTCCGGTCAAGGACCAGAACGGCGTCGAGCTCCTGAACCACGACGAGCTGATGCGCCCGCAGACGACGATGCAGACGCTGGCTGCGCTCGAGCCCAGCTTCAAGATGCAGGGCGAGATGATGCCGGGCTTCAACGCGGTGGCGCAGCAGCGCTATCCCGAGGTCGAGAAGATCATCCACGTCCATCATGCCGGCAACTCCTCGGGCATCGTCGACGGCGCGGCCGCGATCCTGCTCGGCACCAAGGAATTCGGCGAGAAGGCCGGCCTCAAGCCGCGCGCCCGCATCCGCTCCTTCGCCTCGATTGGCTCGGAGCCGGCGATCATGCTGACCGGGCCGGCGCCGGCGTCGGAGAAGGCGTTGAAGCGGGCCGGCATGTCGGTCAAGGACATCGACCTGTTCGAACTGAACGAGGCCTTCGCCTCCGTCGTGCTGCGCTACATGCAGGTTCTCAAGATGCCGCACGACAAGATCAACGTGAACGGCGGCGCCATCGCCATGGGCCATCCGCTGGGCGCCACCGGCGCGATGATCCTGGGCACGCTCCTCGACGAGCTGGAGCGCCGTAACCTCTCGACCGGCCTCGCCACGCTCTGCGTCGGCGGCGGCATGGGCACCGCGACCATCATCGAGCGCGTGTAAAGAGCTTCAGGGAACAGCGACCATGATCAACTACAACGTCGACAGCGACGGCATCGCCACCATCACCTGGGACATGCCCAACCGCGCCATGAACGTGCTGAACGAGGCGTCGATGACGGCCTATGCCGGCGCGCTCGAAACCGCGCTCAAGGATGACAAGGTCAAGGGCATCATCCTGACCTCGGGCAAGGATAGCTTCATCGCCGGCGCCGATCTCGAGATGATCCTCAGCCTCGACACGGCGGACGCGTCGAAACTGATGGAACAGTTCAGCCAGCTGCAGAAGATGTTTCGCCGCCAGGAGACCGGCGGCAAGCCGATCGTCGCAGCGATCAACGGCACGGCACTGGGCGGCGGCTTCGAGATCTGCCTCGCCACCCATCATCGCATCGCCGCGGCCAATCCCAAGACCAAGGTCGGCCAGCCCGAGGTGAAGATCGGCCTGCTGCCGGGCGGCGGAGGCACGCAGCGCATTCCGCGCCTGATCGGCGTGATGAACGCCGCGCCGATCCTTCTCGAAGGCAAGGACCTCACCGTCGATGCCGCCCAGAAGCTCGGCCTGATCCACGAAGTGGTGCCGGCGGGCGAGCTGCTGGCCAAGGCCAAGGCCTGGCTGACGGCACCGGCGACCGAGCAGGTCGTGCCGGAATATGCCGGCAAGGGCGCCAAGCCGATCGACGGCCGCGCCGTGCAGCCCTGGGACCGCAAGGGCTTCAAGACGCCGGGTTTCCCCGGCGGCCAGGTCTGGAGCCCGCCGGGCGTGCAGACCTTCATCGGTGGAGCCGCCATGGTCCGCGGCAAGACCAACGGCGTCTACCCGGCGCCCAAGGCGATCCTGAGCTGCGTCTATGAGGGCCTGCAGCTGCCGATCGATGCCGCCCTCAAAGTCGAGACGCGCTACTTCGTCTCGCTGCTGCGCGACCCCGTCGCCAAGAGCATGATCCGCACCCTGTTCTTCGGCCTCCAGGAAGCCAACAAGCTGGTGCGCCGTCCCAAGGGCGTGCCGAAGCAGGAATACAAGAAGATCGGCGTGCTGGGCGCCGGCCTGATGGGCGCCGGCATTGCCACCGTCTCGGTGCAGGCCGGGCTCGACATCGTGCTGCTCGATCGCGACCAGGCCGCGGCCGACAAGGGCAAGGCGCACATCGCCGAGGAACTCGACAAGCTGGTGAAGCGCGGCCGTCTCGATCAGGCCAAGCGCGATGGGCTGCTGGCCAAGGTCACGGCAACGCCCGACTTCGCCGCCCTGAAGGATTGCCAGCTCGTGGTCGAGGCGGTGTTCGAGAACCGCGAGGTCAAGGCCGAGGCGACCAAGAAGGCGGAGGCCGCCCTGCCGGCCGGCGCCGTCTTCGCGTCGAACACATCGACCTTGCCGATCACCGGTCTCGCCGAAGCCTCGTCGCGGCCCGATCACTTCATCGGCCTGCATTTCTTCTCGCCCGTCGAGAAGATGCCGTTGGTCGAGATCATCGTCGGCAAGAAGACGTCGCCCGAGACCTTGGCGCGCGCCATGGACTTCGTGCAGAAGATCCGCAAGACGCCGATCGTGGTGAACGACAGCCGCGGCTTCTTCACCAGCCGCGTCTGCGGCGCGTTCATCAGCGAAGGCCATCGCCTGCTGAAGGAAGGCGTGCCGGCGGCGATGATCGAGAACTGCGCGCGCTTCGCCGGCATGCCGGTGGGCCCGCTGTCCCTGAACGACGAGGTCGCGATCGACCTCTCGTGGAAGATCATGGACCAGACGCGGCGCGACGCCGAGGCGGCCGGCCAGAAGTACGAGGGCAGCGGCACCGAGGACATCCTCGAGCTGATGGTGAAGAAGCTGGAGCGTTTCGGCCGCAAGAACGGCAAGGGCTTCTACGACTATCCGACCGACGGCAAGAAGCGCCTGTGGCCGGAGCTTGCCAAGCACTTCCCGGCCGATCCCAAGCTGCTCTACGGCGAGGGCGAGGAGAAGCGCGCCAAGGAGGAGGAGATCAAGAAGCGCCTGCTCTACGTGCAGGCGGTCGACACGGCGCGCTGCCTGGAATCGAACGTGCTCACCAACCCGCAGGATGGTGACGTCGGCTCGATAATGGGCCTGGGCTTCGCACCGCAGACCGGCGGGGCGATCAGCCTGATCGACCAGGTGGGCGTGAAGACCTTCGTCGCCGAGTGCGACGCGCTGGCCAAGAAGTACGGCCCGCAGTTCGAAGTGCCGAAGCTGCTGCGCGACATGGCCGCCAAGGGCCAGAGCTTCTACGCCAACTATCACGCTGCGAAAGCGGCGTAAGGACGAATACAGAGAGGGCGCGCGGCTGAAGTCGCGCGCCCTTTTTGTTGTCCTGGCGAAGCGGGCCGGTTCGCCCCGCGAACGGCAATCGCTTTGATCTTCCTCCCCGGCGAAGTACAACGGCGCGAAGGCCCCAAGGGCCATCGAACGCCGATAGAGGAGACGACGCCGTGGACGCCAAGGAAATCGCCGCACTCGCCGACCGCATTGCCGAAGGCCGGCGCTCCAAGTCGACGATGGATTGGCTCGCCGCTGCGACCGCCAATCTGTCCGAGCAGGACGCCTACAAGGTGCAGTTCGCTGTGCAGGACCGGCTGGAAGCGATCGGCTGGGGCAAGCGCGCCGGCTGGAAGGTCGCCTTCGCCGTGCCGGCGCAGTACGAGCCGCTGAAGCTTTCGGGCCCAGCCTTTGCCGGCATCTACGAAGGCGGCATCCGCCAGAGCGGCGAGGTCTTCGAGAAGGGCTGGCCGCTGAAGGCCGGTATCGAATGCGAGATGGTGGCGCGCATCGCCAAGGACGCGCCCGCGGGCAGCGCGCCGTACACCGCCGAGACGATCAAGCCGCACGTCGCCAACCTCTACTGCGGCATGGAAGTGGTCGAGAACCGCTACGGCGACGTCTCCAAGCTGGGCGGCCCGGGCCGCATCGTCGATGACGTGCTGCAGGCCGCCTGCATCGTCGGCACCGAGATCAAGGACTGGCAGACGCTCGACTTCGCCACCGTGCAAGGCCGCTCCGAGCACGAGGGCAAGGAGCTGGGCGCCGGTCCCGGTGCCAACGTAATGGGCGGCGCGCTGATCTCGCTCGCCTGGCTCGCCAACCGCTTGATCGCCAATGGCAAGATGCTCAAGGCCGGCGAGACGATCCTCACCGGCTCGGTACATCCGCCGCAGTTCCTGCCGGGTCCTGGCAAGGCGAAGTCCGAATTCGTCGGCCTCGGCGGCGCGGAGATCACGGTCAAGTAAGCAGGCCACGTCGCTGCCGGAGTCCCTCCCGGCAGCGCAGCCTCTTCGTGCAGGGCAGTTGACAGGCTGTGCTTTCGGCTCGAAACTTAACCAATTGGTTATCTAAACGAGAGGAAGCCGATGTCCAACTGCAGCGTCGTCACGGTCGAACGTCAGTTCACGGCCGTCGTGAAGGTCGAGGCGCCGATGAACGCGTTGATGCAGGCACATCAGAGCGCGCGTGCCAAGATCAATGCGGCGCTGCCGAAACTCGATGTCGGGCCACTGGGGCTTACCTGCACACGCTGGCGGCCGCCGGCCGACGGGGTCATGTCGATGGAGCCGGGGACGATCGTCGCCAAGCCGTTCGCGGCGCTGGACGACGTGGTGTCCTCGGATCTGCCGGCGGGGCGTGCCGCGCACTTTGTCTTGAAGGGATCGTTCGAGGGGCTGGGTGCGGCGTGGCAGAAGCTCTTCGAATGGTGCGGTGCCGAGAAGCTGCAGCTGGCCGGCCTCAATTGGGAAGTCTACGGCGCACCTGCCGCGGATCCGGCGCAGCAGGAGACCTACCTCTACGCCAAGCTGGCCTGAAAAACTTTCGACGGGCAGGCGGCTGAATCGGCTTGATCCACCTCGGGCGAGAACATAACATGAACATTCCGCGGCGTTGCGGCTTGACGGAAAACGCCGCGGACCAATTCAGCCGACGAGTTCAGCCAGGGGGTATGAGATGACTGCGGTACGGCCGACCGATCGCCTATTCTTCGCCATCCTGCCTGATCCCGCGACGGCCGCGCGTATCGGCCGGCTGAGCGACACCCTGCGCCGGACCTACGGTCTCACCGGAAGGCCGGTCCTGACGCCGCACTTGCACATCACGCTATGGCATGTCGGCGACGATTACTTCGCGCCGTCCGCCGAGCAGGTGGCGACCCTGGTGCGCCGCGCCGCCTATGTCGAAATGCCGGCCTTCCGCATTTCATTCGATCACGTGATGAGTTTCCGCAACGGCGCCTTCGTTCTCGGCGGCGGGGATGGGGTCAGCGGTCTCGAAACGCTGCATGAGCGCCTGAAGGCCGTCATGGCACTGCCCAGGCTGAAGAGCCTCCATCACGCGCGGACCTTCACGCCGCACATGACCTTGCTGCGCGACGAGCAGTTGCTGCCCGAGCAGCCGATCGATCCCATCGTCTGGACGGCCCGCAAGTTCGTGCTCGTGCACAGTCTGCTTGGTCGCACTACGCATCATCACCTGGCGCACCTGCCGCTGGCCTGAAGTCTCGAGTGGGCGACGCGAGGAGAAGCGTATGGAGTACACCCGCAACCTTCTTTGGTTCTTCGGGATCTGCCTGTCGGCAGAAGCGCGACCGCGAGCCGTCGAGTTGGTCGACCGTCTCTGCGACGACTGGCTGCTCGACACGCGGCCGTCGCTGGATGCCCGACGCTTGCATATCACCCTCTATCCCATCGGTTCGTTCCTCGATTCGCCGGCCCGGACGATCGCCAATGCCTGTGCCGCAGCGGACACGCTCTCCGTCGCACCCTTCGAGGTATCGCTCGATCGTGCGGTGACCAGGACGACACGGGACGGCGATTCCTATCTCGTGCTGACGAGCGACGATGGCTGCGAGGCACTGGTCAGCTTTCAGCAAAGGATGCATAGCGCGATGCGGCTCGCCGGTGTGCGCACCGTGAAAGCCTGGACCTTCAGGCCACACATGACCCTGCGCTACAACGAGCACACCCTGGTCGATCAGAAGGTGCCGCCGCTGACATGGCGGGTGGACGAGTTCGTGCTGATCGAAAGTCTGCGCGGCCGAACGATCCATAATCACCTGCGCAAATGGCCGCTCGTCGACAAGAGGCTGACCGCTGCCGCCTGATTGGTCCGACTAGTCAATCCGCCTGGTCTCGACTGACGCCTTCTCGTAGCGGTCGCGGTGACTGCAGAAAAGGCAAGCCGCCTCGAAGGGATCGGGCAATTGCTCGACCGGCTTGCCTGTGGAAGTCGTGACGCCGAAGCGTTCGCCGCAGTTGCGGCAGGAGACGAAGGAAGCGGTTTGCATATCCGGAGGATACAGGGGGCGAGTGGCTCGGGGCAGCCTGCAGCTTCTTCGTCGTCCGGTTTCGGCTAAGGTGCCTGCATGAAACCATATGTCCTCTGCCACATGGTCTGCAGCGTCGACGGGCGGATCTGGGGCAGCCGCTGGCGGCCGAAGGAAAATGTCGTCCCCAACCTGTTCGAGAAGCTGCACGATCAACTGGGTGGCGGGTCCTGGCTGTGCGGCCGGGTGACGGCGCAGGAGTTCGCCAAGGGCACCGAGCCACACTATCCGCCGACCGATCAGGTCTTTCCGCGCGAGAACTGGTTCGCACGACGGGACGCCAAGACCTGGGGCATCTTCCTCGACGGCAAGGGCAAGGCCGTGTGGGCACGGAAGGATATCGGCGGCGATGCGATCCTCGTGGTGCTGACGGAAGCCGTTCCCGACCGGCATCTGGCCGGCCTGCGGGCCGATGGCGTCTCCTACATCTTTGCCGGAGCTACCGAGATCGATCTCGCAGGCGCGCTCGAGACGCTCAACCGCGAACTCGGTATCGAGCGGATCATGCTGGAGGGCGGGGGCGGGGCGAACGGTGCACTGCTGCGGGCCGGCCTGATCGACGAGCTGAGCCTCGTCATCTGCCCGGTGATCGACGGCAGCACCGGCGGGCCGATCGTCTTCAACTCCGGTGACGCCGATCTGGGCCCGGCGCCGATCGAAAGCATGACGCTCGCGAGCCACGAAGTGCTCGAGGGCGGCGCCATGTGGCTGCGCTACCGGCTGAGCGCGAAGGCGGCTTGATCAGTCCGCCGCCTTCTGGTCGAGGAAGGCGAGGGTGCCGTCGCTGCGCTCGCCTTTGAGGTAGCGGAAGGTACCCGCGCCGGTGGCGATCAGATCGCCGCGCTGGTCGTAGATCTCGGTTTCGGCGGCGAAGGTGCTCTGGCTGGTCGACGGGCGCCAGGCGCCCAGGATCCTGAGCTCGTCACCTTCGCGGGCGGCCTTGATGAATTGTGTCGTGAAAGCGAGCGTCACGCTCAGCCGCCGCGCGGTCGCCGTCTCGTTGAAGGTGCAGGCAAAGCCGCTCGCCGAGTCGAGCAGGGTCATCAGCACGCCGCCATGCAGCAGGCCGTTGGCGTTGCACAGTTCCGGCCGCACCTTGAGGCGCATCTCGACGAAACCGGCGCGCCAAGCCACGACCTCGTGGCCGATCAGGCCATTGAAGCCGCGGAACTCATAAGGAGCGACCGGCCGAGCGTCGGCCGGTCGATGGATAGCCATGTCTTGTAGATCGCGTTGGCGAGAGAAGGGCGCGCTTTAGCGGCGCGCCATCGCTGCCATCGGCGGCCGGTGATGGCCGTTGCCGAGCGCCGGGCGGACGGCCGGGCCCTGCGGCGAGACCATCGACGGCTGGGCGGCCATGCCGGTGCGGATGTCGCGGGCGACCTTCACCAGGCGGGGCCCCCAATCGGCCTCGAGCCGGTCGCGGCTGATCTGGTAGATCGGCGCCGAGGCGTTCACGGCGTAGGCCGCCGTACCGTCGGCGTTGCGCAGCGGGGCGCCGACGCCGCAGAGCTCGGGCAGCCACTCGCCCCAGGTGACGCAGAAGCCACGATCCGCCAGCTCCTTGAACGAGCGCTCGAGGCCTGCCTTCACCTTGGTCCAGTCGTCGCGCCAGCGGCGGCGAATGGCGTCGAGCTGCTTGTTGCGGTCGACATCCGGCAGCGTGAAGAGGTAGGCGCGGCCCATCGCCGTGCTGGCCATCGGCACGCGGGTGCCGACATCGTGGGTGATCGCCACGACCGAGGGACCCCGGCAGGCTTCCAGGTAGATCATCGAATGGCGGTCGCGGCCGCCCAGCGCCGTCGAGGCGTTGAGGGCATGGGCGAGCTGCTCGAGCGGGGCGCGCGAGGCGCGGCGCACATCCATGCTCGAGATCGCGGCATAACCCAGCGCCAGCACCGAGGCGCCCAGCTCGTACTTGCGGAAGCGGCGGATGTAGTTGAGGTAGCCGAGCTCGGTCAGCGTGTGGGTCAGGCGTGCCACGGTCGGCTTCGGCAGGCCGGTGCGGTGGGCGATCTCCTGGTTGCCCAGCATGCCTTCACCGGCATGGAAGGCGCGCAGGATGTCGAGGCCACGGGCCAGTGCGGTAACGAACTGACGATCCTTGGAGGCGGTGCCCTCGGCGAGGCCGTTCTCGAGAGAGCTTTCGAAGGCTGCGGTGCGCGTGACGAGATGGCTGACGTTGCCCATTTGCGTTTAACTCCTCGGGTAAATGGCCGTTTATTTCTTTGCGGGGCGGAACCTGCCATTGCGCTGCCACTGTCGCAATCGTGAGACGCGGATTTTGGCGTGCGAACATGCAAACCGGCCATGTCACAAATGCGTGTATCGCTATTTGGAGTTGTGAAAGGTCGAAAAAGCGCACGGAATCGGTCGTTTTCTGTCGAAATACGTGACGTCGCTGGCACCTTTCGGTACACCGGGCTACGATTTCGCCGTCCCCCCGGCGCCCAGAACCAAGCCCATATAAGCGAGGCGAATTTGGCTAAAGAACCCGCATTGCCTAAGGATATTGCCGCGCTGTCGTTCGAGGATGCGCTCAAGGAGCTCGAGGGTATCGTCCAGCAGCTCGAGCGCGGCCAGGTGAAGCTCGACGAGGCGATCTCGGCCTACGAACGCGGCGCGCTCTTGAAGCGCCATTGCGAACAGCGTCTGGCCGAGGCCAAGATGAAAGTCGAAAAGATCGTCTTCTCCGCTGACGGGTCGGTCTCCACTCAATCTGCCGATCTCGGCTGAGCGTTTTTCATGCCCCTATCGTCGTACCGTGATTTCGGTGCCGCCCTGACTTTTGCGGCGGATTCCGTCGAGCACACCATGGAACGCCTCCTGCCGTCGGGCGATTCGGGCGAAGCCCGTGTCTTCGAGGCGATGCGCTATTCGAGCCTGGGGGGCGGCAAGCGGTTGCGCGCCTTTTTCGTGCTGGCCACCTCGACCCTGTTCAAGGTCGGCAGGCTGCCGGCATTGCGCACCGCCAGCGCCATCGAGCTGATCCATGCCTATTCGCTGATCCACGACGATCTGCCGGCGATGGACGACGACGACCTGCGTCGCGGCAAGCCCTCGTGCCACAAGCAGTTCGACGAGGCGACGGCAATCCTGGCGGGCGATGCGCTGCAGGCGCTGGCGTTCGAGGTCCTTGCCCACGAGGACACGCACGGCGATCCCGCCGTCCGGACGGCCCTCATCACCGAGCTCGCACGGGCCTCCGGTGCACAGGGAATGGTGGGCGGTCAGATGCTCGACCTGCTGGCCGAGGAGCGGGCGGAAGTGGGCGGCGAGCCCTTGTCGATCGGCGCCATCACCCGCCTGCAGCGGTTGAAGACCGGTGCCCTGATCTCCTTTTCGTGCACGGCGGGTGCCATTCTCGGCAAGTCCAGTGAGCACCTGCGGCAGGCACTTGCCGCCTACGCGCATGATGTCGGGCTCGCCTTCCAAATCGCCGACGATCTACTTGACGTTGAAGGCAGCGCAGCCGAAATCGGTAAGACACCGGGCAAGGACGCCGCGGCCGGCAAGGCCACGTTCGTGTCGATCCTGGGCGTGGAGCGGGCGCGGGCACAAGCCGACCTGCTGGCGCGACAGGCGGCCGCGCACCTGGAGCCGTTCGGGGCGGCTGCGGACTTGCTAAAACAGGCGGCTAAATTCGTGGTTGCCCGTCGTTCGTGACGTAGCGCACGCCTCGCCGCGCAGGAGTATAGTAGGACTATGACCGGCAAGAGTACGACGCCGCTTCTCGACACCGTCGACACGCCGGCCGACATCCGTCGGCTGCACGCGGATCAGTTGCGCCAACTCGCTGACGAACTCCGGCAGGAAACCATCTCCGCCGTCTCCGTCACCGGCGGCCATCTGGGCGCCGGGCTGGGCGTGGTCGAGCTGACGGTAGCGCTGCACTATGTGTTCGACACCCCGCGCGATCGCGTGATCTGGGACGTCGGCCATCAGGCCTATCCGCACAAGATCGTCACCGGCCGCCGCAGCCGCATCCGCACCCTGCGGCAGGAGGGGGGCCTCTCCGGCTTCACGCGCCGCAGTGAGAGCGAATACGACCCGTTCGGCGCGGCGCATTCCTCGACGTCGATTTCGGCCGGCCTCGGCATGGCGGTGGCGCGCGATCTTGCTGGCGGCAGCAACAATGTGATCGCCGTGATCGGCGACGGCGCCATGAGCGCCGGCATGGCGTACGAGGCAATGAACAATGCCGGCGCGTTGCGCAGCCGGTTGGTCGTCGTCCTGAACGACAACGACATGTCGATCGCGCCGCCGGTGGGCGCGCTGTCGGCGCACCTGTCGCGGCTTCTGTCGGGCCGCCCCTACGTCACCTTGCGCAATCTCGGCCGCGGCATCGCCGAGAACCTGCCCAAACCCCTGGAGCTCGCGGCCAAGCGCGCCGAGGAGTTCGCCCGCGGTTTCGTGGCCGGCGGCACGCTGTTCGAGGAACTGGGCTTCTACTATGTCGGCCCGGTCGACGGGCACAATCTCGACCATCTGCTGCCGGTGCTGAAGAACGTGCGCGAAAGCCGGCTCGACAAGCCGATCCTGGTGCATGTCGTCACCAAGAAGGGCAAGGGCTACGCACCGGCCGAAGCGAGCGACGACAAGTACCACGGCGTCGTGAAGTTCGACGTCATCACCGGCAAGCAGTCCAAGCCGGTGGCGAATGCGCCGCAATACACGGCCGTCTTCGGCAAGGCGCTGATTGCCGAGGCGGAGGTCGACAAGAAGATCGTGGCCGTGACGGCCGCCATGCCGTCGGGCACCGGCCTCGACAAGTTCGCGCAGCGTTTCCCGGAACGCACCTTCGACGTGGCGATTGCCGAGCAGCACGGCGTCACCTTCGCCGCCGGGCTCGCCACCGAGGGCTTCAAGCCGTTTGCCGCGATCTACTCGACCTTCCTGCAGCGCGGCTACGACCAGGTGGTCCACGACGTGGCTCTGCAGAAGCTGCCGGTGCGCTTTGCCATCGATCGTGCCGGTCTGGTCGGCGCGGACGGCGCCACGCATGCCGGTGCCTTCGACGTCGCCTACCTCGGCTGCCTGCCGAATTTCGTGCTCATGGCGGCTGCCGACGAGCTCGAGCTGATGCACATGGTGGCAACCGCGGCCGCGATCGACGACCGGCCGTCGGCCTTCCGCTATCCGCGCGGCGAGGGCGTGGGGGTGGAGTTGCCGGCCAAGGGCACGCCGCTCGAGATCGGCAAGGGACGCATCGTGCGTGAAGGCACCAAGATTGCCCTGCTGAATTTCGGTGCGCGCCTGCAGGAATGCTTGCTGGCGGCCGAGGATCTCGCGGCCAAGGGGCTCAGCACCACGGTTGCGGACGCCCGCTTCGCCAAGCCGCTCGATACCGATCTGATCCGTCGCCTGGCGCGGGAGCACGAAGTGCTGATCACTATCGAGGAAGGTTCGGTCGGCGGCTTCTCGAGCTTCGTGCTGCACGAGCTCGCGACCGCAGGCCTGCTCGACCACGGGCTGAAGGTCCGCCCCATGGTCCTGCCGGACAACTTCATCGACCATGCCGCGCCGGCCAAGCAGTACGAATGGGCCGGCCTCAACGCGCCGGCGATCGTCTCGACGGCGCTGTCCGCGCTCGGCCAGCGCGCCGAGCGGGCCAGAGGTTAGCCGCAGCGGGCAGAGCACGTTCCGCTCGACTGGAATCAGTCGAGCGGAAGGTCGTGCTCTGGATTCTATCGATTCTAGAGCAGTTTATGCCCGGGAAGAGGGAGCCGCATGCGGCTCCCTCTTCCCGGGCGCTGCTCTAACGAGGATCGATCGGGCTGGGCATCGAGGCATGCGCCTCGATGACCTCGGCCGCAGCGAGACAGAGATCTTCGCGAAAGCGGCCGGCGACGACCTGGACGCCGACCGGCGTGTTGCCGGCGGCATGACCCGTCGGCACGGAAACGCATGGCAGGCCCAGCACCGGAAAGGCGAGCAGGGAGCGCTGTGCGTCCATCATCTTCGTGATGACTACCTCGTCTTCTTCCTGGTCGAGACCGTTGCGAAACGGCAGCTCGTGTGAAACCGGCAGGATCACGATGGGAAAGCGGTCGAGGAACAGCGACCAGTCGCGCATCAGCGAGAGGCGGGTCGCAAAGCCTTCCAGAATCGCATCGCCATCCATGGGTGGCGCATAGCGCAGGTGGCCATCGATATTGCGCAGAGCCGTCTTGTCGCCGAACTGGCGGATCGCCGGCTCCAGCACACGACGCTCTTCGCCCACGACCAGTCGATGCCAGAGGTCGGCCGCCTCGCCGAGCCGCGGCAGCTTCGTTTCGACGACCGCGTAGCCCGCACCAGACAGCCAGCGCCCGGCACTGCGAATTGCGTCGCTGACCTCCGGCGCGGTGTCCCCGAAGGGATCGGGAACGAGGGCGACCTGAACGGGCCGCAGTGGGGCCGGCCCCTGCAGCGGTACCGGCATCCAGTTGGGATCGCGCGGATCGGGGGCCGCCATGGCCAGCAGGCCGAGCCGCAGGTCGGCGACGCGGCAGGCGAGGGGGCCCTGCACCGACATCATCTGGGCCGTGATCGGCCGTTCGGCCTTGGCCGAGGGATTGAACGCCGGCACGCGGCCCGGCGTCGGCCGCAGCCCTGCGACCCCGCAGGCATAGGCCGGGTAGCGGATGGAGCCGCCGAAATCGTTGCCGTGGGCGATCGCCCCCATGCCGCTGGCGACCGCTGCGGCCGCGCCGCCGCTCGAGCCACCGGGCGTGAGGGCCGCGTTCCAGGGGTTGCGCGTGGCGCCGTGCAGGTCGTTGTCGGTGAACCAGCGGTGGGAGAAGGCCGGCGTGTTGGTACGGCCCACGATCACCGCGCCGGCGCGGCGCAGATTGGCGACCGGGGGGCTGTCGTGCTCGGCCACGATATCGCGAAAGGCCACGACGCCGTTCGTGGTGGCGTGGCCCTTCTGGTCGATGTTGACCTTCACGGTGACGGGTACGCCGTGCAGGGGCCCCAGAGCCTGGCCTTGGCGCCGTTGGGCATCGGCCGTGCGGGCCGACGCCAGCGCCTCGTCGGTCAGCACCTCCACGACGGCGTTGAGCGTCGGGTTCACGGCGGCGATACGGTCGAGACTCGACCGCACCGCCTCCTCACTCGAGATCACGCCGTCGCGGATCCCACGCGCCAGGTCGACGGCCGACCAGCGCCACAGCTCCCCCTGCATGGATCGAGACTCAGTCCTTCGGCTGCGGAACGATGCGCAGGTAGGGCTTGGGCGCCTTCCAGCCGCCCGGGAACTTGGCCTTGGCCTGCTCGTCGGAGACGGCGGGAACGATGATCACGTCCTCACCCTTCTTCCAGTTCACCGGCGTGGCGACCTGGTGCTTGGCCGTGAGCTGGCAGGATTCGAGCAGCCGCAGCACCTCGTCGAAGTTGCGGCCGGAGCTCATCGGGTAGGTCAGCATCGCCTTGATCTTCTTGTCCGGGCCGATGATGAACACCGAGCGCACGGTGGCGTTGTCTGCGGCCGTACGACCCTCGGACGTCGTGCCGGCGCCTTCGGGCAGCATGTCGTAGGCTGTCGCGACCTTGAGTTCCGGATCGCCGATCATCGGGAAGGTCACGGCGTGACCTTGGGTCTCTTCGATGTCCTTGGCCCACTTGGAGTGATTGGTCACCGGATCGACCGACAGGCCGATGATCTTGGTGTTGAGCTTGTCGAACTGCGGCTTCAGGCCGGCCATGTAGCCGAGCTCGGTCGTGCAGACCGGTGTGAAGTCCTTCGGATGGGAGAACAGGATCGCCCAGCTGTTGCCGATCCAGTTGTGGAAGTCGATCGGCCCCTGGGTCGTCTCGGCCTTGAAGTCCGGCGCCGTGGAATTGATGCGAAGCGTCATGGTGAAACCTCCTCCTGAAAGTCCTTTGCGGCGCTAACTCAACCCGTCCGCTGGGCTGGGTCAAGCCTTGGAAGGAATCCAGCTCAAAAGCCCCAATCCGCCATCGACTTCTACTGTCGTGCCCACGACATACCGGCCGAATCTTTCCGATAGAATGGCGACGGCCATCTGGGCGATGTCGTCCGGCGTGCCGGCACGGCCGAGCGGGATCTGCGCGACCAGGCTGCCGAGATCGTCGGCGACGAAACCGCCGCCGGGAATGGCCCCTGGCGCCAGCGCGTTGACCCGGATGCCGGCCGGTGCGAAGGCGCGGGCCAACTCCTTCATCGCCATCGTCATGCCGGCCTTGGCTGCGCTGTAGTGCGGCAGATTGCGGGGCGTCTGGCGATGCAGCGAGGTGATCAGGAGGATGCGTCCCTTGATGCCGTTGTCGCGCATGTGACGGCCGACCTCGCGGGCGAGGAAAAACCCCGAGCGTAAATTGACCTCGAGCATGGCGTCCCACGTTTCCTCACTGACGGTGAGGGGCGTGTCGACTTCCTGGCGGCGCGGGCTCGCCGCATGGACCAGGAGCGAGATGGAGCCGAGCTTCGTCGTTGCACCGTCGAGCAGGGTCCTCCAGCCGTCACGCTTGGAGAGATCGCCGGCGAGGAAGTCGATACCGTCCTCTGCCGGAGGGGCGGCGATGTCGCTGCCGAGGACGGTGGCGCCCTCGGCCTTCAAGGCGCGTGCAATGCCGCGACCGATTCCGCCGGCGCAGCCCGTGACGAGGGCGCGTTCGCCCTCCAGAAGTTTCGTGCTCATGGCCGCCATGCTAGCAGGGGGCCGCAATGGGCGAGAAGCTGCAGAGGGAGGCGGGATTGGCCAAGACGCGGCTCGATGTGGCGCTGGTCGAGCGCGGCCTGGCCGAAACGCGGGCCGCGGCGCAGCGGCTGGTCATGGCCGGTCTGGTTTTTTCCGGAGACCGCCGGCTCGACAAGGCCGGGCAGCCTGTTGCGCAAGAGACGCCGCTCGAGGTGCGCGGCCAGCCTCACCCCTATGTCTCACGCGGCGGCTTGAAGCTCGAACGCGCACTGGACCACTTCGCCATTCCCGTGGCAGGCCGCATCGCGCTCGATGTCGGTGCTTCGACCGGCGGCTTCACCGACTGCCTGCTGCAACGCGGGGCGGCCAAGGTCTATGCCGTCGACGTCGGGACCAACCAGCTCGCCTGGAAACTGCGGACGGATCCGCGCGTCGTCTCGATGGAAAAAACCAATATCCGCGATGTGACCCGCGCCGTCCTTGCCGAGCCTGTCGATCTGGTCGTCTGTGATGCCTCCTTCATCGGCCTGCGCACGGCGCTTCCGGCCGCCCTGGCTCTGGCGGCACCGGGTGCCCATCTCACCGCGCTGATCAAGCCGCAGTTCGAGGTGGGCAAGGGCCGGGTCGGCAAGGGCGGCATCGTCCGCGACCCGGCGTTGCACGACGAGGTGCGGGCGACGATCTCGACCTGGCTCGGCGAACAACCGGGCTGGACGGTACTGGGAGTCACCGACAGCCCGATCGAGGGCGCCGAAGGCAACAAGGAATTCCTGATCGCCGGTGTCTTCAGCGCACTGCGCGGGTGATACGGAACTTGTTGTTGTCGGCGAGTGTCTCGAAGCTCGTGAAGTTCGCCTTCAGTGTCGGCTCATAGGGCAGGCCACGATTGGCCACCATAAACAGCTGGCCGCCGGGCTTCAGGGCGCGTGTTGCCGCCTCGATCATCTGCTGGCCCAGGGAGGGCGTGGCAGCTCGGCCGCTGTGAAAAGGCGGATTGCAGACGATGGCGTCGTAGCTCGCCGGCGCGGGCTCCGTCGTGAGGTCGAGCCAGTGAAACGTCGCCCGTGGGTCGGTGATGTTCGCTTCGGCGGCTTCGAGCGCTCGGTGTTCGGCGTCGATGCAGTCGATGTGGACGATGCCGTGGGCCTGCGCCAGCAAATGCCGCGTGAGGAAGCCCCAGCCGCACCCGAAGTCCGCCACCGTTCCCGTGAGGTCGGAGGGCAGGTGCTGCACCAGGAGCGCCGAGCCGTCGTCGATGCGGTCCCACGAGAAGAGGCCGGGCTGGCTGAGCCACGTGCCGTCCCCGACGGCCTGCAAGGAGGTGAGGCGGCGCCAATAGTCGGGAGGTTCCCTGTCGGTCTTGGTGAACCAGAAGACACGGCTATGGAACTTGGAGAGCTGGGTGACGCCGCCGAAGGCCTTGGCGACGTTCTTCTCGAGGCTCGCTGCACCGTCGTCATTGGCGCCGGCGCAGGCGAGCACGCCGCCGGGCGCGAGGAGCTTCCAGGCCCGCGCGATATTGGCGAAGTTCTCTTCCTTGTGCTTGGTCAACAGTACGAGGCCCTGCTCGTAACCGCCGCCATCGTTGCCAAGGCGGGCCACGACGTTCCAGCGTGCGCGTTGCAGGCGCAGGAATTCCGGCCGCAGCGACTGCTCGGCGTCGACGTCGCGCAGGGCGACGGGCTCAGCGCGCAAAAGGAACGCCCGCCGATGGGCGAGCGCTCCGGTATCGAAGGCATGGGCGAGGGCCCGCCCGGCTTGGCTCACGCTTAGGGAACCAGCACGGCGCGGCCCATGATGAGGCCCTTGCGCAATTCCTGCAGTGTGGTGTCGGCCTCGTCGAGCTTGCGCTTGATGATCGGCACCGGCGTCACCTTGCCTCCCGTGACGAGGTCCATCATTTCCTTCATCTCGGCCGGGCTGCCGGTGACGGAGCCCACGATCTGGCAGCCGGTGAAGGCGAACATCGGCAGCGGGATCGAGAAATTGCCCCCGAACAGGCCGACGATGATCAGGCGGCCGCCGCGGCCCAGGGCGCGCAGGCCGAACTGCGCCGAGCTTTCCGCGCCCACGAAATCGATGGCCGCGCCGACGCCCGTGCCGCCGGTCAGATCCTGGATCTGCTTGCGGGCCTCCTTGTCGCGGGGATCCACCGCCGCGACGGCGCCGTTCTCGAGCGCCAGCTTGCGCTTGTTCTCGTCGATGTCGGCGACGATCGGCTCAACGCCCAGCACGGACTTGGCGAACCGCACCCCCATCAGGCCGACGCCGCCCGCGCCGATCACCAGGATCGGCTTGCCGCCATCCTGGCCGACGGCCTTCTTGACCGCGCCGAAGGCGGTGATGCCCGAGCAGGCGTAGAGGCAGGCCAGTTCCACCGGCAGGTTGCCGTAGGGGTAGAGATACTTGGCGTGCGGCACGAGCACGTGGTCGGCGTAGCCGCCGTCGTTGTTGACGCCGAGCGCCCGCGGGGTGGGGCAGAGATGCTCGATGCCGCCCTCGCAGTACCAGCACTTGCCGCAGCCGATCCAGGGATAGACCACGGCGTTGTCGCCGACTTTTGCACCCTTGGCGTCGGGGCCGAGCGCCACGACCTCGCCCACGATCTCGTGTCCCATGGTCCGCGGCGGGTTCATGGTCTTCTGGGTCGAGACCTTGTTGCCGCCGCCCATGTCGAAGAAGCCTTCCCAGAGATGGACATCGCTGTGGCAGACGCCGGCTGCGGTGATGCGCACCAGCACTTCCGTGCCCTGCGGGGCGGGGGTCGCCTCCTCGATCTTCTGCAGCGGCTTGCCGAATTCGACGACCTTGTAGCTCTTCATGGCGTAACTCCCGTGACTTCTCCGGCGGCCAGCATAGAGCATCTCCCGGCCGTTTGTGCTACTGCTGCGACAACGAGAATTGTTGGTGAGGAAAACAATGTTGAGACGTGGACTGATCGCCGCGGCTGCCGCGACATTGCTGGCTTCCGCAGCACAGGCGCAGGAAACCGTGAAGGTCGGTTTGATCCTGCCCATGACCGGACCATCGGCCTCGACAGGCAAGCAGATCGATGCTGCGGTCAAGCTCTACCAGGCGGTGAACGGCACGACCGTCGCCGGCAAGAAAGTCGAAGTCATCCTGAAGGACGACACCGGCGTCGCTGACATCACCAAGCGGCTGGCACAGGAGCTGGTGGTCAACGACAAGGTGGCTTTCCTTGCAGGGTTCGGCCTGACGCCGCTGGCGCTGGCCGTGGCGCCGATCGCCACGCAGGCCAGGGTGCCGGAGATCGTGATGGCCGCCGGCACATCCACCATCACCGAGGCCTCGCCCTTCATTGCCCGCACGAGCTTCACACTCGCCCAGTCGTCGGTGCCGATGGCGGACTGGTCGATCAAGAACGGCATCAAGAAAGTCGTGACGCTCGTCAGCGACTATGGTCCGGGCATCGACGCCGAGAAATCCTTTGCCGAAAAATTCAAGGCCGAAGGCGGCACGATCGCCGAGAGCCTGCGCGTGCCCTTGCGCAATCCGGACTTCGCGCCCTTTCTGCAGAAGGCGGCCGACGCCAAGCCGGATGCGCTGTTCGTTTTCGTGCCGTCGGGTTTCGGGGCGCAGTTTGTGAAGCAATTCGTCGAACGCGGCCTCGACAAGTCCGGCATCAAGCTGATCGCGACCGGCGACGTCACCGACGACGACCAGCTGAACGGGATGGGCGACGTGATGATCGGCGTCATCAACACCCACAACTACTCCGCCGCGCACGACAGCCCGGCCAACAAGGCCTTCGTCGAGGCGTTCAAGAAGGCGAACAACGGCATGCGGCCGAACTTCATGGCGGTCGGCGGCTATGACGGGATGCACCTGGTCTACGAGGCGCTGAAGAAGACCGGCGGCGCGACCGACGGCGAGAAGCTGATGGCCGCGATCAAGGGCATGGCCTGGGAAAGCCCGCGTGGCCCGATCTCCATCGACCCCGACACGCGCGACATCATCCAGAACATCTATGTCCGCAAGGTCGATAAGCAGAACGGTGAGCTCTACAACGTCGAGTTCGCGACGATCCCCAATGTGAAGGATCCGGTGAAGGCGGCGAAGAAGAACTGAGATCACTTCCTCCCCTTCGCGGACTCCGCGAAGGGGAGGAGAGGATGACTGGACGGAGCATCGAGCTTGGCGACCATTCTGTTCGACGGTGTGGCCTACGGCATGCTGCTGTTCGTGCTGGCATGCGGGCTGGCGGTCACCTTGGGCTTGATGAACTTCGTCAATCTGGCGCACGGCGCCTTTGCCATGGCGGGCGGCTACGTCACGGTGCTTTTCATGAATCGCTGGGGGGTGCCGTTCCTCGCCTGCCTGCCGGCGGCCTTCCTGGCGGCCGCGGCACTCGGCTTCGTGCTGGAACGAACGCTCTACGTCCACATGTATGGCCGCAGCCATCTCGATCAGGTGCTGTTTTCGATCGGGCTGGTGTTCATGGCGGTGGCGGCGGCCGATTGGGCGATGGGCTCGAGCCAGCAGAACATCAAGCTGCCGGCGTGGCTGCAGGGGCGGCGAGAAGTGCTGGGCGTGCAGGTCGGGCTTTATCGGTCGTTTATCATCGCAATCTGTGGTGTCCTGGCGATCGGCCTGCAGTTTGCGCTGCTGCGCACCCGTTTCGGCAGCCGGCTGCGGGCGGCGGTCGACGATGCGCGCGTGGCCCGCGGACTGGGAATTCCGGTCGGCAACGTCTTCGCCGTCACCTTCGCCGTGGGTTCAGGCCTTGCCGGGCTGGGCGGCGCGCTCGGCGTCGAGATCCTGGGCCTCGATCCCAACTTCCCGCTGCGCTTCATGATCTACTTCCTGATCGTGGTCACGGTCGGCGGCACGGCGGGCATCATGGGGCCGTTCGTGGCGTCGCTGCTGCTGGGTATCGCCGACGTCGCGGGCAAGTACTACGTGCCCGCACTCGGCGCCTTCATGGTCTACCTGGTGATGATCGTTGTGCTGGTGCTGCGGCCGCACGGCCTGTTCGCGCGGCCGCGATGACATCGGCGAAGGAGGCGCTCACGCGGCGGACGCGGTGGCGGTGGGCCGAGACGGTCTTCTGGCTGGCCGCCTTCGGTGCGCTGCTGCTGCCGCCGGGCAAGTTCCTGATCCTGAACGAGATCGCTATCCTGGCGTTGTTCGCCCTCTCGCTCGATCTGATCCTGGGCTATGCCGGCATCGTCTCGCTGGGGCATGCGGCGTTCCTCGGGGTCGGCGCCTACAGTGCCGGCCTGCTGGCCAAGCACGTGACAGGCGATCCCCTGGCCGGTCTTGCGCTCGCCATCGGGGTGTCGACGATCCTGGGTTTCTGCACGTCGTTCCTGGTGCTGCGCGGCAGCGATCTCACGCGCCTGATGGTCACGTTGGGTGTGGCGCTGGTGCTGGGCGAGCTTGCCAACGCACTGCCGCAGTATACCGGCGGTGCCGACGGCCTGCAGGGCGTCGTGATGGCGCCGCTGCTCGGGCGGTTCGACTTCGATCTGTTCGGCCGTACCGCCTATGCCTACAGCCTCACGACACTCTTCGTGCTGGCGTTGCTGGCGCGCCGCATCGTCGGCTCGCCCTTCGGCCTGTCGCTGTCGGCCATCCGCTGCAATCAGTTGCGGGCGCGGGCGCTCGGCGTGCCTGTCGGCAAGCGGCTGGTCGCGGCCTACACCCTGGCGGCAGCCTATGCGGGGGCGGCCGGCGCGTTGCTGGCCCAGACTACAGCCTTCGTGTCGCTCGACGTCTTTGATTTTCACCGCTCTGCTGACGTGCTCCTGGTGCTGATCATTGGCGGGGCGGGGTGGCTTTACGGCGGCATCGCCGGCGCTGCCGCCTTCAAGCTGCTGCAGGACGGGATCGCCAGCCTGACACCGCAATACTGGCAGTTCTGGATCGGGCTCTTCCTCGTCGTCTTCGTGCTGGTCGGTCGCGAACGTCTGTTCGGCGGCCTGCGCAAGCTTCTGGTGCGGCGATGACCGTCGTGCTGGAGACCCGGCGCCTCACCAAGCGCTTTGGCGGCCTGACGGCCACGTCGGATGTCTCGTTCGCGCTGGAGCAGGGGGCACGGCAGGCGCTGATCGGGCCCAATGGCGCCGGCAAGACGACCTTCGTCAATCTGCTGACCGGCATGCTGCCGGCGAGCTCGGGCCAGGTCTTCCTGGCCGGCGAAGAGGTGACCGGGCTGAAGCCCGAGGCGCGGGTGCGGCGAGGATTGGTACGGACCTTCCAGATCAACCAGCTCTTCGGTGGGCTGACGCCGCTCGAGACCTTGGCCTTGGCCGTGGGGGAACGGCAGGGACAAGGCCACGACTGGCGTCGCCCGGTTGGTGCAACCGTCGGGCTGGACGCGGAGATCATGGCGGTCGCCGAGCGCTTCGGTCTTGTCGATGTGCTGGAGCGCCGAACCGATACGCTGCCCTACGGCAAGCAGCGCCTGCTGGAGATCGCGGCGGCCTTCGCCTGCAAGCCGCAGGTGTTGCTGCTCGACGAGCCTGCCGCAGGCGTGCCGGAGGCGGAGCGCCGCGACATCCTCGATGCCATCGCAGCACTGCCCGACGATGTCTCGGTGCTGCTGATCGAGCACGACATGGATCTCGTCTTCTCGTTTGCGCGACGCATCTCGGTGCTGGTCGATGGCGCCTTGCTGGTCGAAGGTGAGCCGGCAGCCATCGCGGCGGACCCGCGCGTGCGCGCCGTCTATCTCGGCGAAGGCGGCCATGGCTGACCTGCTCACGGTACAAAGCCTGAGCGCCGGCTATGGCCGCGCCGTGGTGCTGTCGGACGTGACCTTTGCCCTCGGCGAAGGACAGGCACTCGCCGTGCTGGGACGCAACGGTGTGGGCAAGACGACGCTGATCGACAGCCTGATCGGTGTGACACGCCGCTTTGCCGGATCGGTCCGCTTCTCCGGCAAAGAGATCGCGACCCTCTCACCCGAAGCGCGGGCGCAGCGCGGCATCGGCTGGGTGCCGCAGGAGCGCAACGTCTTCCGGTCTCTCTCCGTCGAGGAGAACCTCACGGCGGTGGCGCGACCGGGACCTTGGACGGCCGACCGCGTGTTCGGTCTCTTCCCGAGGCTGGCGGAGCGCCGCCATCACGCCGGCAGCGCGCTGTCGGGCGGCGAGCAGCAGATGCTGGCGATCGGCCGCGCGCTCGCCACCAATCCGAAGCTGCTGCTGCTCGACGAGCCGACCGAAGGACTGGCGCCGATCATCGTGCAGGAGGTGCTGGCGGCGATCGCTCGGTTGCTGCGTGAGGAGGGGCTCGCCGCAATCGTCGTCGAGCAGCATGCGCGGAAGATCCTGCCCATCACCGATCGTGCCGTGATCCTGGAACGCGGACGCATCGTCCACGAAAGCGCCAGCGCCGCACTGCTTGCCGACGCTACACCGTTGGAGCGCCTGCTCGGAGTTACCGAACGGTAATCAATCTTCGAAAGTTTCGAAACTTTCGAATATCCGTTTACATGCCGAACATGATCGGCCACGATGCCGCGCGACGGCGCCCTAAAAAACAATGCGCCGCGCGGAGGAAACGATGAGCAAAGGGATGGGCGCCTGGCGTCGGCGTACTTTCTTGGGCGGAGCTCTGGCGGGGATGGTCGCCGCACCTGCAGTCCTGCGGGCCGCGCCGCCGGGCAAGCCGGTACGGGTCGGGGGGACGCTGTCGCTGACGGGCTTCCTCGCGCAAACCGCCGCCATCCACAAGATCGCCGCCGAAATCATGGTCGAGGAGATCAACGGCCGGGATGGCTTCCTCGGCCGGCCGATCGAGTATGTGCTGCTCGACGATCAGTCCAAGCCCGACGTGGCGCGCAGCCTCTATGAGAAGCTGATTACCGTTGACAAGGTCGATCTGATCCAGGGCCCATATGCCACTGCGCCGATCCTGGCGGCCATGGGCGTCGCCCAGCGCTACGGCAAGATCATCATCCAGAGCAGCATGGGCATCCCCAAGCTGCAGACCTACGACATGGCCTTCCCGGCGACGCCTTTCGGCCCGGAGCCCGACAAGAGCTATCCCAACGTCATTCTCGACGCCATGGCCACGCTGTCGCCCGCGCCAAAGTCGATGGTGGTGCTGACCAGCAAGTTTCCGTCAGCGCAGTTCATGGCCCAGGGCATGCGCACCGAGGCCGAGAAGCGCGGCGTGAAGGTTCCGCTCTTTCTCGAATACGAAGCCGGCAACCGCGACTTCGGGGCCATCGCGGCGCGCGTGAAGGAGGCCAATGCTGATTTCCTGTGGGTCGGCTCCCTGGGGCTCGAAAGCAACCAGATCCTCGAGGCCCTGCGCAAGCTCGACTATCGGCCGAAGAACAGCTTCCATCTCTATCCTGCGCCGGGGCCGCTCGCTCTGTCGCCCGACGGTAATCTCGTCTGGTCGTCGACATTCCTCGAGCCCGACGAGCCGTTCATGAGCCGGCCGGGCATGAAGAGGATCGCCGAGCACTACAAGGAGCGCGCGACTAAGGCCAACCTGCCGTACCCGATCATCGATGCGCAGGCCGCCGGCATGGCCGCGCAATGGCAGATCCTCGAGCAGGGCGTGAACGGTGCCAAAAGCCTCGAGGACAAGCAGATCGCCGCCTGGCTGAAGAAGAACGTGGTGACGACCGTGTACGGCCCTACCAAGTTCGACGGCCCGTACAACCACGGCGCGCCGGCCCAGCTGATCCGGCAGGTCCAGAACAAGGAATGGAAGGTCGTCTGGCCGAAGGATCTCGCGGCTCCCGGCGTGAAGCTGATCAATGGCTGACACCTTGTCGGGCAGTCCAGGGGGCGGGTGATGCCCAGTGCGACACTGTTGGGGCAGGCGCTGATTTCGGGCGTGCTGGCCGGAGGGATGTACGGGCTGCTGGCGCTGGGGCTCAGCCTCAGCTGGGGATTGCTGCGGCTGGTGAATCTCAGCCATTTCGCCCTGGCTTTCCTGGCCGCCTACCTCACCTACGAGATGGGCACGACCTATCACATCGACCCCTGGTGGTCGGTGCTGGTGATCGTGCCGGCGATGTTCGTCATCGGCCTCCTGCAGCATTGGGTGTTCGATCGCTTCAAGGTGAACGAGCTCGCCTCGCTCCTCATCACCTTCAGCTTCGCCGTGATTCTGGAAGTCGCCATCCAGCTCTACTGGACGGCCGACTATCGCCGCTTCGAGACGCACTACTCGACCTTGTCGATCAAGGTGGGCGCTTTCTACATTCCGGTTCTGGAGCTGATCCTCTGCCTGGTCGCAGGTGTCCTGGCCTGGGGGACATGGCTGTGGCTGCGCAAGACCTATGTCGGCAAGGCGCTGCGCGCCAGCGCCGAGGATGCCGAGATCGCGGCCGCCTATGGCGTCGATCACAAGAAGCTCGCCTATCTCCTGTCCGGCCTCGGCGCGGCCTATGCCGGCGTCGCGGGCACCTTCATCGCCCTGATCGCCACCTTGGCGCCGGCCCAGATCTGGGCCTGGCTGGGCGTGGTCTTCGCCGTCGTCATCATCGGCCGGCTGGGCAATCCGCTGGGAGCACTGTTTGCCGGCATGCTGATCGGTGCCAGCGAATCCATCGCCATGGCGGTGCTCAGCCCCGCCTGGGCGCCGGTGGTGTCGTTCTCGGTGCTGATCGTCCTGCTGCTCTGGGATCCGGATTGGTCATGACCGGCGCCCAGAAACTATCGGGAAACCTGCCCAAGCTCGCGGCCGCGCTGGGGATCGTCGTTTTCGCGGTCCTGCCGACGGCCGGCCTGCCGGCTTTCTACGACTCGTTCTTCTATCTGATCTTCTTTTGGATATCGCTGGCGACGAGCTGGGCGCTGCTTTCCGGCTTCGCAGGCTATTTCAGCCTGGGACATGCCGCCTTTTTCGGCGTCGGCATGTACACGACGGCCACCTTGACGACCAAGGCGGACGTGCCGTTTCTCGCCACCATTCCTGCGGCCGCGGCGCTGGGCGCGCTGCTGGGCGTGGGTATCGGGGCGGTCGTATTCCGCATGAAGCGCCTGCGCGGCGAGCTGTTCGCGTTGCTGACGCTCGCCGTGACCTTCGTCATCGCCACGATCATCTTGAACACGCCGATCGACGGCGGCGCGGGCGTGTTCATGAGTGCGGTGCCGATGCCGCATCTCCTGCCGACCCAGACCGGCTCGATCTACCTGCTGGGTTTCCTGATGTGCGTGGCAACGCTCGGCATCGCGTGGTGGGTGGCGCATTCGCGGCTCGGCATGGGCCTGTTCGCCATCCACGACGATGAGGACGTGGCCGAGGCCAAGGGCGTACCGACTTTTCGCTACAAGCTGATCGCCTTTGCCCTTTCGGCCGGTATTGCCGGGGCGGTCGGCGGAATCCATGCCATGTATGTCGGCTTCCTCACCGTGGCTGGAACGTTCGAGCTCACCGTGCCGCTCTACGTAGTATTGATGAGCGTGCTGGGCGGTGCGCGGCACTGGTTCGGGCCGGCCGTGGGCGCGACCGTGATCACCGCGCTGCTCTACGCCTTCATCAGCGGCGGCGAGGCGATGGTTGGCCGCGCCGTGGTGGCACTGGTCCTGATCCTCGCCATCCTCTGGTTGCCCGACGGCGCCGTGCCGTCGGTTAAGGCCTGGCTGAGAAAGCGGCGCGGGCCGGCCGAGGAGAAGCACCGTGCTCCCGTCATTCCGGTCGTGCCGGAACAGGCAAGGCCTGCCGGTACGCGCACCATCCTGCAGGTGAGGGGAGCCACCAAGCGGTTCGGCGGTCTGCAGGCTCTGGCCGGCGTCGATCTCGACGTGCGGGAGGGTGAAATCCTCGGGCTGGTCGGTCCCAACGGGTCTGGCAAGACGACCCTGATCAACGTCATTTCCGGCTTCTATCCATTGACGGCCGGGAGCGTTGCCGTGGACGGGGCGGAGATCGGCCATCTTCCCGCGCACGAGATCGCGCAGCTGGGCGTGGCCCGCACCTATCAGATCCCACGGCCCTTCGTGAACATGACCGTGCTTGACAACGTGGCCCTGGCGGCCACCTTCGGCGGGCCGTCACGCAGCCAGGCCGAAATCCGCGCCGAGGCGCTGCACTGGATCGGCTTCACCGGGCTTGCCGGTAAGGAGGAGGCGCTCCCCGCCGAACTGAACCTGCACGAGCGCAAATTTCTCGAGCTGGCGCGGGCGCTGGCCGCCCGTCCCAAGCTTCTGCTGCTGGACGAAGTGCTCTCGGGCCTCAACCCGGCCGAGGTCGACAATGCCATTCGCCTGGTCCGCGCCATCCGGGCGCAGGGCACGACCATCGTCTTCGTCGAGCATCTGATGCGCGCCATGGTCGAGCTGTCCGACCGGGTTGCCGTGCTGAACGAAGGCAAGCTCTTTGCCCTGGGGGCGCCGAACGAGATCATGCGGGATCCCGCGGTCGTCAGCATCTACCTCGGAAAAGCCTATGCTGCTTGAAGCCCGCCACCTCCATATCGGCTACGGCGATGCCCCTGCAGTGTGGGACGTCTCCTTCGATGTCGATGCCGGCGAGATCGTCTCCATCATCGGTCCGAACGGGGCCGGCAAGACGACGCTCATCAACGCCATCGCCGGCCTGCTGCGATGCCGCCAGGGCGAATTGCGTTTCGATGGCGCCGACATGACGCGGGTGCGGGCGCACGACTATTGCCGTCATGGTATCGCCCTGGTGCCGGAGGGGCGGCGCCTTTTCACCAAGATGACGGTCGAGGAAAACCTCGAACTGGGCTGTTACCTGTCCGCGGCACGATCGCTTCGCGCGGCTTCTCTGGACCGGGTCTATGGGCTCTTTCCGATCCTGCGCGACAAGCGCCAACAGCCGGCGGGGGAGCTGTCGGGCGGGCAGCAGCAGATGGTGGCGATCGGCCGGGCGTTGATGGCGCGGCCGCGTATCGTGCTGTTCGACGAGCCGTCCCTGGGCCTTGCGCCCACCATCGTCGACGACATGTTCGACATCATCGTGCGCGTGCGTGACGATGGCGCTGCGGTGCTGCTGGTGGAGCAGAATGTCCTGAAAGCGCTCAGCATCGCCGATCGGGCCTACGTGCTGGAGCAGGGGCGCATCGTGACCACCGGCCAACCCGACGAACTGCTGAAGCAACCGCACATCCGCGAAGCCTATCTCGGTGTCTGAGGTATCGACCATGCCAAAGAGTCTTCCTTCCATGCCGTTCCAGGGCGCCAACGAGAACCAAGCCGAAGCGACGACGGCACCGCAGGATGTCAGCCGCGAGAGCGCGGCGACCTTCGAGGTGCTCAACAAGATGCGCGAGGACATCCTCTGTTGCGTCCTGAAGCCCGATCAGAAGCTGCGTTTCGGTGAGCTGCGTCAGCGCTACGGCACGTCGGTCGGCACCCTGCGCGAGGCCCTGTCGCATCTCGTTTCCGAGGGCTTGGCCCGAACCGAGGCCGGTCGAGGTTTCCAGGTGGCGCCGGTCTCGCTAGCTGACTTCCTGGATCTCTCCGAGTTGCGCGTCTACCTTGAGACCAAGACGCTGGCCGATGCAATCCGCCATGGCACCGATGCTTGGGAAGCCGAGATCGTGAGCTCGTACTTCCTGTTGAGCAAGCTTGCGCCGCCCAAGGCCGACGATCCTCCGCAGGTGAAGCAGGAATGGGCCAAGCGGCACAAACGCTATCACGACGCCCTGGTCGCGACCTGCCGATCCCCCTGGTCGCTGCACTTCCGGAGTGAACTCTTCGATCAGGCACGCCGCTATCACTGGCTGACGATGATCCACAGCCGCATGCATCGCCGGAACGAGCATCTCGAGATTCGTGATGCTGTGTTGGCGCGCGACGTCGATCGCGCCTGTTCGCTCCTTGAGGAGCATATCCGAACGACGGTCGAGCAGGCGGTGTCGGATGTGCCGGGGCTCATCCACGGCAACACACGGCCGTTGAAACTCGCCAGACGTCGCAAAGCGTGAGGAGGGACTCATGAGTGCCATGGCAGCGACCTACAATGTCGGCGGCGTCCAGTATCCGCGCCCGTTCAAGATCCGACGATTGGGACATTTCGGCTTCAACGTCGCCGACCTCGAGAAGGGCCTCGACTTCTACGCGCGGCTGTTGGGTTTTCGCATCACCGACACGCGCGACTTCTCCAAGATTCCCGGTCGGGAAGAGATGGCGAAGCGAATGCAGGATCCCCGCATCGTTTTCATGAGCCACAATTCCGACCACCACGCCTTTCTGCTGGCGCACAAGTCGCTGGGGGCGATCTTCGGCGACGATGCGGTCTCGCGTGACGTTACGGTGAACCAGATCACCTGGCAGGTCGGCACGATGGAGGAGGTCTTCGCCGCCGCCGATTACTTCCGGGAGCGCCAGGTCGAGATCCGTCGGGTCGGGCGCGACATGCCGGGCAGCAACTGGCACACCTATATTCGCGATCCCGACGGCCATACGGTCGAACTCTATTATGGCATGGAGCAGATCGGCTGGGATGGCCGCTCCAAGCCCGAGTCCATGTACTACCGGGCTTTCCGCGAGACACCCGGCCTGCCGCAGATTTCGGAAGCCCAGGAGGTCCGTGAAGCCATCGCCAAAGGCATCGACATCAACGCCGGCAACGTGGTCCACGACGATACCGGCGAGGAGCATGTCGTGGCGGGCGTGCGCCTGCCACGTCCCTTCAAGGTGACGAATATCGGCCCGATGAGCCTGTTCGTCGCCGATGTCGGGGCCTCGGAAGCGTTCTACGCCGAAACCATGGGGTTCGTGCGCACGGAGGCCGTGACCTGGAAGGGCCATCGCTGCGTGTTCATGCGCAACGGGTCGGAGCACCATTCGCTGTCGCTGCTGCCCAAGGCCCTGCGCGCTGAACTGGGACTGAACCCCGAGACCAGCTGCGCCTCGATGGGTGTGGAGGTCGGCAGCTATCAGCAGCTTCGCGATGCCGTCGCCTTCCTGAAGCGGCACGGCGTGCGCTTCACCGACGCCATCCCGGCGGAGCTCTATCCGGGCGTCGACTATGCTGCCCATATCCTCGACCCGGCAGGGCACTGCCTGATGCTGTACTACTATATGGAGCGCATCGGCTGGGACGGCAGGCCGCGTCCGGCCGAACTGCGCCGCAAGGTCGGCAAGGAGTGGCCCGCGACTGTCGAGCCGATGGCCGACACCTACGCCGGTCCGACCTTCATGGGGCCCCTAGGATGAGCGCGGCCGGCATCAGGCGCCGGACGCTTCTTCTGGCGACGCTCGCCGCACCGGCGCTCGCTCGTGCGCGAACCTCCCTGGCGCAGGCGTGGCCGGCGCAGACGATCCGTCTGATCCATGGCTACGATGCCGGTTCCAATCCGGACACCATTGCCCGGCACCTCGCCCAGCCGCTCACCGAGATCCTGGGCCAGCAGATCGTGATCGAGCCGCGGCCGGGTGCGGCCGAGCGCCTGGCGGCGAGCCAGGTCGCCCGCCTGAAGCCCGACGGCTATGCGCTCTATCTGATGACGGGCGGCCAGGCGGTGGTGTCGGCGACCGATCGGACTCTCTCATACGATCTGCTGCGCGATTTCGAATTCATCTCGATCGTTACGCGGTTCCCCTTCGTCTTCACGGTTGCGCCGGACTCGCGCTTCAAGACACTGCAGGCTTATCTCGACGAAGCGCGCCGCGCGCCGGGGACGCTGACCTACGGAACCTCGGGGGTAGGCTCGACCTTGCACATGGCCGTGGAGCTGATGCTGGCCAGGACGGGCACCAAGATCACCCACGTGCCCTACAAGGGTGGGCTCGGCCAGCCGCTCAACGACCTGACCGCCGGCCGGCTCGACATGCAGGTCATCACCTTCTCCAATGCCCAGCCGTTCCTCAAGGCGGCCAAGCTCAGGGCGATTGCCGTGACCTCGAAAGACCGGCATCCGGGATTTCCGGATGTGCCGAGCGTCGCGGAAACCGTCGTGCCGGACTACGACGTCGTTTCCTGGCTTGGCCTTTCGTCGCCCGCGGGCCTGCCGACGGCGATCCGCGACCGTCTCCATGATGCTCTGGTGCAGGCCATGGGCCGGCCGGCGGTCAAAACCAGGCTCGAGGAGTTGGGCAACGACACCACGGTCAGCACACCGGCTGAATTCCGGGCAAGGGTCGAGAGCGACATGGCGCGCTGGCGACCGCTCGCTCATGTCGTGAGCCAGTCGTAGAGTTCTGGACGAAAGGTCTGGGGAGTGGAGAGCTTATGAGCAAATACGGGATCGGGCAGCCGGTACTGCGTTTCGAGGACCCAAAGCTCCTGCGTGGGCAGGGACGCTACATCAATGACGTCAACCTGCCCGGACAGGCCTACGCGGTGTTCGTCCGTTCCCCTCATGCCCATGCCAAGATCCTGCGCATCGACACCGCCGTCGCGGCCGAAGCACCGGGGGTGCTCGCCGTCTACACCGGCCACGACGTGGTTGCCGACGGCCTCGGGATGCCCAAGGCTAACATGCCACGCAAGCGGCCCGACGGTAAGCCCATGTTCGCGCCACAGCGGCCGGCACTGATCGTCGACCGCGTGCGCTATGTCGGCGATCCGGTGGCGATGGTGGTGGCGAACAGCCTGGCCGAAGCCAAGGATGCCGCCGAACTGGTCGAGATCGAGTACGAGGCGCTGCCCTCGGTGACCCTGACCGAGGATACGGTGAAGCCCGGTGCCCCCGCCGTTTGGGACGACTGCCCCGACAACATCTCCAACTACATCGAGCGCGGCAACAAGGCGGCGACCGATGAGGCGATCAGGAATGCCGCGAAGGTGATCAAGCGGCGCTACGTGATCACGCGCGTGCACGCCCAGTACATGGAGCCGCGCGGGACGCTCGGCACCTACGACCAGGGCGAAGATCGCATGACCCTCTACGCCGACGTCCAGTACCCCCATCGCGTCCGCAACATGCTGGCGCAGAATGTCTTCAAGGTGCCGGAGAGCAAGATGCGGGTGATCGCCGGCGACGTCGGCGGCGGCTTCGGCACCAAGGGTTGGCAGTATGTCGAGCACAGGCTGACCCTGTGGGCGGCGCGCAAGCTGTTGCGCCCCGTCAAATGGACCTGCGAACGGTCCGAGGCGGTGATGGCCGACGAACATGGCCGCGACAATGTCGGCGAGCTCGAGCTGGCGCTGGACAAGGACAACCGGTTCGTGGCGCTGCGGCTCAACATGCTGGCCAATATCGGCGCCTATGTCGGTTCGGACCGCAACCTGCTGTCACCTTTCGGCATGATCGGCACGGTGCTGGGCGTCTATCTGATCCCGACGGCCTACATCAATGTCGTGGGCGTGCTCTCCAACACCAATCCAACGGCGCCCTATCGCGGCGCCGGGCGGCCGGAGGCGATCTACCTGATCGAACGGTTGATCGACGATGCGGCGCGCGAGCTGGGGATCGATCGGGTGGAGCTCAGGCGGCGCAACCTGCTGCCGGAATCGGCAATGCCCTATCAGAGTCCGGTCGGGCCGTTCTACGACTGCGGCGAGTTCGAGAAGAACATGGATATGGCGCTGAAGCTCGCCGATGTGGCGGGCTATGCCGCCCGCGCCGCGGAGTCCAGGAGCCGTGGCAAGCTCAGGGGGCTCGGCATCATCAATGCCATCGAGCAGGCAGCGGGTACGGCGCAGCCGGAATACGCCGAGATCCGCTTCAACCCCAGCGGCACGGCGGCGCTGCTGATGGGAACGAAGAACCAGGGGCAGGGTCACGAGACCATGTTCAAGCAGATACTGCACGAGCGGCTGGGCATCGATCCCGCGGACGTACAGTTCATCGACGGCGATACCGACCGGGTGGCGTTCGGAATGGGCACCAATGGCTCGCGCTCGACCGTACTGGGCGGGTCGGCGCTGTTCCTGGCGGCCGGCAAGGTGATCGAGAAGGGGAGGAAGCTTGCCGGCCACCTTCTCGAGGCCGGCGAGCAGGACATCGATTTCGCCAATGGCAATTTTACCGTCAAAGGCACCGACAAGACGGTGTCCCTGAAGCAGGTGGCCATGGCGGCTTTCAATCCCACCAGATGGCCCAAAAGCGGCTTCGAGGGCGGCCTCTACGAGAATGCGACCTTCCTCGGCGAGAAGGATACCTATCCCAACGGCTGCCATATCTGCGAGGTCGAGATCGATCCCGAGACCGGCGAGGTGAAGCTCGACCGCTACGCCGTGGTCGACGATGTCGGCACGGTGATGAACCCGATCGGATTGAAGGGCCAGATCCATGGCGGCGTGGCGCAAGGCGTGGGCCAGATCCTGGGCGAACAGGTGGTGTGGGACCGTGAAAGCGGCCAGCTCCTGACCGCGAGCTTCCTCGACTACACCATGCCGCGCGCCGACACGATGTGCAGCATGGAGATCAAGTCCAACCCCGTGCCGACCAAATACAATCCGCTCGGCGCCAAAGGTGCGGGCGAGGCCGGCACCGTAGGCGCCATGCCGGTGGTGATGAACGCTGTCATCGACGCGCTGGCGCCGCTCGGCGTGAAGGATGTTCCCATGCCCGCCAATGCGCACAACGTCTGGCGGGCGATCCAAGAGGCGAAGAAATAAGCCGGGAGTGAGCCATGGGCCAGATCGTCGGTGCCGCCGTCGTTTCGCATCATCCCGGGCTGGTCCAGCCCAAGGAGGTGCGCGTCCAGCGTGGCAATGGGCGCGACTCCGATCTCATCGAAGGGTTCGATCGCGTGCGGGCCAGGATCGATGCCGTGAAGCCCGACACTTTCGTGCTGTTCGATACGCACTGGATCACGACCTCCATGCATCTCGTCGCGGGAGCGGCCCATTACAAGGGCCAATACACTTCCGACGAGCTGCCGTTTGCCATGTCGCACTTCTCCTACGACTATCGCGGTGCGCCCGAACTCGCCGCCCTGGTCGAGGAGGTCGCGGTGGAACGCAAGGTCGCCGCCCGCAATGCCAGCGAGGCGGCGCTGCCACTGCATTACCCCACCATCAACGTCGTGCATTTCCTCGGTCGGGGTGAAAAGGTCCTGAGTGTCGGGACCTGTCAGACCGCGAAGTTCCATCACTTTCTCCAGATGGGGGAGGTCCTGGCCGAAGCGATCCGCCGCTCGGACGCCCGCGTGATGCTGCTGGCCTCCGGCGCCATGAGCCACAAATTCTACGATCTCGATCATGTGCCGCCCAATCCGCGCATCTGGCATCCCGACAACGTGTCGGATCCCGCCAATCGTGCTCTCGATCAGGAGATCCTGGCGCTCTGGAAGGAGGGGCGGCACGACATCGTGCTCGACCGCTTCCCCGAGCTGGAAGCTGCGAAGTACGAGGGTCATGGCGCCCACTATGCCCAGATGATGGGCGCGCTCGGCGGCAGGAGCTGCCAGGCCAAGGGCACGCAGCTCTCGGATTACGAGAACGCGGCCGGCACCGGCAACGTCCATGTCTGGTTTGATCTTCAGTGAGGGGGAGTGAGTGAGATGAGCGTACTCGAGGGGCCGCACAAGGAGATCCGTCACGTCATGAAGGACGGCAGCGCCTACTGGGTCGAGTTCAAGGACGACCGGATCGTCTTTGCCGACGGCCGCAGCTGCAGGGAGGACGAAGTCGTGCACTTGCCGCCCTGCACGCCGACCAAGATCCTGTGCGTGCACGTGAACTACATCTCTCGCTACTACGAGTTCAACAACACGCGCGTGCCGCCCAAGACGCCGACCTACTTCCAGAAGCCCCTGACGGCGCTCAACGCCCACAAGGGCGAGCTGGTGAAGCCGCAAGGCTACAAGTACGTGAACTACGAAGGCGAGATGGCAGTCGTGTTCGGCCGGATCACCAAGAACGTATCGCGCGAGGAGGCCTGGGACTGCATCGCGGGTTTCGCGCCGGCGAACGACTTCGGCTGTCACGATTTCCGCGACACCGATGCCGGCTCCATGCTGCGCGTGAAGGGAATGGACGGCTTCTGTCCGATCGGGCCCGGCCTCGTCTCCGGCGTCGATGTTCGTCAGTCGACCTTGCGCAGCTACAAGAACGGCAAGATGGTGCAGGAGGGGGCGGTCAGCGAGCAGATCTTCGACTGCGGCTACCTGATCGCCGATCTGGCGCGCCATATCACCTTTATGCCCGGCGACATCCTGCTCACCGGTACGCCGGCCAATTCCCGGCCGCTCGAGGCGGGCGATACGATCGAAGTCGAAGTGACGGGTGTCGGCCGGCTGGCCAACAAGGTCGTCGAAACGCCGGCACCGCGCGCCGCCGAAGGTTTTCCGCCCAGCCCCGACAGCGAGGGCGTGCGCAAGGTGGCGCTCGGCAACGAAGAGCGCCTGCCCGACAAGTTCAAGGTCTCATGAAGCTGGAATCTGCGGAGGAAACCATGACAGGCATCAAAGCCGCCGAATTCGCCTTTCCGCGCATGGAGGCGCCGGACCTCGACGAGATGGAAGAGTTTCTCACCCATTTCGGACTGGTCAGGGCGGAGCGCACGCCTGATGCGCTCTATATGCGTGGCACGGACGGTCATCATCACCTGCATGCCGTGCACAAAGGCGGCACCCGGTTCATCGGCTTCGCCTATCACGCGGCCGACGAGGATGATCTGAAGCGGCTCGCCGGGCTGCCGGGGGCGTCAGGTATCGAAACCCTGAACGAACCGGGTGGTGGCAAGCGTGTGCGCCTGACCGAACCGAATGGCTACCAGATCGAGATCATTCACGGCATGAGCGGGGTGGCGCCGGCCCGGATCGAGCGGGATCTGCTGAACTCGGGCAGCGAACCCCATAGGCGAGCCGGTCGGTTGTTGCGCCTCAGCAAGTCCCCGACGCCCATCCAGCGCATCGGTCACGGCGTTCTGGCGACGCCCAAGGTCAAGGAAACGGCAGCGTGGTTCCGCACCACCCTGGGCATGATCTGCTCCGACGATGTCTACGCCGGCGACAAGGACAACGTGATCGGCTCGTTCAACCGGCTCGATCGCGGTGACGCCTATGTCGATCATCACGTCCTGTTCTGTGCGCACAATGACAAGCCCGGCCTCAACCACGTCTCTTACGAAGCGCACGATATCGATGCCATTTTCCAGGACCACGAGTATCTGAAGCGGCTCAAGAAGTACGATCACATGTGGGGTGTCGGCCGGCATCTCCTGGGAAGCCAGGTCTACGACTACTGGTGCGATCCCTGGGGACGTGTCCACGAGCGCTGGGCCGACACCGATCGACTGAACGCAGCCAACGGCAGCAATCTTCTGAGCGTCGAGGAAGGCTTTCTGTCGCAATGGGGGGAGGACCCGCCGGAGCGTTTCCTGCATCATGCGAGCCCCTGACCAAGGAGGTTCGAAAGATGGCCAAGCCGACTGCCAATCCACGCGACCAGCTCCGCGCCTTTGCGCCCAAGCTGATCGAGCTGACCGACGATGTGCTGTTCGGTGATGTCTGGGAGAGATCCGGCCTTTCCAAGCGCGACCGCAGCCTGATCACCTGTGCCGCCTTGGTGGCACTCAACCGGACCGAACAGCAGCGCGGCCATTTTACCCGCGCGCTCAACAATGGCGTTAAGAAGGACGAGCTGGTCGAGCTCATCACCCATCTTGCATTCTATTCCGGCTGGCCGACGGCGATGTCGGCGGCCAACGTCGCCAAGCAGGTACTCGAAGAAGAGGGAGAGAAGAAGTGAAGCTTTGTTATTTCAACGATTGGCGCCTGGGCGTTATCAAGGGCGACAACGTCGTTGACGTCACGGACGCCGTGAAGGACATCCCGCATCTCGATACGCGCGACCTGATCATTGGACTGATCGCGCGTTGGGACGCCTACAAGGCGAAGGTCGAGAAGGCGAGCAGTAAAGGCAAGGGACAGCCTTTGAAGGGCGTGCGCCTGCGGCCGCCCGTCCCGAAGCCCGGCAACATCGTCTGCATGGCGGTGAACTACATGGAGGACGGCACCCTGCCGGAGAAGCCGCAGATCAACGCCTTCCACAAGGCGGCGACGGCGGTGATCGGCGACGGCGACGCGATGGTGCTGCCCGATGCACCGGCCAGCATTTTCGAAGGTGAGGCCGAACTCGCACTGGTGATCGGCAAGCCGGCAACGCGCGTGTCCCAGGCCGACGCGATGAAGCATATCTTCGGCTACACCTGCTTCATCGACGGGTCGGCACGCGGCCTGCCGCCGCCGGGCAACGTCTTCTTCCAGATGAAGTCACGCGATACCTTCGCGCCGATCGGGCCCTGCATCGTGACGGCAGATGAGATCACCGACCCGCAAAATCTCGCCATCGAGCTCAAGAACAACGGCGAGACCATGCAGAAGTTCAATACCAACGACATGGCGCACCAGATTCCGCGCTGTATCGAATGGGTGAGCTCGATCCATACCCTGGAGCCCGGAGACATCCTCGCCACCGGCACCAACCACCGTGGGCTCCACTCCTTCATGGACGGCGATAAGATCGAGCTCTCGGTCGAGAAGGTGGGCACGCTGCATATCGGTGTGAAGGACGAGCTGAAGCGCCGCTGGGCGCGTACGACGCGACTGCAGCACAAGGAGAAGGGCGGCGAGGGACCGCATACGCCTCAACTCGAAGGCAAGTACGCCAAATAGAGGCGGCGACAGAACGCGGCGTAAGGGGTGGTGGCGCGATGAGCCGGTCCGTACTGACTCCGGCCGACCTGTTCGACAGCCGACAACACGGCTTTGCCCAGGTCGCGGTGGTCGCAACGCCTTTCGGCCGGGCGGTCCATGTGTCCGGGCAGGTCGCGTGGGACGCCAAGCGCAACATCGTCGGGCGTGGCGACATCGGCCGCCAGCTCGAAAAGAGCCTGGAGAACCTCGCGGCCGCGCTGGCTTCGGCGGGCGCGTCGCTGGACCAGGTCGGTGCGCTGCGGCTCTACGTCAAGGAAAGTCACATGCGGGAGGGCAGGGCTATCGGCGATGCGCTGAAAGCCGCGTTCGGCGACAACCCGCCCTGCGCGACATGGATCGGCGTGCCGAGCCTGGCCGACCCGGACTTTCTCGTCGAAGTCGAACCTTCGGTCGTCTTTTTGCCGACGGCTCCATAGTGAAAGAAAGAGCGCCGCGGTTTCCCGCGGCGCTCCTCGAGGCAGTAGGCTGCTACCTACTTCAAGTTAGTGGGTCAGCGCCGCCTGGCTGCCGGCAACGACGGGGATCGCGCGGGGCTTCTTCTCCTCCGGGATCTCACGCTGCAGCTCGATGGTGAGCAGGCCGTTGGCGAGCTTGGCGCCGGTGACCTTCACATGGTCGGCGAGCTGGAAGCGACGCTCGAAATTACGGCCGGCGATGCCACGGTAGAGAAACTGCTTCTCCTCCTGGCCGTTCGCGGGCGCAGTCTGGCCGGTGACCAGGAGCTCGTTCTCCTTCTGGGTCACGTTCAGCTCGGCTTCGGCGAAGCCGGCGACGGCCATCACGATCCGATAGGCGTTATCGCCTGCCTTCTCGATATTGTACGGGGGGTAGCCGTTGGCGCCGGCCTGGCTCGAGACGGAGTCGAGCAAATCGAAAACCCGGTCGAAACCCACGGTGGCGCGATAGAACGGGGAATAGTCGAAAGTACGCATTGTTCATCCTCTCCTGAGCGATGTTTGACGTCCCAGCCCCGAATGGGCACCGGGAACGATCTTGATTTAGGCGGGGAGAACGACTTTTCAAGGAACCTCGAAAAATTGAGGATTCTCGAGGGTCTGGGCCCATTTCGGGGCCAATCTGCGGCCCCGAGGAGGCCATTGCTAAGGGGCCGCGGCGATCACGGCGAAGCGCTTGCGGTATTCCGCCGGCGTCACGCCGACATGCCGCGCGAAGGCACGCCGCAAAGTATCGGCATCGGCAAAACCGCAATGTGCCGCGACCTGCTTGGGAGCCTCGCTTCCCTGTTCGAGAAGCCGCCGCGCGGCACTCACGCGTGCTTCCTCGACCCAGGTTGCCGGCGTGATGCCGACCTCGCTGCGAAACAGTCGCGAGAAATGGCGTGGGCTGAGATCCATGCGCCGGGCGAGGTTTGCCACGCTGTGGTCGAGCTCGGGGTGGGTCGCGACCCAGCGCTGGAGCTCCTGAAGCGCGGCCCGGCCGGTCGGTACGGCTTCGCCCTTGCGGCTGAACTGCATTTGCCCGCCGGGCCGCTTGAAGAACATCACGAGCTGGCTCGCCACGCGCCTGGCGATCTCATGGCCGAGATCCTCCTCGACGAGGGCAAGTGCCAGGTCGAGGCCGGCCGTCACACCGGCCGCGGTGCGCAGCGGCCCGTCACTCACTTGAATGGCATCCTCGTCCACCGTCACATTCGGGAATTGTCTGGCCAATTGTTCCGCGACGGCCCAATGCGTGGTCACGCGCCGGCCATCGAGCAGGCCTGCCGAGGCGAGGAAGAACGCACCGCTGCACACCGATCCGAACCGCCGGGCCTTGCGGGCGCGAAGGCGCAGCCAATCGACGACGATGCCGTCAGCAGGCACCTCGGCCGCATTGGGGCACCCCGCGACGAGCAGGGTATCGATGGCTTCCTCGAAGTCGCGGTCGATGACCCGGTCCGGCATCAGCCGGACCCCCGACGAGCTGCGGATCGGGCCCGGTCTGCCGGCCGCGACGAAGAGCCGATAGATCTCGGCCCCCGCCTGGGTATTGGCCTCCGCGAATACGTCGAGGGGGCCGGAGACATCGAGAAGCTGCACGCCGGGCAGCGCCAGCATCACGACGGTTTTCGCCTTCGCCCGCATTTTTCCCCTTCGCCCGTTGCGAGTCCGCTTCGATCCGGTTTTGTCCGTTTTTAACGTACTACGTCAATAGAAGACGTACGACGGCAGACCTACTTTCTCGACGAACGCAACGCCCAGGAGAAAGTCATGTCAGGCATTGTCAAAGACGCCGCCATTCCCGACAGCAAGCTCGCCCGCACGATCACCGAGTTCATTCGCGACCGGGAAACCGAGCTGCTCTTCAACCATTCGAGTCGCGTCTATCATTTCGGTGCGCTGGCCGGCCTTCATCGCGGCCTGAGGTTCGATCGCGAGCTGCTCTATGCCGGTGCGATGTTCCACGACATCGGGCTGATGCCCAACCACAGCAGCAAGGACGAGCGCTTCGAAGTCGACGGCGCCTATGCCGCCCGCGACTTCCTGCGGAGCCAGGGTATTTCCGAGGACGACGCCTACACGGTCTGGACGGCGATCGCGCTGCACACCACACCGGGCGTGCCGCAGCACATGCACCCTGTCGTTGCCCTCGTGACCGCGGGCGTCGAGATGGATGTGCTGGGTCTCACCTACAGCCAGTACACCGACGCCGAGCGCGAGGCCGTCGTCACGGAGTTTCCGAGAACGCCGAAGTTCAAGGAAGACATCATCCAGGCCTTCTACGACGGCATCAAGCACAAGCCGGATACCACCTTCGGCAACGTCAAGGCCGACGTCATCGCCGACAAGGAACCGCACTTCCATCGCGGCAACTTCTGCAAGGTCATCCGCTGCTCGCAGTGGCACGGCTGACCCATTCCCCGACCTCGACCTGCTGGGCGGCCTTACGGCGTACAGCCAGCTGCCCCGGAAGGATCCGATCATGATCGACAAGAAGCCGTTTCTGACCCATGCAACCGGCACGCCGGTCAGCGACAACCTCAACATCCTTACAGCCGGCCGCCGCGGCCCGGCACTCCTCCAGGACATCTGGCTGATCGAAAAGCTCGCTCACTTCGATCGCGAGGTAATCCCCGAGCGGCGCATGCATGCCAAGGGGGCCGGCGCTTTCGGCACCTTCACGGTGACCCGTGACATCACCCGTTACACCAAGGCGAAGATCTTTTCCGAGATCGGCAAGGTGACGCCGATGTTCGCGCGCTTCTCCACGGTTGCGGGCGAGCGCGGGGCGGCCGACGCCGAACGCGACATTCGTGGGTTTGCCCTGAAGTTCTATACGGAGGAGGGTAACTGGGACATGGTCGGGAACAACACGCCCGTGTTCTTCTTCCGCGACCCCTTGCGCTTCTCCGACCTCAACCATGCGATCAAGCGCGACCCGCGCACCGGCATGCGATCGGCCGACAACAATTGGGATTTCTGGACGCTGCTTCCCGAGGCGCTGCACCAGGTCACGATCGTCATGAGCGAACGCGGCATTCCGAAGAGCTTCCGTCACATGCACGGATTCGGCAGCCACACGTTCAGCCTGATCAATGCCGCCAATGAACGGACCTGGGTGAAGTTCCACTTCCGCACCCGGCAGGGCATCCAGAACCTGACGGACGAGGAAGCCGGAGCGCTCATCGGACAGGACCGCGAGACCCATCAGCGCGACCTTTTCGAGAGCATCGAGCGTGGCGACTTTCCGCGCTGGACGTTGTTCGTCCAGGTCATGACCGACGAACAGGCCAAGGCATTCCCGTTCAACCCGTTCGATCTGACCAAGGTCTGGCCGAAGGCGGACTTTCCGTTGATCGAGGTCGGCCATTTCGAGCTGAACCGCAATCCCGAGAACTTCTTCGCCGAGGTCGAGCAAGCGGCATTCTCACCCGCCAATATCGTGCCCGGTATCGGCTTCTCGCCGGACAAGATGCTGCAGGCCCGGCTGTTTTCCTACGGTGACACCCAGCGCTATCGTCTGGGCGTCAACTTCAACCACATTCCGGTCAACGCGCCCAAGTGTCCGTTCCAGAGCTATCACCGCGATGGCGCCATGCGTACCGACGGCAATCTCGGACGCACGCCCAACTACTTCCCCAACAGCCTGGGAGAGTGGGCCGACCAGCCTTGGCTCAATGAACCGCCGTTGGAGATCGACGGTGCGGCGGCTCACTGGGATCACCGCGTGGATGACGATCACCACCAGCAGCCAGGCGATCTGTTCCGCAAGATGTCTCCTGCCCAGCGCCAGTTGCTGTTCGACAACACGGCCCGGGCGGTCGGCGGTGCGGCGATCCACATCCAGGAGCGTCACATCGCCAACTGCGCCAAGGCAGATCCCGATTATGGGGCCGGCGTCCGCCAGGCCCTGTCGGCGCTCGCCATCGTTCGCCCTGGTAAGCACGAGGCGGCCGACTAGGAGGCCGCGAGATTGCCGCCAAGGTCGAGGAGTGGCCTTGGCGGCTACCCTGTGCCGCCCCTCATGTCTTGCTGCCATGGACGGTCAACTGGAGGCCCGCGGGAAAACCGGCTCCGCAGAAGGTAAAAATTTCCCTGCCCGGGGTTTGGGCGGCAAGAAATGCTGTTCCGGCGAAAACCTTCGGGAATTCAAGTCATGGCGGATGTGCGAGATATCGCCAGATCAAAGGCGGTATCAGCATGTCCAAGCTCCTGCGCAAACCCGAAGCCGTTTTGTGGATTCTGTCGGTCTCACAGGCCGCCGGCATGCTGGCGCTCAACATCGTCTTGCGGGCCGCCGTGTCGTGAAACACCTGCCACTTTTCTTCGATCTCGCCGGCCGCCTCGTCGTAGTCGTAGGCGAGGGGACCAAGGCCGAAGGTCGGGCGGCGCTCGCCCGATCGGCCGGTGCTGCTGTCGCCCAACTCGCGCCGAGCCAGATGACGATCGAGGATTTCCGAGGTGCCGCGGCTGCTTTCATCGCCACCGATGATGTCGAGGGCGATAGCCGTGTGCAGGCCCTTGCCAAGGCGGCAGGGGTGCCGGTGAACGTTGCCGACCGGCCTGCGCTCTGCGACTTCATCCTGCCCGCAATCGTCGATCGCGATGATGTCGTCGTGGCGATCTCGACTGGCGGCGCGTCCCCCACCTTGGCGACGATCCTGCGAGCGCGCATCGAGGCCGCCCTGCCACAGCAGTTTGGCGCCCTTGCAAAATTGGCCGCGGCGTTCCGGTCCCAGGTCAACACGCTGATCGCCGACCCTGCACGGCGGCGGACCTTCTTTCGCCGCCTGATCGAAGGTCCGGCGGGCCGGCTGGCCCTGGCAGGCGATCAAGCCGGCGCGCGCCGGGCCGTGTTGACCGAACTCGATTCCGCCCGCAACGGCCAGACGCCGCAAGGTATCGCCCATATCGTGGGGGCAGGGCCGGGAGATCCCGATCTTCTCACCTTGCGGGCCGCCCAGTTGCTGCAGGAAGCCGACGCCATCCTGCATGACGACCTCGTCCCGCCGGAAGTGCTGGCCCGCGCCCGGCGCGATGCTGAGTTCGTCTCCGTGGGCAAGCGGAAGGGCCGTCCGAGCTGGGCTCAGGCCGATATCGACGCCGAACTGGTGCGTCGCGTGCGCGCCGGCCAGACGGTGGTGCGCCTCAAGGCCGGTGATCCGTTCGTGTTCGGCCGGGGCGGCGAGGAAATCGACGCTCTGCAAGCCGCGGGCCTGGCCTACACGGTCGTGCCCGGCATCACCGCAGCCCTGGGCTGCGCGGCCTCCGCCGGCATTCCGCTCACCCATCGGCGCATCGCTTCCGCCGTGACCTTCGTCAGCGGCCACAGCGCTCAGGGCAACCGGCGGCCGGACTGGGCGTCGCTTGCCACCAAGGGGCATACACTCGCGATCTACATGGGCGCCTCGGAAGCCGCTTCCGTGCGCGACCTTCTGCTGGACGCCGGCACGGATCCCACCACGCCGGTCGCCATCGTCGAGAACGGCTCGCGACCCGAAGAGCGGGTTTCTTCCGGCCGTCTCTCGGACCTGGCGCGGCTCGCTGCCCTTCACTCCCAGCGCAGCGACGCCGGTCCAAGTCTCATCATCGTGGGTGACGTGGCCGCCTATGCCGCGCGCAAGCCCGAACCGAATTTCGAATTCGCACAGGTGTCGTAATGGCCAAGAATCTCAGCGGCGATCTGCAGGTTGCTTCCGCCAATCGCCTGGCCGACGGCATCGTGGTCTGGCTCGACGATGCCGGACAATGGACCGATCGGCTGGAGCACGCCGCGATTGCCCGCGATCCGCGCAGCGCTGAAATCCTGCTGGAGCGCGCTCGCGCCGAAAGCTTCACGGTGGTCGAGCCTTATTTGGTCGCCGTCGCCGAGGACGAGCAGGGCGCACTGGAGCCGCTGTCGCTGCGCGAGAAAATCCGGGCCTCGGGCCTGACCTTCGAGGCGATCGCCGCCGAAGCGGTGCGTTATGCCTGACACCTACTTCTACCGCTACGACGATTTCGACCGCACTCTGGTTGCCGAGCGCGTCGAGCAGTTCCGCGACCAGGTGCGCCGCCGTCTGGCGGGCGAATTGACCGAGGAGCAGTTCAAGCCGCTGCGCCTCACCAACGGTCTCTACCTGCAGCTTCACGCCTACATGCTGCGCATCGCCATTCCCTACGGGACCCTGGCATCACGGCAATTGCGCAAGCTTGCCGAGATCTCGCGCAAGTATGACCGTGGTTATGGGCATTTCACGACCCGGCAGAACCTGCAGCTCAACTGGATCCGGCTGGAGGATGCACCGGACGCCCTGGCGGCGCTGGCCGAGGTCGACATGCACGCCATGCAGACCAGCGGCAATTGCATCCGCAACGTCACGGCCGACCATTACGCCGGCGCGGCGGTCGACGAGATCGAAGACCCGCGTATCTGGTGCGAGATCGTGCGCCAATGGTCGACCTTGCATCCGGAATTCAGCTTCCTGCCGCGGAAGTTCAAGATCGCCATCACCGGCTCGCCGAACGACCGCGCCGCCGTGCGCGTCCACGATATCGGCCTTCGCCTCTGGAAGAACGAGGCGGGCGAGGTCGGCTTCGAAGTGATCGTGGGCGGTGGTCTCGGCCGCACGCCGATGATCGGCAAGACGTTGCGCGAATTCCTGCCGCGCGACGAGCTGCTCGCCTATCTCGAGGCGACGCTCCGTGTCTACAACCGCTATGGACGCCGCGACAACCTCTACAAGGCACGCATCAAGATCCTGGTCCACGAGATCGGGGCAGAAAAGATGCGGGAAGAGGTGGAGGCCGAGTATCTCTCGATCCGCGACAGTGCTCTTCGCCTGCCCGCCGAGACCATCGAGGCGATTGCGCACCAGTTCGCGCCGCCGGTTCTGCCGGAACGGCCGATGATCTCCGGGCGGGTCGAGGCGGAGCGCCTGTCCAATGCCGACTTCGCGCTCTGGCTCAAATCCAACGTCGCGCCGCACCGCGTGAAGGGCTACGCCATCGTGACGGCGTCGCTGAAGCCGGCCGGCTCGCCGCCGGGCGATGCAAGCGCTGCGCAGATGGAAGGGGTCGCCGACATCGCCGATGCCTTCAGCCAGAGCGAGCTGCGGGTCAGCCACGAGCAGAACCTGATCTTCCCGCACGTCGCCATCGACGATCTGCCCCAGGTCTACAAGTCGCTGGCCGCGCTGGGCTTTGCCGAGGCCAATATCGGCAAGATCACCGACATCATCGCCTGCCCGGGGCTCGACTATTGCGCGCTGGCCAATGCGCGCTCGATCCCCGTGGCGCAGCGTATTTCCACGCATTTCGCGGGGCTCGCGCGGCAGCACGACATCGGCGATCTCAAGATCAAGATCTCGGGCTGCATCAATGCCTGCGGCCACCACCATGTCGGGCACATCGGCATCCTGGGCGTCGACAAGAACGGCGTCGAACTCTACCAGTTGAGCCTGGGCGGCGACGTCGACTTCGGCAAGACGGCGATCGGCACCATCCTCGGGCCGGCCGTGACGGCCGACAAAGTGGTGGAGGCGGTCGACTCTCTGGTCGCCACCTATCTCGACAATCGCCAGGACAACGAGCGCTTCGTCGATACGTATCGCCGCCTTGGCGCTAAGCCTTTCAAGGAGCGAGTCTATGCCGCTGTTTAGCGAAGCCGGCCTGCCGGCATCCTACGTGCCTTTGTCCTTCAGCGACTGGCAACAGCGTCCGGAATGGCCGGCGGTGTCGCTCGCCAACACGGATCCGGTGGAAGATCTGGCGCCGCATGTTGGCCGTTTGCGCCTGATCGTGCTGAATTTTCCCAAGTTCAGTGACGGTCGCGCCTACAGCCAGGCCCGGTTGCTGCGCGGCCGCATGGGCTATCGCGGCGAGCTGCGCGCCACTGGTGGCGTGCTGATCGACCAGATCCCGTTCATGCTGCGCTGCGGGTTCGACTCCTTCGAAAGTGAGCAGAAGGGCTTCGAGGAGGCGCTGGCCAAGGCGCGCACCCTGTTCAGCGTCGTCTACCAGCCGACGGAAGATGGCCGCATCCCGGCGTCACGGCTACGCCTCGACCATACGGTCGCGCCGACACCCTGATCACGTCTCGGGATCGGGGCTCTCCAACCAGGCCAGAGCCTCTTCCGGGGTCGCGAATATTTGCGCATTGCCGTCGAACTTGCCGAGATTGATATAGCGCTGGGCAAGGTCAGGGACGGCGTTGCGCCGGGGCACGACCGCCAGCCGCCCGCGCTTTGCCAGCATGGCATAGGCGCTCGCCCGGGCGGCAAGCACCATCACGTCGTCGTCGCCATAGGTACCGGCCGCATCGCGGGCATCGAACAACTTGCGATAGGTAAGGGCGTCCTGGGCAACGACGGCGTCCGAGAAAGCCTCGATATCCTTCAAGGTCACGATGCCCTCGGCGCGGGCCTTAACCAGCTTGGCAGCGTGATCGATGGTGAAGTGGATCGGCATGGCCCGACCATAACCTGTTGGCAGTGTCCCCCTCCAGTGGTTAGGCTCAGGCAGCAGCCGGGAAAACACCGGCGGGAGGGAACGCATGGGCAAGGGAGCAACGGGCGTCGCGATGGCGCTCGCGTTGGGCTGGTGCGCGTTCACGGCACCGGCGACGGCGCAGACGCTGGTCAATATCCGCTCGCAGGACGCCCCCAAGTACGATCCGCATAGCAATACCTCGAGTGGCATGGGACATCCCATGTTCATGATGGGCGACACGCTGGTGGCGCTCGACTGGGACCTGAAGAACGTCCACCCGCTGCTGGCCAAGTCCTGGACCGTCTCCGACGACCGGCTGACCTATACTTTCCAGCTGCGCGATGACGTGACCTTCTGCAGCGGCAAGAAGTTCACCGCCGACGACGTCATCTATTCCTTCACCAGGCTTGCCGACCCGTCGGCGAAGTGGCCGTTCCATTGGCGGCTGGGCGAGATCCAGAGCCTCACGGCACCCGATCCCTACACCCTGGTCTACAAGCTGAAGCGCCCTCATTCGGAGCTGCTGGTCGACCTTGCGAACTTCGCTGCGACGATCATCAACAAGGAGAATGTCGAGGCGCTCGGTCCCGATTTCGGCGTCAAGGGCTTCGACGGTACCGGGCCGCTGTGCTGGGAGAGTTGGCAGCCCCGCAAGGATCTCGTCCTGAAGCGGCACGACGCCTACAAGTGGGGACCGACCGGTGTCTATGCCAACAAGGGGCCGGTGAAGTACGAGAAGATGATCTGGCGCATCGTGCCGGAGGAGACGACGCGCATCGCCACCATGCTGTCGGGGCAGGCGGACTTCTGCCATTGGAATCCGCTGCAGGCGATCGAGAGCCTGAAGAAGGCGCCCAACCTCGCGGTCTATGAGCCCACGGCGGATTTCGCGATGTACTATTGGGGCCTGAAGAGCACCCGTGAGAACCTCCAGGACAAGCGCGTGCGCAAGGCGTTGGCGCATCTGGTCGATCGCGAGGAGATCAACAAGGCGATCTTCTTCGGCCAGGCGGAGACCGCGCGGTCGCTGGTCCATCCCAAGGCGCTCGACTTCGAGCCGGCGACCCTGGATGTCCTGACCAAGCGCGACCCGGAGCTTTCCAAGAAGCTGCTCGACGAGGCGGGCTGGAAGGTGGGCGAGGGGGGCTTCCGCTACAAGGACGGCAAGAAGCTCGAGCTCCTGATGTTCTCCTACACCGTCGGCCAGAACCCCAAGCTCTCGGAAGTGTTGCAGGCGGCGGCACGTGGCGTCGGCATCGACATCAAGATCCAGACCTGGGATCCCACGGTCTTCTTCCAGAAGATCGCGCAGCAGGATTACGACATCTGGACGCTTTCAGTGCCCTACACGTCGGCAGGCGATCAGATGTACCTCTACTACCACTCCAAGAACCGGCCTGTGCCCAATCGGATGATGTGGGACGATGCAGAGACCGACCGCATCCTCGAGGCCGGGCGGACGGCAACCAACGATGCCGACCGCGAGAAGAACTTCAAGCTGGTCCAGCGCATGATGCATGACGAGTCGCTGATGATCCCGGCCGCCCATTCACGGCTTTTCCTGGTGGCCAAGAAGAGCATCAAGAACGTGAGGGCGCACGGCATCTACAGTGCACCCCTCTACAAGGGGCTGGATATTCAGCCCTGACCCTTCACCTGTCCGGCGAGCCACTCCCGGGCCTCATCGACGGTGGTGACGATTTTTGCCGGTCGCGTGGCGCCGCCGAGATTGGTGAAACGGCGCAGCATGTCGACTGCCTCGCGAGTCACGGCCACCAGGCAGATCGGTCCGCGCGGGTCGACGGCGGCATAGGCGCTGACGCGTGCGCCCAGCATCATCATGTCGTCGTCGCTGGCGACGAGTTCCGCGCCGGTCAGGTCCAGTAGCTTGGGATAGGGCATGGCGTTCTGGACCATCAGCGCATCGAAGTAATCTTCGACGTCCTTCAGGACAACCCGACCCTCGGCTTTTACGGACACGAAACGTTCTTGATGATCGATCTTGAAAGTCAGCGGCATCATTTACCCGTTGAGCTGGCCGTCGCGTTGACAGGATCTTCGAAGGTTCCCTTGAAGAGCTTGCCGCCCAGCATGCCCTTCATCGTCCCCGGAGACTCGCGGGTCGACAGTTCGGCCGTGCCGGTGCGGCCGTCGTCGCAAGCGACGATGGCGGAACCGCCGCGGTCCTGATCGAGCGTCCAGCGCCCGTCGCAGGTCGTACCCTTGTCGCTGCGCAATTCCGCCGTGCCGCCGCCACGGCCGTCGGTACGCGTGCCGAACGTACCGGTGAAACGCTCACCATCGGCCGTCTCGCCGGAAACCGGAACCGTCCCCGAGCAGGCGGCGAGCGACAGCAACGCCAAGCTACATGATAACCTTTTCATGCCACCCTCCTTTTCAACCGTGGCCGGACGCTGCATTGCCGTCAAGAAGGGCGTACGATTGCCGCATGCGACGAACTCTTCTCCTTTCGCTGCTCGCGATCACGACAGGCGCCTGCGCGTCCGTCGTGCATGAAGATCACAAGCATGTCGCTACCGGCGCTGGCCACTACGACCTCGTCGTTCACGGCACTCACGAGCATCGTGTGGTCGGAGACGGCGATAGGGTAACAGTCACGAACGTGAATTCGCAGGATACCGGCCTGTCGCTGGCCAACGAATATTGCGGCCGTCTCGGCAAGACCGCCCAGTTCCTTCGCCCTGTCCGCTATGCTGCGGTTCACAGGATGTGGGACAGCGAAGAGTTCGGCTGCACGTCCGGCCGCTAGAGAGCGCCTTCGTGCTCCAACAACCATTTCTTGCGCGGGAGGCCGCCGCCATAGCCGGTCAGCGTGCCGTTGGAGCCGATCACGCGGTGGCAGGGAACGACGATGCTGATGGGATTCTGGCCGTTGGCGAGGCCGGCTGCCCTGATGGCCTTGGGCTTGCCGACGCGGTGCGCGAGTTCGGCATAGCTGATGGTCTTGCCGCGTCGGATCTTGCGCAGCGCCCGCCAGATGCTTCTCTGGAACTCCGTGCCCGTGGTTTCGACCGGCAGCGTGTCGATCACCTCGAGGTCACCCTTGAAGTAGGTGCGCATGGCTCGGGTGAGACCGCCAGGATCACGCGCCGGCTCGAGCGTGTAGCGGCCTTTGCCGTAGTAGCGATCGAGCAGGCGGCGCATGCGGGCCTCGTGGTCCGTCCAGTCGATGGTGCGCAAACGGCCCTGGCGATCGGCGATGATCAGCAGCTCCCCGATCGGGGTCGCCAATCGATCGACCACGAACTCGAGCGGTTGGATATCGGTCTTAGCCATGGTTAGCCATCCTGAGATGCTGCACGGCATAGGCGTTCCAGGGACGCCAGGCCGGTGGTGAGCCGTCTTCGTTGACCGAGGGCGCGACAGGTCCTTCACGTTCCCAGTCCCCCGGCGCGCGCAGGCCGGGACGCTTGGCGATCAATGGTGCCAGCCGGGGATCCCGGGCGAGGTGGCTGCCGATGGTGGCGATGTCCGCACCGAGGTCGAACACACGGCGCACCCGTGCCACGATAGCCGGCAGGGCTTTCACCGAGGGGAAGCGGATCGTGACCATCACCGAGTGCCGTTCGGGGAGGTGGGCGACAGCGACAGTACCTTCCTGGCTGTCGAGTTCGATTCGGCGATGCCACACACCCTCCTCGATCCATTCGGTCCCAGGTGCCGCCCGGGTGGCGAGGGCCGCCAGCATGCCGGGCCAGTCGTAAGGCGGGCGATAGGCCAGCCGCAGGGTGACGCCGTCGCGTGACGAGGTGTCGGCGCCGGTCTTGCGGCGCAAGGTGCTAGGGGGCCGGCCGAACAGGGAGCGGAAGGTCTCGTTGAAGCGACGCACGCTGCCGAACCCCGAGGCCAGGGCGACTTGTGCCATGGGCAGGTGAGTGTCGTGGATGAGTTGCTTCGCGAACAGCACACGACGGGTCTGGGCCACCGCGACGGGCGAGGCACCAAGGTGGCGCTGGAACAGCCGGCGCAGCTGGCGGCCGCCGACACCCAGCCGCTCGGCCAGCGCTTCGACCCCGGCCTCGTCGTCGTCCAGCGCGCCATCGGCGATCAGCGCCAGGGCGCGGCTCACGGTGTTGGCAGTGCCGCGCCAGAAGGCGAGGTCCGGTGCGATTTCCGGCCGGCAGCGCAGGCAGGGCCGGAAGGCCGCCTCTTGCGCCGCGGCGGCCGAAGCGAAGAAACGGCAGTTCTCGAACTTCGGTGTGCGGGCGGGACAGATCGGCCGGCAATAGATTCCGGTCGAGGTCACGCCCACGAAGACACGGCCGTCGAAGCGGGCATCGCGGCTCTGGAAGGCGCGGTAATAGGTCCTGCGGTCGAGCAATTCCATGGCGGCAGTTTCTCACGAGGGCGCAAACGGCGCTGGCGGTTTTCGGACCCGTACGTCGAGGCCGACAAAGCAGCTCTCGCTTACTCGAGGAGACGAACTCTGTAGGCACACCGCCGGGCACCCGCCAGGAGGTGATCGATCCGTTCGACGACAATGCCACGGCCGAGGATCTCCCGAAAGATCGCCAGTTCCGATCGGCACAGGGCCTGACAGGTCGTTGCCGCGGCGCAGATCGGGCAGTGATTCTCGATGAGCAGGAAGCTGCCATCTTGCTCCGGGACGACGCGGGCCATGTAGCCTTCCTGGCTGCGAGCGTCGGCGAGAGCCTCGAGCTTGGCCTGCAAGGATAGTCGGCGGGGCACGAGCTTGCGATAGCGAACAAGCGAATCGCCCTCGCGGTGGCGGACGAGCTTTTCCAGGCCCGCTTCGCCGAAGATCGCTTTGGTTGAGCGTATGAATTCGAGCGTCAGATCGGAGTGGCGGTCGGGAAAGCGTCCATGCCCCTGATCGGTCAATCGCCAGAACCGCGTCGGCCGTCCGCGCCTCTGACGCTGCTCCTCGCCTGCAACGAGGCCGCTGGCCTGCAATCGGCTCAGATGCTGACGGGCGCCCGTCGGCGTCATGCCGAGGTGCATGCCGACAGCGGCGGCCGTTTGCGGACCCCGTGTCTTGAGATGAAACAGGATACGATCGTCGCTGGTTGCCGCCATGACCTGACGCTCCGCAGTTGGCGACTGAATAAATTTAGAAAGTAAACACTTTCGAAAATAGGCTATGCTGCAGCCGCCGGCAACAGCGACCTCGCCGGAAAGGGGAGCGGCCGCCACCATGCCTACGGAAACGCAGAAAGTTGGCTGGGCCGCATTGCTGAAGCCCGCCTGGTTTCCGGCCCTCGCCGTGCTGGTGGGCGGCGTCCTGCTGCATTCCATGAACGTGCTGATGCTGGCCACCGTGCTACCCAGCATTGTCGAGGATGTCGGTGGCGCCACCCTGATGAGCCTCCCGACCACCGCCTTTCTCGCCTCGTCGATTGTGGCAGCGAGCTGCACGGGCTACGTCACCTCCGTCTTCGGTGCCCGGCGCGCCTTTGCGGCGGGAGCCCTGGTCTTCGGTGCGGGAGCACTGCTATGCGCGCTCGCGCCGTCGATGGCGCAGGTGATCGCCGGCCGCTTCGTCCAGGGGTTCGGTGGCGGCCTGCTGGCGGCGATGGCCTATGTCCTGGTGCGCAACACCTTTCCCGAGGCTGTATGGGCCCATGCCATCGCCCTCCTGTCGGGGGCCTGGAGCATGTCGGTCCTGCTGGGGCCGCTGCTGGGCGGCGCCTTCGCGACCTACGGCGACTGGCGCGGCGCCTTCTACGCCGTAGCGGGCCTCGCCTGTCTCCTGGCGGGGCTGGCGATACGTGCCTTGCCGCGAACCTTGAGCGGTCACGGCGAACGCCCCCGTGTGCCGGCTCTCCGGGTGGCGCTGATCTCTGCCGCCATCATCGCCATGTCGGTTGCGGCGGCGATTCCCATGGCGGTCGTGAAGGCCCTGCTGTTCGCTGCTGCCCTAGGTGCATTGGCGCTGATGCTGCGGCTTGATCGGCGGGCCGCGGCGCCGCTGCTACCGCGCGACGCCTTTGCCTTCGGGACGGTCACCGGTATTGGCCTGTGGTTGGCTCTGCTGCTCTCGGCCTCGTTCAGCCCGCTGCAACTCTATGTGCCGACCTTCCTGCAGGTGCTGCACGGGCTCGATCCGTTGGCCGCCGGTTACATGGTGGCGGGAGGCTCGCTCGGCTGGACCGTGGCGTCGCTGTCCGTGGCGGGGGCGGGGCCGCGCTGGGTCGACCGCCTGCTGGTGATCGGCCCATCCGCCATGGCGCTTGCCCTGTTCGGTCTGGCAAGCCTGATGACCTTGAAGCCCTTTCTGCTGGCGATTCTGCCGATCGTCCTGCTGGGCATGGGCATTGGATCGAGCTGGGCCTTCGCCGCCCAGCGCGTGATGAGCGGTGCCCGCAAGGGAGATGAGATGGCCGCTGCCTCCTCGGTCGCGACGGTCCAGCAGGCCGGTACGGCGCTGGGGGCGGCCGTCGCCGGCCTGATAGCCAATCTCGCCGGCCTGTCCGGCGGTCTCAATGTTGCCGACGTGACGGCGGCGACTTATTGGGTACCAGGCTGTTTCGTTGCCGTCGCGCTCCTGGCGACGCTGGCGGGGATTCGGTTGGTACGGACGGGGGCTTCATGAATACGGTTTCGATCAAAGCGAATATCGATCGCACGTTCGACCGGCTGAACGATGCGATCGAGCACATGGCCTTGCTCGAGAACTTCACGGCCCCACGGCCGTCGACCGCCGAGCGGGCGGCGGCCGGCAAGGCCTTGCGAGAGAAGGTGCCGCGGAAGGCGCATGCGCAGTACGAGCCCTGGTCAGGGCGTCCCGACCCGGTGGCCATCCTGGAGCAGCAAAACCTGACGCGGGCGCAGAAACTCGTGCCGGTACGCTTTGCCCGCATGCTGGCGTCGCCCTTCGCCTTCCTGCGCGGTTCGGCGGCGGTGATGGCGAGCGATCTTGCGACCACGCCGGTGACCGGCATGGGGGTGGGGGCCTGCGGCGACATGCATGTCTCCAACTTCGGCGTCTTCGCCTCAGCCGAGCGCAACCTGATCTTCGCCATCAATGATTTCGACGAAGTGCATCCCGGTCCATGGGAATGGGATCTGAAACGCCTGGCGGCGAGCGCCGCCGTGTCGGCCCGCTTCATGGGCGGCGACAAGGAGGAAGCCGAGGCGGCGGCGCAGGCGATCGTACGGGCCTACCGCAAGCGGATGCGGCGCTATGCCGAGATGGGATACCTCGAGATCTGGTACGACCGCATCGACGAACGCGCCGTGCTCGACACGCTGTCGCCCAAGGGGCAGCGCGCCGCCATGAAGGTGATGGACAAGGCACGGACCAAGGGGCACGTCGCCGTCCTCGAAAAACTCACCGAGGAGATCGACGGTGAGCATCGCATCGTCGAGGAACTGCCGTTGATCGTGCGCGAGACCCATACCGAGAAGGGCGTGCCGATCAATGTCGCGCTCGACGCCATGCTGCGTTCCTACGTCGATTCGCTGCCGATCGACCGGCGGCTCCTGTTGTCGCGCTATCGCATCGTCGATTCGGCCCGCAAAGTCGTGGGTGTCGGCAGTGTGGGGACGGCTTGCTGGATTGTGCTGCTGCAAGGCATCGACGGCGACGATCCCTTGTTCCTGCAGGTCAAGCAGGCGCAGACCTCGGTGCTGGAACCCTATGTCGACCACAAGCTTCGCTTCGAGAACCACGGGCGCCGTGTCGTCGTCGGCCAGCGCCTGACCCAGGGGTCGCCCGACATCTTCCTGGGCTGGGGGGAAATCAGCGACCACGGTCATTTCTACGTGCGGCAGCTCGCCGACATGAAGGGCAGCATCAAGTTCAATGAGGGCGGCGACCAGGGTCTCGAAGGATTCGCGGAATATTGCAGCCTGTGCGGCTGGGCGCTGGCGCTGGCCCATGCCAAGTCGGGCGACCCGGCAATGATCGCGGGCTATTGCGGCAACAGCGCCGCGCTCGACGAGGCGATCGGCAAGTTCGCCCTGGCCTATGCCCAGCAGACCGATCGGGACCACGAAGCGCTCGACCAGGCGCGCCGCAGCGGTCGGATCGCCGTGGCGGCCGCGGATGTGGTGAAGTAGGGCCTCACTACGGCCGCAGAAATCAGGCCGCCGCCGCTATCAGGTCGGCGGCTTCGTCGATCGCCGCGTAGGCGCGGTCTAGGTCGCTCGGCGTCGTGCAATAGGGGGGCATCAGGTAGATGACATTGCCGAGCGGCCGAATGAGAAGGTCCCTTTGGCGGAAGAACGCGCGCAGGGCAGGGCCGGCCTCGGAAAGGTATCCCGTCGTTTCGACCGCGAGGTCGAGCGCGGCAATCGTTCCCAGTTGGCGGACGTCGCTGAAGCGCCGGTCCGACCGGAATGGCGCGAGCCTCTCGCGGTGCAGGTGCTGCAGCGCGTCGAGGCGCGAGGCTACAGGTTCGTCCCGCCAGACGTCGAGATTGGCCAATGCCGCGGCGCAGGCGATGGGATTGGCGGTATAGGAACTGGAATGGAAGAAGGTTCGGCTGCGGTCGGCCGACAGGTGGGCATCGTAGATGGCCGCCGTGCAGAGGGTCGCGGCGAGCGGCAGGGCACCGCCCGTGATTCCCTTGGAGACACACAACATGTCCGGCGTGATGCCAGCCTGCTCGCAGGCAAACAGCGTTCCGGTCCGTCCCCAGCCGGTCATCACCTCGTCGGCGATCAGCAGGGTACCATGACGGCGAGCGATCCGCTCGAGTTCGACCAGAACAGACGGTGGGTACATGCGCATGCCGCCGGCGCCGAGGACCAGGGGTTCGATCAGAAGGGCAGCGACCTCGTCATTGCGGCAGAAGTGCTCAAAGTCGTCGAGCGTCTCCTGTTCGCAGCCCGGAGCAGGAAAGGGCAGGGTGTTGACCTCGAAGAGGAGCGACCCATAAGCGGCGTTGAACACGCCACGCGCTCCCGCCGACATCGTGCCGATCGTATCGCCATGGTAGCTGTGCTGCAGGACGGCGATCCGGGAGCGCGGTCTCTCCTGGTTGTGAAAGAAGCCCAGCGCCATCTTCAAGGCCACCTCGACGGAGGTTGATCCGCTGTCGGAAAAGAAGACATAGGCGAGACCCGGCGGCGCCAACGCAATCAGCCCCTGAGCAAGAGCCTCGGCCGGTTCGTGGGTATATTCGGCGAAGATGATCTGGTCGAAACGGGTCGTCGCTTCTCGAATCGCATTCATGATGGCAGGGTGGCGATGCCGGTGAGTGATCACCCACCAGGAGGAAACCGCATCGAAGATCGAATGACCGCGCTCATCGACCAGATGGGCACCTTCCGTCCTGATGATCTTCTTCGGTGCAGGTTCGAGAAGATGCTGGTGGAACGGATGCCAGACCGGGGAGTTCGACCGGGCGCGTTTCATGAATCGCTCCCGACGAAGTCAGCGATGTTGAATTGGCTACGGAAGGATCGGTGCAGCGCCTCAGGTGTCAACGGATCGAGCCGGGGCAGCCGACCGAGGCGGCGAACCCGGCCCATCTCGGCGATGGTCCGCTCGGTATCGGGCTGTGGGTCGCCGATGAAAGCCATCCCCAGGACGGCGATCTCGCGGCTCCGCAGGGCCTCGAGCGACAGGAGGGCATGACTGATCGCGCCGAGAGTGGTCCGCGCACACAGGATCACCGGCAGTCGCCAGCGCGTGAAGAGATCGGCGAAGACATGTTGGCGGGTCAGTGGGACGAGGACGCCGCCGGCCCCCTCGATCACCAGGGGCGCGTTTGTTTGCGGCGGTTCGAGGGTTTCAGGCTGAATCATTACCCGGTCGATCTCCGCCGACAGATGCGGTGATGCCGGCGTCGCGAGACGCCAGGCTTCGGGAAAGATCCGTTGCGGCGGCAAGTTGCCCAACCGACTGACGGTCTCGCTGTCCGTCTCGCCGTCGAGACCGGACTGAACCGGCTTCCAATAGCCGGCGCCCAGGGCGCTGGCCAAGGCCGCCGAGAACACCGTCTTGCCAATGCCGGTATCCGTTCCCGTAACGACGAGACGAGACGTCATCCGCAAACCTCCGCTGCTGGTCCGTGCTGGCGGAGCGGACGCTAGAGGTGAGCGGTCTTTCGGGCATCTGGAATTGTCATAGATAATCTACCGCGAACGCGTGACGTCGGACTTCGATCATGGCCGAAGCGACGGTCGCAGCGTCCACTGTAGATCTGCTCCGTCAACCAAGCACGGAGCAGTCACATGATCGACCTTCATACGTTGAAAGACGGTCTCGTCGTCACCGCCTTCTGGGAAGCCAAGGACGGCGAGGCCGATGCCGTCGCTGCCATCGCCCGCGAATTCCTGCCGCAGGCGCAGAAGGAACCCGGTGTTCGGGCCTTTCAGATCCATCGGTCGCTCACCGAGCCCGCGAAGTTCTTTTTCTACGAAGTCTTCAAGGACGAGGCTGCGTTCGCCGATCACCAGCAGACCGAGCATTTCAAGGCGCTGATCCTCGGCCAAGCCATCCCCAAGCTCGCCAAGCGTGAGCGCACGCAGCACCGCTTCGTGTGAGCGCGACGTAGCGTCCGATATCCGCCAGATCCACCGGTCATCGCTTTCTATCTTTGCGTCGCAACGAAGGAGCAAAGCGATGACCGAACAGGATGTTCAAGAGTTCGTCACGAAGTTCGCCGCCGCGTGGGCTGCGCGCGACGGTGAGGCCTTCCTCAGGTTATGGCATCCGGACGGGATGCTGCACTCGCCGCTCTATGATCGGCCGGTGGCTGGCAAGGAATTCGGGCGGCTCACCGATTTCGTGAACGAGGTCGCGCCGGATCTCGTCTGGCAACTCCTCGACTGGACATGGCGCGGCGATGTGGTGGTCGTCGAATGGCAGACGACACGGCTTCGCGGGGGTGTGCGCCTGGACACTCGTGGTGTCGACAGGTTCCGGCTTTGCGACGGCCGGATCGTCGAGGAACGGGTCTATACCGATACCGCCCCGCTGCGCGCTGCTCAGCGAGGCGAAAGAGTCGAGCCGTTGGTGCGGCTTACGATCTGATGGCTACGCTGCGGCCTTCCAGGGCCCAACATCGAGCCAGGTGCTCTGGTAGGTCGCGCCTTCGCCCATGTCGGTGTAGCGGTCGGAGCAGAGCATGTTGATGGTGCCGGAGACCGCCTCGGATGTCGGCCGCTGGCCGGGGACCAGCAGCACGCCGGGCTGCACCTCGTCGGCGACCTTCAGCACCAGGCCGATCTCGCCGCGGTCGTTGAAGACACGCACCTGGTCGCCGTCCTTGAGGCCGCGCTTGGCGGCGTCCTCGGGATGCAGGATGCAGAAGGGCATGCCTTCGCGCTTGCGCAGGAAGCCCACGCCGGAGAAGGCCGTGTGGGCCTGGAAGTAACCGGGCGCCGTCAGCAGGCGCAGTGGCCACTTCTTGGCATCTTCCACCTCGATCGGATCGGGCTGCCAGTCGGGAACCGGCGAAAGGCCCTGCTTGGCGAGCTGCTCGGAATAGAATTCGAGCTTGCCCGAGGGCGTCTTGAAGGGCTGGCCCTGCCAGTCGTGGGCGATGTGAATGGGCTCACCGGCGAACAGCTTCTGCGGGTCGGCCTTGGCCGCCGGACCGGTCGCGCCCTTGAACAACTCCTCGGCCGCTTCGCGTGGGGAGAGGGTGAAGACCCTGTCCTTCACACCCATGCGTGCTGCCAGCGCCTGGGCGACATCGAAGTTCGAGCGTGCCTGGCCGGCGGGTTCCACCGCCTTCTGGCCCCATTGCATCCAATAGGCGCCGTAGGCGCGGTAGAGGTCGTCGGTCTCGAGATAGTTCGCCGCCGGCAGCACGATGTCGGCATAGCGCGCCGTATCGGTCATGAAGGGATCGTGCACGACCGTGAACAGATCCTCGCGACTCAACCCTTTCTGCACCTTGTGCACTTCCGGGCAAGTCACGGCGGGATTGTTGGCCGAGACATAGAGGGCGCGGATCGGCGGCTCCTTCATGTTGAGGAGCTCCTCGCCGAGACGCAGATGGTTCACCATGCGCGCTGTCGCGGGGCCTGAAGGCTTGCGCACCGCGGCATAGTTGAGATCGCACGAGGCCGCGGTCAGCAGCAACGCGCCGCCGCCCTTGACGGCATAGTGGCCGCTGACGCCGGGCAGCAGCACCACGGTGCGCAGGGCCTGGCCGCCGTTGGCAAGGCGGGTCATGCCTTCGCCCAGCCGGATCAGCGCGGCCTTGGCGTTGCCGTACATCGCCGCGAACGTCTCGATGTCGGCGACGGAGAGGCCGGTGATCTCGGCGGTGCGAGCCGGGGTAAACCTCGGCAGCACGTCGTGCTCGACCGTGTCGAAGCCCAGCGTGTGCTTGGCGATGTAGTCGCGATCGGCGAGGCCGTCACGTACCAGGATATGCATCACGCCCAGTGCCAGAGCCGCGTCGGTGCCGATGCGAATCGGCAGATAGAGATCGGCCGCCTTGGCGCTGCGGGTGCGGCGTGGATCGATCACCACGATCGGCATGCCGCGGCTCTTCTTCTGCGCCTCGGCCAGCGCCCAGAAATGGACATTGGTTGCGGCGAGGTCGGCACCCCAGGATACGACCAGGTCGGAATGCACGACCGATTCGGGATCGGCACCACCCACCGGGCCGACCGTCATCTCCCACGCCGTCTCGCAGCAGGTGTCGCAGACGGTACCGGCCTGCAGGCGCGAGGTGCCGAGTGCATGGAACAGGCCGCCGACCAGCCCGCGATTCATCAGGCCCTGATGGGCGGAGTAGGCGTAGCCCAGGATGGCCTCAGGGCCGCTCTCGGCGATGATCGCCTTCCAGCGGTCGGCGATCTCGTCCAACGCCTCGTCCCAGGTGATGGAGGCGTATTGGCCCGATCCTTTGGGGCCGGTCCGGCGCAGCGGGGTCGCGATGCGCTCCGGCGAGTTCACCAGATCGGCGTCGCGGTTGACCTTGCCGCAGGCGAAGCCGGCCGTATAGGGATGCTCAGGGTCGCCCTGGACGCGCACGACCTTACCGTTGTCGACATGTGCAATGAGAGAGCACATGTCGGGACAATCGTGCGCACAAACAACTCTTACGGACTTCACTGACGCCGCCTCCCGATAGGTATCGCGGCGTGAGTGTAACAGAGGCCCGGACGGAACCGGGACTTACTTCTTCTTGGCTGCGTCCGTAGCCGGGGCTGCTTCTGCCTTCGCACCGGTCGCCTTGATGCCGGCGCCGACGCCGCCCACCATGCCGAAGCGATCCTTGAAGCGCTGCACGCGACCGCCGCGGTCGATGCTCTGGCGCACACCCGTCCAGGCCGGATGGGTCTTGGGGTCGATGTCGAGGCGGAGGCTCGCGCCTTCCTTGCCCCAAGTCGAACGGGTCTCGAACGACGAGCCGTCGGTCATCACCACGGTGATCTTGTGATAGTCCGGGTGGATCTTCTCTTTCATGAACCTTCTCCAGCGTTCCGGGGCCGATTTCCGACCGGCCAACGCGATAGGGCCGGGGATATACAGCCCCCGGGACGCGGCCACAAGTCGGTTGTCCGGGCCCTCCCTGGCCTGTAGACCGGCCCCAACCATGTCCGATTCCGCCTTCGAAAGCCTCGCCGACAGCCTGCTCGCCACCCTCGAGGAGGCGCTGGGCGACCATATGGACGCCGAATTGCAGGGCGGCGTGCTGACCGTCGAGGGCGATGACGGGACCTGGATCGTGAATAAACATGCACCCACCCGGCAGGTCTGGCTGAGCTCGCCCCGCAGCGGGGCGCGGCACTATGCCTTCGAAGCGGCGGCCGGAAAGTGGCTCGATACCCGCGGCGGCGGGGACCTGCTGGAGATCCTGTCGGCCGAGTTCGGCACGCCGATCTCCTGGCAGGCGCCATGAAGCGGTTCGGCGGCCTGGCCATCCTGGGGCCCTACCTCAAGCCCTATCGCGGCCGGGTCCTGCTGGCCCTGCTGTCGCTCCTGGTGGCCGCCGGGACGGTCCTGGCCTTCGGCGCGTGCCTGCGCGCCCTGATCGACCGCGGCTTTGCCCAAGGGCGTCCGGACATCCTGAACTATGCGCTGGCCTCCCTGCTGGCCGTGGCGGTGGTGCTGGCGATCGCCTCGGGCGCGCGCTTCTACCTGGTCTCATGGCTGGGCGAGCGCGTGGTCGGCGACCTGCGGCGCGATCTCTTCGCCCATGTCGTGCGGCTGGGGCCCGCCTGGTTCGAGATCAAGCGGTCGGGCGACGTGATGAGCCGCATCTCCGCCGATGCGCAGCTCATCGAGCAGGTGATCGGCTCGTCGGCCTCGGTGGCGTTGCGTAACACGCTGATGTGCCTCGGCGGCATTGTCATGCTGGTGGTGACCAACCCCAAGCTCGCGGCCTGGACGCTTGCCGTGGTGCCGCTCACCGTCGTGCCGATCATCCTGTTCGGTCGCCAGGTACGGGCACTGTCGCGCGAGGCCCAGGCGCGCATGGGCGACATGGTCTCCGAAGGCGGGGAAACGCTGGACGGCGTGCGGACGGTACAGGCCTTCGCGCAGGAGGAGCGCGCCTCCCGCCGCTTCGGCGAGGCGACGGAGCGTGCCTTCCTGGCGGCATCGCGGCGCATCTCGCGGCGTGCGATCATGACCACCCTGGTCATCTTCATCGTCTTTGCTGCAGTGGGCTTCCTGCTGTGGATGGGCGGCCACGACGTGCTGACCGGTCGCATCACGGCGGGCGACCTTTCCGCCTTCGTCTTCTATGCCGTCCTGGTGGCGAGCTCCGGCGGCGCCATCAGCGAGACCATCGGCGATCTGCAGCGTGCCTCGGGCGCCGGCGAACGGCTGGCCGAACTGCGGGCCGAGCAGCCGACGATCGCCGAGCCGGCAACCCCCAAGCCGCTGCCGCAGCCGGTGAAGGGGGCCGTCGCTTTCGACGAGGTCTCGTTCCGTTACCCCACACGCCCGGATGCGCTGGCGCTCGATCGCTTCGACCTGAGTATCGCGCCGGGTGAGACGGTGGCGATCGTAGGCCCCTCGGGCGCCGGCAAGACGACCGTCTTCAACCTGTTGCTGCGCTTCTACGACCCCGAGCAGGGCGCCGTGCGGCTGGATGGCATCGATGTGCGCGATCTTGCTCTGCACGATCTGCGCCGGGCGCTGGCGATCGTGCCTCAGGAGCCGGTGCTGTTCACCAGCTCGGTCGCCGACAACATCCGCTACGGCCGGCCCGACGCCAGCGACGCCGAGGTGCGGGCAGCCGCCGAGGCGGCCTCGGCGCTCTCCTTCATCGACGCTTTGCCGCAGGGATTTGCCACCGATCTCGGCGCCCGCGGCCTGCGCCTTTCCGGCGGCCAGCGGCAGCGCATTGCCATCGCGCGGGCGCTGCTCTGCAATCCGGCGGTGCTGCTGCTCGACGAGGCAACGAGCGCCCTCGATGCCGAAAGCGAACTGGCGGTCCAGCAGGCGCTGGATCGTCTGATGCACCAGCGCACCACCTTGGTGATCGCCCATCGTCTGGCCACCGTGCAGAAGGCCGACCGCATCGTCGTGGTCGACCAGGGCCGCGTCGTCGACGTCGGCCGCCACGCCGACCTCGTGCGCCGCGACGGCCTCTACGCCCGTCTCGCCGAGTTGCAGTTCAATCTGTCGGCCGCCGCGAGTTGAAAACCTTCATCCTCCCCCGATGAGGGGGGAGGCGAAGGCTCTCGGCAGGGTTACGGTTCCAACAAGATCGCCCGGGCCTGTTCATAGGCGACTTCCGCCCGTGTCTTGAGTTCCGGCAGGGTGCAGCTGCCGATCGGGTGCTGGACCTTCACAAAGGGGTAGTCGGGCAGGCCGAGGACCCGGGCGATATTCTTCGCCGTCACTTCAAAAGGCGTGGTGCAGATCACCACGGCGCGCTTGCCGAGTTGTTCAAAGCTTATTCCGTCGTGCAGACTGCACGTTGAGCAGGAGCCTCAATCCCCGAGGCCGGTGACCAGGAAATCGACATCCTGCGCCAGCGCCACGATCGTATTCGAGGGTGCCGGTGCGCTGGCGTTCGACTTCGACTTCAGCAGGCGCACCGTGCAGCCGTGACGCTCGACGAAGAGCTGCGTCACTTCGTGCAGCATCTCCTCGGCATTGAGCTTGCCGTTTTCCAGGACGCCGATCCGCGCCCCGTCGAGGCTGGCCAGCGCCGGTGCCCGGAAGGCCTTGCGCTTGGGCGTTGTCGACATCGGTGAATAGAGCTGCATGAGCGTCTCCTTATGACTGGGGGGAAGGGGTGGGAGAAGGCGTGATAGCGGCGTGCTGCATCAGCGAGGAGCGGCCGCGACTCCAGGAGGGAATGAAGCAGGAATGGCCGCCGGCATCGCCGCCGCCCATGGTGATCAGGATGTCCGAGGGTCCGAGACCGCGATGGACGAAGCCCGCCTCGACCAGCCCATGCGCCTTGTCGTCGTGCTGGCGATCGTATTCGCGGTCGCGGAACTTGCCGACGCTCTTCATGCCTTCGACGGAACGCTTGGCCAGCGTGAACAGACAGTCCTGTGCCTGTTCGCGCGTCCAGCCGGCATCGGCCAGGATGCGCATGTGCTCGGGCGCCAGGATCACCACGCTCTGCCCCAAGGTGATGCAGCCGTAGTTGGCCATGGCGTCGGCGACCGAGCCCAGGATCTGCTCGGGCGTGTTGCCGCCGTGGTTTTCGACATTGCAGAAGCCGCCGCCGGCAAAGGCCGTGACGCTCGATGTGCCCTGGGGATAGCCCTGCGCTTCGCAGAGCAGCGGCCAGGGATTGCCGCGGCTGCGCTCGGCGATACAGAAGCTGTATTTGCCGGGATTGCCTTGCGTCGACTTGTCGGAAATGCCCGGCAGCATCTGGAAGACGTTGCGCAGGATCAGGCGCACGGCACGGCCGATGGCCGCGTTGGCGCGATTGCCCGGCCCGAACAGGTTGACATCGGCATTCATGCCGATCTCGTCGGTGATCGGGCCGCTGACGACGATCAACGGCGCCGAGCCGCCGGTGCTGGCGGTGGATCCGTGGAAGTTGAACTCCGGCCGGTTCATCGCCTCGTAGGCCGCCACCAGCACGGGAAAATGCGCAGGCAGGCACCCAGCCATGACGGCGTTGACAGCGGCGGCATGCAGCGACAGGTCGAGGCCGGTCGCAGGATGGTGGGCGATCACCGTTTCGGCCGGTCGGGCATCGGCCGCGAGCATGGCCTTCACGCGGCCGACCTCGGGCGGCACGACCGGCAGGCCGTCGGTCCAGCCTTGCTCGTAGCAGAAGTCGATCGCAGCCAGCACGTCGTCCGGCACGTCGTGGATGCGGGGGGCAACGGCCGCCATGCGTTGAGCTCCTCTATTCGATCTTGATATCGAGCTGCTTGATCAGATCCTGATACCGTCGGCTCTCGTCGGGCAGCATAGCGGCGAATTCGGCCGGTGTGTTGAAGACGACTTCGGAACCGTCGCTGCTGAGCGCTGTGCGGAATTCCTGATTTTCACTGGCCTTCTTCAGGGTGACGTAGAGCCGGTCGAGGATGGCGGACGGCGTGCCGGCGGGGGCTGCCAGCGCCAGCCACGAGTCCTGGACGAAGCCGTTGGGCAGGGCCTCGAGAAGAGTCGGCACGTCGGGCATCACGGTCGAGCGCTTGGCCGAGGTGACGGCGAGCGGGCGCAGCGAGCCCTGCTGCGCCAGCCGGACCACCGTCGGCATGGTGGGAAAGGCGACGTCGATCTGCTCGCCCAGCAGGCCGCGCACGATGTCGGGCGCGCCCTTGTAGGGGACATGGACGTAGTCGATGCCGGTGGCCAGCCGGAAGGCCTGTGCCGACAGGTTCGCCAGGCTGACGATGCCGCCTGAACCGTAGTTGAGCTTGCCGGGCTTCGCCTTGGCCAGGGCTATGAACTCTGCAACCGTCTTGGCCGGCGAGGAGGGTGGCACGACCATCAGCGAGGGCAGGCGGGTGATGACGGTGATGGGGGCGAAGTCTTTCAGCGAATAGCCGGGCTTGGCGTAGAGGTACGGGTTGATGACGTGATTGCCAGTCATCAGCAGCAAGGTGAAGCCGTCGGGCGTGGCGCGGGCAGCAACCTCGCCGCCGATATTGCCGCTGGCGCCGGGCTTGTTGTCGACGATGAACTGTTGCCCCAGGCCCGCGGTCAGCCGGTCGGCGACCTGGCGGGCTGCCACGTCCGGCGCGCTGCCGGCGATATAGGGCACGACGATCTTGACCGGCCGATCGGGATACGAGGACGAAGATTGTGCCTGGGCCGCCGCCGGACCGGCGCGTCCGGCGAGGCACAGGGCGAGGAGAGGGAGGAGGGCCAGCCAGCGCATCTATGCACTTCCTTCCTTTGTCGGGCTGATCAGCCGAGCTTCCGCAGCTCGCGCCGCAGGATCTTGCCTGTCGTGGTGAGCGGCAGCTCGGCCACGAACTCGACGGCGCGCGGGTACTCGTGCGCGGCGAGCCGGGTCTTCACGAAATTGGCGAGGTCCACCTTCAGCGCGTCGGTGGCGGCGATCTCAGGCCGGAGCTGCACGAAGGCTTTCACGATCTCGGTGCGGACTGCGTCAGGGATACCGACGACGCCGACCATGGCGACCGCCGGATGCTTCATCAGGCATTCCTCGATCTCACCCGGGCCGATGCGGTAACCGCCCGAGGTGATCACGTCGTCGTCGCGGCTCTTGAAGAAGACGTAGCCGTCCTGGTCGATGCGGCCGAGATCGCCGGTCAGCAGCCAGTCGCCAGCGAACTTGCGCGCCGTCGCCTCGGGATTGCGCCAGTATTCCAGCATGACGATAGGATCGTGCCGCCAGCCCGCGATCTGGCCTTCTTCGCCCGGCGGCAGAAGGCGGCCCTGGTCGTCGACGATCGCCACCTTGCGGCCGGGGCAGGCGCGGCCGCACGAGCCGGGCCGCACATCGAACCAGCCGGGCGAATTCAGCAGCATCATGTTCATCTCGGTCTGGCCGTAGCCTTCCGAGAGCGTAGCGCCGAAGGTCTCGCGTCCCCAGGCCAGCAACTCCTCGCCCATCGCCTCGCCGCCGGTCGAAACGGCGCGCAGATCGTAGCCCCAGCGCTCGCGCGGCTTGCGCACCTGGCGCATCATCTTGAGCGCCGTCGGCGGAATGAAGCTCACGCCGACGCGGTGCTTGGCCAGCATCGCAAAAGCACGCTCGGGATCGAACTTGGTGAAGCGGTGCGCCAGCATCGGCGTGCCGAAGTACCAGGCGGGGAATAGTGCGTCGTAAAGGCCGGCGATCCAGGCCCATTCGGCCGGCGTCCAGAAGACTTCGTTGCCGACCGGCCAGTGGCTCAGCCACTGCTGCACCGGCGGGATCGACCCCAGCAGCATGCGATGGGCGTGCAGAGCGCCTTTGGGCTGGCCGGTCGTGCCCGAGGTGTAGATCAGCAGCGCCGGATCCTCGGCCAGCGTGTCGACGGTCGTGAACTGATCGGAGGCGGCGGCCAGCAGCCGGTCCCAGTCGAGGAAGGCGCTGCCATGCGCGCCGGCGCCGATCACGATCACCGTCTTGAGGTGCGGCAGGCGATCGCGCACCGCGAGCAGCTTGGGCAACTGGCTCATGTCGGTGACGACGGCCGACGCCTCGGCGTTGGTCAGGCGATACTCGATCGCCTCCTCGCCGAACAGCGTGAACAGCGGCAGCACGATCGCCCCTAGGCGGTAGCCGGCGACATGGCAGATGGCGAGCTCCGCGCTCTGGCTCAGGAACACCGCCAGCCGATCGCCCTTGCCGAGACCCTGGGCCGTCAGAGCATTGGCCAGCCGCGAACTCGTCGCCACGATCTGGCCGAAGGTCCAGTTGCTCACCGAGCCGTCGGCCGCCTCGACGATCATCGCCAGCGTATCGGGCGCGTGGCGCTCGCAGACCGCGCGGCCGATGTTGAAACGTTCCGGCGTGGGCCAGCGGAACGTCCGCATGGCGTCGTCGTAGGAAAGACCGCGGGGAATCATGGGGCGAAGGATCTCCGTCAGCGATTTATGCGGCTTACGACCTTGCCCGCCAGAAGTTCCTGCGGGCTGGGTGTCCAGATTTCATCGGGCGGTGTATCGATCGCACGCGTGGCGAAGGCAGGGGTGACGCCGCTCGCAATTAGGAAACGCCGCATGTCGCGATTGCTTTCGTACATGTCATTGGCGCCGAGACCTGGGAAGCTGCCTTGATGGAAGCCAAGCCGGCCGGTCGAGGCGATCGACCGGTCATTGCCGCCCAGGAACGCGATGGTGCAGGCCGACGCGCAGGCCGTCTCGACATGGGTGGCAAGCTTGCGGTCGCGGATCAGGCGGTTGATCGCGAAGGCTGGGCCGATGCGTCCGCCGGGGCCGGCCAGGACGACGCGGCGGATGCCCGGATTGTCACCCAACGCCTGCCGCACCAGATCGGCGCTGCCGGTGCCGTAGGCGCCCTGGACATAGAGCGTCGTGCCGTCGTTGCCGACCGAGACGTCGAGCTCGCCCAATTCCTCGTCACCGCCATAGATCTCCCATAGTTCGGCGATCGAGGGCAGGGCGCGGTCGTAGAGCAGGCCGCCGATCGCGGCGACCGAGACGGCAGCCGCGGCAAGCGTGGCGAGCGCCGCGAGGCCGCGGCTCGAGCGGCGTGCGGCAGCCATGATCAGCAGGATCTGCCCCAGCGCGAAAAGCGTGCCCGCAACACAGAGGGCGGCCGGCACGACGACATGCAGCAGCGTCACTTCGCCCGGGCTGAAGATGGTGAGCGGAATGCTGCCGAAGCCGATCAGGAGGGCGATCGCCGCCCAGACGCCACGATAGTAGAGCGTCTGGTCGAGCGGCGCGCTGCCGTCACTGAACAGCGGTACGCCCACCGCCTCGAGATGATCGAGGCTACGCCTCCACCAGCCGAGCGAGATGGGCTTGATGTCGTTGCGGAAGCCCAGCAAGGCGGCGGCCTCGCTCGACAGCGCGCCCGGCCGCAGACCCAGGATGCGAAATTTCATCGACCGCGCCGTGCGTTCGGCGAAGCCGGCGAGCGCCTTGGCCTCGACGGCGGAGGACGCAACCAGCGCCTCGATCTCCAGGCGGTCGGCGGTGTGGCTGAGCCGCATGGCGGCCACCGGGCCGGCATCGCCGTCCACGACGAAGACCGCACGATCGCTCGATGCCACGGCCGGCCACAAGCCGGGGGCAAATTTCTCGACAATGCTGGCGTCGGAGGCTGCAGCACGCCGGACGCTCTGGACAGGAACTCGCTTGGCAGACACGTGGCCCGCATGCTGCGGCAGCTTGCGGGCCGCGTCCAGAGATCATGCTCCACCAGCGCACGCTCGGTACGCTGGCGAAGGAGGGCTACCAGCGGATCTTGAAGCCTGCCCGGAGCGCATGATTGTCGGTGCCGCCACCGATCTCGCCGTCATAGGCGACGAACAGGGAGCTGTGGTCGCCGAGGGCCGTCGCGGCGGAGAAGCCGACGACGGCACTGTCGCGCTGCGGCGTGGCACCGAAGACGGTGAACTGGCTCGTGGGGGCCGCTGCGAAGGCCGCCGTCATCGGCCGGGCGGTGTCGGCGAACTCGTGCATCCAGCCCAGGCGAAAGCCGAGGTCCAGCAAGGTGCCGCCGACCTCGAAGCCGCCGGCCAGGTCAACGCCGAAGGTCGTGCGGACAGACGTCGTGGTCTGTGCCGCGACGGCGAGATTGAACAGGCCGCCGCCATACTCGGTGAAGCCGGCCTGGTTGATCGAGCCGACTTGCAGGCGGGCGAACGGGCTGATCGAGCTGTTGGCGCCAATGCCGAGACCGAACTTGTAGCCGGTCTCGATCTGGCCGAGGAACTAGTTGGCCGAGGTATTGCCGTTGGCGAGGCCGGTCGGGCTGCCGGGCAGCGCGATCACCCGCTGCAGGCGGTTGCTGGCATTGGCGTAGCCCGCCAGGGCATCGGCATAGAAGCCCGGGCCGCTGCCGTTCTGCGTGAACGAGCCGTAGAGCGCGACACTGAAGGAGTCGGAATATCCATTGCCGGAGAAGCCGTTGACCCACTGGGTGCCCGACGTGTAGCCGCCGGCGATGCCGACGAGGAAACGAGGATCGAGGCGATAGTCGATGCCGAAGGCGGTGCCGCCCATCGTGTAGGTGAAGCCCGACGCGTTGGCATCTCCCAACACGCTGCCGGTGCTGCCGATGCCGGCGACCCAGGCGCCAAAGCGGCTGGGCTGGGCGGTGTCGCAGGCAACATCGCAAGCCTCTGCGAGTGCAACCCGCTGTGGACCGCCGAGGCCAGCTCCACGCTCTGTCGCCATCTGGCGTCCGACGGCATTCATGAAGAGCTGGCTGGCGCGGGTGTTGAGCGTGCCGAAGTCGGAATAGGGCTGGCCGCTCAGGGCCTGAAGGGCAGGGGCGCCTTGTGACGTCGGCAGGTTGGCCATCGTCGTGACGATGCCGCCGACACTGCCAGAAGCGGCGATGGCATCGAGCGCGCTACCGACGGCCTGCTGGTTCTGCGTCTGGCCGGCCGAGGCGAAGGCGTTGGGCGCCAGGGCTAAGGTGACGTAGATGTTGTTGCGATC